>Ga0302326_10016607_pt1 | contig 15398 bp, 13 predicted proteins | sample Palsa_T0_3_FD_202264 | JGI IMG/M metagenome (GOLD analysis project Ga0302326, IMG submission 202264) | Peat permafrost microbial communities from Stordalen Mire near Abisko, Sweden - Palsa_T0_3 | ecosystem: Environmental > Terrestrial > Soil > Palsa > Peat permafrost | place: Sweden: Abisko...
AGTCGCCCTCGGGATATTCTTCTGCGCGTTTCACCGCACCGGTCAAGAAGCCACGGCCGAGCGGCGCAAACGGTACGATGCCGATGCCCAGCTCGCGCAACAACGGAATGATCGTCGGCTCGAGATTGCGCTCCCAGAGCGAGTATTCGCTCTGCAGCGCGGAGATCGGATGCGCCGAATGCGCGCGACGAATCGTCTCTTCCCCGACTTCCGAGAGCCCAAGATAGAGCACTTTGCCTTCGCGCACAAGCTCGCCCATCGCACCGACCGTGTCTTCAATTGGCACGTTGGGATCCAGACGATGTTGATAGAGCAAATCGATGCGATCGGTGCGCAGGCGGCGTAGCGATCCTTCGACCGCTTCGCGCACGTGCTGCGGCCGCCCGTCGGTACCGTTCACCGCGCCGTCGGGGCCGAACGTAAAACCGAACTTCGTCGCGATCACCGCTTGATCGCGCTTGTTCGCGAGTGCGCGCGCGAGCAGCTCTTCGTTGGTAAATGGGCCGTAGGCTTCGGCCGTATCGAAGAACGTACAACCGAGTTCGAGCGCGCGGTGGATAGTCTTGATCGACTCGTTGTCGTCGCGCTCGCCCGGGCCGTAGGCGAAGCTCATCCCCATGCAGCCAAGGCCGATGTCGGAAACCGCGAGCCCTTCGGTACCGAGATTACGTGTTGCTAACATGTCTTCTCCCTATTCGTTTGCTACGCCCAGACCGCTACTATAACACACGGAAAGACCGCCAAAAAGACGGTCTTTCTCAATGGGCCCACGCGAAGGGAGGGCTCTATTGTGGCCGCTGTGGCGGCTGATGATGCGAGCTACGGTACTCGTTATTGAATTTCTGCGGGTCGTGTTGGAAGTCGCTTTGATGAGAGTGGTAGTACGACGGGTCTTGGCGCTGGTAATACGATTGCGCCGTGTTATTGCTCACGTATTCCCGATTTCCGCCGTTGCTGTAGTAATACTGGTTGCGGCTGGAATCGAAGATAAGGGTGCCGACGATCGCACCCACGAGGATGGCGGCTGTGGCGTTGGACGAGTTGTCAGCCAGTACAACCGTGGGGGCCATCGAGCCTCCAAATACAGCGATGCAGGCTGCTAGGGAACCTGCGCGAGCGAATGTTGTAAACTTGGGCATTAAAATCACTTTTTTCCAATCTGGAGCCCAAGCGTATCAGCCCAGCGTGAGCGCCGCCATGGTCTAATGCGCGATATCGCTGCGCCCCACGACGATCTCGTAGGTAAAATGTGAAGCATCCAAGCTGTCGCTTCGCACGCCTCCGACTTCGGCTTGCGGATACATGAGGAACGGCACCGGATCGCCGCTCGAGCCGGGAAGCGAAACATCGTGCGCATCGTTGTAGGCCATGTAATTGCCTTCCCACGCGCCGAAGAGCGTCTTGCGCGCGTCGACCACCTTCGGATCGTTGGGTGCAAGATTCCCCGGGGGCTCCTCCAGCATCACTTTGCGCACGTCGGCTGCGTCGGCCGGTATCCATCCATACGCACTCACGAAAATTTCAGCGCGGCAATGCTGGGCTTTACTGATCGTTGCGGCGTTCGCGCCGAGACTCTTATAGCCAAACGCGGACGGCGCAACCCGAATCCCGTACAGATCGCGCGCAGGTAATCCCGACGCGCGTGCAAGTCCAACCACGAGGCCATTGAGGTCGGCGCATTTCCCCCCGAAATCACCCGTCTCCAGCAAGAAGGAGATGTTGCCGAGGCCACAGCCGCGCGTTTTCGGGTTGCGATAGGTATTGGTCACCACCCATGCGTAGATACGCTGCGCTTTTTCGAGGTCGGTGGCGGAGCCGGCGGTAATTTTGTCGGCCGTGGTTTTGACAATGCCGTCGGTCGGAATGAACGAAGTCGGCGCGGTGTAAAGGCGCCGCTCGTCGGCGCTCAACGACGACGGCTGCGGCGCGGAGAAGTCGACGTCGCGATCCCGCGTCGTAGCGCCCGACGTCACGACCACCGTCCGCGCCTTCATGCTCGCGGGTAGCTGCGCGTAGACCATCTGCGCGCTCCAGCGCGGATCGGTTGCAATGTATGCCGTCGCCGCGTCACCCGACCACGAACTCTTACCCGGCCGCATCCAGCTGCTTTCGGTGAATGATGATATAGGTATCCAAACCTTCGCCGCATCGCCCGGCGCGAGGGTCACGGTCGTCGTGACCTCGTACGAACGCCACGCACCGGCTTTCGGATCGAACGGATCGCTCTGCGCATTTGCAATTTTTTGCAAGCTGGGAATACCAACCGAAAGGGCCGCCGCGCCCAGGAAAAATGACTGCCGCTTCATTGTCACATCATAGCACCGGCGTCCGCAGCCAGCACCTAACCGCAACTTTACGCCCACGCTCTTGCGACCTTGAGGGAATACCGTTCCCCGAGCGAATCTTGCGTTGTTGGAGGGCGGCTTGGAGACGTCGGAGCGCGAGGCCTATCGGGACTGGCTCCAAGAGGCCGGAGCAACGAGCATCTGGTTTTATGCCGGTTTCATTATCGTGCTCTTGCCCGCGTTCCACTTTGTCCTAAGTGCGGTTCCCGATCATCCTCCGGATTCGTTGCTGATACGAATCGCCGCAGCAGCGATTTCCGCCGCCGTTGCGCTATTGGTCTGGCTCTACCGTCCCGCGCGCCGCTACTCCGCTGCCCTGCAGATATTGAACGTGCTCCCGACGATGCTCGTGATCGATGTGCTCGTCGTCGATAGCGGCAACCACTATCTCTATATTGCTTCGGCATTGCTCATGATCGTGGGTGCACAGCAGGCCTTCTATCTCGAATGGCCGCTCGCTCTCGTCATGATCGTCGCGCTCGCGTTCCAAGCGCTCTACTCCGCGTACGCCGGTATCTTCTACACGCCGGCGAACATCGCCACGCTCGCAATCTTCGCCGCCGGATACATCCTCGCGTTCATTCCCGCGGCGCTACGCATGCGGATCGAGCGGCGCGAGATTCTCGGTCGCCTGGAGGCGCGAAAGCTCTCGCGAAACGATGCGCTCACCGGATTGCCGAATCGCATATCGCTCGGCCTTCATCTCGCGGAGGCATTGCAAAGCGGCGAGCTCGGCTGTGCCGTGCTTTTCCTCGATCTCGATGGGTTCAAAGACGTTAACGACAGCCTAGGCCATGGCGTCGGTGACGTACTTTTGCGCTCCGTGGCGCAGCGTTTGGAGTCCGCGCTCGACGGCAGGACGATTCTCGCGCGTTGGGGCGGCGATGAATTCGTCATCGTGCTGCCGGCAGTGGGCGATCCCGGCGCGGTCTCGGCCTTCGCCGGCAAAATCTCGAGCCTTTTCATCGAACCGTTTTTCGTCGACGGCTACGAACTCAGCATCGCCGCGAGCATCGGGATCTCGCTCTCGCCCGGCGATGGCACCGACGCGAACGTGCTCATTCGCAACGCTGATACGGCGATGTATCGCGCGAAGGAGAGTTATACGCCGCGCGTCGCGTTCTGGGCGCCCGAAATGCACGATGCAGCCGACCTGCGGTACAAAGCTGCGAGCACGCTGCGCGAAGCGATTCTCGAGGAGCGCTTTGTCCTCCACTATCAGCCGATCGTCGACACGGTAAGCGCGCGACTCGTCGGCGCCGAAGCGCTGCTGCGCTGGCCCGACCCCGCCGGAATGCGCTATCCGGCGACCTTCATCAGCGTTGCCGAGGAATCAGGACTGATTATTCCACTTGGCGCGTGGGTGCTGCGCAGCGCTTGCGCGCAGCTCGCGCTCTGGAGTCGCCGCGGCCTGAAACGTTACCTCTCGGTGAACGTCTCCGCACGGCAATTCATGCATCCGGACTTTTGCGCAACGCTCGCCGACGCGCTCGAGAGCAGCGGCGTCAATCCGAACCTGCTCGATATCGAGATCACAGAGTCGACGCTGCTCACCAACGTACACGCGGTACGTCGTATCCTCGAAGACGTTAAGGCGATGGGGCCAACGGTGACAATCGACGATTTTGGAACCGGCTACAGCGCGCTGGTCTACCTTAAGGAATTCTCGTTGCATGCGCTCAAGCTCGACCGAACGTTCGTTTCAGACATCGAGCACCGCACGGAACGAGCGATCGCGCGTTCTATCGTGCGGATCGCGCACACGCTCGGAATGAAGGTCACCGCCGAGGGCGTCGAAACTCCCGAGCAATTCGACACGCTCTATCAGTTGCGCTGCGATCGCGCGCAGGGCTTCCATTTCGGAAGGCCGGTGGCGGTTGAGGAGTTCGAGCGTCTGTACGTGAACGCCGCTGACACGCCGCTCGTCGCAGCTCACCCCGCGCGCCGCCTCGTGGCATTGGAATCACCCGCCCTGGAGTGAACAAGTGTTCGCCTGTATCCGGTCGCGAAAATGAGTGGTTAAATCGGGCTATGAGTGTGAAGAGCGATGAGGCCGTCGGAAGCGAATTGGCGACCTCGCTAACGATCAACGGAGAACTCTACCAGGTCGAAGCGGATAGCCGCACCTCGCTGCTCGATTACCTGCGCGAGACGCTCGGCCTCACCGGGACGAAGAAGGGCTGCGATCACGGCCAGTGCGGCGCGTGCACGATCCACATCAACGGGAACCGGACGCTGTCGTGTCTGACCTTCGTCGCCATGCACGACGGGGACGAGATCACCACGATCGAAGGTCTTGCCAGCGGCGAAGACCTGCATCCCGTGCAGGCCGCATTCCTCGAGCACGATGGGTACCAGTGCGGGTATTGCACGTCGGGACAAATCATGTCGGCCGCGGCGATGATCGGCGAGCCCTGGGGACCCGAAGATGCGGACGTCGCCGAAGCGATGAGCGGGAATATCTGCCGATGCGGAGCCTATCAGCGCATCGTCGCGGCGATCCAATCGGTTCGCCATTCGAAAGAGCCGTCATGAGACGCTTTACGATGACGCGCGCCGGCGACGTTGACGAAGCGTTGCGCGCAACGCAAAGCGCACCGTCGCAGTACTGCGCCGGTGGCACAACGCTGATCGATTTGATGCGTCAGGACGTCGAACGGCCCGAGCGGGTCGTGGCGATCAATCGCCTGCCGCTGACCACGATCCAATCGACGGCGGATAACGGTCTGGTCATCGGTGCGCTCGCGACCAACAGCGATGTTGCGCACCATCCCAAGGTACGCTCGGATTATCGCCTGCTCTCCGAAGCGATTCTCTCCGGCGCGACGACGCAGATCCGCAACATGGCGACGACCGGCGGCAATTTGCTCCAGCGCACCCGCTGCATCTACTTCCGCGACCCGCACTCGGCGTGCAACAAGCGCGATCCGGGGAGCGGGTGTCCTGCGATCGACGGATTCAACCGCAACCTTGCGGTGCTGGGTGCGAGCGAGCACTGCATCGCCACCAATCCGTCGGACCAGAACGTCGCACTCATGGCGCTCGGCGCCACGATCGAGGTACGCGGTGTTTCCAGCTCGCGCACGATTCCGATCGACCAATTCTTTTTGCTCCCCGGCGCGACGCCTGACATCGAGACCTCGCTCGAACCGGGCGAATTGATCGTTGCGGTCACGCTCCCGCCGATGCCCGGTTGGCGCTCGCACTATCTCAAGCTACGCGACCGGCAGTCGTACGAATTCGCCCTCGCGTCGGCGGCGGTTGCCGTGCGGCTTGACGGTTCCACCATTGCCGATGCGCGCATCGCGCTCGGCGGCGTCGGCACGATTCCCTGGCACGCTCCACAGGCGCAATCCGCGCTGATCGGAAAGGCCGCATCGCGCGAAGTTTTCCGCAAGGCGGCGGACATCGCACTGCGCGACGCACGTCCGCAGAGCGAGAACGGTTTCAAAATCGAACTCGCCAAACGCTGTCTGGTGCAGGCACTGATTGAGGTAACGGCATGAGTGTTGGTACGCCGATCGATCGCATCGAGGGCCGGCTCAAAGTTACCGGCGGTGCGGATTACGCCTCGGATCGGATTCTCGACGGCATGCTCTATGGCGTGCCGGTCGGCAGCACGATCGCCGCGGGGCGCGTGCTTCGCGTCGACGCGGAGGCCGCGCTCGCGGTGCCCGGCGTCGTCGCCGTATTCGACCACCACAGTTTCGGCACGCTGCACTCGCACAGTAAGTCGTCGTTAGCGACCGGGATCGTGGACGAACATCGCGCGCCGCTCTCCGGCGACGACGTGCAATACTACGGACAATACGTAGCGCTCGTCATCGCGCACACGCTCGAGTCGGCGACCGAAGGCGCGGCCCTCGTCCGCGTGACCTACGCCCCCGGCGCGGTGCACAATGCACCGATCACGCCGGATGAAGGCGAGCGCAACGTCGGGAGCCACCGTGGCGATCCCGACAAAGCCTTCGCCGCCTCGGCAATCAAAGTCGACCAGACGTATCGTACGCCGGTTGAGACGCACAACCCGATCGAGCTGCATGCAACCGTCGCCTGGTGGGAAGGCGACACGGTCACGCTCTTCGAGACGTCGCAGGCCGTCGTCAATCACCAGAGGGTGCTGGCGCAAATGCTCGGCGTTTCGCTCGATAAGGTGCGCGTCATCACGCGGTATCTTGGGTCGGGATTCGGCGGGAAACTATGGCCGTGGCCGCAGTCGCCGCTTGCGGCGCAAGCCGCGCGCAAGCTCGGTCAGCCGGTGAAAATCGTCGTCACGCGCGAGCAGATGTTCATGAATGTCGGCCACCGCCCGCAAACCGTGCAACGGGTGCGGGTGAGCGCCGAGGCGGACGGACGTCTCACGTCGCTACAGCACGACTACACCAACCACACCAACATGCTCGACGACTACGACGAGAACTGCGGCGAAGCAACGACCTATTTCTACAGCGTTCCGAATCTACGCCTCACCAGCGGTCTTGCCAAGCGCAATGTCGGCTCCCCGACCTCGATGCGCGGCCCCGGTGCAGTTCCCGGCCTGTATGCGACCGAATCGGCGCTTGACGAACTCGCGGTCGCCTTGAACATGGATCCCCTCGCGTTGCGTTTGCGCAACGTACCGCAACGCGACGAGGGCCTGGACATCCCGTTCACGTCGTGTCACGTCGCCGAATGCTACGAACTCGGCGCGAAGAAGTTCGGCTGGGAGCAACGCACTGCCGCCGTCGGCTCGATGCGACGCGACGGCATGATTCTCGGTTGGGGCATGGCCGGCTGTTCCTGGATCGCCGAGCGCCTCGACTGCGAGGTCCGTGTCGAGTTGAGTCACGACGGTGCGCGCGTCTTCTGTGCGACCCAGGACATCGGCACCGGTACCTACACGATGCTGGCGCAGATCGCGAGTGACGCGCTGAACATCCCCGTGCGACACATCACTGTGTCGCTCGGCGATACGTCGCTGCCGCCCGGGCCAATGTCCGGCGGATCGATGGCCACCGCATCGGTTATCCCCCCAACGATCGACGCGTGCAAAGACGCACTGCGCAAACGCGAACGCGCGCCGGCGCAAGACGTCGTCGTCGGATACGGCCGCTCGAATAGGACGTTTGGCAACGATAGCCCTGAGAAATCGAGCCACTCGTTCGGCGCGCACTTCATCGAAGTAACCTGGCAGCCCGAGATCGCGCGCTTGCGCGTGCGCCGCGTGGTCAGCGTGATTGACGGCGGCACGATCATCAATCCGAAGACCGCGCGCAACCAAATCGAGGGCGCGATCGTGTTTGGTGTCGGGATGGCGCTGTTTGAAGAGACTCGCTACGACCCGCAAACCGCGGCGCCGCTCAATCGCAATTTCGCCGACTACGTGGTCACCTCGAATGCGGATCACCCCGCGATGGATGTGACCTTCCTCGACTATCCCGACTACGATCTCAATCCACTCGGCGCACGCGGCGTGGGCGAAATCGGACTTGCCGGTGTCGCACCTGCGATTACCTCAGCCGTCTACCACGCAACGGGCGTGCGCGTTCGCGACCTCCCGGTCAGCATCGAGGACCTGATTTCCTAGATCTACTGTACCTGGAGCGGTACGCCTTGCGCGGCTTGGGCCTCTTGCGCCTTGGCCGGCCCGCGAAGGACGCGCGCAACGAGCACCGCGGCTACGGCGCCGATGATCCCACCGAGTAGATAGACCCACCAGGTCGAGAGGTTGCCGATCGCGAGATCCGGCGAGAACGCGCGGGCGGGGTTGAATGCGGCGCCGTCGTACGGACCGCCCATCGTTCCGATCGACATGACGAACGCGCCGACCGCGAGTGGAACGTACGCGCCGTTCAGTTTCGGTCCGTTGGCCATGCTTAAAACCATCAGCACGAGCCCGAATACAAGGATGGCTTCAAAACCGACCGAGGGCCACTCCTGACCCGGCGGTGGAATTGTCGCGGCCAAATTGCCGCCTGTGCCAAAATACGCACGCGCCAGCAGCGAACCCGCGCTGGCCGCGACGAACTGCACCACGAAGTACGCGCAGGCCATGGGCCAACCCATGTCCCCGCGTAGCGTGAACGCTAGCGTCATGGCTGGATTGAAATGCGCCGAGATGTCGCCGAGAAAATAGACCGCGACCACCAGCCACAGGGCCGAAATCATCGAAAGAATGAACGCGTACTGATATTTCGCGAGGTCGGCGCCGCCATACTTCGCCAGTACTGCGGCGCCGCCCGACAAGAGAAACATGAAACCAAACGTGCCGATGAACTCGGCGAGTAAGCGGCGCAGTCGGTGCTCCCGACTATGCCAGTCGGCGGTGAACCGCGTACCGAATTGCCGTTCCAGCGCCTCCTGTCCGATCTCTCTCATTGCCTGCGCGTTCATTACTTGCTTGCGACGTCCGCCGATCCGGGGCGCGTCATGTTGATCGGCACGACCACGCGGTCGTAGAGCTTCTCGTCAACACCGTTCGCCAGCGCCGCTTCCTTCAGCGTGGTATTGTTATCGATCGCGTAATACGAGATCTTCGCTGCTTTGTCGTACCCGATCACCGGTGAGAGCGCGGTCACCATCATGACCGAGTTGTTCACGTCGTCGGTGATCTGTTTGAGATCGAGCTTCGCACCTTCGATCATGAACTCGCGGAAGTGATCGGACATATCGGCCAGTATCAGCGCGGAATGCAGATAGTTCGCGATGATGATCGGGCGAAATGCGTTGAGCTCGAAGTTGCCCTCGGCGCCGCCCCACTGAATTGCCGTGTCGGCGGCGTTGATTTCGATCGCGACCATGAGCATCGCTTCGGCTTGCGTCGGATTGATCTTCCCCGGCATAATTGACGAGCCGGGCTCGTTTGCCGGAAAGATGAGTTCGTGGATACCGGCGCGCGGCCCCGAGCCCAACCAGCGCATGTCGTTGGCGATTTTGAAGCACGTCACCGCCGCGGTCTTGAGCGCCGCGTGAGCGCGGACCATGCGATCGAGCGTACCCTGCGCCGTGAACTTGTTGTCGGCCGTCTTGATGGCAAACCCGGTCAACTTCGAAAGTTGCGCGGCCACGTCGTCGCCAAAGCCAACCGGCGAGTTAAGACCGGTACCGACGGCCGTGCCGCCCATGGCGACCTGCAACAGCCCGGCGCTCGCGTACTCCAGGTTCGCGATGCTATCGTCGAGCGCGCCCTTATACCCCGACCACTCTTGGCCGACGGTCAGCGGCGTGGCGTCCTCGAGATGCGTGCGTCCGATCTTGACGACGTCTTTCCATTCCTGCGATTTCTGGTCGATTGCGTCGCGCAGGCGCCCGAGTGCCGGCAACGTTTTTTCCGTCACCATCTTGTAGGCCGCGATGTGCATCGCGGTTGGGAATGTGTCGTTGCTCGACTGCCCCATATTGACGTGATCGTTGGGATGAATGGGCTCCTGCGAACCGAGCACACCTCCAACTAACTGGATACAGCGGTTCGAGATCACTTCGTTGAGGTTCATGTTTGACTGTGTGCCCGAACCGGTCTGCCATACGTACAGCGGGAACTCGCTATCAAGCTTGCCGGTGATGACCTCATCGCAAACTTTTTCGATGAGCTCACCCTTCCAAGCCGGCAGCCGTCCGGCGGCCGTATTCACGATCGCAGCCGCTTTTTTCACGTAACCGTAGGCGTGATAGACCTCTTTAGGCATGTGGTCATTGCCGATGTTGAAATGCTGTAGACTTCGCTGCGTTTGCGCGCCCCAGTAGTGGTTCGCGGGAACTTCGACAGGGCCTAAGCTGTCGAATTCTTTGCGCATGCCGGTTGCTTGTAGGCCGATTGGAAGGTTGAGCACCGTGGGAGGCTTCTGTTCTGTGTTGATCATGGTCAGATACCTCGTCGTCCATCGCCCGGGGAGACTATGATACTCGGCCCCTGCTAGTGCGTCAACACAATAGCGATGGGCACGACGACGATCATCAAGAGCGTGGCCAGCAGAAACGTCGAGGCGGCTTCGGCTTCATACACCTTGTAGCGCACCGCAAGCATCGGACAAATCACGCCGGGCGAGATGGCACAAATCAGGATTGCTTCGCTACCTACGGGCTTGGCGATCGCGAGCGCCAGAACCATCAGCGCCATGATCCCGGGTTGGACGACCATCTTGGTCAGCACGTTTCCGAGTATTTCCGTCGTCACTTTGATTCGATACGCCGCGAGAATGAGCCCGGCCACAAATAGGGCAACGCCGGCTGTCGCTGAGCCGATGAGATCGAGCATGCTCTGAATCTCGGTTGGAACGCGCACATCCAGCAACACGAGAATCGTCGCCAGCAACGGCGCCCAAACGTACGACCGCTTAAAGCTGTCGACGACACTTCGGCCGAGCAGCGTCGAGACGCTTAGCGTCGCCGCGCCCGCAGCCCTCTGCTTATCGTATTCGAGCATCGTTACGGCCACCGGCACGAGCGTGATATTGAAGATCAACGCAGCGGTGGCAATTGTAAGGAGCGCGGACTGGCCAAAGAGCGGCGTAAGAATCGGAATGCCGGCGAACGAGGCATTGGAATAGGTGACGCTGATCGACTGAATCGCCGCTGAACCAAGGCTATGGCGCAGCACAAACACGCTGAGAAGCGCAACGACCACAAACAATCCCAGCGCGGCGACGATCAGCGCTAGCACGAACGGGGCTTCGGAAAAAAGCGCATCGCGCGAGGCTCGTACGATTGCGACAAATAACAGCGCGGGAAAGGCATAATTGAGGACCAATTCATTGAGCCCCGCAACTTGGTCGCTGTCGAATCGCTTGGCGCGTCCCGCCCAAAACCCCAAGGCGACGACGAACAGCACCGGTAAGAGCACCCCAAAAGCGGTGATAACGGTTGTGAGCATACCTACCCCCTGCGCTTCATGTGTTAGGATAGTAGCCCAATGTCGCTTACATTTCCAGCGTTGAGCCACGCGACGATATTTTCGACCGTATCCCGGTAGAAGATCTCGTATTCACGGCGCGTCACGTATCCGATATGCGGCGTGCAGAGGACGTTATCGAGCGTGCGAAACGGATGATCGGCGGGGAGCGGCTCGACGTCGAAGACATCGAGGGTGGCGCCGGCGATTCTGCGCTCCCGCAAAGCGGCGATCAATGCCGGCTCTTCGACGATGGGTCCGCGCGATGTATTGATCAAGTGGGCCGACGGTTTCATCAGCGCAAGCTCCGCTTGACCGATGAGTCCGCGCGTGCGCTCGCTGAGCACGAGATGGATCGAAAGGATGTCGGACTGCCGGAACAACTCCTCGCGCGTAACCAGCAGCGCACCAGCAGCGGTAGCGCGCTGCTCGTCCAGATGCTCGCTCCAAGCTATGACGCGCACGCCGAACGCGCACGCGATCTGGGCAACACGCGAGCCGATGTTTCCGAGGCCCAAAACACCCAACGTCGTTCCCTCGAGATCGCGACCGACCGAGGTTTGCCAGCCGCCGCTTCGGATAGAATTCGCTTCTTGGACGACGCTGCGGGCACCCGACAGAATCAGCGCCCACGTCAGTTCGACCGTCGGGCTCGCGACGTATCCGGTGTGCGCCACCGCAATACCGCGCTCGTGAGCGGTCTTGAGGTCAATCGAGGCGTTGCGCGGACCCGTCGATGCGATAAGCCGCAGGTTTGGAAGCTGTTCGAGGATGCGTCGCGTGAGCGGAGTTCGTTCCCTCATCACGCACAGTACGGCGAACGGTTTAAGCCGTTCGACCAGGGCCGCTTCGTCCGCGATGTGATCGTTGAAGACGGTTACCGTTGCCCGCCCGTCGAGCACCGACCAATCGGCCATCTCGAGGGCGACGTTCTGATAATCGTCGAGAATCGCGACGCGCATAGGCTATACTAACCTAATAAGCTGCGAGGTGCACGCACATGATGGATATTAAGACGACCTTTATCGCCGCACTCGTCTTCACGATCGACCCGAAGGACGTGATCAGATTTGGCGATGCAGCCGCGCAGTTGGTCCAGCGCAAGGGAAGCAAGGCTCCCGGGTTCATTCAAAGTGTTGTGATGGCGGATGAGACCAAGACCCAAGTCCTGATCGTCACACAATGGGAATCGCGCCACGCATGGGCACAGGTACACTGGGATCAGGACGTCGGAAACGAAATCGTCGCGCTCGTTGAGAGCGCGACGTCCTTTGATGTTCGCAGTTACGATCCGATCGCGGTCGTACGCCCGGCTACGGCTTAGTCCAAAAGCTTTCGTCAGCCGGTTTCGCTGAGGGGCGCGGCTTCGCGGCAGGAGCAGCGTGCTGTTGCGGTGCGGCAGCGTGTTGCGGTGCGGCAGCGTGTTGCGGTGCAGCAGCGTGTTGTTGCGGTGCGGCAGCGTGTTGTTGCGGTGCGGCAGCGTGTTGTTGCGGTGCGGCAGCGTGTTGTTGCGGTGCCGCAGCGTGCTGGACCGGCGCTGCGGCTGCGTGTTGGACCGGCGCTGCGGCAGCGTGTTGTGCCGGCGCGGCAGGTGCGCGCTGTGCCGCTTTCGCGGCGGCGGCAGGCGCCTGTGGCTTGACCGCGGTGTATCCCGCCGGATGATTGTTTGCCGCGAGCGGCTTGGCCACCGAAGTCTGACTCGGGGTACCGTGATTGACGCTGTCCAAATAGTTGCGGTTCGATTGCGCGACCGCAACGTGCGCGGTTTGCGCCGAGGTCATCGGATAGGTTTTCTGATGTTCGGTTGCAATTTGGGCCTGTGAGGGCCGCGCGGTGAGGCCGTGCGCGCCGCCGTTGTAGGACGTTCGCGGGAGGTTATTCTGATTCACGTAGGAGCCCGGATCGCTGTAATAGTTACTGGATCCAATCGACCCGCCGACGTTGGTCACCGACCGGTTGTACTGGAACGAGTTGCCGTTCCATCGTCCACCGCGATAGCCCGATCCGTAGTAACCATACCCGTAGTTGACTCCGCCGTAGTAGCCGACGTTTTGGCCCCAGTATCCAGCGTACCAACCGTATTGACCGTTATTCCAGCCCCAATAGCCGGGTGTCCAGAGCAAGCCGACTTGCGGTGCTTGCACCCACGTTCCGGGAACCCAAAAGTATCCGTACGGGCCAAAGCCCCAATATCCAGGTTGCCAAATCATGTTCGGCTGCGTCGCGTACGGCTGATTGTACTGCGGCAAGGGCGGAGGCGCGTATCCGACAGAGATGCCGACCGACACCTGTGCACTGACAGGCGCGGGAACGGTGAAAACAAAGAACGCGGCCACCGCTAAAGTCAAAGAAAGTAAAACAGCTGAACGCACGGCTGCGCCCTCCTTCGGGCGCCTGGTAAGGGTACCGCGCAACGGCAGCAACCAGGCATAGTGGAATACCCGATTAAGCCCGTTATTCGAAGCGCAGCGCGTCGATTGGATTGAGATTGGCGGCTTTTCTTGCCGGATAGTATCCAAAGAAGATGCCGACGAGTGCCGAGAATCCGACCGAAAGAAACACCCAAGCAATGGGTATCTGTGTCGGCCACTTCGCCAGAATTGATACGATTAAGGTACCGGCAAACCCGAAGAGCACGCCGATGACTCCGCCGACTGCGGACAGGACCGTCGATTCGGTCAAGAACTGACGCAGAATCGAGGATCCACGCGCGCCCAGCGACATACGTAAGCCGATCTCGCGCGTGCGCTCGGTAACCGAGACCATCATGATGTTCATGATGCCGATACCACCGACGATCAACGAGACCGCCGCAACGCCGGCGAGCAAGAATTCCATCACCGCTCCGGTCGACGACGCGGCGGCTGCGATCGATTGCAGGTTGCGCACTTGAAAATCGTCGGGCTGTCCCGGGACGATGCGGTGGCGTTGCTCGAGCAGTTGCGTGACCTCGGTCTGAACCGGATCGACTAGCGCTGCGCTCGACGCGGAAACCATCAATTGGCTCACCGTCGTTACCCCGCTGAGCCGCTGCATCGCCGAGGTGTACGGAACCAAAATCGTATCGTCTTGATCGGTGCCGAGGCTGCTCTGCCCCAGTGCCGTGAGCGTCCCGATCACCGTGAACGGCACACCTTTGACGATGATATTCTGGCCGACCGGATCGCCGCCGCCCGGAAAGAGCTCGCTGACATCGGTCTGGCCCAAGACGGCGACCTTGGCTGAGCTCGCGATGTCTTCGTCGGTGAAAAATGTTCCGGATGCGAGCGGCCAGCCTTTGATGAACGTGTAGGTCGGCGCGACACCACTGATCGTGGTTTGCCAATTGTTCGGGCCGGCAACGACTTGCGTGCGAACGGTGACGAGCGGCGAGACGGCTGCCACGCCGGCGAGCTGGGTCATCGCCATGCCGTCAGCGGGCGTCAAGGTCGAGGCCCCACCAAAGCCCGTACGCGCACCGCCCTGCGTAACCGACCCCGGCTGCACCACGATCAAGTTCGATCCAAGCGCGTTGATGCTATTGGTGACCGACGTGCGGGCGCCGCTGCCGATCGCGACCGTCACGATGACCGCCGCCACGCCGATGACGATACCGAGCATCGTCAGCAGCGAACGCACTTTGTTTCGAATCAGCGCCTCCAGCGCAAGGCGCACGGTCGCCATAAAACTCATGCGACGATTTTTTCCGCGTCGTGGCGATGCAGGTTTGGACCATCGGAGATGATCTTTCCGTCGCGAAAGTTCACGAGACGCTTGGCATAAAGCGCAATGTCGGGCTCGTGCGTCACGAGCATGATCGTGATGCCCTGCTCGTCGTTGAGGCGGCCCAGAATCGACATGACGTCATCGGAGGTCTTCGTGTCGAGCGCACCGGTCGGCTCGTCGGCCAGAATCAATCCGGGATTGTTGACCAGCGAGCGCGCAATGGCGACGCGTTGTTGCTGGCCCCCGGACATTTGGTTTGGCGCGTGTTGCGCCAACTCGGCGACGCCGACGATCGCCAGCTTTTCGAGCGCGATGCGCTGCCGGTCGGCTTGTGGAACACCCGCATAAACCATCGGAAGCTCGACATTTTCCAGCGCGCTCGTTCGTGCTAGCAAATTGTAGGATTGAAAGACGAAGCCCAATCGGCGGCTTCGAATGTCGGCACGATCGTCCGCACTCAGATTCGCAACATCTTTGCCCTC
>Ga0302326_10016608_pt1 | contig 15397 bp, 8 predicted proteins | sample Palsa_T0_3_FD_202264 | JGI IMG/M metagenome (GOLD analysis project Ga0302326, IMG submission 202264) | Peat permafrost microbial communities from Stordalen Mire near Abisko, Sweden - Palsa_T0_3 | ecosystem: Environmental > Terrestrial > Soil > Palsa > Peat permafrost | place: Sweden: Abisko...
GACTCGACACATGCGGCAGCTCAGCCACCTTCGGAGCAGCACGATCTGGAGAAGCGGCAACAGGAGGGGGCGCGAAAGAGCTGTCTCGCGTTTGAGGAATCCTCGCAGGGATTTCGGGGGAAATAGCCGGCTTCTTAAACTGGCCGGGAGGCGGCATTTCCAGCAGGCGTTCGGTCTTCCTCGGGAGCGGAGGCGTTTTGGTCTCGAGTTCGTTCGGACGTTCGACCGGCGGGTGTTCTACAGCGACCCACTCGCGTATTTTCAAACGAGCTTCTTCGGGCAGATTGAGAAACTGGATGCCTGCATCTTTCTTCGATTCTCCAACCCAGGCGATCTTAGCGTCCGTTTTGACGAGATATCCGGAATCAGGCAGCCGGAAACCAACCCGGGGAATGTCGTCAGCGGACAAACCGGCGACGGCTTGCACGTACATACCGCCTTCGCTGAGATTCAGAAGGATGCCGCCGTTGGAGGACCCGAGATCAATATACTCGAGCGATAGCACGCGCCGACGCACCTGGGTACGGCGTTCCGGGACGTGCAAGCTGCCCGCAGATTGACGCGGCTCGTTTGCCGCAACCTTTGCCGGTTGCGACGCCAGTTTTCCTCTCGCGCTTTTCGTTTCGAGCAATAGTTTGGCGGGATCCGCAAGCATAGAATTCAGAGCAATTTTGTCAACAAAAGTGCCGGTGTTGGCCCCCAGGGTGCCGGTTGAAGCAGGGACACGCAGACCGTCTTTGACGCTCTGGTCTGATTCGGGAATGCCGTCGCGCTGGCGGGCGAATTGGGCGCGAGAGGGTTCCTGCGCGATCCAGTTGCGAATCTTAATGCGCGTATCGTCGTGTAAATCAACAAAGCGCACTCCGGCTTCTTTTTTTGAATCCGCGATCCAGGCTATTTCTCCCCTGGTTTCGATCCAGTCCTTGGATTGCGGCAATTGAAACCGCATTTTGGCCACGGCGGCGACAGCCAAAGTTAAAGCCTCAGTGGGTGCAAATACCAAACCGCTTTCGCTGATATTGAAAACAAAGCCGTAGTTGTTTTCACCGAATTTCACGAAGGCTTGCGGAGAAACAGGCGTACGCGCGTGGTCCCGTCTCTCACCAATCGCAAGGGGTTTGTCTGCGTGATGTCGCTGGTCCGACATGACTTCCTTTTCGCGCGGAAGGGCGAGCGAGAGTCTGGCCGAGATACGGCTCGATAACCGCTATTCAACGGAGTATACGCCCGGCATAAACCCGCTTACAAGGCAACGCACATCCGGTGGTGTCGTAATTGGAGATTAGGCAAACGGCGCAGTGTTTGGCACGGAGAACATCTCAGAAATGCTGCATCCCTGAACTTCATTATCAGATTGTGTAGGGCGCTGACTCATGTGCAGTGCGTCTTCGTTGACTTGCCTTCCGCCCCAACCTAATATGTGCGGCCAATGGCGGAAAACTCCTCTTTGATTGGCCGCACCGTCTCCCACTATCGCGTGGTCGAAAAACTCGGTGGCGGAGGCATGGGCGTGGTTTACGAAGCCGAGGACGTCACCCTCGGCCGGCACGTGGCATTAAAATTCCTGCCCGACGATGTGGCGCAAGATCCGCAAGCACTCGAACGATTTCGTCGCGAAGCGCGAGCTGCTTCCGCGTTGAACCACCCGAATATCTGCACCATCTACGAAATTGCCGAAGATGGCGGGCGTTCCTTCATCGCCATGGAATTAATGGAAGGAACCACGCTGAAGCATCGAACTGCTGGGAAGCCATTGCCACTTGATGAGCTTCTAAATTTCTCGATTGAAATCGCCGACGCACTGGATGCGGCACACTCGAAAGGAATTGTTCATCGAGACATTAAGCCCGCCAATATCTTTGTGACGAAGCGCGACCACGCAAAAATCCTCGATTTTGGCCTGGCGAAGTTTTCTCAAACAAGCAGGTCACCGCTGGAAGGTGCAACTCTGTCGACGAATGCGAGCGGGGATGTTGACGAAGAGCACCTCACCAGCCCAGGCAGTGTTATCGGCACCGTAGCGTATATGTCGCCGGAGCAACTGCGAGCGCAGGAGTTGGACCCGCGCACAGACTTATTTTCTTTTGGCGTCGTGTTGTACGAAATGGCCACCGGTGCTTTGCCATTTCGCGGCGAAAGCTCCGCGGTGATCACGGACGCAATTCTAAATCGCGCGCCCACTGCCGCCGTGCGACTGAATCCCGATATTCCGCCGAAGCTGGAGGACGTCGTCAGCAAGGCGCTGGAGAAGGACAAAAAGCTCCGCTATCAATCGGCCGCGGACATGCGCACAGACTTGCAGCGGCTGAAACGCGACACAGACACGAGCCGCCTGTCGGCAACAACCGCCGGAGCGGGAGCTGTGGGCGAGCGGCGAGAAAAACGCTGGATAGTAATTGTCCCGGTCGGCTTGCTGATTGCGGCTCTCGCTGCGGGAGGCTATTTCTATCTGCACCGCACACCGAAGCTGACGGACAAAGACACCATCGTCCTCGCGGATTTCGCGAACACAACCGGCGACCCCGTGTTCGACGGCACGCTGCGGCAAGGATTGTCGGCGCAACTGGAGCAGTCGCCGTTTCTGAACTTGCTCTCCGATGAAAGCGCGGCGCAAACGCTGGCCCTGATGGCGCAGCCCAAAGACGCGCGGCTCACGCGCGAGTTGGCACGCGAAGTATGCCAGCGCACCGCAAGCGCTGCTAGCATCGAAGGTTCAATTTCCAATCTGGGCAGCCAGTATGTGGTGGGGCTAAAGGCTGTCAACTGCCGCACCGGCGATGTACTGGCGAACGAGCAGGTCACGGCCGGCGGCAAGGAGCAGGTGTTGAAATCGCTGGGCGAGGCGACGACGAAGATGCGAGTGAAGCTGGGCGAATCGTTGGGCTCGGTGCAGAAGTATGACGTGCCGCCGGAGAACGTGACCACGCCGTCGCTTGAGGCGCTGCAAGCCTATAGCCTGGGCTACCAGGCGCAGATGGTGAAGCACGATTACGCTGCCGCCATTCCCCTGTTTCAGCGGGCGGTCAGCCTAGACCTCAATTTTGGAATGGCCTACGCGCGGCTGGGGACGAACTACAGCAATCTGGGACAAACCGCCCGTGCCGCCGAAAATATCCGCAAAGCCTACGAGCTGCGCGAACGGGTCAGCGAGCGCGAGAAATTTTACATCGTCTCGCACTATGAACATTTCGTTAACGGAAACCTGGAAGCTGCGCGCAAGACTTATGAGCTGTGGGCGCAGACCTACCCGCGCGACCCCACGCCGACCGCCAATCTGGAAAACATCTATGGCGCCTTGGGCGATTACGATGAGGTTCTGGCCGACAGCAAGGAGGTCCTAAAGCTCAATCCCGAAAGCGGATACAGCTACACGGACCTCGTCGGCGGCTATCTGATCGTCAACCGTTTGGATGAAGCCAGGGCCACAGCGCACGAAGCGCAAGTCAAAAATCTGGATAATCCTGCAAATCATTCTCTGCTTTACTTTATTGATTTCCTGCAACACGATGCGGCAGGAATGGAACGCGAGGCCGCTGGGCTGATGGGAAAGCCAGGATTCGAAGACAATATCCTCTATGTGGAATCCGACACCGCCGCCTATGCCGGACTGTTTTCCAAGGCAAGAGAGCTGACACGGCGCGCGTCCGAATCGGCGCAGCGCGCAGATGAAAAAGAAACGGCGGCGAGTTACGTGGCTGAAGCTGCGGTGCGCGAGGCACTGGTGGGCAACATGAGCCTGGCAAAGCAACAGGCGCAGGCCGCAGTGGCTCTCTCGACCGGCAGAGATGCTGAAGCTATATCGGCCATCGCATTAGGTCTGGCGGGTAATGCCGCTCAAGCCACGCGGCTGGCTGCAGACCTGGCTAGACGCTTCCCAGAAGACACCATTGTGCAGCTTAATTATCTGCCCTCAATCCACGCCGCCATTGCCCTGCAAGAGGGCAGCGCCAGTAGGGCAATCGAAGCTCTCGTCCCGGCTACTCCATACGAACTTGGTTCTTGCGGCTGGCCCTTTACTTTCGTTCTCTATCCCATCTACCTGCGCGGCGAAGCTTATGTAGCAGCGCGACAGGGTAGTGCGGCCGCGGCGGAGTTTCAAAAGATTCTTGACCACCCCAGCGCCGTCGTGAATGAGCCAATCGGCTCACTGGCGCACTTAGGCATGGCCCGCGCATATGCGCTTCAAGCTCAGTCGGCGAAAGGCGCGGATGCGGATGCCGCTCGCGCGAAAGCCCGCGCCGCTTATCAGGATTTCCTCACGCTGTGGAAAGACGCGGACCCGGATATTCCCATCCTCATCGCCGCGAAAGCCGAATACGCCAAATTTCAATAGCTTTGCAACCGCGCTGGAAACCGGGCGCCGAGGGATTTCTCAGCGTGCTGTTGCTGACGGAGCCACGGACGACGGATTCTGCTGCAAGCTGCCGCCGAATTCGCTGTGCGGATCTACTTCGACCCAGAACAACTGCTGGCCGTTGGCCTGGTAGGCGGTTACGGTGGTGAAGTCAAAGGGAGTGAAGTCACTCGTGGTGCTGGCAACCGCAACCGGATTGAGCGTGTAGCGTCCCGCGTGGCCGGGTGCAGTGTCAGGAACAGCGGTTGCCGAGAACGCGGCCGTTTGAGATTCGACGCCGCCGGTGAGTGTTGCAAAGGGATCGCTAAGGGAACCAGTTCCAGAGAAGACAGTTCCCGCTTCCGACACTGTGGCCCCGCCAAGGAAATCGAACTCGTCGAAGCCAGCGGAGGTTTGACCTTGCGCTCCGAAGGCGTAAAAGCCCGCGAAGGAAGACACAGTCACATCGGTTTGTGGAAGCAGCGCTCCAATGCCGACCAGGTTTTCATCCATTTCGGCAAGGACAGCGACTGCTCCCCCGGCTGAAGGGTTATTGGGATCAAGTATGTTGAGGGCCGGATCGACGGCATAAATCCCCAGCGTGGCGACATCGCCAAAACCCCCGTCAAAATTAAGAGTTCCATACCCATTGCTATCCAGGGAGTATGTGCCGGTGATGTTGGCGGCGGTCAGTACCGCCCCGTCCAATTCGTTCAAGTCCCCGATTCCATCGAACTCATTGCTGGCGGGTTGACCCTGATGGGCGACAGCGCTCGCGTTGGACTCAGGCTTGGCGTCGGCCGCAGGCGAAGTGGAAAACTGGCCCGCTGCTGCGTATCCCGTTGGGCTATTTTCAAGAGAGAACACGGATTGCCGGATTGAGCCATTCGAGAAACTTGGATTGCTGCCTTGACCGAACGCCGAGCCGACGGCCGTGTCGGTGGGATCAACGTTGACGATCCGAATTACTTCGGGACCAACCATGTAGTAGTTGAATGAAACGGGGAAACCGGCGTTATTGGTTATGGTGCCGCGACCCAGGGAGTCCGCCGGGCCCAAGATCCCGGTGAAGAGCGTGCCCCTCGAAAAAGCTCCGCCGTCATTGACGTCAACAATTCCTGCAATGGAGGTGCCGGTGATTGTGAAAACGCCGCCGTCTGCAACCGGTTCACCGTCAACTCCCGCACCAGAGGCAACGAAGGAGAATCCGCCGGAGGTAGGAACGGACGTCGAAGTCTGAAGGTCGAGGCTTCCGCTGGACGTCGCGGTACCGTCGAATTGCGTAATGAGCGCGTGTGTAGAGTTCGGGAAGTTCAGGGCAAAAGATTCCCTGCCGTTAACGCCCAAGTTCGTATTGCCGGGGATCATCAGAGTGAGGATTCCGTTTCCGGAGCCGTCATGATCCATGACCAACGATCCGCCGGTGATTGAGTCACCATTGGGCTGAGGAGACGTGATTCCGTCACCGTCGTTGTAGTCCTCGACGCCGCCAAGAACCCTGCCGCTACCGTCCGCGGAAATCGTCACGATTCCCGCGATGGAGTAGGTGTCGCCGGCAACGTTCGCTTCCCTGCCGGTTACGTAGAACGAGAAATTGTTCGAAGCTACGCCGATGGTTATGTTCACGGAATTGCTGGAGATGGAGGTGTCCGATACCGAGGTGGCCGTAATTGTCACTTGTTGGCTCCCGGGCGGAATGACTGAGGGAGCCGTGAACATGCTGGCAGCTCCGCTTTGCGTTTGGTCGGGATTGAACGAAGTGGTTCCGCAAGAAGGGGCGGGGCTGCAACTCCAAGTGACTCCGCCGTTCTTAGGGTCGTCGGTCACGGTAGCAACGACGTCTGCGGTTGCTCCGACGACCATGCTCGCAGGGGCGGTTGTGATTACAATCTCAAGGCCGGTCGAACTACTACTGCTGCCGCATGCGGCGTTGCCCACGGTACAGAGTGCAACGAGAACGATTAAGAGATTTCCTCGGTTCATAGTTGCCTAGCCTTCGCCGCCCCGAACCGCGATTTCATAAAGCCTCCGTGAAGTCTCATCTTGGAATCAAAAGGCGGAGCACAGGTTGCTCTCATAAACAGGTGCTAGAAGCTACGACGCCGCGCTTTGGTTGCCAGCGATTCAGTCGAACTCGACGCCGGAGAGAAAGCACCCGGCGGTGGCCCTGAATACCGAGGGAACCTTCTCTTACGCCCAGATAACCGCGCGGTCGATGCTAGCGATGCTCGTCCTGCCGGTCAGCGCCATTGCCATCTGAAATTCGCGCTGCAGAATGTTAATCACTTGTGTGACGCCAGCCTCGCCTGCCGCGCCTAAACCATACAGATATGGCCGCCCGATGAACACTGCGCTCGCGCCCAACGCGAGCGCCTTGAGCACGTCGGTGCCGCGACGAATGCCGCCATCCACAAACACCGGCATGCGTCCGGCAACTTTGTCTGCTACCTGCGGCAGTGCCTCGATGGTCGCAGGAAGCGTGTCGAGGTTGCGGCCTCCGTGATTGGAGACGATGACACCAGCCACGCCGGACTTGGCCGCGCGGTCCGCGTCATCCGGATTCATCACGCCCTTGAGCACCAGAGGAATCTTGGCGACGGAGCGCAGCCACTCGACATCTTTCCAGCTCAGCGCCGCGTCGAGCACGCCGCTAAAGACCTGCACCGAGCCTGGATGAAGATGGCCTTCCCTGCCGTCAACCTTGAAGCCCTCTAAATGAGGCATGGGCGGCAACTTCACAGCAGCGCGGGTTTCGCGGTTGCGGGCGCCGGTTATCGGAGTGTCCACCGTGAGGCAAAGCGCGCGGTAGCCGGCCGCCTCGACGCGTTGCACCAGCTCACGAGTGAAACCGTGATCGGGCTGCACATAAAGCTGAAACCACAAAGGACTCTTTGCCACGGCCGCCACATCTTCAAGGCTCGTGCCGGAAAAGCAACTGAGCACCATAGCGGTGCCGGCCGCGCCCGCACCTCGCGCGGTAGCCAACTCTCCGTCTGCGTGGAGTAACTTTTGACCCGCCGTAGGCGCCAGAAGGATTGGAAACGCGAGTTCCTGTCCAAACAGGGTCACGCGCGTGTCCAGTTTGGAAACGTCCACCAGAACTCGGGGCCTCAGGCGAATCCGCTGGTAAGCTTCCTCGTTCCATCGCACGGTGAGCTCATCGCCCGCGCCGGCGGTGACGTATTCCCAAGCCATCGCGGGCATCTTCGCCTTTGCCTGCGCCTCGAAGTCAGCAAGGCAAATGGGTTCCTGGCCAGATGCCGAGATCGCTTGTGAGGGTGAATTCAAATCGTGGGTCATCGTCCTCGCGCTATGGAATGAACGCAGTTTCCTACCTGTCCCCGCGAACAAATGAAGGAGTGCGCTGGGCAGAAGTTTCCACCGGAACCATAGAACGGACGCGATTATACATGGGTTGGTTTCCTCGTGCGTGACGGCTCAGCCGATTCTGCATAGATTGCCGGGTAGTCGAAAGCATTATGGCGTCTTATCTGCGCCTTTCAACTCTATAAGGTTATTCGTGGCGGAGGGCGAGCATGGGGTCGACTTGCATGGCGCGGCGGGCCGGTATGTAGCCGGCGAGAGTTGCCACGGCAGCGAGAATGAAAGCGACAGTTGCGAGCGTGAGCGGGTCATTCGCGGAGACGCCGAAGAGCAAATGGCCGATCAAGTGCGAGGCGGCGAGGGCGCAGGGCACTCCAACGAGCAGTCCAGCGAGTGTAAGGAGCAGAGTCTCGCGCAAGATCATACGAAGAATCGCGCTACGAGAAGCACCGAGCGCGACGCGTATTCCGATTTCGTTGGTTCGGCAGGCGACGGAATAGGCAATCACGCCGAAGATTCCGGTAGCGGCGAGAATCAGGGCCATGGCGGCAAAGAGACCGAGTAGGAAGGTGCGAAACCTCTGCTGCGAGACGGAAGCGTCGATAAAGTCCGGCATATTCCCTACCTCAGTTATAGGCAAGTCTTTATCGATTTTTCGAACTTCTTCGCGAATCGCGGCAGCCACGGCGTCTGTGCTCAAGGTGCTCTTTACCACCAAATTCGCGCCCCAGAAAGGCGCTTGCGCATATGGCACGTACATCATCGGGCCAGGAGCTTCGCCGAGCGAAACGTCGCGCACATCACCGACGATTCCGACGATTTCGCGATCGACGTCGCCATTGGGAGGAAAGCCAAAATTGAGGCGCTTGCCGATGGGATCCTGATTTGGAAAATAACGCTGCGCAAATGTCTTGCTGATCACCGAAACTCGCGAGGCCGAGAAAATATCCTGCTGATTGAAAAAGCGGCCGGCGAGCAGTGGAATTCCCATCACACGAAGATATTCCGGACTGACGGAGGCGTAATCAGCTAGCCGAGACACGCCTGCGGACGCGGGCGGAGTGCCCACGATATCGAATCCAAGATTGATCTTGCCGTTCACTATCGGTAATGGAATAGCCACGGCGGTGTCTTTCATTCCGGGTTGAGCCTGAACTCGCGCGAGCAATTCGTCGGAGAAAGCGATCCACTGTTGAGGCGTGGAATACTGAAATTGCGGCAGTGAGATCTCGGCCTTCACGACGCGCTGTGCGTCAAACCCCGGACTGACCGCCGTGAGTTTCGAAAAGCTCCTCAGCAGCAAACCTGCCGCGACAAGCAAAATCATGGCGAGAGCAATTTCCACTGCTGCAAGAAGATTGCGAGCGCGGCGGCGGTTTCCGCTTTCACCCGACCGTCCACCACCTTCGCGCAGACTCACTTGTATATTGGAATTGGCGGAAAACATCGCCGGGACCAAGCCGAAAGCTACGCTTGCTAGGGCGGAGAGGACCAGTGCAAAAAACAACACGAAATTATCAACGCGAATTGCGTTCAAGCGCGGCAAATTATCAGGTACCAGCGAGCTGAGTACTTGAACACCGGCGTAGGCGAGAGCTATGCCGATAATTCCCCCGAGCAGACCGAGAACCGCAGTCTCACTGAGCAACTGGCGAATAATTCGGCTGCGTCCGGCGCCGAGGGCAACACGAACAGCAATTTCCTTCGAGCGAGAAGTGGCTCGCGTGAGAAGCAAGTTCGCGATATTGGCGCAGGCGATCAACAGCACCAGGCCGACAGCGCCGAGAAGCACGAGAAGAGCGGTTCTAACGTCTCCCACAATTTCTTTCTGCATCGGCACCAGACGGACGGTCCAGCCTTTATTCTCCGCCGGATATTCGCTCGCCAGCCGATCGCAGATAGCGTCCATTTCCGCCTGAGCCTGCGCGATGGAAACACCAGGCTTCAGCCGCCCAAACACTGCCAGCCAATGCCCTCCACGTCGAGCCATCCAGCTTCCAAAGAGGGGGTCTTGAACGAGCGGAATCCAGACCTCCGGCTTGCTATTGATAAAAGGAGAGCGAAAGCTCGCGGGCATGATTCCAACGACGGCGAACGGACGCTTGTCGAGAATAATCGAGCTTCCAAGGATCTTCGGGTCTGCTCCCAAGGTTCCGCGCCACAGATTCTCGCTCACGATTACGACGGGAGGAGCGCCACGCTTGCCGTCCTCAGGAAAAAAAACGCGCCCATGGAGCGGCTTCACATCGAGAACCGCAAAGTGCTCCGGCGTCACGACAGAGGTGTCCACCTCGGAAGGCTCGCCGCGTCCCGTAAGCGTGAGTTGGTGAAAACTAATTGTCGCGAGCTCGCTAAAAACATGATTCTGCGCGCGCCACTCTTCAAAATTCGGATACGAAGTGCCATCTTCCGGAACTCCTTCTTGGGTGTTGGCCGCAAATGCGCTGACCAATTGATTGGGATTCGCGTAAGGCAGCGGCTTTAGGAGCACGGCATAAACGACACTGAAGATGGCTGTATTCGCGCCGATGCCGAGAGCGAGCGTGAGTACGGCGACGGCGGTGAAGCCTGGATTGTTGCGCAGCATTCGGAGGGCGTAGCGCGCGTCCTGAAAAAAAGTTTCGATGAAAGGCAGGCCACGGAGTTCGCGGTTGATTTCTTTCAGTTGCGTGACTCCGCCGAGTTTGATGCGAGCAGCGCGTCTGGCTTCTTCCAGTGGCAGACCTCGGCGGATATTTTCGTCGGTAAGCATATCCAGATGAGTCTGAAGTTCGTGCGCGAATTCTTGGTCCACACGGCGCGGCGAGAGCCACGTGCGAGTGCGAGAAGCGAGCGTCGTTATCCAGGCAAACATTTGTCTATCCCCGGTCTGCGAGGCGCAGCACCCGGCCGATCACGGTGGAAATGCGCTCCCAGTTCCGCGCCTCGGTATTGAGCTGCTTACGTCCGGATTTCGTAATGGAATAAAACTTGGCTTTTCTGTTGTTGTCGGAGGTGCCCCAGGCGCCTGCGATCCAGCGCTTCTGCATCAAGCGCACCAGAGAGGCGTAAATCGTGCCCTGATTGATCTGCAAAGCTTCTTCGCTGATTTGTTCGATGCGGCGGGCGATTCCGTAGCCGTGCAACGGCCCCATGGCGTCGAGAGTCTTCAGAACCATCAAATCGAGGGTGCCCTGCAGAATATCGGACCTGTCGGCAGCCATACGACCTCCTGTGGCTTGCAAACAGGAGTATCGCGCGAGACATGTGGGATGTCAACAGGGGAAATGACGGAGGCGGGATACGGGAAGGAGAACAAGCGGATGAGCGCACCCGACCAATGCGGGACGGCTGGAGGGAATGCCAATTTAAGCGGAATGGAGAGCGTCAGTGGGATTGATGCGCATCGCTCGTCGCGCGGGCAAATAACTTGCAAGCGCGGCTACGACGGCAAACACAAGGGCGCTGCCGGCAAACGTGATTGGATCGGTTGCGCTGGTCTGAAACAATAGGCTGGCCATCAGCCGCGTGAGGGCGAATGAAGCCACGAGACCAATGACGGTTCCGGCTACGGCGAGTCTGAGTCCGTTTCCGATGACAAGTCTGAAAATGTCGGCACTGGATGCGCCGAGAGCTATGCGGATACCCAGTTCTTGCGTTCGCTGTGCGACGGAGTATGCGATGACGCCATAGATTCCGACCAGCGCGAGAATCAGCGCTGTTGCCGAAAATACGCCGATCAACAGCATCATCGAACGCGTTTGCGCGCTGGCTGATTCAAGACGTTCCTCCATCGTTTGCACGTCGGAGATTGGTTGGCCACGGTTCACGGCAACAATTTGGGCGCGCAAAGCCGAGACCAAGCTATGCGGATCCATGGAGCTGCGAATGCTGACGTAGAGCACGGGGGAAGCAAGCTGAGGATATGGAAAAAATACTTCGGGTTGCGTGGGCGAAGCGAGGCTGTCGTTCTTAACGTCAGCGAGCACGCCGACCACTTGGCACGGAGGGAATCTGCCGACCCACACGAGCTTGCCAAGCGGATCCTGGTTGGGCCAGAAGCGCCGCGCGGTGGCCTGATTCACCATCACCACCGGGGTCGACTGGGCATCGTCGAGATCGGTGAATGCACGGCCTGCAACGAGCGGCATGCCCATCGCCTTGGGATAATCGGGACTGATCGATTCGATTAAGACGACTGTCCGGTGTCCGAGATCGACATCCGGCTCGCCTTCAAAGCGAGCAGGCGCTCCGTGGGTGGGAAGGACGGGTAGCGCGGTGGAGATCGCGGCTGCTTCCACTCCCGGAATTGATTGCAGACGCTGAAGCGCGCTTCGGTAAAACGCGATGCGATCAGCAGGTTGCGGGTAAATGGCTGGCGGAAGGAACGTCTTCGCCGTCAACGCATTTTTAGCGCCGAATCCAGGATCCACCATCCGGAGCCGCATGAAGCTGCGAATCAACAGACCAGAACCGATTAGCAGAACCATTGAAAGGGCAACTTGGGCCGCGACGAGTATGCTGCGAACACGATTCCGCTGGCGGCTTCCCGTGGAGCTGCGACCTTCGTCGGATAACGTCCCGCCGAGGTTGGGACGGGATAGCTGCAACGACGGGGTGAGTCCGAAGAGAATTCCGCTCAGAACAGAAATCGCCACGGTGAACGAAAGCACACGCAAATCCATGGGGATATCGGCGACCTGAGGCAGGTTGGTTTGCGTAAAAGCACTCAGAAATCGCGTGCCCAAGTAGCCGAGAAAGATTCCGAGGCCGCCGCTCATGACGGCCATCAGCACACTCTCGGTGAGCAGCTGGCGGACGAGCGTTGAGCGCGGAGCTCCCAGAGCGCTGCGAACGGCGAATTCTTTCCTTCGCGAAAGCGCGCGGAAAAGCAGGAGGTTTGCTACGTTGGCACAGGCGATCAACAAGACGAAGCCAACCGCAGCCGAAAGAATCAGCAGGGTTGGACGGACATTCGCGACGAGATTTGACTGAAGGTTGCTAACGGTCATGGCGACGTCCGAGGTCGCGTCGAAATTGCCAGGCTTATCGTGCTTGTACTGCTGAAAGATGACTTCGGTTTCGGCAAGCGCCTGCGCGCTGCTGACGCCGGGTCGCAGCCTCCCGATAGCTTCGTAATACATGCCGCCGAGATTGACGCGGGCGGGCGTGGTCAAGCTGAATTCGATGATCCGGGGCATCCAGATTTCGGGCTGGCGGCCGAGCAGTTGCACGCCGAACTTCGGCGGAACAACACCGATGATTGTGTAGTCCCTGGAATCGAGCGCGAGGTGTTGGCCGACGGAGCTTTGCGCTCCGCCAAACAGGCGGGTGGCTAATTCATATCCGATTAGGACTACTTGGTTACCGCCTGGTTGATCTTCTTCGGGCGTGAAAGTCCTTCCGGCTAGCAGTCTCGCTCCGAGAACGTCGAAGAAGTTTCCGGTCACGCGCTCGGCGTCGGTCTGCTCCGCGCCGTCAGGCACAGCGAGATTCACGGCGTCGAACTGATAGGCGGTTACACCGGAGAAAGAACGATTCGCTGCGGACAGAACGGTGAAATACGGAAGCGAAACGCAGCAACTGCCGTCACGGTGGGTGCTGATGCGCACCAGTTGGCCAGGATCCTTGTAAGGAAGCGACCGGAGCAATACGGAATTGGCTACGGTGAAGATCGCTGTGTTCGCGCCGATTCCAAGGGCGAGCGTGGCAACTGCGAGGGCCGTGAACCCCGGCGCCCTTGCCAGCATCCGCACGCTGTAACGCAAATCTCGAAGAAGCGTCTCCATATTGCCCTTCATCTTTCCGGCCAAACAAAGTTGAGCAGGCCTACAGCGTGGAGTAGACGAGCATCGTGAACATGTCGCCCTTAATCATTCCATTTCCCCACTTGCTATCCAGATCCGCCGTGGGCTTGGCGGCGACGGCTTCCTCTTTCGATTTGCCGGCCGCTTTCAGAGCCTGCACACGATCCCGCACTGTTACCAACATTTCGTGGTGCGCTGCGAGAGCGGCTTTGTCGCCTACGGGACCATGGCCGGGAATAATCTTCGTGTCTGCGTCCGCGAGAGTCACGCCGCGAGCCGTGCCTGCAATCATCCCGGCGATATTGCCGCCTGTGCTGAAATCGATGACGGGATAGGTTCCGTTGAACCAGACGTCGCCCATGTGCAAGACGTTTCCGTTTTCGTAACGGACGTAAATGTCGGAGTCGGTGTGCGCAGGAGGGAAATAAGCGAGCGTCAACTGTTCTCCGTTGAGATACAGTTTGGTGCCTTCGGTGAAAGTTTGCTGCGGCCACGCATCCGCGGGTGAGGGGTCGAAGTGCAAGCCGAACGCGGCGATGTCCTGCGGGGTCGAAAGGCGCTTGCGGGTATTTTCGTGCGCGACGATCAAGGCGCCGGCCTGATGCATGGCTTCGTTTCCATCGGTGTGGTCGAAATGCCAGTGCGTGTTGATCAGGATCTTCAGCGGAGCTCCGCCGAAGCCGTCCATGGCCTGCTTGATCTTTGGCGCGACGGTGGAGAAGCTCGAGTCCACGAGAACTTTTCCGTCCGCGCCGCTCAGGACCACCATGTTTCCACCGGGGCCGGAAAGCAGATAGATATTGTCGCGGAGCTTTGTTGTCACCAGCGGGACTGCGGACATCTGCGCCTTCATCTGCGCGATGCGATCCGCGGAGGACGTCACTTGTTGCAAATTTCCCGGCCGCGCTATCGGCTGCGAGAGAAGGTTGGCGGGCATCAATCCGGCCAACACGCTGGCACCTGCCAGCGCGCCGCCGGTTCGCAGCAATTCCCGGCGGGTAGTTTGCTTCGAGAAGAATTCTGTCGTCACAGGGCCTCGTTTTTGACCTTTGGAATTTGGACGCGAATATCCTAGCACATCACCGACCGGTACCTTGAGGCGACAGCGCCTGTTTCCTACGAGTATTTGAAATGGAAAACAGTTTAGGAAGCTGCAAAGTTCGATTCTACTGGTTCCAGGCGCGGACTCGCGGGATCCACCGCGGAACATTTTTGCAATAATCTTCATATTGTGCGCCGAACATGCGGCGCAGGATGGGCTCCTCGACGAGCCGCACAAATAAGACCGCTACGGCCACGGCCACGATGGCTACGGTGAGAGCTGCCCGGTTTGCTCGTCCAAAGATCACCCACAGGCTGAGCCAGCCCACGAAGAAGCCCACATACATCGGATTCCGCACATACCGGTAGAATCCCACAACAACTAGCTTCTGCGGAGGAGCAAGGGGTACCGGAGTACCGTGGCCCGTCCAGCCGAAATCCCAAATACACTTTACCGCTACTGCGAAACCCAGCACAGACGGCACGACCGCAATCCAGCGCCAGCGTGCCACACCAAGGGTGTCAAGTTGAAAGCCCAACCACGGGGGCAGCAACCAGAACCACAGCGCGAGGAATCCTGCGCCCACGACCAGCGAGGCGACTGCAGTGGGCCAATTCGTGCCGCGATTTGAACTTCGTGAGGCCCCGGCCTGTCCGCTGGTCATGAACAGCTCCTCAACGCCGAAGTATGCGCTCCGGGCGCAACACCAGCAACAAGAAGCACCATTTGAAAAAACAACCGGCTACTTGGGTAGGAGGGTGACGCCGGCGATCCAAACCGCGCCGGCCAAACGGTTGTCGAATTTATGACTGATGGGGCGGACAATTTTTACTATGAGCATGTGCGTGTCAGCGCTGGTCCGAAACTCTAGTTGATGCGCGGCCCAGCCCGAGGTGCCGGTTACATTTTCGG
>Ga0302326_10016610_pt1 | contig 15397 bp, 11 predicted proteins | sample Palsa_T0_3_FD_202264 | JGI IMG/M metagenome (GOLD analysis project Ga0302326, IMG submission 202264) | Peat permafrost microbial communities from Stordalen Mire near Abisko, Sweden - Palsa_T0_3 | ecosystem: Environmental > Terrestrial > Soil > Palsa > Peat permafrost | place: Sweden: Abisko...
GAACTCGGCGTCCTGTGCGAAAGGCTCAAGGTCGGCGAGGCGCGACAGATCCTTGATCCAGGCGTCGCCGATGGCATCGCAGATGAGCGCCGCGAGGCGCGTATTGGCGAGGGCAACCCAGCGTCTCGGGGTGACGCCGTTCGTCTTGTTGCTGAATTTTTCGGGGGTAAATTCGTAGAAATCCTTGAGAACACCCTCTTTGAGAAGCCGCGAATGCAGTTCAGCAACGCCGTTGACCGCGTGGCTTGCGATGCAGGCGAGGTGCGCCATGCGCACGTGCCGCCCGGAGCCCTCATCGATGATCGACATGCGCCGCACACGCTCCTCGTCGGCAAAGAAACGCAGCCGCACCGCATCCAGAAAGCGAGCGTTGATCTCGTAGATGATTTCCATGTGCCGCGGCAGCACGCGGGCGAGGAGTGCGACCGACCAGCGCTCGAGCGCTTCGGGCAGCAGAGTATGGTTCGTATAGGCGAAAGTTTTGTGCGTGATCGACCATGCACTGTCCCAATCCATGGCGTACTCGTCCGTCAGAAGCCGCATGAGCTCTGCGGTCGCGATTGCCGGATGGGTGTCGTTCAGCTGCACCGCGAACTTCTCGTGAAAGCGCGCGAGCGGAATGTTCTGCACGCCCAGGATGCGCAGCATGTCCTGCAGCGAGCAGCACACGAAGAAGTACTGCTGCTCGAGCCGCAGCTCCTTGCCCTGCACGGCCTCGTCATTCGGATAGAGGATCTTGCTCAAGTTCTCCGAGACTATTTTCTGGTTGACCGCGCCGTAGTAGTCACCGCGATTGAATACCGCGAAATCGAACGATTCGGGCGCCTCGGCGCGCCACAGGCGCAAAGTATTGGCGGTGTGTACCCGGTAGCCGAGTATCGGCGTGTCGTACGGCACTCCATTGACAATCTTGTGCGGAATCCAGCGTACCCGCGTGCGGCTGTGCTCGTCCGTGTAGCGTTCCGTATAACCGCCGAGCTTCACTTCGACCGCCCACTCCGGGCGCACCACCTCCCAGGGATTGCCGAAGCGCAGCCATTTGTCGGTCTTCTCGACCTGCCAGCCTTCGGCAATCTCCTGCTGAAAGATGCCGAACTCGTAGCGGATCCCGTAACCCAATGACGGGACCTCAAGAGTCGCCATGGAATCCAGAAAGCAGGCGGCGAGCCTGCCCAAGCCGCCACTGCCCAAGCCCGGCTCCTCTTCGAGCGCCAGGAGCTCATCAAAGTCGAGGCCGAGCTCGCCAATCATCTGGCGCACCTCGTTATATATGCCGAGATTGACGAGGTTGTTACCCAGGTGCGGGCCCATCAGAAATTCAGCGGACAGATACGCAACCGTGCGCGAGCCTTCTCTCGTGTAGACGCTCGTCGTGCTGATCCAGCGGTGCAGCATGCGATCGCGCACCGTATAGGCGAGCGCCATGTAATAGTCGTTCTTCGTCGCGAGCGCAGCCGTCTTGCCCTGCACGTACAAAAGATTGTCGAGCAAGGCGTGCTTGAACGCCTCCTTGCCGAGGGCGATCCGGTCGTCGCCGCTGCGTTCGCCATCCGCACGCGGAGGATTTGCTGCGTCGAGGGCGCGTACGCTCATAGGGCCCATCCGAATTCCTCAATGGAACCCATGCAGGGTGCAAGTTCCATGCATGGCAAGCTTGTAGTCATTACGGCGCGTGCCGATGCCATTGGAGCCGGCGGATTCAAGCGCTTATGAACATGCCGTGCGGCGGCGCGCCGCGGAATTCGCGCCCCGCACAGCGGCCAATGCACCACGGGGGCGCGCCGCGCCTGCGCATGCACATTTATGATGCAACACGCCTATTCCTGGGCGCCGACGGCGACCCAGGCGAGATCGGAGCCTGAAACCGATTCGAGATTGAATTTTTTTGCCGCCGCAGCCATGCGGGTGAGCGCCTGCGCGATGGGCATTGCCGCCTTGGTGTCGCCCTTTTTCGCCTTATGAAAGCGCACGGGATTGATGCGGGCGACCACGTAGTTGCGCAGGTAGGGGGACTTGAAGCCGCGGGTCTGCAACGCCGCGATGATGCGCTTTACATGCGTGTCGATCTCCTGCAGCCGCGATGCAAAGCCGGTGCGCTCGCGCAAAGTCGCGGCGAGCGGGCGCTCGATGAAGCGGTCGACTTTCTTCAGGAAGGCGCCGTACGCGCCACCCGCGAAACGCGGATTCTTTTCATAGGCGACGCCCAGGGTGAGAAGTTCTGCCGCCTCGAACTGTGCAGCGAATTCAGTCTCGTGCCTGCGTCCATCGAGTTGGGCGAGATTGCGTGCCATGCGCACAACCTCGAGGCTCTTGTCCTTGAGGTTATGCGCCTTCTCCGTATTGAGCGCGAGGATGCGGTACGCGAGGGACTCATCTGGACTTACGAGGGCAGTGATCTGGCGCAATCCGAGCATTTTCGCGGCCGCCAGGCGGTGACGTCCGTTCGGTGTCCAGAGGCGGCCGTCCTCGCCGCGCACAACGATGAGGGGATCGAGGAACGAGCCCGTCTCATCGATCTTCGCCGCGAGCCGCTTGGCATGCGTAGGAGAGAGGTCACGCTGAAAGGGCGTCGGCTGCACGGCCGCAAGCGGCAGAGAAGCGAGGAGGACGGGGCGGCCACCCAGCGGCTCAAGATATCCCCCCAGGGCGGCGCCGCCGAGCTCACGAATGAGCGCTACCAATGCTGCAAGCGGCAGCGCATCGACGCCGCAGGCAATTTCGCCCGCCGTAGGACCGCGTAGGGTGCGGCTCGGCGCGAGCTTGCCGGCCTTTCTGCGCGGGCGCGCTGCGCTCTTCGAGCGTGCGGATGATTTTCGTTTGGCCATGGGGGCTAACTTGCCCGGCTCAGGCTCTGCCGTAAAGGCCGGTGTGCGAAAATATGCGTTCCCACTGCCGACTTTCTCTTCGAGCTTCGCTATGGAGACGCGTCTGGAATTTCACTCCACGCCGCCGCCCGGGCTGCCTGCGCAACGCCTCGATGCTGCCGGAGCTGCCCATGTTGACCTATCGGCGGTGCTGGCGCTTGCCCTGCCGTTGATCGCAAACAGCGCCGTGCAGGTCGTTTTGAATCTGACGGACGTTTGGTTCATTGGCCACATCTCCATGCAGGCGCTCGCCGCGGTCGGCGCAGTGCAGTGGCTGGTTCTCGTCTTCGTGATGCTGTTGGGCGGCGTTGCCATGGCCGTACAGCCGCGCGTGGCGCAGGCCTATGGCGCGCGGCGTTATCGGCGCGCCTCGCAGGCTGCGTGGACCGCGCTGTGGGGGATTTTGTGGGCCGTGCCTCTGTTCCTGGCAGTGGGCGCAGCCGGCCGCTGGGTCCTTGCACCCTTTGGCTTTAGCGCCGAGATCGTCGCGCTCGCCAATAGCTTCTGGCTGCCGCGATTGGACGGTGCCCCCTTCGGCATGGCGCTGTGGGCAGTGCTCAGCTTTTTCAATGGCATTGGCCGCTCGCGCATCACGGCGCTGATCTCGGCCATTACCGCGCTCGCCAACGTGCCCTTGAATGCCATCTTCATCTTCGTACTCGGCTGGGGAGTTGCCGGCTCTGGGCTCGCAACGGCGGTTGCGCAGGCACTGGGTTTTGCGGTCGCGCTCGTCATATTTCTGCGCCGTGAGTTCAGGCAGCGCTATCGCACGCATCTGACCTGGTGGCCGCATGCGCGGCGCATCTGGGGGCAGCTCAAGCTCGGATTCCCCACGGGACTCTTGCCGGCGGCCGACCTCATCGGCGCTGCGATATTCCAGATGATGCAGGTGCGCCTGAGTACAATTGACGGCGCGACGACACAGATCGTCATGATGCTCACCTCGATAGCGTACATGCCCGGCTTCGGCATCGCTCTGGCGGGCACGACTTTGGTGGGTCAGTCGATCGGCGCGGGTGATCGCGCCTGGGCGCGGCGTATTGGCACCTACGTCATTTTGCTTGCGGCGTTCTACATGGGCGGCGCGGGCCTGCTGATTGCGCTTGGCGGCCCGTGGCTCCTGCCGGTATTCCTCAGCTCCGAGGATGTGCAAGCGGCCCCCATCCTCGCGCTCGGCACCAGGATCTTATGGCTCGCCGCGGCCTATCAGTTCTTTGACGGGCTGAATTTCGGATCGGCCCTGTGCCTGCGCGGCGCGGGCGACGTGGCGGTGCCGGCGGCGATCGTGTTGGGCGTGTGTTGGTTCGTGTTCCTGCCCGTGGCTCATGCGCTCACGTTCGCGCCGGGGCAGGGCTGGTTCGGATTTCTGCCGCAGGAGGGCTGGGGTGCGGTGGGCGGCTGGAGCGCCATGGTTCTTTATGTGCTCCTGCTCGGCATCATCCTGTTCGTGCGTTGGCGCTCGGCGGCGTGGCAGGCAATTCGAATCTAGACTTAAATCTGCATCTCAATCATTGGTGGGCGCTACGTTCTGGCCCGTGCTCATGCGATCGTAGACCCGCTTGATTTTGATGCGGGGCATATTGCCGCCACTTGACTGAATATCCGCGAGCAGATGTTGGCCGTCATCCGAGAGGTGATAGCGCTCAATGGTCTCAGGGCCGGCCTGAGCTCTCACATCGATGACGTAATCGTGTGACTTCCATCCGGAGTGTTGATCGGCAACGCCTTCAGGTACCGAGACGACGCTTTTGGCACCGGGCGTGAAGCTGCGGTCCGTGGTGCCGTCGAAAATATACATTTCATCCGGTTGCTGCTTGATCGTGATGACATCCCCGCGCGGAATGGTGCCGAAGACTCCCATGTCAAAAGGGTCGAGATGGCTCGTGCCGATGATGGCCGCCGTCTGTGCGTCGACGGACAGGGGATTATTCGGGTCGGCGCCGGGCCCGCCTGCGCCGCCGCGGGGAGGCGGGGGGGCCTGATCGGCGTAGCGCGCCTCTCTTTCCCGGCGGATCTTGTCGTAGATCTTCTCAGGATCATCACTTGCGGCACGATCCAACTTCCAGGTGCCGGCGAGATTCACCCCGTGGGGCGCATCCGGAGCGAGGCTGCCCGCGCCTCCACAGCCGCTCAAGCCTGCGCACAGGAGCGCGCACGCAAGGAGTTGTCTCGGGCGAGCGGGATTCACTGCGATACCTCAGCTGGGGTCCGGTCCGACGCCGGACTCGCCAGGAGTATAAAATGACTCGCTATGGCCCGTCGCAAGATTCCAGCACTCGAATCCCTGACACGCAGGCTCGCAACCCCGGATGCGCAGCAGATCGACGAGCTGTACGGCCTGGAGCCCGTATACGATCCTGCGGCGCAGCGCGCGGGTATTGCAGCTGAGCAGTTCGTTACCGCCCGCTGCCCATACTGCGGTGAGTGCTTCGAAGCGCGTGTCGAGGTGAGTGTCGGCGCGCAGGAGTACGTCGAGGACTGCCAGGTGTGCTGCCGACCGATGTCGCTCAGCGTCGAGATCGAAGACAGCGGTGCGCTGCACGCGCTGCGCGTGCAGCGCTTGGACTAAGCCGATCCCGACTGCCTATGCGCGCCGCACGCTGATCAGGCACTCGGCAGCGCAAACGTCAATTAAGACGCCCTATGTGAGCGCGACGACGAGTTTCGCCGAATGGCTGCGCCAGTTGATGGGAATGACGAATGAGCGCCTGCCGGGGATGACGCTCACGTCGGCGCCCTCGCCGTGGACCACGTTCGGTGCCGAGATCACGCAATCACGTCCGAAACTGCGGCGCGCATTGCCGCAGATCCTATCGGCCACTTCGCGCACCACATCGCACAAATTCTCGTGGCTGAAGTCGTTCTGCTGCATCTTCATGAGCAGCACGGTCAGCATCGCGCGTGGGGCGGTGAAGTACACGATGCCCTCACGTTTGCCGGAGATACTGATCACGCCGGTATAGTCGTAAATCGACGGGACGCCACTCACCAGGTATGGCGAGCCGAGCGAGGCTGGCTGTTGCACCGCGACCTCAAAGTAGCGGGTGGTCGCATCGACGAGGGTCTTCAATTCCTGCTCATGCAGCATTTAGGTGTACCTCACAGGCTGCGGATCCATGATGCCGTGCGCCATGACATTGCTACCGTGGAGGATCATGATCCTGCAGCGGCTGCCGCTAGGCGACGGCGCTCTTTGCCGGCTGCATTGCCGGCAGCGCGATCTTGACGCGCGTGAACTTGCCAGGGTCGGTGCTCAGGACAATCTTGCCACCGAGCGCCGCAATCCGGCGTGCGACGACCTCCATTCCCACGCCGCGGCCGGCGTCCATCGTGATCCGGTCACAAGTGGACACGCCCGCGCGAAAGATCAACCCCATGGCAGCGCGCGTGTCCATGCGCGCAGCTTCGGCCGCCGTCGTCAGGTGCTTCCTGATCGCCGCGGTCTTCAGCTTCTCGAGCGCGAGCCCCGCCCCATCGTCCTCAAAGACGAGCTCATAGCCCTCATCATTGGCGCGGAAATCTGCGCGCACGAGGCCTACTTCGGCCTTGGTCCGCGCACGGCGCACGTCAGGCGGCTCGATGCCGTGTACGGCAGAATTGCGCAGCAGCTGGAGCAAGAGATCGCGCACCGTCGTGCGGTATTCCTGTGGAACCTGCGCCAGACCGTGCAGCGAGAGACGGAATTTCTTCTGCTGGTCGCGCTCCAGCCGCGTTGCGAGTCCCTGCAGGCTCGCTGCAAGTTCGTCGGCTGCCGCGCGCTCACTCGCCATCGGCACCGCAGGCGTTCCCAGTGCGCCGCCCATGGCGCCATCACGGAGCGCCGCGATGCGCGCTGCCAACTCGCGGATGCTGCGCAGGTGGGCGAGCAGCTCATTGAGCTTCAAGACGACGCAGAGGAAATCGCCTCCCGTAAGCTCGGGGCGCTCTTTGAGCTCGCTCAGAAGATTCTCGAATCGATGTGCGAACTGCGCCACGCCCGAGATACCGAGCGCGGACGCGTCGCCTTTGATCGCGTGCAGTTCGCACAAGAGTCTTTCGAGCTTTATCCTGAAGTCGCCGTCGGTGCGCGCGGGCTCTTTCAGGATGGTGTTGACGAGCTGCAGCCCTGCCTCCGTCGCATCGAGGAACGCCGCAAGCTGCAGCGGATCGACTTGCATCACGCCGAAAAGCATGTCCACCTGCAATTCGGCGTTGCTGCGCGCATCGGCCAGTTCGCGCGCCGAGAGCACGTTCGCAGTTACATCGTCAATGCTGACGAGGACCTGCACGACGCCGCGCTCGGCCACGAAGCGGTGGAAGTTGAACTGAAGGTAGCGGCTGTCGCGGCCACCGCGTCCATTGTCGACCCGGATCTCAAGTTCGCTGAGCGAAGGGATAGTCTGCAGCGGCTTCTGCTGCGCTTGCTCTTCCCAGAGGTGTTTTATCTCCCGAGTGGCTATTGCAAGCGTCTCCGGCGGTAGAAGCTCGTGCAGCAGCTCCTCGAGGGCTACTCCGGCGAAGTCCCGCCTGCCGAACATGTGCGTTAGGGGTTGCGACCATAGAGTGCCGATTCGCAAGTTGGCGTCGAGGAGGAAGAAGCCCTCGCGCGCGGTGTGCAGCAATGCGCATGTCTGCGCGCGCGCCTCGCGGGCGGCGCGCTCCTGGCGCGCCCGCGCGATCTGCAGGAAGGCGGCCACCGCCGCGAGCGCAAGAGTGGCAAGCACACCGGCCAATAGGAATGGCGGCCGCGTCGGGTTCGCGAACGCTTGCAGTGCGCCCGTGTTCTGCGGCGCTGCGCTTAATCCCAGGGTCAATACCGCGCAGATGATTCCCGTCAGCACGAGGGCGAGAGCGCCCGTGATGAGTTCCTGTGTGAGCGGTACGCCGCGTGATTTCATATGCTCGGTCTCGTGCGCCGGTTATTGCGGCGTGAAACGAATCGTGGCATGCGTCGGCACAGCTACGGCCGTGTTGCCGACCATCACGGGCGCGTAGCGCCAGCGTCTGATGGCATCGACTGCATCATGATTGAAGATTCCCGCAGGCTCGGCGGAAACCACATGTATATGGCGCGTGACTCCGAGCGTATCGACCGTGTACGCGACGATGACGCTGCCTCCCACACGGCGCGCACGGGCGGCAGCCGGAAACTCAGGTACGACATAACGAGTGAGCTCAAGGTGAGCTTGCGGTAGAGCTGGATGATCGGCGGCGCCTGGCGCTGCAGTTGGTTCCGCGGCGCTCGCGAGCGGGACATCGGTGCGATTATTGCGGCGCGCTCCTTCTGCGGCCGAAACGCCCCGCTGCGCAGGGGCCGCAGCGGGGACTGCGGGCTGTTTGTTTGCGGTGATGAACCAGGCGCAGGCAAGAACTCCAAGCGCCACGCCGGCGCTAATTCCCCACCCGTCGTTGCTCGGCGTCAAAGACACTCGCGCAACAACGGGTGCGGGTGCGGGTGCGGTGCGCGCAGGCGTTGCAGGAATTTTGGCGCGTGCGTCAATCAGCGCATCGCAAAAAGCGAGTGCAGTCTTGGCTGAATCCATGGGGATCGGCAAGACCGCGAAGATCTTTGAACCCTTGAACACCCGGCGCATGCCCTCTACATCTGCCGCGCGCGCAAACAGAAGAATGGCCGCCTCCGGCAGGCGTGCGTAGGCGTGTCCGACCAGGTTGCGCAGCTCCGCCAGGCCGCGCGTGTCGAAAACGAGAATATGTGCGCGCCGCGAGGTGCTCAGGTGCTCAAGCGCCAGATTGAGCGACTCAAACGGATGCACCGCGGCGCGAGCCGGGAGTACCGCGCCCAACTCAAGCAGAAAGTCCTCTTGGGTCGTGATCAGAACGATGTCCGCCACGGCCTGCGCTGCCTGCGCCGCAATCGGGCTCAATGCGGCCGGCCCCACGGCGGCGCCGGTGGGGCGAGTTGCTCTCAACGCGGAACTGGCCAACGCGGCATCTCCATGGGTTCGGATCCGTTGCCTGCCAGGGCGCCGCGACGCAGGCGCGCAGGCGCCGTGCCGCCCAAGACCGGGCATGGCTGAGGATAAATAGCCGCTTTTCCGCCGCGTTGCGGCAGTTCACATTAATCGGCCCGCGGCGGCAATTCGCACCCTTATCTGGGGCTTATCTACGGCTTATCCGGGGCTTTGCACCGGCGACCCCCACGCGGGTGTAAGATCGGACCGGTGTAACGCTATGCATGAGCCTCGATCACCGATCGGATATGGGCACACTGCGGGCCCGCGGCCCACTGTCGCCGCAGCGGTGATACTCGCTTTTACGACGTTGGGTGCGGTTGCTGCGCTTCACGCCGCCGGCCACACTCCTGCTCCAACTCAGCTCCCGTCAGCCCCACCGCCGCAACCCATATTGATCCCGACGCAGCCAGAGGCTCTGAAACCGCAGGACACGCGTAGCAAGGCTGACTACGAGGCGGGGACGCGACCCGATCAGATCGGTCGAATCGTCGTTGATGTCACGGTGAACCGCCAGGGGCCTTTTCACTTCGCCCTGGACACCGGCGCCAATCGCACCGTCCTGACGCCAAGCCTCGTCACGTCACTCGGTCTGCATACCGATGACGGTGACGGCGTCACGATGAACGGCGTAACCGGATCGGCCGCAGTACCAACGGCACTCGTCGAACGGCTCGCGGCGGGTGATCTGTCGCTCGATCGCCAGCGCCTTCCTGTCGCCGATTCTCTGGATGCTGGGATCGACGGCATTCTCGGGGTTGACGGGCTGTATTCCAAACGCGTCATGGTCGACTTTCAGAAGAATCGGATCGAGATCCGCAATTCGCGCTACGAAAAGCCGCTTGCGGGAGTCACGCGCATCCCGGCACAGGTGCGATTCGGGCGGCTGATGGTCATTCCTGCCTACGTCAACGGCGTACGCGTGAAGGCCGTGATCGATACCGGCAGCGAACACACGCTCGGCAATGATGCCCTGCGCGCTGCGCTTTCCTCACCCTCACAAGCGCCGTTGCAGGATCCCAAGATTGAGGTGATTGGCGAGACGCTGGAGAAACAGGAAGGCCAGCGCCGGCGCGTGCAGCTCATCAAAGTGGGCGACGTCATAGCGACTCACTTCGATGTCGTGTTCGGGGAGTTCTACGTCTTCAAGCTTTGGGATCTGGATAAACAGCCCGCGCTCGTGGTCGGCATGGATATCATTGGCAACCTCGATCAAATGGTGATCGACTACGAGCGCTCTGAAGTGCAATTGGTTGCACGGGAACAGCCCGCGACCGCTATGCGCCACTGGGGAGATCGCAATGACTGGAGGAACCTATGAGAGTGGCTGCGATGTTGGGATTGGCGGCAGTGCTCCTCGCTTGCAGCTGTGCCTACGCTGACATACGACCAACGGTGATCGAACTGTACACGGCGGAGGGCTGCAGCTCCTGCCCACCGGCGGAGGCACTGCTCGGCATCGTAGCGAGCCGCTCGAATGTGATCGCACTCGCCCTGCACGTTGATTACTGGGACGGCGACGGCTGGGTCGACAGGTATGAGTTGCGCGCGGCGACGCAGAGGCAGAACCAATATGCTCGCACGCTGGGACGCTCGAGCGTGGTTACCCCGGAGTTCGTGATTGACGGTGCACGCGGCTTTCAAGGCGCGCAGCCATCTGCAATAATCGCCGCCGCCAAAGAGACCCCGGACGGCGTCGTCCCGATCGACCTGTCAATCGCCGATGCACGGTTGCACATTGCGCTCGGCGCGGCCGCTGAGGCGGGTCCCTGCGACGTGACGTTATTCGCCTACCTGCCGCACACGGTCTCGGCCATTAAAAAGGGCGAAAACAAGGGACTCACACTCGACGAATTCAACGTCGTGCGCGCCGTCGTAAGACTGGACGATTGGAAGGGACAGGCGAAGAGCCTGGACGTGCCTCTCGCGAAGTTGCCCGCCGACGCGACGCAAGTCGCCGTGATCGTGCAGCACGCAGGTCCCGGGCGCGTCGTGGGTGCCGCGCAGATCGCGCTACGCTAATTCGCATCGTCGCGCCTTCGTCGCTGTTGCCGAGAGTCTATACTTGGCGCCCATGCAGCCAGAGCGAGCAGGGTAGGCGATGTTCCTTCAGATTGAGGATCTTCTCAGCGCTGCAGAGGTGCGCGCCGTTTCAGACATCGCCCGACAGGCCAAATTCGTTGACGGCAGACGCAGCAATCCGCACAACACCACCAAGGTTAATGTGGTTGGGGATCCGGGCGATGCCGTAGCCTTGAAGGCATCGCAGATCGCCCTGGCCGCCCTGCAGCGTAGCGAGCAGGTGAAAAATTTCGTGTTTCCTCAGGCCATGGCTCTGCCGGGTCTGTGTCGCTACGACGTGGGAATGAAATACGGCGCGCACACCGACGCCGCATTTCTCCCAACGGGGACACAACCTTTACGCTCGGATGTTTCCTGCACGATCTTCATCAACGAACCTGCCGACTATCAAGGCGGCGAACTGCTGATTTATCTCGGCTCCGAGGCGCTGCGCATCAAGGGCAAGGCAGGCTCCGCGGTGTTTTATGCGTCAACCTCGGTCCATCAGGTCGTTCCGGTCACCGCTGGCACGCGCCTCGTCATGATCACGTTCATCCAGAGTCAGATTCCGGACCAACTGCAGCGGGACCTTCTTTATACGCTCGGCGAAGTGCGTGCACTCGAAGGGCTGAAGATGGACTGGTCGCGGCGGATTCAGCTTGAATATGTAATTGCGAATCTACAGCGCATGTGGTCGAGATAGCGGTGGGCGGCAGGCCCTGCGGCGCCGATTGCAGGGGAATGCAGGCGGCTCGGTAGCGGCTCAGAGCCGCAATTCTCTGACGACATTTTCTAAAGGTGTGTAAGACTGGCATTGAAACTCGGACCGCCGGACTTCACTTGTGAAGCTGTCTGCGCGAAACGCTATAGCGAGACCGAATGCTCTATTCGCCCGATATCGCTGCGCGCGTGCAGCGCATAAGTACCCTCTTGAATGCGGGGCAGTTGCCGCAAGCCGAAGCGGCCTGCATGGCGCTCTTGGAGGAGTCGCGCTCTGATCCAACGGCTACGCATCTTCTGGGGCTCATCCGCGCGGAACGTGGCGACGTCGAAGAAGGCGAGCGGCTGATTCGCCACAGCATCGAACTGCAACCGGCGAATTCCGGATTTCGAGTGAATCTTGGGAACTTCCTGCGGCGCAGCGGCCGCCTTGCAGAAGCAGAGTCGAACTACCGCAAGGCGCTGCTATTGAACCCGGCCGAGAATTCCGCGCGCCACAGCCTAGCGCTGACATTGGACAATCTCGGTCGCCGTGACGATGCTGAAGCGGAGTGCCGCGCGCTCGTGCGCGCACGGGAGAACGATCCGCAAGCGTGGGCCGCGCTCGGATTCATACTCACGAATCAGAATAAGTTGTTTGAAGCCGAAGCCGCCTACGGCCGTTCGCTCGCGCTTGATCCGCGCTCAAGGCTTGCGCATCAGAATATGGGCTCCTTGCTTGCGCGCATGGACAGGGCCGAGGAGTCCCTCGCCGCGCTTGCGCGCGCGGAATCCCTCGGCGCGAGCGGCTTCGAGCTGTCCTTCAGCCGCGGCATGACGCTCACTCTTCTGTACCGCCTGCCGGAAGCGGAGCATGCGTTTGGGCAAGCCGTCGCGCTCAAGCCCCGGCATGTGGATGCGCAACTCAATCTGGCACGGCTGCGCTACATGCGTGGAGATCCGGATTTTACCCGGGACATTGTCGCTGCCATGAATGCCCACCCGGCGGATCTCGCGCTGCAATCCCTGCTTGCGAGCGTTCTGCTGCGCGCGGGTAAGCTGAACGACGCCGAAACGCATCTGCGAACAGCGCTGCAGCAGCATGGCGCCTTGCCGCAGCTGCGCCACCTCCTCTCACAGGCGCTGCGCGAAATGAACCGTCTGCAGGAGGCCGAGACGGAAGCCCTGGAGGCGGCCATCGCCATGCCCGATGACGCCGCCGGCATCGAAAATCTGGTTTCGATTCTGCTCTCGCGTGGCAGGCCTGAGGATGCGTTGCCGTTCATCCAACGGCAGCGCTCGCGCGAGCCACTGGGTCAAAGCTGGATTGCCTACGAAGCGACGACGGCACGACTACTCGGCACGCCTCTGTACCGGGAGCTCTTCGACTACGAGCAGTTCGTGCGGCAATACCGCATCGAAGCACCACCCGGCTGGTCTTCCATGGCGGAGCTCAACGCCGCGGTTGGCGCGGCGCTTTACGCACGACATCGTTTCAACTCGCATCCGCTCGATCAGACTCTGCGGCATGGCAGCCAGACCACGCGTAATCTGATCGCGGATCCCGACCCGGCAATTCGTGCGATTTTGGGCGCTTTCGCTGAGCCGATCAGGAATTATTTAAACGAGCTGCCTCAGGATGCGCAGCATCCGCTCATGGCGCGCAATTGCGGCTCCGCCGTCATCACGGGCGCATGGTCGGTGCAGCTGTATCGGGGCGGCTTTCACGTCAATCATTTTCATCATCAAGGCTGGATCAGCTCCGCGTACTACGTATCGGTGCCGGATGAGGTCAAGGACGATGGATTCAAATCCGGCTGGCTCAAGCTCGGGGAGCCGCGCTTTGCGACACCTGCAGCGGCGCCTGAACGTTTCGTGCAGCCGAGCGCGGGATTATTAGTATTGTTCCCGTCATACCTGTGGCACGGAACCAATGCCATTCAAGGCTCACAGGTGCGTACCACGATCGCCTTCGATGCTGTCCCCACTCAAATAGCGTAGTCCCAGCGCTCGATATACGGCATTACGATCGGCAGCACATCAGCGAAGTGCCGCTCATACGCCTTCCAGTGGCCCACCGATCGGCTGTTGATCGGCTCTATGACCTGACTGTAGCTCGGCGTGCTGATAAAGCCCTTGGCGCGAGCATGCTCGCCCGGGGCCAGCATGGTGTCGTCCCACGACAGTTGCAGAAAATCACTCAGGCCTCGCACCTGGGAATCAAAATCCGCTACGAATGTTTCATACTGCAGCTCGTAGCTCGCCGGGCGCAATAACGACCACTGCTCATACCAGAAATCGAACGCGCGCCGATAGTTGGTCGCAAGATTTGGCAAGTCACGGCACATGAGTGCAAGGTCCGGCGCCCTGAAGTGCTGTGCGAAGCAGCTCAGCACTGTATCGCAGGGATGGCGGATGGCGAGCACGATGCGCGCATGAGGAAAGAGCCTTTTTATCAGGGGCAGCCGCAGGAGATTGAGCGGATTCTTATCCACCAGCCGTTGGCCCGGGAGTAGCTCCACCTTGGCTCGGACACGTTCCCAATAACGGGCGCGAATGCTCTGCAGCTGCGTCGTGTCCAGCCGTCGAAGTTCCGCCGGGTAGCGAACACCGTAAGCCGTCACGTCATCGACTGCCTTATTGACGAAAGGCTGCTCGTCCATGGACTTAAGCTGCGGATGCGCATCGAGCGTCTGCTCGAGTAGCGTCGTTCCGGAACGCGGAAATGCGACAATGAATATGGGGCTGTCATGCATCGACGGCGCGCCGGTTTCATCCCATGCTGCAACGTCTTCGGGATCGCAGCCGCTGTGCGCCAAGAGCATCGTGGGCGATTCGCTCTCGGGAGTCCTTCCGGTCACCGCCTGCACAAATACGGCTTGCGACCGGTGTGCTTCTTCGAGTGCTGCGTACGCCTCGTCGTAGCGCCGCAGCGCATCCAGAGCCTTGGCGAGAGGGAACAACAGATAGTGCCGTCGCGGGAAGTCGTCGTAATCCTCGAGCGCAAGCGACAGACACTTGCGGGCAGTCTCGTGATCGCCGGCGCGATCCGCTAGTAGCGCTTCAGTCAAGAGCAGGTCCGGGTCGGAACTTTCGATCTGGGCGCTCGCCTTGAAGCTCGCCATTGCCGCGGCTGCATCAGCTAGACGATTAAGGCGCTCGAGCACACGCACGGCGGTCAGCGAGCCTTGCCAGGAATTTTGCGCATTGTCCGCAAGTTGACGCAGCGCCGGCTCCGCGCGCCGCGATTCGCCCATCGTAATCAGCAAATGGGCGATTTGCGCGGTGTCCTCCGGGGTCAGGCCGTTCAGCTTCGGCCAATTCTCCAAGGCGCGAAGGGCTTCCTCAAACCGCCCGATGTCGTGGCAACACTGCGCGAAGAGACGACAGACGCCGGCATCCGTGGGAGCAAGAGCGAGCGCTTGGCTCAAACTTGTGTATGCCGAGTCGTAGTCACAGCGGTCCATCTGTGCAAGACCCACGTTGTGCAGCAGGGCACCTGATACTGCCCCCAGCTGCATGGCGCGGCTATGGGCCGCGAGCGCCTGATCGTAGCGCCGCGTAGGCCGCAAAGCGGTGCCGAGATTGGTCCAGTGCTCCGGGTTGTTCGGCTGCAGGAGCGTGAGTGCGTTGAAGACGCGGATGGCATCGTTATGGCGCGAGCGGGAGTGAAGAATCAATCCCAGCAGGGTCAGTGCACCGGGATGCTGGCGATCCGCACTCAAGGCCCGCAAGCATTTGGCTTCCGCAGCCGCGAGTTGGTTATTTTGCAGGTCTTGCAGGGCGAGCTGCGCGAGCGTGTCGGGGTCGGGAGCAGTACTC
>Ga0302326_10016615_pt1 | contig 15396 bp, 12 predicted proteins | sample Palsa_T0_3_FD_202264 | JGI IMG/M metagenome (GOLD analysis project Ga0302326, IMG submission 202264) | Peat permafrost microbial communities from Stordalen Mire near Abisko, Sweden - Palsa_T0_3 | ecosystem: Environmental > Terrestrial > Soil > Palsa > Peat permafrost | place: Sweden: Abisko...
GCATCAGAGGTAATCCATGTCGAAGCTGCTGTGGCTGGGCCTTGCTCTGGCGAGTGTGGTGAATGCGGTGCATGCGGCCGAGGGTCCGCAGAAGGATGCGCCCCCGAAGGAAGGTGCCCAGGGGGCTCCGACAGCGGCGGAGGTGTCGCAGTTGTGTCGCATCGATATGAAGGGCGACAAGAAGGATCAGTGGATCCGCCTGCCGAAGGCGGAGAGCTCCGTCACCCAGCACCACATGATGCAGGGCGGCAAGGCTATCGACTACGCCGCCACGGCCGGCACGCTGATCGTGCGCGACGACGAGGACAAGCCGATAGCCAGCTTCGGCTACGTGGCGTACGTGCGCCAGGATAAGGGGGCCGTGCGCCCCATCACTTTCGCCTTCAACGGCGGCCCCGGCTCCTCCTCGCTGTGGCTGCACATGGGCGTGCTCGGCCCGCGCCGTGTGGTGGTGTCCGATCCGGATCCGACGCCGCCGGCGCCGTACCGCGTGGTCGACAACGAGTACGGGCTGCTCGACAAGAGCGACCTCGTGATGATCGATCCGGTCGGCACGGGCCTGAGCCGCGCCGTATGCGATCGCAAGGACGAGGAGTTCTGGGGTGTGGACCCGGACATCGAGTCGATCAGTCGCTTTATCGCGCAGTACCTCAGCGACAACAACCGCTGGACATCGCCGAAGTACCTCCTGGGCGAGAGCTACGGCACGACACGCGGCGCGGCGATCGTCAACTACCTGCGCGAGCATCGCGCGCTCGCGTTCAACGGTCTGGTACTGATATCGGTGGCCACCGACATCGAGGCCATCTTTGCCGAGCTCCCCGGCAACGACCGCCCTTACGCGGTGTACCTGCCCGCTTACGCGGCGGTCGCCTGGTATCACCACGTGCTGCCGAATCAGCCCGCAGCGCTCGAGCCCTTGCTCGCGGAGGTGCGTCAGTACGCAACAGGTCCCTTTACTGCTGCGCTGCTCAAGGGCGATGCGCTCTCCGACCCCGAGCGCGAGGAGGTGGCGCAGAAGCTGCACGAGTACACGGGACTCCCGGTCGAGTACCTGAAGGATGCGAATTTGCGCGTCTCCGAGGTCGAGTTCGCGCACGAGCTGCTCAAGCCGCAGCACAAGACCATCGGCCGCCTTGACGGGCGCTTCGTCGGGGCAACCCCGGATCTGCGGGCCAAGCAGACCGACTACGATCCGCAGTCTGCGGCCATCAGTGCCGCCTACGCCGCGACCTTTCTCGATTACTACCACGGGGAGCTCAGGTTCGGGGCCGGCAGCACCTACCGCACCACCAACTGGGCGATCGGGGAGAAGTGGAAGTGGACGCACAAGACCCCGCAGGGCGAGCAGCCGATCGTCAACTCAGGCGTCGATCTGGCCGAGGCGCTGATGAAGGATGCCAACCTCAGGGTGCTGGTGCTCAACGGCTTCTACGATCTCGCGACGCCCTTCTCCGCGACCGAGTACATGATGACGCATCTGGGCGTGCCGCCCGCGGTGGGCGCGCGCATTCAGATGAAGTACTACCAGGCGGGCCACATGATGTACGTGAATCCGCCCTCGATCGCGAAGATGAAGGGCGACCTCGACGCCTTCATCGACGCGACCGCGCGGCACTGAGCGCACTTCAGGGCGGCGCGGAGCTCAGCGGCAGCACCATCTGGGCCAGCAGGCCCGGGTGGTTGTCGAGCAGCTGCAGCGCACCGCCATGGAGCTTGGCGACCGCGTCCACGATGGAAAGTCCGAGTCCCACGCCCGGGCTGCCGCGGCTCGCATCGCCGCGGAAGAAGCGCTCGGTGGCCTTCGGCTTGTCGGCATCGGCAATGCCCGGGCCATCGTCCGCCACCGCGATCTCCACCGCGCCATCGGCGCGACACGCGACGCGCACGCTGATGGCACCGTGCTCGTGCACGCTCTTGAGCGAGTTGTCGATGAGGTTGCTGAGAGCCTGCGCGAGCAGCACCGGGTCGCCGGCGACCGCCGCCTCGCCGGCGGCCTGGAAGGAGAACTCCACACCCTTAAGCTCCGCGGCCGGCTCGTAGAACTCGACCACCTCGGCGGCCACCGCGGCGGCATCCACGCGCACGAAGCCCGAACGGCGCGCACCCGAGTCGATCTCCGCCAGGCGCAACAGAGCGGTGAAGATGCGCATCACGCGATCGAGGTCGGCAACTGCCGCGTCGATCTCGGCAAATGTCTCGGTCGCCGGTGGACGCGTCAGTGCCAGCTCCTCCAGGCGCGAGCGCAGCTCGGCGAGCGGGGTGCGCAGATCGTGCGCGATGGAGTTGGAGACGTTGCTGATGCCGCGGATCAGGTGCTCGATGTGATCGAGCATGCCGTTGAGCGTCTGCGAGAGCGTGTCGAGCTCATCGCCCGTACGAGCCATCGGCAGGCGATGGCGCAGATCGCCCTGCATGATGGCCGACACCGTCTGGCGGATGCCTTCCACGCGCGCGAGCAGCTGGCGGCGGATCAAGATGGCACCCGCGACGCCTACGACGAACAGGAACAACACCGCAGCGAGGAGACCGGAGGTGAAGCGCCGCTCGAGCGGCAGGAACAGCGCGAGGTCGCGCCCCACCAGCAGGTGGTAGCCGCCCGGGAGTGTGGTGCGCACCAGGAGTGTGTGCGTCGGCTGGCCGGCGATGTCCGCCATGACGGCGTGCATGCCGGGCTGATCGGGGATGTCGCGCGGCCAGGCTGCGAGGTTGCCAGCCAGTGGCCGGTAGGCGTTGTCGGTGAGCAGCAGCGTGCGCTCGCCGGCGATCTGCATGCCGACGCGCGCGTTGATGTATCCGGTGAGGCCTGCGACTCCCTCGCGCCTGAAGAGCTCAGTGAGCCGCTGCGCGTCATCGCGCAGGATCTCCTGGCGCCCGGAGAAGATGGTGACGTTCCACGCGTACCACAACGGCACCGCGAACGCCGCCAGCGCGGCGATACCCAGCAACACGTAGCCGAGCGCCCAGGTGAGGGCGGAGGAGCGGATGAGCCTATTCACGGTCGGACATCATGTAGCCGGCGTTGCGCACGGTGCGCACCAGCGCAGGCTCGCAGTCCAGCTCGATCTTCTGGCGCAGCTTGCTGATGTGCACGTCCACGACGTTGGTCTGCGGGTCGAAATTGTAGTCCCATACCGCTTCCAGCAACATGGTGCGCGTCACCACCTGGTTGGCGTGGCGCATCAGGTACTCCAGCAGCTTGAACTCGCGCGGCTGCAGGCTGATCGAGCGGCTGCCGCGCGTCACGCGTCGCGACAAGAGGTCCATGCGCAGGTCCCCGACCTGCAGCGTGCGCTCCGCGCCGCGGTCCACGCTGCGCCGGCCGAGCGCATCGACGCGCGCTAGCAGCTCCCCGAAGGCGAAGGGCTTGGTGAGGTAGTCGTCCCCGCCGCTGTGCAGGCCGCGGATGCGCTCGTCGACTTCGTTGAGCGCGCTCAGAATCAGGATCGGCGTGCGGTTGCCGGACTTGCGCAGCGCCTCGATGATGGCAAGTCCGTCGACGTCCCCTGGGAGCATCCGGTCCATGACGATCACGTCGTACTGCTCGCTGGCGGCGATGAACATGCCATCGCGCCCGTTGTTGGCGTGGGTCACCGTGTGTCCCGCCTCGCGCAGCCCGCGCGTCACGAAGCGCGCCACCCGCTCGTTGTCCTCGACGATCAGGATCTTCACGGACTAACCCGCGCCCTGCGCCGCCGGGCCTCCGGCGCCGGGTGTGGTCGCATGATCTTCGGCGTGCGGATGTTGCTTCGCCCAGCGCACCACCAGACGGTCCAGGTACAGGTAGATCACCGGAGTGGTAAACAACGTCAGCATCTGGCTCAACACCAGCCCGCCGACCATTGTATAGCCGAGCGGCTGACGCAGCTCCGAGCCGGTGCCGTGGCCAAGCATCAGGGGCAGGGCCCCGAGGATCGCCGCCATGGTCGTCATCATGATGGGGCGGAAGCGCAGCAGGCACGCCTGGCGGATCGCGGCCCCGGGCGCCAGGTGCTGCTCGCGCTCGGCATGGATCGCGAAGTCGACCATCATAATGCCGTTCTTCTTGACGATGCCGATGAGGAGAATGATGCCGATGAGGCCCACCACCGACAGATCGAAGTGAAACACCATCAGCATCAGCAGCGCCCCGACGCCCGCGGAGGGCAGCGTCGAGAGGATCGTGAGCGGATGAATGTAGCTCTCGTAGAGCACCCCTAGGATGATGTACACGGCCAGCAGCGCCGCCAGGATCAAAAACGGCGCGGTCTTGAGCGAGGCCTGGAAGGCCTGCGCCGTGCCCTGGAAGGTGCCGAGGATCGCCGCTGGCAGGCGGATCCCGGCGGCGACTTTCTGGATCGCCGTCACCGCCTCCCCGAGGGACACTCCGGGGGCGAGATTGAAGGACAGCGTGACGGCCGGGAACTGGCCCTGGTGATTGATCGACAGGTAGCTGGTGTGGCCGGTGTCGTAGCGGGTGAAGGTCGAGAGCGGCACCTGCTGGTTGGTGAGCGGGGACTTGATATAGATCTTGCTTAGCGTGTTGGGATCGCCCAGCAGTGACGGGGACACCTCGAGCACCACGTGATAGCTGTTCAGCTGCGTGAAGTACTGGGTCACCTCGCGCTGGCCGAAGGCATCATAGAGTGTGTTGTCGATCAGCGCCGGCTGGATGCCGAAGCGGGCCGCCTGGTCGCGGTCGATCACCAGCGCGAGCTTGGTGCTGCTGTTCTGCTGGTCGGAGGCCACATCGCGCAGCTGCGGTAGTTTCTTGAGCTCCTCCAGCAGCCGCGGCGCCCAGCTGTTGAGCTCGTCGAGATTGGAATCCTGCAGCGTGTACTGATACTGGGTCCGCGCCAGGCGCCCCCCGACGTTCAGGTCCTGTGCGGCCTGCAGGTACAGGGTGCCGCCGGGGACCGTGGCGATTTTCTTGCGCAGCCGGTCGATGATCTGATCGGCGGTCGCATCGCGCTCCTCGCGCGGCTTGAGTCCCAGGATCACGAAGCCGTTGTTCAGCGGCCGGCCGCCGCCGACGAAGGCGGCCCAGCTGGCCACCCCCGGGTCCTTGGCCACGATGTCCGTCAGCCGGCGCTGCAAGCGCATCATCTCGTCGAAGGAGACGTCCTGGGGCGCATCGCTGAGTCCTGCGATGATGCCGGTGTCCTGCTGCGGGAAGAAGCCCTTGGGCACCCACACGTACAGCAGCACCGCGATCGCCACCGTGATCAGGAAGGTGGCGAGGGTGGCGAGCTGGTGCTTGAGCACGTAGTCGAGGCCGCGCGTGTAGTGCTTGAGCATCCAGTCAAAGCCGCGCTCGAGCGTCAGGTAGAAACGGCCGTGCTCGGCGTGTCTCTCATCGCGCAGGAACAGCGCGCACATCATGGGCGACAGGGTGAGTGCCACCACCGCCGACACGGCGATGGTCATGGTGACAGTAACCGCGAATTCGCGGAACAGCCGGCCGACGATGCCGCTCATCAGCAGCAGCGGGATGAACACCGCCACCAGCGAGATGCTGATGGAAAGGATAGTGAAGCCGATCTCACCCGACCCCTTGATCGCCGCCTCGTAGGGACTCAAACCCTCCTCAATGTGCCGGTAGATGTTCTCGAGCATGACGATGGCATCATCGACCACGAAACCCACGGCAATAGTGAGCGCCATCAGCGACAGGTTGTCGAGGCTGTAGCCGATGCCGTACATGAGCGCCGCGGTGCCGAAGAGCGACAGTGGCACCGTGACTCCGGGAATCGCGGTCGCCCAGAAGCTGCGCAGGAACAGGAAGATGACCAACACCACCAGGGCGATGGCGAGCAGCAGTGAGAACTCGACGTCCTTCACCGAGGCCTTGATGGTGGTGGTGCGGTCGATCACCTGGTCGACCTTCAGCGACGGCGGCACGGAAGTCATAACGTGCGGCAACGCGGCCTTCACCCCGTTCACCGCGTCGATCACATTGGTGCCGGGCTGCTTGTAGAACAGCAGCAGAATGCCGAGCTTGCCGTTCTGGTAGCCGCGCACCTGGGAGTTCTCCGGGCCGTCCACCGCGACGCCCACGTCGCGGACGCGGATCGGTGCACCGTTGTGGTAGGCGATGATCACATCGTTCCAGGGCGCCGCCTTCAACAGCTGATCGTTGTCGTAGATGGTGAAGTTCTTGTCGGCGCCGGTGATGGCGCCCTGCGGGGAGTCGACCGTCGCGGTGGTGATGAGATTGGCGACATCCTCGAGCTGCAGTCCCACGGCGGCCAGCTTCAGCGGGTCGATCTGCACGCGCACCGCAGGCTTCTGCTGGCCGCCGACGGTCACCAGCGCGATACCCGGCAGCTGCGAGAGCTGTTGGGCGATCACCGTCTCGGCGTAGTCATCGACCGCGGTGACCGGCATCACATCCGAATGCACCGCCAGGATCAGGATCGACGAGTCGGCCGGGTTCACCTTGCGGTAGGCGGGCGGACTCGGGAGGTTCTTCGGCAGCTGACCGCCAGCGGCGTCGATCGCCGCCTGCACGTCCTGCGCGGCGGCGTCGATGTTGCGGTCGAGGTTGAACTGCAGCGTGACCTGCGTGGTGCCGAGCACGCTCGTTGAGGTCATCTGCGAGACCCCCGAGATCTGCGCGAATTGCGTCTCGAGCGGCTGCGCCACCGAGGAGGCCATGATCTCGGGGCTGCCCCCGGGGAGATTGGCGGTCACGAGGATCGTCGGAAAGTCGATCTGCGGCAGCGGCGCCACCGCCAGGAACGGGAAGGCCGCGACGCCGATCAGCAACAGGCCCGCCATCAGGAGCGTCGTTGCCACCGGGCGCTCGATGAAGGGTCGTGACATGTTCACGGCGCACCCTCCGTGGTGCTCGCCTGCGCTGCCGTGGCTGCCCGTGCTGCGTTGGCGCGCACGCGGCTGCCAGGTTGCAGGCGGTACTGGTTGCTGGTGACGACCTTGTCGCCATCGTTGAGGCCCTTCTCGATGACCGCGATACCGCCGTTCTGCTCAGCGACGGTGAGCTGCGCGACCGCGATGGTGGAATCGGGTTGCACCACGTAGGTAAACAGACCGTCCGGACCGCGCTCGAGCGCGCTCACCGGAATGGTGAGGACCTGGTGGCGCACCTGCGTCAGCGCACGCACGTTCACGAACTCGCCGGGCCACAGATGCCGCTCCTTGTTCGGCAAGGTCGCCTTGACACGAAGCGTCCCGGTGGTCTGGTCGATCTGGTTGTCGATGAGCGCCACCGTGCCGGTATCGAGCTCCTGGCGGTCATCGCGCGAGAGCGCGGTCGCCTCCACCGGTCCCTTGCTGAGTGCGGAACTGAGCTGAGCGAACGCTTCCTCGGGAAGACTGAAGATGATCGAGATGGGCTCGAGCTGCGTCACCACCACCATGCCGGTGGTCGCGCTCGCGTGCACGATGTTGCCCGGGTCCACGAGACGGATGCCGGTGCGACCCTCGATCGGAGAGGTAATGGTGGTGTAGTCGAGCTGCGTGCGGGCGTTGTCGATGGCCGCCTCGTCACCCTTGATCTGCGCCACGAGCTGCGCGATCAGCGCACGCTGTGTGTCTACGGTCTGCTTGCTCGCCAGGTCCTCCGGCTCGAGCAGTGTGTAGCGATCCATGTCGCGGTGGGCGTTCTCGAGCAGCGCACGATCCTTGTCGCGCGTCGCGATGGCCACGCCGAGCGCCGCCTGATAGGGCCGCGGGTCGATCTGCACCAGCAGATCGCCCTTCTTCACCTCCTGACCTTCCCGGAAGGCGACCTTATCGATCTGGCCGTCGACGCGTGCCGTGACCGTTACCGTGTAGAACGCCTGCACCGTGCCGAGTCCTTCGAGGTACACGGGCACGTCGCGGCGCTGCACGGCGGCCATGTCCACGGCAATGGCGGGCGGGGGTTTCGGCGCCGCGGCGGGCTTGCATGCGCTAAGCGCGAGCAGGAGTGCGCCGCAGGCGAGCCCGCGTGCACACCTCCGGTAGCTAATCTTCACGGTTGCTTGTCCTCCCGCTGCCAGCCACCACCAAGCGACTGGTAGAGCGACACCAGGGCCTCGAGGTGCGCGTATTTCGCCTGCGCCAGGGCATCGCGCGCGCTGAACAGCGCGATCTCCGTATTCAGAAGTGTCAGTACGTTGATGGTGCCGGCGCGCATCTGGGTCTGCGCGAACTCGTAGGCACGCTGCGCGGTCTGTACCGCCTGCTGCTGCCGCTGCACAAGCTCGGCGCCTTGCTGCAGGGCCACGAGCGAATCCTCGACGTTGCCGAGCGCGGAGATGACGGCCTTGTGATAGTCGGCGAGCAGCTCCTCGTAACGCCCCTGCGCCAGCTGGTACGCACCGGTGAGCGCACCGCCGTGAAAGATCGGCTGCGTCAGTCCGGCGCCGAGGGACCACACCCGGTTCGCCGGCGTCAGCAGTCCTGCGAGCGCTGCGCTCTCGTAGCCGCCAGTGGCGGTGAGCGAGATGCTGGGGAAGAGCGCCGCACGTGCCGCGGCGATGTTGGCATTGGCGGCGATGAGCTGCGCTTCGGCTTCGGCGACGTCCGGCCGGCGCGTCAAGAGCTCCGAGGGCAGGCCGGGGCGCACCGGCGGGTAGCGCAGGTCATCGAGTGTGCCGTGGGTGATGTCGAGGCTCTGCGGCGTGCTGCCGATCAGGATCGCGAGCGCATCGAGCGTCTGGCGCAGCTGCTCCTTGAGTGGCGGGATGGTGGCGTTCACCGTCGCGACCACGGTCTCTTGCTGCGCTACATCGAGCCCCGTGGTCAGTCCCGCGCTCTCCTCGAGCTTCAGGCCGTGCAGGATCTTGTCCGCGTTGGCGAGATTTGCCTCGGCGACGGCGAGCCGGTCGCGCAGCTCGAGCGCCTGGAAGTAGGTGCCCGCGACGCCGGCCATGACGCCGAGCTCAACGGTGGTGCGGTCGTAGCGACTGGCCTGCGCTGCTGCGCTGGCAGAGGCGAGCGCAGCACGGTTCTTGCCCCAGAAGTCCAGCTCGTAGCTGGCTGACAGGAGCGGATAGAACGAATTGCCGGTGACATAGCCTGCCAGCGGCACCGCCTGGCGCGAGCGCGTCGCGGAGGCATCGAGGTCGAGCGCCGGCAGCAGTGGCGCGCCGGCGATGCGCCGCTGTGCGTCCGCCTGGTGAACGCGTGCAATCGCGGCGCGCAGATCGTCGTTGGCGTGCTGCGCCTGCCCGATCAGCTGATCCAGGTCCGAAGAAGCGAAGCCCTGCCACCACCCCGTGCCGGGCCATTCAGGAGCGTTGGTATCGCTCGGTGTCGCCCAGGCCGCAGGCGCCTGGATGTCGGGACGATGGTAATAAGGACCGAGATTGCAGCCAGACAGTGCCGGCAGCGCCATGCAGGCAAGAAGTGCGGCACGCACGGGCAGCAACCCGAGACCGGGACAAAGTCCCGCCCGGCGCATCATGTGTGCGAAGCGCTCTCTTCCTGCATCGCGCGCCACATTAAGCCGCGCGAGTTTCCCCCGCGGTGGGCGAATGATTAAAGTCTGTTAACATTCCCCGCTCCCGTGTTCCCGTCCGATGCGCTGTGCGCTTTCGCCGGGCTATTCATACTGGGAATGGCATGGCTGCGTACGCGCCTGCATTACCGCAGGGGCGCGCCGGAACGCCCCCGCCTGACGGTGGCCGGGGCCGCCTACTTCACAACGCTGGCACTGTTGCTGCTGCTGGGCTGGTTTGCAGCGCCGCTGGCGGGGCGCGCTGTGGCACCCGCCGGGCCCCTCATCCCACCGCTCGCGCGCGGGGTGTGGTTCCTGGCCGTGTATTACCTCTCCATCGCGCTGCATCGGGGGCTGCGCGCGCGCGGGCTCGCCGTGTTCGGCTGAGCCTGCGCGGCTTGCTCTGCCGCACACGGTGCGCCGGCAAGCGGCATCCGCCCGATCAACCTGCCGCACGATCTGGCAGCCGCGCGTCGCACCAGGCTTTGAGGCGACTACACGGCCGCGAAGCTGCGGGCCTGCACGCTCCAGGGGGGCGCGCGGCTGAGCGCTTCGGGGACCTCCTCGGGTGTGGCAACGACCTGCCACATCAGGAGGTGGCGCGGGTCCATGAAGTGCTCCTCGACCGCGCGCCTGAGTACGGCAAGGAGCGGGGCGTAGAAGTCGCGCGTGTTCACCAACACGATCGGATTCAGGTACAGCCCGAGACGCTTGAGCGTAATGGCCTCGAGCAGCTCCTCGAGCGTCCCCGAGCCGCCCGGCAATGCGATCGCCGCCTGGCTGAGCGTGAGCATCATGTGTTTGCGCGTGCGCAGATCCTCGACCAGCGTGAGGTCGCTCAGGCCCTGGTGTCCCCACTCGAGATCGGCCATGAATCGCGGCAGGATGCCGATCACGCGTCCGCCCTTGCCGAGCGCACCGTCGGCCAACGCGCCCATGGAGCCGGCTGCACCGCCGCCATACACGATTGCGACACCAGCCTCCGCGAGCACCTCGCCGAGGCGGTGCGCGGCGCTGCGGTATTCGGGATGCGCGGTGCGGCTCGAGGCGCAGTACACGCACACGGTCCGCTCGCTGTCGCGTTCTGGCACGTCCGCTTGAGGGATCAGTGGTGCTTGACTGGCGGATGCGCGGCGGAGGCTTCGGCCAGCGGGCTGGCCTGACTCACCCAGGAATCACGATCGATGCAACCCTCGAGGCCCTCCCTGACGCTCGCGAGCTTGCGGTCGACGTACTTCACGTCCTCGGCGGACCACTCGGCGATCTGCCAGAAATAGAACACCCCGACCTTGTGCAGCGCGCGCTCCAGCACCTTGGGCACTCCCTTGATCTGCGTCAGGTCGTCCGGCTTGCCGAGTCCGGCGTGGCTCAGGAGGTTGCGGCTGCCCTCGCGCACCGACACCTTGCGCGGTCGGGGATTGTCCAGGCGCTCCCTAAGTGCCTCGAGCCGCTCGAGCACCGGACCCAGGTCCGGCGCCGGCGCCGGCGCTGGCGTCGGCGGCGCTGCGCGCGCAGCGCGCACCGCGCCCTCGAGCTCATCGAGGCGTGTCTGCACCGGAAACAGCGCGTGCTCGATGCCGGTGAGGCGCTTATGCAGAGGTGCGAGCGCGGCCAGCACGGGATTCAAGTCGGGCGGCTGCGGCTGCGGGATGTCGATGGAGCGCACGGCTGCCTCGAGCGTGGCGAGACGTTCCTCGAGGCCGTGACGCCACGCCGACCACTCATCCCGCGAGCGCGTGTAATCGAGCGTGACGTCCTCGTAATGGCGGCGGAACCACCAGTAAGCGAACAGTCCGCCGCAGGCGGCGGCCAGCGCCAGGAGCAACAACATCTTCGCCAGCAGAAAACCCATCTCGTCCTCCTCACCCTTCAGGAACGGCCGCCGCGGCAACGGCGTGAAACTCGATGCGGCGGTTGCGAGCGCGCCCGTTCTCGGTGCGATTATCGGCGATGGGACGCGCGGCCCCGAAGCCCTGTGCGCTCAGGCGCTGCGCCGAAATGCCACGCTCGATGAGCGCAGCACGTACTGCCTGAGCGCGTGCCTCGCTCAGGCTGCGGTTGAACGCCGTGCGTCCGATGATATCAGTGTGCCCCTCGATTCGAATGCTGCCCGGGCAGGATCGGGCCGCTTGCGCCAGATGATCGAGCAGTGGGCTGCTGCCGGCATCGATGATGGCGCTGCCGCTGGCGAACACGATCTCTCCTGAGGTCAGCACGCTCGCGAGCGAGCGCTCGCACGCCTGTGCGGCGGCCTGCTGCGGCGCGGTCCCCGCGAGCGCCGGGAGCGCGGCGGTGAAGCGCCCCACGACCCTGACGGCGCAGGTGCGCGGGCCGAGCCAGGTGGGGCAGGTGGCATCGCGCGCCAGCGCCAGGGCGCGCTCGCCCTCGGCGGGGGCTGGCTCCTCGCCCGCGAGCGTGACGTTTTGACCGGAGACGGCAAGCGCGCTCCAGCTGAAGCCCGCGGCATTCAACCGCGCGCGAATCTCACCCTGCACATCCGCCTCGATGGTGCGGTGCGCGAGTGGACCAAAGGCGATGAGAACGGCTGCGGCAAGGCCGGTGAGCGGCAGCAGCCCACGCCACACGAACGGCCAGGGCGGCGGGTCGCGCCATACAAGCAGATGCGGGTTTCGGACAGCGACTGAGGGCATCGCGACTTCCCCTTGATCGGGCGATGCGAATGCGGCCGCATTTTGTAATATCGCGGCTGCAAGCGTCCAGTCAAGAGCGCTGCAAGCTTGGGAGAACCACCATGACCGATGCGACTGACCAGCCCCACAGCCGGCGTGATTTTGTCTCAGGCTCGCTGGCGGCCGCCGCGCTGAGCGCCCTGCCGGTCACGCTGCGTGCAGCGCAGGGCGCCAACACGGCCGACAAGGCTGCAGTGCTGGCGCAGGTCCCGAAGATGCACGAGGCCAACATCAAACGCCTGCAGGAGTGGATCGCACTGCCCTCGATCGCGGCGGAAAACCGCAACTACCCGCAGGGAGCGGACTACATGGCGAAGCTGGCACGCGCCACCGGGTTCTCCGGGGTGAAGCTCGTGCCCACCTCCGGCAAGCCCGGGGTGTTTGGCAGGCTCGAGGCCGGGGCGCGCACCACACTCGGGGTCTACTTCATGTACGACGTGAAGCAGTTCGTGCCCGAGGAGTGGAGTTCCCCGCCGCTGGAAGGCCGGCTGGTACACCGGGAAGGACTCGGCACCGTGTGCATGGGGCGCGGCGCGGTCAACCAGAAGGGCCCGGAGAATTCGTTCCTGGGCGCGCTGATGGCGTTCCAGGCGGCCGGCCGGAAGCTGCCGGTGAACCTGGTGTTGGTGTGCGAGGGCGAGGAGGAGATCGGCTCACCGCATTTCGGCCAGGTCGTGCTGGACGCCTCCGTGCTCGCGGAACTGAAGAAATGCATGGGCGTATTTATGCCGGAAGCCGCCCAGGACCGCGACGGCGGGGTGCAGGTGTCGCTCGGGGCGAAGGGCGTCGTCGAGCTGGAGTTGGTTTCCTCGGGCGAGAAATGGGGGCGCGGACCGAAGCGCGACATTCACTCCAGTCTCGAGGCGGAGGTGGATTCACCTTCCTGGCACCTGGTGCAGGCGCTCAACACGCTCGTGGAGAAGGACGGCCACACCCCGGCCGTCGAGGGATTCTTCGAGAAGGTGAAGCCGCTCACCGCGGTGCAGAAGAAGCTGACCGAGGAGTACGCCGCCAGGGCTTCGGAGGCGACCGAAAAGCAGTCTCTGGGGGTCGAGCACTGGGTGCACGACGTGAGCTGGGTGCAGGCGCTGATGCTGCTCGAGTCCCGCCCGACTATCAACATCGAGGGACTGGTGGGGGGCTACACGGGGCCGGGCGGCAAGACGGTGCTGCCGCACGGGGCGGTGGCGAAGATCGACATGCGCCTGGTGCCGGACATGACCGCAGCCGATACGCTGGCGAAACTCAAGGCGCACCTCGCCAAGCACGGCTTCGGGGACATCGAGGTCAACATGAGCGGCGGCTACGATCCCACGCAGACCGAGATGAACAGCCGGCTGATCCAGACGCAGCTGGCGACCTACCGCGCCCTCGGCGCCGATCCGCAGCTGTGGCCGCGCTCGGCGGGCTCCTGGCCGGGGTACCTGTTCACCAACCCGCCGCTGAGTCTGCCGGCGGGGCATTTCGGCATGGGCTATGGCACCGGGGCGCACGCGCCGGACGAGCACTACCTGATCGAGTCCACCAATCCTAAGGTGCAGGGACTCGACGGCGCGATCACCTCGTTCGTTGAGTTTCTGTACGCGCTGGCGTGAGTCTGTGGAACGAGGCCCGTGCTCAGTGTCCGGCAAGGCTCTGCTCGCGCGCAGATCCGGGGCGAGACTCGCGGCGATCTGAAGCGTGTTGGGCCGCCATCCGCAGATAACGACCTGTCTGGATGAGGGGATGAGCGGAACCTCGGACACAGCAAGATTCGGGTCGCCGCACGCATGGCGCGAGCGCTACTGTGGGAGCACGCGGAAAATCGGGAGTCAAGGCATGAGTTTTCGAGTCACGGGCTTGTCGGCCGAGCCTTTTCGAGGCCTGTATGGGCTCAGCGATCAGGAACTTGCGCGTCGGGGTGTTAAGCGCTACATCGCCGACAAGAAACCGGGCTTTCCGGATCGAATCGAAATGCGTGACGCTGAGATCGGTGAAACGCTGCTGCTGCTCAACCACGTCTGTCAGCCGGCCAATACGCCCTACCGGGCCACGCACGCCATCTTTGTGCGTGAAGGTGCTGAGAATACTTACGATCGAGTTGGTGAAATTCCGCAAGTCATGCGCACACGATTACTGTCGCTGCGGGCTTACGATGCCGAGGGCATGATGCTGGACGCCGATGTGGTGGAGGGGAAGGAAGTTGAAAGCGTGATCGCACGCTTTTTCGGGTCCGCTCACGTCGCCTACATTCACGCCCACAATGCAAAGCGTGGATGCTACTCGGGCCGGATCGAGCGAGCCTGACCCGACTGCGGGCCGCGAGAAAGATTCGCCAATTCGAGTTGAGCGATCGGCCGTGGGCGATGCCCCTACGCTCCAACTGCGGCCGATACGGCCATGTTCGCAACGATACGGATCGATGATGCGTCAGTCGCAACGAAATGAACCCGACCACTGGGCACGAAAGCCCACAGGCTCTCGCGATCATGCGCGTCAACGTTGCGGCGGGCATAGCAAGGGGATCGCCTCTCGCTTGTTTCGTCGATACACCTGGAAGTCTTTTCGATCGATGGTGATCACGGAGTGCCTCGGAAATAGTTCGCTCATCCGGACCAAGCACAGATCAGCAAGATCCGGATTCTGGTCCGAGAAGCGATCGGCCATGCGCGCGAGCTGAACGAGGTGCTCTCGGCAATCGAATGCCAGCTTGACCAGTCCTTCATTGATCATCGCGAGAGCGACTGCCGCACTCTCCAGGTGGAATGCCGCTTCCGCGATTACCGCTTCACAAGTCAACAGTGGTTCCGTCACTCCAGCCGCGAGTTGCGCTGCCCACTGGTGATGCTTGTCATTGGCATTCGCAAATGCCACCAGGAACCCCGTGTCAGCAATTCCCTTCAAGACCGGGAGAATCCCTTGCGCCTCGAGAGATCGCGCACTCCACGAACGGAGCCGGCAAGCCTCATAAATGAAGGATCCTTGCCGCCGTCGCGCGCCTTCTCGAGTTGCTCACGGACAATGCGTCCCTTCGGAACGCCGGATTGTTTGGACGCCTGTTCAAGCCAGAGCGCGAGCTCCTTGGTGAGTCGTATTGTGATCGTCTTACTCATATGGCGGAAATGTAACACAGGCGCCAAGACGGTATCGCGTCAATTTCCAGAAGGGTGTCCCAATCGCGCGATGAGGACAGCCGGCCGGCGGCCCGGAGGAGCTGGCATCCAGGTTAAAAAGGCAGGCGCTTAGTAGTTTTTGCTCCCAGTGCCGTATTCTGCGGTAACAGGGCGCAGAAAAATCTGCGCG
>Ga0302326_10016619_pt1 | contig 15393 bp, 11 predicted proteins | sample Palsa_T0_3_FD_202264 | JGI IMG/M metagenome (GOLD analysis project Ga0302326, IMG submission 202264) | Peat permafrost microbial communities from Stordalen Mire near Abisko, Sweden - Palsa_T0_3 | ecosystem: Environmental > Terrestrial > Soil > Palsa > Peat permafrost | place: Sweden: Abisko...
TTCGTTTGAGTTTGAGTTTCCCAGGCCTGGCTCCACGACCAACCAGCGGGCCTTACTTTAGAGCGGACTTAGCCGCGCCACAAATTACATCACGGCGAAACGAGAGTTCGCAGTTTCAGGGAAAGCGCAGAGCAGTGGAGCCGTTGCCGATCCCGGCAAAACGGACCGAAGCCTATCTTGCGAGGGCGGCAGGAGCCATGCCTGGATCACTCAGGTTAGGCTGTTTTTCGCACAGCGGTTGGATAGCGGGAGTCGAACCCGCGGCCCACAGATTACACGTCTGTTGCTCTGCCAATTGAGCTATACACGGATGCAGCCGGAAGGCCCCGACTATCGCAGGCATACGGTTCTTCAGAGAAGCCGCACCAGCGAGGTGGTTGGAACCTCGACTATAAGCGATCATCGGTTATTTACCTCCAGCTCCATCAGAATAATCCACTCGGACGTGGTGGTCAAGAAAATTTTTATTAATGTGACTGACTTTTTGTTATGCCCACTAAGGCATCCGGCGCGCCGTAGCAGGTTGCATACCTGCTCCACTTACCCGCTCCACTTCCCGCATGACGCGCAGCGTGTTGCCGCCCAGAATCTTCAGAATGTCCTCGTCCGAATAGCCGCGCTCCATCAGGCCGCGCACCAGGTTGGGGGTCTTCGAGATATCCTCCATGCCTTCCGGAAACTGATCGTCCGAGCCGTCGAAATCCGATCCCAGGCCCACGTGATCCACGCCCGCCACCTGCACGGCATGATCGAAATGATCCAGCAGGCGGCTCAGCGGCAGGCGCCCCAGCTTGGCGATGCGGCGCGTATTGATGGCACGCACGGCGGCGCCCATCTGGCTGCGGTCGCCGAACTTCGGCGCCTGTCCCTCGATCTGGTCCTGCTGCGCCTGCTCGTCCTTCAGGGCGTCCAGCCGGTCCATGAAACCGCGGTCCAGGAAGGCCTCGAGGTAGTTGATGTGGACCACGCCGCCATTCTTCGCCAGGGCGCGTAGCATGTCGTCCGTCATGTTACGCGGCACATCGGCCAGCGCTCGGCAGGAGGAATGCGAAGCGATCACGGGCGCGGCGGACGCCGCCACCGCATCGTAGAACGTCTTATCGGAAACGTGCGAAATATCCACCATCATTCCCAGGCGGTTCATCTCGTGCACAACTTCCCGCCCGAAATCCGTGAGTCCGTTGTGGGCGGGCGGCTTGCTGGAAGTATCGGCCCAAGGCGTGTTCTCGGTGTGGGTGAGCGTCAGATAACGCACGCCTAAGTCGAAGTAAATCCGCAGCACGGCCAGATCGGAATCGATCATGTGCCCGCCTTCCACACCCATCAGGATGGCGATCTGCCCGCGCTTCCTGGCCGCCATAATCTGATCGGCGGTGGTGGCCAGCGCCAGCTCGGCCGGATGCCGCGCAACCTGGCGCCGCACGGCGTCGATCTGGTCCAGCGCGCGGCGGATGGATTCCGGCGGCGTATAGCGCACCGCGTCGGTCCAGATCGAGAGAAACACGCCCGTCGCGCGGCCTTCCCGCATGCGGGGCCCATCCACCTGGCCGAAGTCATGCCGCTGGGTGAAGTCGTACCCTTCATCGACCATCATCTGGGTGGTGTCGTCGTGCAGGTCCAGCACAACCGCGCGCCGCAGCAGGCGCTCCACGCGCGCGGGATCGACTTTGGTTTGGGCGGCACTTTGCGCAACGCCGCAGCCCGCTACAAGCAGGATACCAGCCAGCCGGGCGACGCCTCGCATCACGCCTCTTTCTTCCGCACGACCGCGCCCATCAGGTCTTTGCCGCGTGCATACGCCACCTGGTAAGCGTCGCGCCTCTGCCGCCGCGTGTAGCCGTAGCCCACTCCGTGGAAGTGCTCCAGCCCTTTGCCCAGAACATAAGTGGCCGCATACGCGATGGCGCCTTTGGGGATCAGCCCGCCGCCCAGCGGGATCATCCCCACCAGTTCGCGCGCCAGCGCGCGCCAGCCGAAAGCCCCCGCCGCAATCGATACCAGCTCGGCCAACTGCTTGTCGTATCCCACCGGCTTGTCGCTGGCCGCCGCCACCAGAAACGCCATGCGCACCTGGTTCATGGTAATGAAAGCCGTATCCGAAGCGAACTCCCCGAGGGTCCAGGGCAGCTCCAGCACGCTGGGGATGACGTTCGGCAGCGCGCTGGCCACCGCGAAAATGGCATTCTCGCGCGCGACGGAGGTGATGATCCGGTCCACCACAGGCTTGCGGAACGGATAGAAATTGCGCGCCAACGCCAGCCACAGCTCGTCGCGCGCGATTAGAATCTCCTCCACCGTCCGCCCGGGATCGTCGCGGAAAAACGTGAACGCGGTGGCCGGGCACGGCAAACCCTGCTCATACAGCACCAGGTCGTACTTATCCGGGATGTCCGGATCGCAGGCCCGATGCACGGACTGCATCACCTGCATGCGCTTGTCGTGCGACACCGCCGCGGGCGTCAGAAAGTCTTCCATATCGGCGTAAGCGGCGCTTTCCGCCGCCACCAGGCCCACCACCAGAGGACGGTCAGTGCGCCGGCGCACTTCATCCGGACTGAGCAATGAAAGCGCGGATCTGGCTTGCTTGAGGTATTGGAGCATGATGTGCGTTCCAGCCACGCGCCTAGGCTCGTGGTTCGGTGCAGGGGCGTTGCGCTCCGCTCAGGCGGAACATCACTTGCAGCCCCTTACGCCATTCTACTCCGACGCCCACGCGCTCCACATCGATGGACGGTGCGAAAAAGCTCAGAACAGTCTCCGTCGCGGGATGGAATTCGAGCGCGGGCGAAACCAGAAACAGGCGGGGCGGCTCGGCCCGCAGCTGGATGCCGGGGAAATAACCGTTGGGCGTGAACTCGCCGCGGTCCAGATGCCACTTCACGCGCAGCCAGTAATCCAGCGCCTGGATGGGAAGCTGCAAATCGGCGGTGGCCTTCAACTCCAGCACGGCCAGCCGCCCGGACCGCTCTACGGCCAACAGGTCCAGCACACCCCGGTCGCCGCCCGCGAACGCAGGCACCTGGCCATAAACCGGCGCCTGTTGGAGCGGCGCATACACCCGCTCGATCTGCGCGCGGACCTGCGATTCGAGCCATGCTTCCGGATTCCGGCGGTACAGCGGATGTTCGCGATCCTCCGCCAAGGGCGAGCGCCGCTCCGCCAGATCCCGCGCCAGGCGCTCCATCTCCGGCAAATCGCGGGCGCCCGCGGCGCTGCGTTGGGCCAGTCCGAAGCGCGCGCCGTTCTCCGTCATCAGCGCGAATTCCACGCCCCGCACCCGCAGGCTGACCGCCCCATCGTGACGCGTGACCCGCTCCACTTCCGGCGAATCGAGCAGGCTCTCGAAGGCCCCCAGCGGCGCGGGCTGCCGGCAGACTTCCAGGCGCGTATCCACATTGCCGAAATCGCATGGATCCACGTGCGCGGCGAAGTCGTGCTCGTCATAGGCGAACAACTCGAAGCGCGCCACTTCTTCGTTGAGCCACGGAAGGCGCAAGCTTGTGGTGAGCTCCTTTCCGTGCGGCACGTAGAGCGCCAGACCCTCGACAGCCAGGCGCTTCTCGCGGCGGCGCAAATGGTCCAGCCAGATCAGGCCGAATGTGAGCAGGCCGGCCGGGTCGCTTTCCGGCGGCGCGCCGATCGCCGCCCAGCCGTTCTGTCCGCGGCGCAGAAACGCGCGCGGGTAGCTGGGAGAAAGGCTGGCTTCCAGGTTCGGCTCGGCGCTGATCTCGGCCAGCGTCCAATCCGCGAACTGGCGCGTGAGGAACTGCCGGAACCGCTCGCGAAAAACCAGGCGCTCGCTGCGGCGCTCGAAATCCAGGCTGGACGGCCGCGCCAGGTCTACCAGGAACAAGCGGCCCTCTCTGCGGGCGAATTGCTCTACCGCCAGTTCCAGCCGCCCGCGCGCTTCGTGGGCCACGCCGGTCACGCGCCGCACCAGGTTGCGCGTCTGGTCCCACACCTGCAGCGTGAGCCGCGAGCTGCGCAGTTGCAGCGTGAAGTTGTCCGCCCCGAGCGCCAGCAGCGGTTCGCCGGGTTCGAGCAGTGCGGGCCGGAGCGCAGATTTGAGAAAGCGCTCGATCGCCGCCTGCGCGTCCGTGGGAATTGTAGCCCGCGCCACTAGATGTGGTGGCTTCGGCGCGCCGGAGTTCTCGCGGGAAGTGTGCCATCGTGTGGGGCAGGCGTCCACGCCAACCGCTTCTGGGATAATGTGTCCATGCACCGGCTATTAGCCATGCTGGCGTTGGCCGTATGCGCCGCACAGGCCGAGCCCATCACCTTCTACCAGCACATCGCGCCCATCGTTTATCAATCCTGCGCGCCGTGCCATCGTCCGGGCGAGCCGGGCCCGTTCCCGTTGCTCACCTACACCGACGTGAGCAAGCATGGCTCGCAGATTGTCTCCGTAATCAAGCGGCGCTACATGCCGCCCTGGCTGCCGGAGTCGGGTTATGGCGATTTTCTGGAAGAGCGGCGCCTCACTGACGACCAGATCCGCACCATCGAGTATTGGGTGCGGCAGGGCGCTCCAGCCGGTTCGCCCACCGCCGCGCCTCCGCTTCCGAAGTTCGTTCCTGGCTGGCAGCTTGGCCAGCCGGACCTGGTAATCGAAGCCGCCGCTCCTTATCGGCTGCCTGCCAGCGGCCCGGATCAATATTGGAACTTCGTGCTGCCACTGAACACACCGGGCACGCGCTGGGTGAAAGCCATCGAGATCCGCCCAGGTAATATCCGCGCCGTGCATCACGCCAACGTGCTCATCGATCGCAGCCGCTCCGTGCGCATGCAGGAAAAGACCCCCGGCGCCGGCTTCCCTGGTATGGACCTGAATATCGAATCGGACGCCTTCGATCCCGACAGCCATTTCCTGTTCTGGAAACCGGGCGGAACTCCCTGGATCGAGCCCGCCGGTATGGCGTGGCGCGCAGACCCCGGCGCCGATCTCGTGCTGAACGTCCACATGCAACCGACAGGTAAGCCCGAAACGGTGCAGCCGTCGATCGGGTTGTACTTCACCGGCGAGCCGGCCACGAAGTTCCCCATGCTGCTGCAACTCGAGCACGATGGCGCCCTCGATATTCCCCCGGGCGATGCGGACTTCCCGGTGAGCGACGACTTTGTAACGCCCATGGACATGGACGTGCTAGCGGTCTACCCGCACGCGCACTACCTGGGCCGCCTGTTGGAAGGCTACGCGACGCTGCCCGGCGGGACCCGCAAATGGCTGGTCCGCATTCCGGATTGGGACCCGAACTGGCAGTCCGTCTATCGTTACCGGGAGCCCGTTTTCCTCCCCAAGGGAACCGTGGTTTCCATGCGTTATCATTACGATAATTCGACCGCGAATCCGCGCAATCCCAATCAGCCTCCGCGGCGCGTGCGCGGCGGGAACGAGGCCACCGACGAGATGGCGCACCTGTGGCTGCAGGTCCTGCCCAGCGGGGCCGAGGACCGCCGCGGCGAACTGCAGGAAGCCATCATGCTCCACCGGCTGGAAAAATATCCGGGGGATTTTACGTCGCAGTTCAACCTGGGCGCGCTGATGTTGACGCGCGGCCGCAATGCGGACGCCGTCCCGTATTTACGCGGCGCCATCGCGGCGCGGCCGGACCATCCCGTGGCCCTGAATACACTTGGCGCGGCGCTCCTTTCGGCGGGAAATGCGGACGAAGCGGCCGGATTCTTCGAGCGGGCGCTGCAGGCAAATCCGCGCTATACCAACGCGCGCTACAACCTGGCCAACGCGCTCGCCGACCGGCAGCGCTGGGAACAGGCGGCCGCCGAGTTCCGCAAAGTGCTTGCGGAAAATCCGGACGACCCGGGCGGGCGGCAGCATTTGGGCGAGGTGCTGCGGCTGTGGGGTGACGAGCGCGCCAAGCAGGGCAGTCTCGCAGAGGCCGCCGCCCACTTGCGCGAGTCGCTTGACTTTCGGCAGGACGACGCCGTGCTGCATAGCGATCTGGGTACGGTACTGGCCCGCCTCGGCCGTATCCGCGAAGCCGTGCCCGAATTCGAAGCCGCGCTGCGCCTCGATCCGAATCTGGAGGCGGCCAGGCACAACCTGCAAGCCGCGCGCGCCCGCCTGGACCAGTTGGAGCACTAAGTATGACGCCGCTGCTGCTCTTTTTCCTGCAGGCCAGCGCCTATCAGTCGGGCGTGCAGGCGTACAGCCAGCATCGCTTTGAAGAAGCCATTCCATGGTTTGAAAAGGCCGCGGCCGGCGGTTCGCAGGCGCTGGTGGCTGAGTTCATGCTGGGGAATGCCTGCCTCCAGGTGAACCGGGATGAGCAAGCCGTGCGAGCCTTTGCGGCGCTTTTTCAAGTGGCCCCCGATTCCGCGGCGGCGCACTTGCTTACGGCCGGAATGATGCTGCGCGCGAAGCTGCCGCCGGGCGCTGCAACCGAAGCCGGCCGTGCGCTCGAAATCGACCCGCACATCCCGCAGGCGCACTTCATGCGGGCCGAGGCCGCCCTGTCTCGGGGCGACGACGGCCAGGCCGTTGAGGAACTTTGGACGGAGATAGCGTCCAATCCCAGCTTTTTCGCGGCCTACTATCGGCTCGGCGCTGCGTACGAGAATCGCGGCGCGTGGGATGACGCAATCGCGGCCCTCCAGCGCGCCATCTGGTTGAACCCGAACCACAGCGGGCCCTACGCGTCGATCGGTAAGGCATATCTCAAACGCGGCAAGTTGGATGACGCGGCCGGCGCCCTGCGCCATGCGCTCCAAATGGACCCGCAGGACCAGACCATTCGCCAGCTCCTGGACCAGGCATCCGGGCCCCATCCCCCGGCGCCCGCTAATCCGGCCCCCAGCCCCCAGCCCCCGCCTCCGCCCGCGCCTACTGGCCGCAGCGAATATCTGGCCGGGCACATCCAGCAAGCCATTCCCCTGCTCGAAAAAGCCCGTGCGGCCGGCGCAGTGAGCAACGAGCTGTTCTTCATGCTGGGCAACAGCTATCTGCAATCGCACCAAATCCCCAAGGGCCGTGCCGCGTTCGCCGATCTGTACGGTGTGCCGCCGGAGTCCGGCGCAGCCCGCCTGTTCACCGCGCGCATGCTGATGCGGCTGGAATTCGAAGACGATGCTCAAGCTGAGTTGGAGGCAGCCCTGGCGCGCGAGCCGAAACTTCCGGAAGCGCACTTCATGCTCGGCGAAATCGCCATCTACCGCGCCCAACTTGATCGCGCGGTGGACGATCTCAATCGCGAAATCGCGCTCAACCCCGGCTTCGCCATGGCATACTACCGTCTGGGCGACGCCTACACGCGGCGCGAGGATTGGGAGCACGCCGTTCCCCCGCTGCAGCGCGCCGTGTGGCTGGACCCCACCTATAGCGGGCCCTACATCCTGTTAGGGAAAACATATCTCAAGGAGAATGATTTGCCCGAAGCCGAACGCATGCTGCGCCGCGCCCTGCAGATGGACCCGAAGAATGCCTCGGCGCACTATCTGTTAGGCCGCACTCTCATTCAATCCGGCCATCCGGAAGAAGGCAAGAAGCTGCTGCAGCGCTGGGAAGAGCTGCGCCAGGAATCCGGCCAGTAGCCTAACCTCCCCCGCCCGCAGCCGTCTCATTGTCGAGGACCACCCATGCGCATCTTGCTCCAGGACTCTATCTTCGCCCTTCGGCAATTGCGGAAGAGTCCCGGCTTCGCCCTCACTGCCATTCTTTCGCTGGCCCTGGGCATCGGCGCCACCACGGCCGTGTTCAGCGTAGTGTACGGCGTCCTGATGAACCCCTATCCGTATAAGGCTGCGGAGCGCATGGCGCATCTGGTGCTCAAAGACAAAGCCGGCAACAAGCACTGGCCGGGATTGAACGGTTCCCAGATTCGCCAGATGCGTCAGGCGGCCTCGATCGAAAGCGTAGTAGGCGAGAATCAATGGAACCTCACCACCACGGATGAAGATCTTCCCGAGGATGTGGCCGGGGATTATCTGACGCCCAATGCGACCACCCACTTCGGCGTGCTGCCCCTGATCGGCCGCGGTCTCATTCCCTCCGATGCACCCTTCGGCCAGGACCCGCAGCCTGTGGTCGTGCTCAGCCATAAGTTCTGGCAGCGGCACTACGGCGGCCGCCCCGATGTGCTCGGGCGCACGCTCCGGCTGGTCCACAAGAGCTACACCATAGTGGGCGTCATGCCGCCGCGCTTTACCTGGGGCGATGGGGACGTCTATCTGCCGCTCAAGTTGACCGAAGATCCGGCGCTGCAATACGGCGCATACCTGCGGCTCAAGCCAGGCGTCAGCCGCGCCGCGGCCAATGCCGAGCTGCAGGCGTTGATCCAGCAGTTCGCCAAGGATACGCCGTCGCACTTTCCGCCGAAGTTTCGCGTGGCGTTGCAGGGTCTGAACGATCAATTCGTGGAGCGGCTCGGTCCCACGCTGTTCCTGCTTTTTGGGGCCGTCGGACTGCTGCTGGTCATCGGTTGTGCGAACGTCTCTATTCTGCTGCTGGCCCGCGGTACCGCCCGGCGGCACGAATTGGCCGTACGCGCCGCCATGGGCGCCGCCCGCCGCCGCATACTGCGCCAATTGCTGACCGAATCCCTCCAGTTGTCCGTGGCCGGCGCGGCGCTCGGCGTGGTGCTGGCGTATCGCGGGGTACCGCTCATCGTGAAATGGCTGCCCGAGAATTCTTTCCCGCACGAAGCCGCTATCAGTATCAACCTGCCCGTGCTGGTGTTCAGCGTCGCACTGGCGCTGGCCACCGGAGTGCTCTTCGGCCTCTCGCCGGCGCTGCACCTCTCGCGTCCTGACCTGGCTGGCATCATGCAGGCCAGCACCCGCAGAATGACGGCCGGCGTGCGCGGCAAGCGCACCCATGGTGTCCTGGTGGCCGCCCAGGTGGCGCTTACGCTGTTGTTGCTCGCAAGCGCAGGCGGGGCCATTCGCGGATTCGTCCGGCTGATGCATACCGACCTTGGCTACGATCCGCACAACACCATGTCCGCCCCCATCCCCGTGCACGACAACACCTATATGACCTGGGAAGCGCGGTCGCAGTTCTTCGAACAACTCCGCCAGCGGATCGGCGCCATGCCCGAGGTGATTTCCGCCGGCATCTCCACCAACGCCACGCCGCCCAGCAACGGCTGGAACACGCACTTCGAAATTCTGGGCCAGCCCGTGCCGGAAGAGCGGGAACTGCGCGCGAATTTCGTGAGCCCCGAGTATTTCACGGTACTGCACATTCCTCTGCTGCAGGGCCGTATGTTCGACCATGCGGAGACCATGCGCGGCGCGCGCCTGGCGCTGGTCAACCAGACTTTGGCCCACCAGTATTGGCCGCTGGGCGAAGCCATCGGACAGCAGATTCGCATGCCCAAGCTAAAGGGTGAGCCGCCTTATTCTCAAGCCGCGCCCAACAGCGACGGCTGGCTGCAAATTGTCGGCGTGGTTGCGGATGCGCGCGACGACGGCCTGCGGGAAGCGGTGAAGCCCGCCGTCTACGTGCCCTTCACGATTCAGATGCCGATGTTCACGCAGATACTGGTGCGCACTCGCGTGGAGCCGCTCAGCGTTTTGCGGGCGGTGCGCGCGCAGGTACGTGCGGTCAATCCGGACCAGCAGGTGATGGGACATGTGCGCAACCTCGAGCAGTGGATCAGCACACAGCCGGAGTGGGCGCAGGAGCGCCTGGTCGCCACACTGTTCGGCGCCTTCGCCATCCTGGCGCTGTTGCTGTCCGTGCTCGGCCTGTATAGCGTTGTGTCGTATCTCGTGGCCCAGCGCACCAACGAATTCGGCATCCGCATGGCGTTGGGCGCCGGCCGCACTCACGTGCTCCGGCTGGTGTTCGTGTCCACTGCGTTCAGCGTAGGGGGCGGCCTGGTCGCCGGCGTGGTCCTGAGCCTGGCGCTCAGGGGCCTGTTGTCCCGCTGGGCGGAAGGCAGCTCCATGGATGCCGCCGTGGTCCTGGCGGTGATCGCCCTCCTGATGGCTGCCGCGACGGTCGCTTGCGTGCTGCCCGCGTACCGGGCTTCCGCAATCGATCCGGCGGTCGCTTTACGCTATGAATAACGTGGGGCAGGCCCCACGCCAGGCCAGACGTCTGCGCGGGTCCCTCGGACCCGATTTATCTAATGGTGCACGGTCCGATTGGCCTCCGCGTACCGGTCCCGGCCGTCGGCAATGCGTCCAGGGAGCATTTCAAACGTTCGAATTCCGGCATGTTGGGTTTGAATTTAGCAGACGTGCCGGCGCTTGGCTGCCCGCTGTTTAGTCATCTGTCCACAAGGACACCGCGGGCCTTTGCGCCATCCCACAGGCTGGCCAGGGCCTGCCGCATAGACTTTACGCTGGCTCGCCATCTTGCGGGCTTGAGGTGTGGTGAGGGTTCGCATGGCTGAAGGCGTGGCTTATGTACCCACTGCCGATGACCAATCGGACGCCCCGCGTCATGCGGAGAAAACAGGCACTCAGCGGAGCCTTTAGGTTGTCATAGTGGGCGGTATGCGGCCGACTAGCTCGCCGATGGCGACGACCAGTTTGTCGATGCGCTGGTCAACGCGCTTCTCGCGTTCACGGGCTTCGGTCTGATCCTGGGCCTGGACTTCCGCCAAGTGTGCCATGGCGTTATCGAGTCTAATCTGGGCCTCTTCCAGCCGGGCGACACGGCTGTTGAGAGTTTCTTTGGTTGCCATTCTTTTCTCCTGCCCGATGGTCTCGGCCCACTTTCATTGTCGCTGATAGCGGTTTATTTGGCATGGGGAAGCGAGCCTTAGAAGCGCCGCAAAAGCACCTCGCCGCGCGGCGGAAAGGGCGGGAGTACCAGGCCCGATGGTCCAGGGCATCTCTTGCGCACGACAGCCACAGGACGGCGGAAGTTAAGCGCAGCGTTTCAAAAGGAAATTCAACTCATGCCCCCCCATGCAATTGTTTACGGATCACGGCGCCGTACTGTCTTTGCTGGCTTTGGCTCTCATCGTGACGATGCCGGAGGATCCCCCGCAGTCACTCCGGACGATGCCCGGCTGGCTCTATGGCTGGCTGCAGCACGGGCTGAAGACATTCGTCAGCGTGCGCGTCGTCTCCGGGTCGGCAGCCCGATCTAATTGGGCACGCCTTTGTCCGGCCCATGATTGAGCCAATGTTCCAGCAGCGTCTTGGCCTCCGGATATCTCACCTGCGCGTATTGCAGCTTGGTCTTGGCCTCATCGCTCCATTTGCCCCGGCTAACCAGCAGCGTCCCCATGACGAAATTGGCCTTGAACGAATAGCTATGCAGCTTCATCGCATCGCGCGCCACAACCTCAGCTTCCGCGTACCGCTTCTGGCCGCCCAGCAATGCGGCCAGATTCGTGAACACCAACACGTGCTCCGGGTTCGATTGCATCAGGCGTCTGAACACCTGCTCCGCTTCATCCATCCTGCCTGCGTCCTGCAGCTCCAGTGCTAGGTTGTTCCAGGCCTCAAAGTATAGGGGATCGAGGGCCACCGCGATCCGGTACTGCGCCGCGGCCTCGGAGTGCTGTTTCCTATTCGCCAGATGCTCGGCCTTTTCAGCGGCCTTGCGCGCGGCGCGTAGAGGCTGGTGTGTGGCAACCGAATGCGCGGCCACGGTTGGATCGTCGCTTTCCTCGAACGTCAACGATCGCGGTAGGGCGTCCGGTTTGATAGTCGACCGGCCCATTTCGCTGACTTCACTCAGAGTGCGCGTCGTTTCCGGGCTAATGCCCTGCGCCGCCAGCACGGGCGTGAGCGTCAGGCCCGTTGAGATTACCGCCAAAAGGCCTCGCATTTGCAAGCCTCGCAGGAAGCTGGCCGGCAGCCCGATCTAATTGGGCACGCCTTTGTCCGGCCCATGATTGAGCCAATGTTCCAGCAGCTTCTTCGCTTCCGGATATTTCACTTGCGCGTATTGCAGTTTCGTTTTGGCCTCGTCGCTAAGCTTGTTTTCGTTAACCAGCAGCGTACCCAAAACGAAGTTGGCCGTAAACGAGTAGCCGTGCTGCTTCACCCCCTGCCGTGCGACCGCTTCGGCATCCGCGTACCGCTTCTCGTCGCTGAGCAGCGAAGTTAGATTCGCAAATACGAGCACGTGCTCCGGGTTCGACTGAATCAGATGCCGCATCACCTGCTCGGCTTCATCCATCTTGCCGATGGCCTTCAGTTCCAGCCCCAGATTGTTCCAGGCCTGAAAGTACAGAGGATCGATGACCACTGCATCCCGGTATCGCGCGACGGCCTCCACGTGCCGTTTCTTCTTGGCCAGGTGCTCGGCTTCATCGGCGTCTTTCCGTGCCGCGCGGAGAGGCTCGTGTAGCGGAACGGGATGCGGCGCCACGGTCGGGTCGTCTTCTTTTTCGAACGTCAACATGGACGGCCCCAAAGGCCCGACCGTAGACCGGCCCATTTCCGTGACACCCATCAGCTCTTTCGTTTTCCAAACGTCGATGCCGGCGCTCTGCGCAACCAGCGCCGCCCCCGGCAGCAGGGCCCCTGCGACCAGCGCCAAAATGTATCGCATGCGGCTTTCTCCCGGTTCCTATTGTACCGCCGCGTCGTTTTTTTGCAGCATCCTGCCAAGTTCGGCTTCTTTCGCCTGCTTCACCTTCGCGCCCCTGGAAAACGCTTCCTTGCTGCCTTCCACATCGCCTTTCTGCCGCAATAACTGGCCCAGCGTATTGTAGGGTCCCGGGTCGCCAGGATCTAACCGGATCGCTTCGCGCAGCGCGGCCTCGGCGCCTTCCCGGTCTCCCTTCTGCTTCAGCGCCGTCCCCAGCATGAAATAGGCCTGGCCGTAATCGGGACGCAGCGCAATGGCTGCCTGCATCTCCCTGGCAGCTTCTTCGAAAGCGCCCGTTTGCCAATGCGCGATGCCCAACGTATAGTGCGCTTCAGCCAGGCTGGGGTCCAGTTCCAGCGACCGCCGCAACTCGGCCTTGGCCGCTTCGATCTGGTCCTTGTTCTTCAGCGCGATTCCCAGATCGTAATGCGCGCCGGCCTGGTCCGGATCCCGCCGGATGGCCTCCCGCAACTGTTCTATCGCCTTGTCCAGGTCGCCTTTCTGAATGTAGGCAAACCCCAGGTTCACGCGCGCCATGTTGTAGGATGGATCCGCATCCAGGATCTTCAGGAACTGTGCCACGCCTTCGTCCGCGCGGCGCGTCTTCACCAGCATCGTTCCCAGGTTGTTCCGCGCGTCCGAATCGGCCGGATTCAGATCCACGGCCCGCTGGTAGGCATCCGCGGCCGCGCCCAGGTCGCCCGTATTTTGCAAGGCCATCCCCAGCGCGTTCCACGCTTCCCAGTGCTTGCCATCCGCCGCTACCGCAGCCCTCAAATGCGGCAGAGCCTCCCCATCTTCGCCCTGCGATTTCAAGGCCTCCCCCAGCCTGTACTGGTATTCGAAGTTGCCCGGCTCGAGCGCGGCGGCGCTCTGCAGATGCGGAATGCTGAGGCCGGGATTCTTCTCCAGCCAATAGGCGGCCCCCAGGTGATACTGCGCCCGCGCGAACTTCGCGTCCAAGTCGAGGGCTTGCTGGAAGCTTTGGATCGCCTCCTCGCGGCGGCTCAGCACAGCCAGCAGAAAGCCCACTTCGTCCTGCAGGCGCGCCGATTTTGGATTCAGCGCAGCCGCCTGGCGATAGATCTCAAGCGCGCCGGCAGCGTCCCCTTTCGCCTTCAGCGCCGCGCCGCGGGCCTCCAGATCCTGCACCGAATCGGCAGCGGAAGACACCATCGACAGCCACAGGAGTACGGCGAAAAATCGCACTTCGCTCTATTATACTGGACGGTGGGGACGTGATTCGGGAAAGCAAGGCGTGCATAATGTTACTTGACTCCATTCCCCATTTTGCATAGACTTAGCGATATTGTTAATCTCGCGTTAAAGCCCGCGTTAAATGAATACCGGAGCCACTAGCGTCGAACGGGAAGCGTTGCACTCCCAAATAGATAAGCTGAACCGCAGCGCCGTTCTGCATGGATCGGAGTCGCTCTGCAAACTCCTCAAGTACCTGGGCGAGCATTCGCTGGACTCGCCAGGCGCATCTTTGAAGGAGTACCAGATCGCCACCGAAGTATTCGGGCGCCCCGCCGACTTCGATTCCCGCGTGGACTCCACCGTGCGGGTGCAGACCGGACGGCTCCGCTCCAAGTTGGCCGAGTATTATGCCGGCGTAGGAGCGCCGGATCGTCTGGTGATTGAGATCCCCAAGGGCGCTTATTCGCTCACATATCACTGGCGGCCCCCGCTGCAGACGCCGGTGCTGACGCCGGCTCCCCCGGTGGAGACGCCGGCTCCTCAGGTAGTGCCCCGCACTCCACCCGCGGCGGCGCCGCGGTCCTATCCGCTTTCCTGGTTCTTCCTGTCCGTGGTGATCGGTGCGGCTATGGTAGTCGTGGTGGTGATCGCCGTCGCCCGCTACATGATGCCGCTGCAGGCTGCTGCGCATGAGCAGCCGCCGCCCGCCATAAAAACGTTTTGGAGCGCTTTTTCGGGCGGTGCGGACGTACCCCTCGTGGTTTACAGCAACGCCGAGTTCGTCGGTCGGCCGGAGACGGGACTCCGCTATTTCAATCCGGCGCTGGACGCAGGTAAGCCGATTCGGGATCACTACACGGGCGTGGGAGAGGTGATGGCCGTCCACGACCTCGACCAGGTGTTCACCAGCCTGAAACATGAGTTGCACATCAAGCGGGGAAGGCTGTTGACCTGGGACGACGCCAAGGCCAGTAATCTGATCTTCATCGGCTCGCCATCCGAGAATCTGTCTCTGCGCGAGCTGCCCAGCACCCAGGATTTCGTGTTCAGCCGCAAAGACTCCGCCCCACGCAAAGGCGATCTGATGATTTCCAATCTGCACCCTGCCGCCTCGGAGCAAGCCATGTATCTCGCCTCCGAGGGAATCATCACCGAGGATTATGCCGTGGTTGCGCTTACTTCCCTCCCGAATACCGGCCGCCGCGTGCTGATCCTGGCCGGAATCACGACTTTTGGCACACAGGCCGCCGTCGAGTATGTTTGCCGCGCGCCGCGCTTGGACGAGTTGATCGGGAAGCTGGCGAAGCTCGACCCCTCGGCGCGCCGCCGCGTTCCACCATTTGAGGCTTTGCTCCGGGTTAAGGTGAGCGGGGGCGTGCCGGTGCAGTCGGATCTGCTGAGTTTGCATGTCCACCCGCGGACGGCCGAGCCCTCGAACTAATACGAGATAGTCCCGGTACTCGTGTGGCACTTTCTCCCGTTTTTCAGAGTATGAAGTCTGATATCATGATCCCTCGTTTGAATACCCATCGGCGTTCTTAACTTAGAGGAAGATGGGGTATCCATTTGACTCAGGTGACCCCAAGATGTAGTATGGCGGTCTATGGAGGATTACCCGCGAAATCTGGCCGAATTCGAAGCCCGCTTCTCGAACGACGCGGCCTGCCGGGAGTACC
>Ga0302326_10016620_pt1 | contig 15393 bp, 17 predicted proteins | sample Palsa_T0_3_FD_202264 | JGI IMG/M metagenome (GOLD analysis project Ga0302326, IMG submission 202264) | Peat permafrost microbial communities from Stordalen Mire near Abisko, Sweden - Palsa_T0_3 | ecosystem: Environmental > Terrestrial > Soil > Palsa > Peat permafrost | place: Sweden: Abisko...
GGCGACACGAATTCCAAAAACCGGGTTCTCAATCTCAATGCCAAACCGTAGGCCATAACAAATCGAAAACCCCTCATCCACGCCCATTGTCGCTCCGCGCCCCTTGGAACATTCCAACCAAACCCCCACCAACTCCGCCCCGGTAGAAGGATAAACAATCGCCGCCGCCCCGCGCGCCAGCAACCCATCCGCCGGAACAACATTCCCCTCCTTTCCCCTCCCCTGGTACTCCGGGGGAGGGCTAGGGTGGGGGTCCGGCGTCGCCGAAGGCGAAGTTTCCGCAGGCCCCTCCCCAAACATCCATCTCACATACTCCTGCGTCACCGCCGCCGGCTCCCCCTCCATCTTCATCCGCCCATGATCCATCCACACCACCCGCTTGCACAATCTCACAATCGACTGCAAATCGTGCGACACCAAAATCACCGCCCGCGTCGATTGGCTGGTCAATTCCTCCATCCGCCTGAAACACTTCCGCTGAAACGCCACATCCCCAACCGCCAGCGCCTCGTCCACCACCAGCACATCCGGCTCAAAAAACGCAAACATCGAAAACGCCAGCCGCAAAACCATCCCGGTCGAATACGTCTTGATCGGCCGATCCAAAAATTCCCCCAGGTCCGCAAACCCCTCGATGTCCGCCATGCGATCCTGTGCATACCCTTCCGGTAATCCCAAAAGCTGGGCTGTGTTGACCACATTCGCCCGCCCCGTCAATTCCGGACTAAACCCCGTCCCCAGCTCCAGCAGCGACAGCGCCCGTCCCTGCACATCAAACGTCCCCGATGTCGGCGCCAATGTCTTTCCCAGAATCCGCAAGAGCGTGCTCTTCCCCGCGCCGTTGGCCCCGATAATCCCCACGCATTCCCCGGCCGAGACGCGAAAACTAAAATCCCTTAGCGCCCAAAAATCCTGATGCCGCACCGCTTTTCCCCACGACAGCCACTCGATCATCCGATCCATCGGCCGGCGATAGAGTTTGTATCGCTTGCAAAGATTTTCCGCATGAATGAGAACGCGGGGCGGCTCGGCACTCATATCACGTCCCTGATCTCCGGGCGCAGCTTGTGCAGCATCGCCGCCGCCGCCGCGATCAGTCCCAACGGCCACGCGAGCATCGCGAGCCAAGTCCCCAGGCTGGGAATTCTCGAATACAAAAACAGATCGTGAATCGCCCCGATCGCCGGCATCAGCGGGTGCCAGCGCAGCGCGTCCTGAAACCCCTGCGGCAAAATCGCCTCGGCATACACGATCGGGAGCGTCCACATCCCCAATTGCAACACGATCGTCGTCCATTCGCCAATGTCCCGAAAAAAAACATTCAAAGTCCCCAGCATCATCCCAAACCCAAACGCCAATAGCTGCAACAACACCAACGGCACCGGCAACAGCAACCATTGCCAGGTCGGCTCAAACCCCAGCACCATCGCGATCACCACCAGCAGCAAATAATTAATCCCCAAACTCAGCGTGCTGGCCACCGCGTTCTGGGCCACAAACACCTGCTCCGGAATCGGCAGCTTTTTCAGATAATTCGCATTGGCAATAAACGAATTGCACCCCCGCGTCACGCAATCCGCAAACGCCAGCCACGGAAAAAACCCCGCGCACAGGTAAATCGTGTATCCCAGCTTCCCGTGCATATCGTGGAGCGACGATTTCATGATGGCCGTAAAGACGATGGAGTAAACCGCGATGACGCCCAGCGGATGAATGACATTCCACGCCACGCCCATTCCGGTGCCCGCATACCGATGGCGAAGATCGCGCACCGCCTGCCGCCAGATGAAGCCGCGGTATTGGACGAGAGGAAGGATCAATATGGAGGAGGAGTTTAGCGGGAATGGGGGTGGATGGTTAGCTCGCTAGCGCGAAGGCGGCGCGCTACGACGCCCGACGCCGTTTCTCCGCGCGGTGCAAATCAAAGTACATCTGGAGATTCAGCCAGACTTCCGGCGACGTTCCCAGAACATCCGCCAGGTCCAGGGCTGCATCCGCCGTCACGCCGCGCTTGCCGTTGACCAATTCGCTCAGCCGCGCGACAGTCCAGCCCAACCGTCTGGCCAACGCGCGCTGGGTCGTCCCAGCGGGAATGATAAATTCCTCCTTCAACATTTTGCCGGGATGGATGGGGTTTCCTGGTCGCATGATGCATCCTTAATGATAATCAACAATCTGAACTTCGTAGGCTCCGTCTTTCCATCGAAACACGACCCGCCACTGATCATGGACGCGAATGGAATGATATCCCGACAACTCGCCTTTCAATCTCTCCAGTCGATTTCCCGGCGGAGTCTTCAAATCCTCCAGCCGTGTGGCCGCGTTCAAGTATTGCAATTTCCGCTGGGCCACCTCTCGCAACGTGCCGGGAAACCGCCTCGTCACGCCGGTATGGCGGTCAAGGAAAAGGTCTTCCACCAATTGGCCTCGAAAGGTGACGATCATGTTGCGACGTTATCGGAATACGATAACACCATGGGATATAAAAGGCAAGAACGAAAAATCTGTCCGATGCCGCAAATCGCGCACCGCCTGCCGCCAGATGAACCCGCGGTATTGGACGAGGGGGAGGATCAATATGGAGAGGGATTTTAGCGGAGATGGGGTGGATGGGCAGGAACGCTCCGCCCCGACGTTAAAGATTTGCGACGGGAACCTTGGGGGCGGTGTTAACTACTCGCTGAAGCGCAACGCCGCTACAATCGCGGCTATGGATACTGCGCTGGATGGAGACCCGCTAGAAGCTCTGGAGAAGTTCATCGTAGAAAACGACGATCTCCCTTCGCTGGAAGCTGCCATAGGCCGCTTCAACATCTTCGATGCGCTGAACATCGCCCGGGTCGAGATTCGACACTCGAATTGTCTTTCTTTCATCCTTGATCCCGCCGAGTCGCATGGACAGTCGCACTTATTTCTAAAGGCTCTTCTCATGGACCTGCTGAGGTCCGCCCCGGCAGCATCGCGCCCACTATCGCCCATTGAAGTCGACGGCACAGACCTTCGTGGCGTGGAAGTCAAACGGGAATGGGAAAATATCGACTTACTTATCACCTGCCATCAACCGGCTTTCGTCATAGCAATAGAAAATAAAGTGGACTCGTCTGAACATTCGAATCAACTTGCCAAATACAAGGCGACAGTTGCAAAACACTACTCCGGAGCTAAGCCACTCTTTGTCTACCTCACCCCCAACGGTGAGGAACCGTCCGAACCAGAATGGGTCGCCTACAGCTACGCCGACTTGTTCCGTGTGCTAACCCGCGTACGCAGCACTCATTCCGGCGCGATCGGAGACGACGTTTTGGTTTTCCTAGATCACTATCTGAATTTGATTGGGACGAGATTTATGGATGACGCCAAAATTACGGAATTGTGCGAGCGAATTTGGAAAAATCACCGGCAAGCCCTTCAACTTATTTTTGACCGCGTAGGAAATCCGTCATCAGGTGTGCTCGCCGAAGTCGAGGCGGTTATTCGGGACGATCCACGTTGGAACGTGTTTTATCGAGCAAGCGACCTTGTGGACTTTGTACCCAAGGATTGGATGCAATGGCTGCCTCCAATCGGGACAGATAAGCAGGACCATCCTCAGAGTTGGATTGTGTTGCGATTCAGTCTGTACAGCCGCAGCCTCGACTACTACGTTGAGGTCCGAAAAATGCAGGATGCAGAATTGCGAAAAAGCATCGTCGATTCTCTTATCCAGAACTGCTCAAGGTACGGCTTCGTCCGAAAACAGGCGCGCGAGGTGACGAATTTTTATACCCGTGTATCAAGCCGTTCCCGGGTATTGGAATTCAATGAGGAAGAAGCACCCGCCGGCGAAATAGTTCGAGCTGCCGTGAAAAATCGGCTGGAGCAGGTTTATCCGTACATGGACGAGCTTGCAAAAGCACTTCGCGAGTTACTTAAGGACCACGCGAAGTAAAGGAAACGCCAACCATGGCCAAGCGCGAGCTGAACAAACCTTGGACGGAAGAAGAACTCGTCGCTGTTCTTTCCCTCTACTGCCAACTGCCCTTTGGCCAAATGCACAACCGCAAGCCTGCGGTTGTGGAACTTAGCAAATCTTTAAAGCGGACGCCGTCCTCGGTCGCTCTGAAGCTTGTGAATTTTGCAAGCCTTGACCCGGCGCTTCGACAAAGGGGAATTCGTGGAATGTCCAATGCGTCCCGATTGGACCGAAAGGTTTGGGACGATTACTACGCAAAGTGGCCGGCTCTAGCGGAGGTTGTGGCTTCCGAGCGGGCTGGGGAATTAGTGTGGGGTGAACGCTTAACAACAAAGGAACGGCTGGTCCAAACGCGCGTGGGGCAGGGATTCTTTCGAAATACAGTCCTCGCGGCGTACGAGGGAACGTGCTGCATAACCGGAATTAAGACCGCAGCTCTACTTCGCGCGAGCCACATTGTGCCCTGGTCCGTTTCCGAAAAACAGAGAGTGGATCCCACAAACGGGCTTTGCCTAAATGTCCTTCATGACGCCGCATTCGACCGAGGACTCATCGGATTCGACAGCGAACTAAGGGTGCAGATCTCGACCGCGGCGCAACGGGATATGCCAAATGACGTATTCGATAATTTTTTCGGCCAATACAAGGGTGCCGTGGTCCGTTCGCCGCTCCGCTTTAAACCGAATCCGAAAGCATTGATTTACCACTTCGAAAATGTTTTCATACCTTGATATGCCGTCACAAAAGCCGCACATCGCAGTCGTGAAATTGGAGAGCTACGAAGGCGAGGACACCTTTGTCCGGTGCGGCGACGATCGGCAGGATTATCTTTACATGATCGTGCAGATCGATCCGGACGGTTCTGCCGAAATAATGGATAGCAGTTACCGCTCGATTGCAGAAGCATTGGAGTCTTGGCCCGAAGCAAGACAGCAGAAGACCCCGCGTCTGCGCAAGGCAGGTGGAGGATGAATAATTATCAGGGGAAATCGGATATAGGAGGATTTCCATGGATAAAGTAAAGATTACGTTGGGTCGGAACGACGTTCAGAAAATCATCGCCGAGTTCACGGAGCGAATGGCGTCTTACGCCCATACTGCGCGAGTCCTTCGAGACGAGGATCACAACCTTGAGAACTTCCTAATTGAAGAAGTCGAAGACGCTGACGAAGCCGATAGAGTCGCCGACAATTACAGGCGGATCGTCAACGAAATTGCCCACCAAATCGCGTAGTCGCCTAAATTCCTCGGCGACGGATGCGAGATAACTTTGCTAATACTCGTGTTACAAAACTCCAAATCACCCGGCGTATTTTGAGCGATTTCGGTGCATTTTGGTGCAAAAATCGGTCCAAATCACGCGTTGGCGCTGGGAAAACACCCGTAAATGGGTACCGCTAAAACGAGGCAGGAAATCGACAAAACAGCGATTGACTGCGAAAAGCGGCATCATAATTATAGTTCGTTTTCCACGTGTTTGAGTTTTTCAAAAATAAAAATGCGAAAGATGACGAAAGTGCAAGCAGAATGCGGTGATCTTTCCCTCTCGCCCGGTACTCCGGGAGAGGGCGGGGGTGAGGGTCGCATTTGTGATTGGCTGGTTTCGCTGATCGAATTCGCCCCTCACCCTGTCCCTCTCCCCGATTACAGGGCGAGGGGTAAGAATTGGGGCTACGCAGCTTTCCGCCGCTCTGGAATCCACACACTAAACCGCGAGCCTCGGCCGGGTTCGGAATCGACTTCGATTCTTCCGCCGTGGTCGCGGATGATGTCGTCGCTGATGCCCAGGCCAAGGCCGGTGCCTTTGCCGGGGGGCTTGGTGGTGAAGAAGGGATCGAAGATTTTGCTTTGGATGGCGGGGGACATGCCGGCGCCGTGGTCGATGACTTCGACGCGAATGCCGTCGTCTTGTGAGGTGGAGCGGATCGTGACTTTGCCGCCGGGGGGGCTGGCGTCGATGGCGTTGGAGACCAGGTTCATAATCACCTGGCAGATTCTCGATGGGCGACACTCGATGCGGGGCAGGGGATTGAGCTCCATTTCGATTTCGACTTTGCCGGTGTGGGCTTTGTGATGCAGCATGTCGGCGGTGGAATGGATGCCGATGTTCAGGTCCGCAAGGGTCATATTTTCATCAAGCCGGGAGAACGCGCAAATGTTGGCCACAATATTTTTGATTCGTGCCAATCCCTCGCTGGTGGCGGTGAGTGTTCCAGCGAGGAATTCCACGGTCTTGGGCATATCGGATCGTACCGAACAATCACGGATGGACTGGAGCAAATCAGGATGGCCGGGGAGGGCCGATTCGCATTGCTGATAAAGGGCCAATAGCTGGGTCATCGCCGAGATGTCGCGCTGCAGGGTGGCGACGTTGTTGATGACGAATGAAAGCGGGTTGTTGATCTCGTGGGCGATTCCGGCGACGAGTTCGCCGACCGAGGCCATTTTATCCATATGGATCATCTGGCCTTCGATGCCTTTGCGCTCGGCAAATTCAAGCTGAAGCTGTTGCCTGGCGTCGAGGAGTTCCGTGGCGTGGTCGGCGAGTTGGGACTCCGATGGCGCGCTATTGCGGTCGAGTTTGGCGTCGGGATGATCCTGAACGGAGGGGATGTTTTTTTCGTACATGCACGAACTCCTTTTCGACCGGCTGCGGGGGAAAGAATTGCGCCGACCAGCGGTTCGATGGATTCGGGTGGATCAGGCGGCTTGTTTCAGGTCGATGGTGTGCTTTCGGATGATCTCGATGAGATGTTCGGGATCGAACGGCTTGGTGAGATACTCTGCCGCGCCGCAATCCATGCCTTGCTGGCGGCTTTCGTCGTCGGTGAGAGCCGTCACAATCACCACCGGTATGCCGCATGTGCGCTTATCGTTTTTCAGTCGTTGGCAGATCTGAAATCCGGTGATGTCCGGCAGCATGAGATCGAGCAGCACCATCGACGGCAGGCGCTCTTTGATGGCGCGGAAGGCCGATTCGCCGTCCAGTGCTGCACGGGCGTTATATCCGGCGGATTTGACGAACCGGCACACAATGCTATTAAGGGCCTCGTCGTCCTCAACCACCAGCACGTCCTGTTTTGGATCCATATTCTTCCTCGCTCTTGGTTAACGAAATCCTGATCGGTGTAAAGAGATCAGGCAGTTAAGTCGAATCGCAGGTTATGCAGATAAATCTTCCCAGCGCTGAAATGGTCACGAAGGCAGTCGAGCTGTTTGTGGGTGTGGCTTACCCAGACGGGGCGCCGGCCAGCGTGGGGGCCGTGCTGGACAATCTGCGGAATTGGAAGGGGGACATCTACGCCAATCCAGCATTTGTCGTCACCAGCGATAATAACCTGACTGGATACACACTTCGGCTGGGGAATAGCGGATATCCGCATTCGAAACTGCGGATCGAAGCGTGGCCCCACGGATCGTGTTTTTTCTTCCGAGTCGATTCTCACGACAAACACGTCGTCGTTGCTCCCGATCATCCGGAATTCGCCGCGCTGGATGCCATGCGCAGACGCAATGGGCAGTTCGCTGAATTGATCGAAGCGGCCTGGCTCAACGCCGGCCTGCCGACCTTCGCCTCCTGCCTGGCGGATAACTTAGCCGAACGATCTGGCGAATCCGCGGCGCATGCGGCGAATCGGAAAAAGCACGTCATTCTGGTGATTGATGACGAGCCGGAGGTCGTCAGGAGCGTGAAGAATCTGTTGCGCCTGGATTTTCGGGTGGTCGGCGCCACGAGCGTCGCGGAGGCGATGGAAATCCTGGCGCAGCAGGAAATCCATGTGGTGATGACCGATCAAAGAATGCCGGAAATGACCGGCGTCGATTTTTTGAGCAAGATCACCGGCAAACATCCTGAAGCCGTGCGATTGCTTTTCACCGGTTACGCCGACATCCGCGCGGTCATTGAGGCCATCAACCGCGGCAATGTTTATCGCTTCATCACCAAGCCGTGGGATCCGGAAGAATTGCAGGCGATTATCCGCGACGCCTGCAACTTTCACGACCTGCTGGTGGAGCGGAACGAGTTGCTGGAACATTTGAAGCTGAACAACGCGGAACTCAAACAGGCCAATGAACTCAAGAGTGGATTCATCCAGGTCGCCAGCCACGAATTCCGCACGCCCGTCGCAATTCTCGTGGGCCTCTCCAAACTGGCGCTGCGCGATCCGACGCTGAGCGAGTCAGCCCGCCTGAGCCTGCGGCAAATCGACAGCATCGCGGGGCGACTGAATCGGCTGGTGCATCAGACGCTTTCCATGCTGATTGCCGGCAAATTCGATGCGCTATTCCACAGCCAGCCGCACGATCTGCGAACGGAGCTGGAAGTTGCCGTCCAGGACATCCGCCCGTTGATCGAAGCGCGTCGGCAGACGCTGGAGGTCGAGATTAAAGAGGTGGGATCGCTAAACTTCGATTCAGAGAAACTCCGGGATTGCCTGGATCATCTGCTGCTCAACGCCATCAAGTTCACGCCTGATGGCGGCCGAATCGGGGTCAAGGCGCATCGCGAACCCGACGGCGTGACGATCGAAATCAGCGACACCGGCGACGGCATCGCCCCCGACGCCATCCCAAAAATCTTTGAGCCGTTCTTCACCGGCTTTGATGTGTCGCTGCACTCCTCCGGCGTCTTCCAATACGGCGCCCGCGGCCTGGGCCTGGGACTCAGCGTCGTCAAAGCCTTCACCGAAATGCACGGCGGCAAAATCGAAGTGCAAAGCCAACTCGGCCACGGCTCGACGTTCCGGCTCTTTTTGCCGGATAAACCCGCCGCGAACCCCGCCGCCGTCGCGGCGTAAATTCGCGGTAGACTAATTTCGTTCGTCGTTTTTCTTCTTCGCGCCCCTCGTCGATCTCGCCGCGTTTCTGGTTTTTTTGACCCATTTTTCTGACATCCGTTCAAATGCAACCGCCGAGGCGCCGAGGCAGACGCCGAGAAATTCACATTCAATTTTTACCACGGATGACACGGATGACACGGATGACACGGATGGCCACGGATAAATGCGCAGAGATTTGGTTCTTATCCGTGTCCATCCGTGCAATCCGTGGTTACACGCATTTTTCTTCCCTCGGCGTCTGCCTCGGCGCTCTCAGCGACTCGGCGGTTGCATTTCTTTCAGTTGCGGCCGGCCGCGCTGTGCGTCTTCGCGGTTTATAAATTCGGTTTACCGCGAAGGCGCGAAGGACGCGAAGAAATGCCTATCCATTGTGCTCGCCCGAACTTTCCCACGACGATAGAATTAAACGTGATGGCAACCGAGGCGAAATTCGCCAACATTCCCCCGGATTGGCTCGCGGAATTTGAAGCCGCCGCCGCCAGGCCGCTGGAGCAGCGGATGCGGTATGCGTTCATCAAGACCTATCGCCCCGTTCTCGACGATGCGCCGTTCCGGGCATTCGACACAATGGCCGAATACCGGGCTTGGTGCGAGCGCGAGTTGCCGGATTGGTTGGGCTATGGCCGCCTTTGAATACCGACAGGCCGCGGAAATCCGTGATGCGCTGGGCCGTCACGGATGCCATTACTTATTCATCGGGAAGTCGGGAGCCATATTGCTCGGCTTTCCTGACACCACTCAGGACGCGGACTTATTTGTGGAGAAGACGCCGGAGAATGGCCGCGCTCTCGCCGCCGCTCTGGCAGAGCTTGGATTCGCATTGACCGCCGAGCAGGTCGCACAGATCGAGCGGGGAAAAGATTTCGTGCAATTGAAGAACGGCCCGTTTGATCTCGATTTGGTTTTCGCCCCGGATGGAATCGAGCGATTCGATCAGGCCTGGAGCCGCAGGGTGGAAGTCGAAGGTTTTCCCGTCTGCAGTTTGGATGACATCATCGCCAGCAAGGCGGCTTCAAATCGCCCCAAGGACCGCGAATCTTTACCGCGACTGCGCTCGTTCCGAGAATACTGGCGCGCCAAGCACGGTGGAGCGGGTTAAGCATTTGGCGAGCCGTCGCTGGAAACTAGGGGAGCCATGACTGTTCCGATCTTGGGGTGATCAAAATGCCGCCTTGCGTCAGATAGACATGCAGTTCATTTTTATTTCCGTTGCCCGATCGCCGGCTTGGGGATATTTTTCCATACAGCGACTGACAACCGAAGGTTTTTTGGAGCAAGGACGCGGCTTGAGCTGGCGTTCTTTTTTTATGAGCCTGGCGACATACCACAAAAAGCGGCATTTCAATCGGACGCCGGAGCCTAAGGGGCGCGAAGGACGCAAGGCCAGCGGCGGGTTGCGGTATGTCATTCAGAAGCATGATGCTTCGCGGCTGCATTATGATTTTCGATTGGAACTCGATGGGGTGCTCAAGAGTTGGGCGGTGCCCAAGGGGCCGTCGCTTGATCCCGCGCGGAAAGTGCTGGCGGTGCAGGTGGAGGATCATCCGATCGACTACGGCGATTTCGAGGGCGTGATTCCCAAGGGCGAATACGGCGGCGGAACGGTGTTGCTCTGGGATACCGGAACCTGGGAGCCGCTTCACGATTCGGAAGAGGGACTCAAAAACGGCAAGCTGCATTTCAAATTGGATGGCCAGAAATTGCACGGCGAATGGAGCCTGGTGCGAATGCACGGGAAATCCGGCGACGATGGGAAGAATTGGCTGTTGATGAAAATCAAGGACAAGTATGCCGGCAATGGGGACATTCTCGCCGAAGAGCCGCAGAGTGTGAAAACTTCACGGTCGCTCGAGGAAATCGCCGGCCAGCGCGATGATGTCTGGAGCGATGCGGCAAAAGAGGTCGGGCAAATTCCCGGAGCGGCGAAATCATCCTGGCCAAAAGATTTCTCGCCGGAGCTGGCGGTCTTGGCGGAATCGCCGCCATCGGGGGATGACTGGCTGCACGAAATCAAATTCGACGGCTACCGAATCCTGGCAAAAATAAAATCCGGCAAAGTTCGGCTGATCACCCGCAACGGAAAAGATTGGACCGATCGATTTCCCGGCATCGCCAAAGCGCTGGCCAAACTCAAAGCCGATTCGGCAATCATCGACGGCGAAGCGGTGGTGCTCGACGACAAAGGCCGCAGCGATTTTCAGGCGCTGCAGGGTGTGCTGAAGGACAAGGAGACGGCCGAGCCGGTTTATTATGCGTTTGATTTGCCGTTTTGTGATGGATTTGATTTGCGCGCCTCACCGCTGATCGATCGAAAAATGGAATTGCAGCGATTGCTGGCCAAGAGCAAACTCGAGCCGCGCGTGAATTTCAGCGACCATGTGCGCGGCAATGGCCAGGAAATGGTGGACAAAGCCTGCGGGATGTCGCTGGAGGGAATCGTTTCCAAACGCGCGGATTCGCCGTACGTTTCCCGGCGCGATCCATCCTGGCTCAAAAGCAAATGCGGCGATCGACAGGAATTTGTCATCATCGGATTTACCGATCCACAGGGAAAACGCAGCGGATTTGGCTCCCTTTTGCTGGGATATCACGATGCGAAGAAGCGGCTGACATATGCGGGGCGGGTGGGCACGGGGTTTGATGAGAAATTATTGAAGCAAACATTTCAGCGAATGCGCGACTTGGAGCAACCCAAGCCACCGACCGCCGAGGCGCCGCCGGCGCGCGAGCGGAATCACGCCCATTGGGTGAAGCCGACGTTAGTGGCGGAGGTGAAATTTACCGGATGGACGCGGGACGGCATGCTGCGGCATCCGGCGTTTGTGGCGTTCCGCTCGGATAAACCAGCGGCGCAAATTGTGCGAGAACGGCCGGTGGATCCCAAGAATAGCAAAGCGCCTGATTCCCCGGAATCGGAATCAGATTCGTTTGCCGGCGTTGCACTGAGCCATCCGGATAAAATTCTCTATCCCGACACCGGTACGACCAAGCGGGATGTGGCCGAATATTACCAGCGTGTCGAGCAGTGGATGTTGCCGCATGTTGTCAATCGACCGCTGGCGCTGGTGCGATGCCCCGGTGGGTTGGCATCGAAATGTTTCTTTCAGCGAAATTGGTCCGAGACGCTTCCGCCGGCGGTAGACAAGGTGGATATCGGCGAGGGGAAAAAAAAGGAATTCCACGTGCAGGTGCACGATCTGGCGGGGATAATTTCGCTGGCCCAGATCGGTGTGCTGGAGATTCACACCTGGGGTTGCCGAAGCGATGACATCGAGCGGCCGGATCAACTGATCTTTGATCTCGATCCGGGACCGAATGTGGCGTGGAAGCAAATCGTCGAGGCCGCGCGCACGCTGAATAAGACTCTGGTCTCGCTGCATCTGCCCACATTTTTGAAAACCTCCGGCGGCAAGGGGCTGCATATTACGATACCGATTGAGCGAAAAATTGACTGGGACTCTGCCAAATCATTTTGCGAGACAATCGCCAAGTCGCTGGCGGAGAAGGAACCGGATTTATTCGTCGCCAACATGCGGAAGGATTTGCGGGAGGGGAAAGTGTATGTGGATTACAACCGCAACGGCCGAAGCGCAACGGCGGTGGCGCCCTATTCCACCCGCGCCCGGCCCGGCGCGGCGGTGGCGATGCCGATCTCATGGAACGAGCTGGGCAAAATCGACTCGGCCAACCATTTCAAGGTGGAAACGGTCGGCCGGTATCTGGATAAACGTAAAACCGATCCGTGGCGGGACTTTGAGAAATCGCGCGTCGATCTCAACAAAGCCGTCGGCGGATCGGGCAAATAAAGGATGTGATTATGGCTCGCCCGATTTGGACAGGCTCGATTAGTTTTGGATTGGTCAGCATTCCCGTTGAAATGAACATGGCGGTTCACGAACGGACCGTGCATTTTCATATGGTGAGCAAAGACGGCGCGTGCCGGCTGCGGCGAAGGCTGGTGTGTCCGGATACCGGGAAGGAATACGACTTTAATCAGACGGCCAAGGGGATCGAGGTCGGGCCGGAGGATTATGTGATTGTGGATCAAAAGGAGATTGATCGGCTCAAGCCGGAAAAAGGGAAGTTGCTGGAGATCGTGCAATTCCTCCAGCCATCGGCGATCGATCCGGTGTATTACGATCGGGTTTATTATTTGCGGCCAGGAAAAGACGCGAAAAAGCCGTACAAATTGTTGTCGGCCGCGATGGATGAAAGCGGGAAATATGCGCTGGGGAAATTCGTCATGCGCGAGCGGCAATACATGGCGATCATTCGCACGGTCAATGAAGAGATGATCCTGCATACGCTGCACTATGCCGATGAGATTGACGCGGTCGACAAGGACATCACATCGGATATGGCAAAAATCAAGGTGTCCGCAGCGGAGATGCGAATGGCCGGCGAGTTGATCAAGTCGATGACGCACGAATTGCATCTGGAAGAATTCAAAGACGAATTCCGCCTGCAGCTTCAGGCGCTGGTGGATGCCAAGGCTCACGGGAAGGAGATCAAGCGAGAGCCGGAGCATGAGCGCCCGGTGGGGCGGACGATAAATTTGATGGATGCACTGAAGAGATCGCTGGCGCGTTCTTCGCGGCATCACAATGGGAATGGACATCCATCGCACAATGGCCGGCGACAGCGGCGATCGGCGTGATCGTGATTTATCACGCGACCGACGATTTCACTTCGCCCCCTTGCGTGTACGCCGGCGGGGAATAAAAATTCAGCGTCACCAAGCGAGCGCGGCCGGTGTTGGTGATCTGATGCGGGGCTTTTTTGGGAATCAAAAGCAGATCGCCCTTTTTCAATTTCGCTATTTTCCTTCCGACTTTGCCGACGCCGGTCCCAGAGACGACAAACAGCCATTGCTCCGCGCGCGGGTGTTCGTTCTCAATCCTGTCGCTGGAGGATTCGCCGGGCTTGAGCGTCATCGTCGCCGCCTGGATTGCAGACGATTCCAGCAGCGGCCGAAACCCGGTTAAATGCTCGTAAATACCGAGGTGTTTCACAATATCAGCGGCCTTTGGCGCGCGACGTTTTAGGCCTGCGACCTTTGGCGCCGCCGGTCCGTTTGTTAACGGTGGCCCAGGCGATCTCTTCGGCGCGCTTGTTGCCGTAGCCGCGCTTCTTGCTGCTTTCCTCAATGTCGCGGGCTTGGCGTTTTTGTTTGGGCGAATACGCGCTCTTGTCTCCACGTGGCATGGCTAGTCCTTTCTTTAAGAAGAATTAAATCCTGTTCCACAGTGAAGTAAAAAATAACACGCGCAGAATTTTCGGTGAACTGGAAAAATTCGGGTTCGCGCACAAGGCGATGCTTGAATAAAATCGCCCTCACTGAATCGGATAGCGTTGTTGTTGTCCGGGAAGTCACAAATAAAATAATCGGAGGTTTGCCATGTCCAGCGAATTGAACGGGAAACGGATTGCCATTCTGGTGGAAAATGGTTTTGAACAGGTGGAAATGACCGAGCCTCGCCAGGCCCTTGAAGACGCCGGCGCGCAGGCCGATCTGATTTCCCCGGAAGATCAGGAAGTGATGGGAATGGAACATGAAGAGCCCGGCGATAGTTTCACGGTCGATGTATCTCTCAAGTCCGCCAACCCCGACAATTACGACGGCCTGATGCTCCCCGGCGGCGTGGCGAATCCGGACAAACTCCGCATGAACCCCGACGCCGTGAAATTCGTCAAATCATTTGTAGATGCCGGCAAACCCATCGCGGCCATCTGCCACGGCCCCTGGACCCTCATCGAAGCCGGCGCCGCCAAGGGCCGGACGATGACCAGTTGGCCGTCACTTAAGACCGATCTTCGCAATGCCGGCGCGAATTGGGTGGACAAGGAAGTGGTCGTCGATCGCGGCGTCGTCACCAGCCGAAAGCCTGATGACATTCCCGCATTCAACGAAAAAATGATCGAAGAATTCCGCGAAGGCAACCACGGCCCCGGCCTCAGCCAACGGCACGAGGAGGCGAAGCGCTGACTCCCACAAGCGGAGGAGGTGAGATTCGAACTCACGAGACCCTTGCGGGCCTACCGGTTTTCAAGACCGGCGCATTCGACCACTCTGCCACTCCTCCGGGATGTTTCTATTCTCGCCCGGAAAACCGCGGTTTTACTCGGTGTTTCCGGGCGATGGGCGCGATGGTAACGCATCGGATTTCACTTCGCCAGAGTTAACCGGTTGCCGGAGCGATGATCGGAGGCGCTGCTAAGTGAGAAGTGAAATGCACGGCGGCGCGGGGGAGGGTTCGGCCGGTCAGGACGACGAAGGCAGGGAGAAGCAGGGGGCGCACGATGAACGTGTCGAGGAGCATTCCCAAAGCAAATGCGAATCCGAGTTGAATGAGCGTTTGCACGTCGCCGGCCATCAGGCTGCCGAGCGTGGCGGCCATGATAAGGCCGCAGGATGAAATGACCGGCCCGGTGAAGATGACGGCTTTTTCGGTGGCGGCGACGCAGGGCAAGTGACGCGCCTCCTGCGAAAGTCGCATGGCGAAAAAAATGCTGTAATCCTGCCCGACCGCGATCAGCACGATGAAGAGGAGCATCTGAACTTTCCACTCCAGCCCGTGCCAGCCGAGCATTTGGAAGACC
>Ga0302326_10016621_pt1 | contig 15393 bp, 12 predicted proteins | sample Palsa_T0_3_FD_202264 | JGI IMG/M metagenome (GOLD analysis project Ga0302326, IMG submission 202264) | Peat permafrost microbial communities from Stordalen Mire near Abisko, Sweden - Palsa_T0_3 | ecosystem: Environmental > Terrestrial > Soil > Palsa > Peat permafrost | place: Sweden: Abisko...
CGCTGCCCGGGCCCATCACGATGGAGGTCAAGTCGGGCTCATCCCAGTACTGGCTGGCGCTGCTGGCCGACAACACGGGGAACCCGCTCGCCTCAGTCCAGGTGCAGAACTCCTCGGGTAGCTGGATCAGCATGGCACGCGCCGACTACAACTACTGGATCGCGTCGGGCGGCGCCGGCTCAGGTCCGTTCACCGTCCGGCTGACCGACACGGCGGGCAACCAGACCACCGTCAGCGGCATCGCCCTCTCGCCCGGCGCCGTCCAGTCCACGGGGGTCTACATGTACGGCGCGGGCAGCGCGCCCGGCCCGGTGCCGACCACGCCGTCCGCGGTAGCGTCCACCCCCGACAGCCCATCCCCATCCGCCCCGTCGACCATGGCAGCCATGACCACGGCACCAGCCGCCAAGGCCCGTTCCGCGTCCGCCTCGGCATCGGCGCGCAAGACCGCCAGGAAACACCCGTCGACCGCGCCGGCCACAAGCGCCAAGGCCGCGGGTGCGCCGGCCACGCCGGCTCCAGCGTCGAGCTGCTGAGATAGAAAATCAGAAAGTCATAGTCTTATCCCGAACGGACGCGTGGCTCCGCCTGCCAGGTTCAGCGATGCGCGGCGGACAGGCGGACCGGTCCGTTCCGGATAATCTGCTTGGAGAGCTGTCCGTGATCAGCTTGACGAAACGGGCGAGCGACTCCTCCAGGTCCTGGTGGGTCGCCACATCGGCGAGGACGAGGCGGACGGCGGCGAGCTCGCGGGCCAGGTACTCGGTGTCGGCCTGGGTACGGGCCGCGACCTCGCAGTCCCTGTCGATGTTGGCACGGTCCCGTTCGTCCTGCCTGTTCTGCGCGAGCAGGATCAGCGGGGCGGCCGGTCGGCCAGCCTGGACGTGAAGACCTGCAGGTCGGCGGCGCGGGCCGCTGCCTGTTCCGCTGATGAGGGCACGGCAACATTATTGATGCGCGCGAGCCTGCCGCCACCGCTAGGCCCTAAGATCGGGCGCGGAGGTGGGGATTTGAACCGGATGAGCCGGGCGGCGGCGGCCGCGACGAGCGCGCTTGGGTGCCTGCTCGGGCTGACCGGGTGCGGGCTGCTCGGGTCGGGGATCACCATCACCGCGCCGAGCGTGATGACCGTGACAAGCAGTGCGTTCACGGGATCCACCATGCCCCCCAGGTACACCTGCGCGAACCCGAAGGCGGTCAACCCGCCGCTCGAATGGACCGGCGCGCCGAAGGGCACGAAGTCGATCGCGCTGGTGGTCGATGACTCGAACGCGCCTATTACGCCGTACGTGTACTGGATCGTCTTTGACATCGGGCCGGGTACCTCGGCGATACTCAACGGGGAGATTCCGCCCGGTGCCCGCCAGTCGCGGGGAAGCGCCGGCTATGACCGGTACGACCCGCCATGCCCTGGGCCGCATGGGCACAGTTACCGGTTCACCATTTACGCTCTCAACACCGTGCTCAACCTGCCGAATGGCACCTCGGTCGAGTCGGCGTGGCAGGCGATCGCCGCCGCTACCATCGGACGAGGCCGGATGCCCGTGAGCGCGACGTCGTGAATTAGATGATTTGTCCGAAATATACCCCATTATGCTATTCGATGGCGAAGTTTCGCGATTTGCCAGACAGACCTGCATAACGTTGGTAACAATCGTACGAACCAGTGCCGGTTTTAAAGGGTGCTCGCGACAACGGGGGCAGGCTCGCGTACATGGCCGCGCGTGCCTCGCTAGCGCCAACGCCAGGCCGTGCTCTGCCGGGTGGTGTGTATGTCGTTCTTGAGTCGTCGGCCCTCGCGATCAGGCAATCGCGGTGCCGATGCCGTACGTGAAGATGAATACGACGACTACGACTACGCCCCTGATGGCTACGCACGTGACGCGCGTAGCGACGAAGACGAGAACTGGTCGGCGAACGAGTACTTCTCCCCCGATGGGATCAAGGGCCGTTGGGCCGCGGGGCACCAGCCCGGTGAGAACCCCGCCGTCAGGGGGAACCGCGGCGAGCGCGGCGACTCCGGACGGGGCCAGGGCGGCTACGAGGACGGCGGTTACGGCGCGGTCGGCCTGGACAGGCAGGAACGAGCGCGCGGTACGGCCGACGAGTACGATGCCGAGTCCCATCAGGGCGGCGGGCACAGCGGCGGCTACGGGACCGACGACTATGCGACGGGCGGGTACGAACTGCCCGACGGGGCCGACGGGGCCGACGGGGAGCGCGCCGAGCGTGGCGGCCGCAGGCGCAAGGCCCGGGGCGAGTGGGGTAGTCGCCTGGGCTTGCGCCGAGACCGTGGCGAGGACATCTGGCCCGACGACGGCGTCTCAGACGAGGACTACTGGGCCTCGGTTGCGGCCGACAGGCCGCTGACCCCGTCGTTCTCCCCGCTTGACGCCGACCCGGCGTCGGCGGTGGCCGAGCAGAGCCCGCAGGCGAGCGGCCCGCGGCTCGGTGGCGATTCCCGTCCGGTGAGCAACCCGCGCTTCGGCAGCGAGCAGCGTGGCGGCGGTGAGCAGGGCGGCGGTACCGGTCGGCTCGGGCCCGCGCCTGGTCTCGTCGGCGACGGTTCCGCCCCGGGCCGCCCAGCGACGGGGCCGCACGCGATTCGGCCTAGCGCCGGCAACGTCTGGGCAGGTCAGGCTCTGGCGGCGGCGACCGGCGGCCTCGCGCAGCCCGACATCGCGCAGCCCTCATTCAGCCCCAACGGCCGTCAGCAGGACCGTCCAGACTGGGGAGAACGGACGGAGCGAATCGATCGGGTCAACGCGTCCGGTTACCCCGACCCGCGGCCGAGCAGCCGCGGCCACTCCCCGTCAAGGACGCCGGGCAGCCGGGCAGACAGCGGCGGCTGGATGGCCGTGGACCGGCGAGAGCCCAGCCGGGCGACCGGTGACGACGACCCGCTCACGAGCACGGCGTACTCGCGGGCCGCGCTGGCCGACGCGGACGGTCGTTCCTACCGCGTGGCCGCCCGCCGTTCCGAGGCGCAGTCCAAGCTGACCGAGGAGACCCAGACGTTTACCGCGCCTGGCCAGTACCCGGGCGACCGGTACCCGGGCGACCAGTACCAGGCCGGCCAGCGCTCCATCGGGCAGTCCCACACGGGCGAACATCAGACCCGGCGCTACCAGACAGGCGGGACAGGGGAATACGGCCAGTACGGTGGCGATCAGTACGGTCCTGACAAGTATGGTGCGGACAAGTACGGTGCGGACAAGTACGGTGCGGACCGATACCGTGGTGGCCAGCAGCGCGGCGACGCGCAGGAGCCGACCGCGCGGTATCCCGCCTACGGCAGCCAGCCGTCAGGCCAGCAGCCGGGGCAGCCGGCCAGACAAGGGCAGGCCGGTTCTGGCAGGCAGCAGGGACAGGCACCACAGCAGGCCAGCCAGGCGGGTCAGCCGGGCCAGCCGAGTCAGTCGGCCGGGAACTCGGGACGGGTCAGCCTGCCCGGACCCTCCGGGTCGTCCTCCGGGCTGACCGGGCAGTACCAGGCACAGCAGCCACGGCAGGCGCAACAGACCCGACAGCCTCAGCAGCTGCCGCGCCCCCAGTCACTACAGTCCCGGCCGCCGCAGTCCCAGTCCTCGCAGACACAGCCACCGCAGACACAGTCACCGCAGTCCCAGTCACCGCAGGCCCGGCAGTCGGCTCAGTCGGCACTACCCGCCGGAGGGGACCCGTACGAATCCGCGGTCACCGGGGCCTACCCCTACCCGGGCCAGGCTGGGTACCCCGCCAGGTCGGCGCAGGCGCCTGGACAGCCTCAAGCGCAGGCAGCGCCCGGGTCGGCCGACCGCGATGACAGACGCCGCCGGCAGCCACCACCGGACGGTACCGGGGGCCGCGACACCGGCTACGGCGCCCCACGCGACGGACGCTACTGACGAGCGGCGGCTAACCGGTAGCCTCACGATCATGCGTGACGAGACGATCGGAAGCTTCCTTGCCCGCCTTGCCGCCCGCAGCGCGGCCCCCGGGGGCGGTGCTACCGGAGCGCTGCACGCCGCGCAGGCCGCCGCGCTGCTCGCGATGGTCGCCAGGTACAGCGACGGCCCGCGGTATGACGCGGAGACGGTCGGCCGGGTCAGGGCGGCCGCGGACGGCCTGGCGGATGAGTCGGTCGATCTCGCCGTGGCCGACTCGGCGGCGTTCGAAAAGGTCGCGGCCGCCTACAAGCTGCCAAGGGACAGCCCCGACGAGAAGTCGGCGAGGTCCAAGGCGATCGCCGCGGCGCTCGGCGGCGCGACACGGCCGCCTGCCGACCTGATGGCCGCCGCGGTCCGGCTTATCGGCCTGGCCGAGGATCTGCTGCCCGTCGCGAACAAGAACGTCATCTCCGACATCGCGGCGGCCGTCGCCGCGATCACCGCCGCCGCGATCACGGCCAGGGTCAACATCGAGGCGAACCTGCCTGGCATCAAGCACGAGCCACTCGCCGCGGAGTTCTCGGCGATCGCGGCGCTTGCCGACGGCGTAACTGACCGGGCCGAACGGGTGATCGCCGCCGTTCGTGAGGAGATCTCTAAGTGACAGTGGAACTGTCCGGCCGCGAGCTAGCGCGGATCATCAGGGCCGCGGTGGCCGACGATGCCGCCGCGCTCACCCGGGCGGGCCGACAGCCCAGGCTCGCCGTGGTCAGCGCCACCGACGACGGCGGTAGCGCCGCCTACGTCCGCTCGCTCGCGAACGCGGCCGCGAAGGAGGGGATCGCCTGTGACGTGGCCCGCACGACGACGGCGGGCGGCATCGTGGCCACGCTCGCCCAACTCGCCGATGACCCCGAGGTGCACGGCATCATCCTGCAGTCGCCGGTACCCGCGGGTGCGAACCTCGCCGACCTGGCGGCCGCGATCCCGGCGGCCAAGGACGTGGACGGCGCGAGCCCCGAGTCCCTCGGCCGCCTCATGGCCGGGCTGCCCGCGTTCACCCCGGCCACGGCGGAGGCGGTGCTCACCATGCTCGACCATTACCAGGTGCAGCTGCGCGGCAGGCATGCCGTGGTGGTGGGGCGTTCCGTGGTGGTGGGCAAGCCCGTCGCGCACCTGCTGCTCGCCCGGCACTCCACGGTCACCATCTGCCACTCGCGCACCGCTGACCTCCCAGCCATCACCCGTCAGGCCGACGTCCTGGTCGCAGCTGTCGGCCGGGTCGGCCTGATCGGCCCCGGTCATGTCTCCTCAGGCACCACGGTCATCGACGTCGGCATGAACGCCACCTCCGGCGGTGGCCTCGCGGGCGACGTGGATCCCGCCGTCCGCGAGGTTGCGGCGGCCCTCACGCCTGTCCCTGGCGGCGTCGGCCCGGTCACCACGGCGCTGCTGCTGCGGCACGTGGTCCAGGCCGCCAGCGCGGCCGTGTGACAGCAGTGGTTCCTGTCATCGAGTGAGATATTTGATTACGGATTTCCTGTTTCATCCGCCTGCTGGTCAAAGATTTAGTAAAAACAAAGCCCATGACGGGCGATGCGGTTAGCTCCCAGAGGTACTGGGATGGCCAGGCCGCTACCTTCGACGACCAATCCGACCACGGCCTGCTCGAACCACTGGCCAGAGAGGCGTGGCGGCGGCTCCTGCTTGCGCACCTGCCGACGGCGCCCGCGGCGATCGCCGACATCGGATGCGGCACTGGGAGCCTCGCGGTGCTGCTCGCGGCGGAGGGCTACGCGGTCAGCGGGCTCGACTTCGCGCCCGCCATGATCAGGACGGCGCGCGCGAAGGCCAGGAAGGCGGGCGTCAGGTGCCGGTTCGTGCTCTCCGACGCCACCGCGCCAACGCTGCCCGCCCGCAGCTTCGACGCGGTCCTCGCCAGGCACGTCCTGTGGGCCATGCCGGCACCGAGCGAGGCGCTCGCGGCCTGGCTCCGGCTGCTGCTGCCAGGCGGCGTGCTCGTCCTCGTGGAGGGCCGCTGGTCCACAGGATCTGGCCTGACGGCCACCGAGGCCAGCCGGGCCGTCCTGCGCCATCGCAGCGACGCGACCATCACCATCCTCGACGACCCAGCGCTGTGGGGCCGGCCGATCACCGACGAGAGGTACCTGCTCGTCAGCCGCCGCTAGCCCGAGCGGAGAACGTTCCGGCCAGCATCTCTGGCGAATACCCCAGCATCAGCCCGCTGCCGGTGATCAACTTGGACAACACGGTGATCGAGGGCCTGAGTTAGCCAGGAGCGACATTGAGCGTTGGCTTCGCGGCGGGCGAGGAGCGGTGGCGGGCTCGTCTTGGCACGCTGCGGCAGGTCGTGCGGCAAGCGGTCGTGGCGCGGCAACTCGCCGAGTGCCTGCCGGACCCGCCGCCGCGGCGTGTGCTCGACATCGGATGTGGTCAGGGCACGCAAGCTCTCCTGCTGGCCAGGCGCGGGCACGTCGTCACCGGTCTTGATTCGTCGGCTCGGCTGCTCGATGACTTCCGCGCCGAGCTGGCGACGGAGCCCGCGGAGGTCGGCGGCCGAGTACGGCTGGTCCGGGGCGAGGCCGAGGCGATTACCGACTTGTTCGCGCCATCGAGTTTCGATGTCGTCTTGTGCCAGGGCGTGCTGATGTACTTCCCTGACCCCGATCCGCTGCTTGACGCCATCGCGCGGGTCGTGGTTCCTGGCGGGATCGCGTCCCTGCTTGTGCGCAACGGCGATGCCCTGGCGATGCGTCCCGGTCTGCTTGGTGACTGGGACGGTGCCGGCAAGGCGTTCGACGGGGTCGCCTACCTGAACCGGATCGGTGTGGACGCCCGTGCCGATCGCCTTGAGGACCTGACGGCCGCGCTGGTCCGGCGGCGGATGCCCGTGGCCAGGTGGTACGGAGTCCGGGTGTTCACCGACACGGCCACCTCCGATGCGCCGCTTCCCGATGACGCGACGCTTGATGCCATCCTGCGGTCAGAGGAGCGGGCCGGAAGAACAGACCCGTACCGGCACGTGGCCGCGTTGCTGCACCTGATCGCCGTGCGCGGGGACGAAGCGCCTGGTTCCTGAGCCGGTGGAGCACGCGACCGAGAGAGCCCCGTGCGGGCGAGGACAGCGCGCTGCTCGCCGCGAGCTACCTCGGCAGCGCTACCGGCTGAAGCCCCAGTTCAGCATGGCCGTCGCGTCGGAGGCCGCGGCGTCAAGGCCGTTCACGGAGGACGACGAGTCGAGCACCACGCCGATCAGCTCCTTGCGTCCCCGCGTAGCGGCGAACAGCAGGCAGTCCCCGGCCGCGGCCGTGAACCCCGTCTTGATCCCGGTCACGCCGGGAAAGTGCCCGAGCAGCGGGTTGACGTTCTTCCATAGGTGCGCGCCGTGGCTATTCGTGGCCGCGATCCGGTAGGTGCGCGTCGTCGCGATCCGGCGGAACAGCGGCAGCCGCATCACGTCCCGTCCCAGGCTCACGAGATCGCGCGCCGTGGAATATGTCGTGTACGCCCCTGGGTACGGCAAGCCGCTGAAGTCGGAAAAATGCGTTTTTGTCAGGCCGAACTTCCGTGCCGCCGCGTTCATTTGCGCGATGAACGCGGCCCGGCTCCCGCCGGCCCCGTACGCGGTCGCCAGCGTGTAGGCGGCGTCGCAGCCGGACGGCAGCAGCATCGCGTACAGCAGTTGCAGAGCGGTCAGCTTCTCCCCCGGCCGTAGGCCCGCGGTGGAGGCTCCGTCCGCGTCGTAGTCGGTAATGCCGCTCGGCACGGTGATCATCCGGTTCAGGTGGCCCGCCTCGATCACCACGTACGCGGTCATCACCTTGGTGATCGACCCCATCGGCCGTTCGGTGACGGACGACCTCGACCAGATATCTCGGCCGGTCACCTCGTTCGCGAGTTCGGCCCATGGCGACCGGACGCCGACCGGCCGGTTCCCTGCCGGTTGCGAACCGGCCGACCGGGAACTGGCCGCCAGTGCGTTCGAACCACCCGCTACGATCATTCCCGCGATCGTCAGCGCCACCACGGCACCCGCGGCCAGCCGACCGGCGATCCGCATCAGGTTCCTCCCGCATGTCACTGCGCAGTTCTACCCATTCTGACAGTGCGGGTCCCCGGTAGCCGTCGGTCCTGTAGGTTGCGATTGAGTTTTCTTCCGTACGGACACGTTGTTTCGCGGAAACGGCCCTGTCGCCGCGTTTGCGGGGCGCGAGTGGGCTCGGGGGACTAGCCTGCTTAGGAGACCCGAAAGAGACGATGGTTGGTATGGATGGTTCATGGTGCCCGTCTTGCGGGTACTCGGTGCAGGCGGGGAAACCGTTCTGCGCGGGCTGCGGACAGCAGCTCACCGCCGGAGTTAGCGTACCCCCCATGCAGTCACCCACAGCAACCATGCAGTCACCAGGCATGGGATCTCAGCCGCTGTCCGCGCCGCCGATGCCGCAGGCCACCACTCCGCCGCCGCCGGCTCCCAACTCTCGCATGCCGTGGCCGCCGCCACCGGGCGGAGCGTCGCCCGCGGGCTGGCCGACCGGCGGCTCGCAGCCGCCGGCGCCCCAGCCGCCGGTTCCTGGTTCCGGTGACATGTCGGACACCGTGGAGCGGATGCTGCGGCCCCAGGGACTATTCCAGAACCCGCAGCCCAAGCCCTTCGACTGGCAGCAGCCCTGGGCCGCGCCGGCCATCGGAGGCCAGGCGGCAGGCGGCGCACCGCAGCCCGGCCTTGACTCGACGATGCCGCACCCACCACCCGCACCGGCGATACCGAACGGCGGGCAGTACCCGCCGGAGAACCAGTACCAGACGGTGATGCTGCAGCCGAGCGGGCAGACTCAGTCCGGTGCCGGATATCCGGGGGGCGGGCCGGTTCCCCCGGGCGCCGCATACCCGCCAGGCCAGTACGGGCAGGGCCAGTATCCGCCCGGCCAGTACGGGCAGGGGCAGTACGGGCAGGGGCAATACGGGCAGGGGCAGTACGGACCCCACGGCGGCGACCAGTTCGTACAAGGCCAGTTCCCGCCCGGTCCCTACGATCCGAGCGGAGCGTACGGCCCCGGCGTGCAGTACGGGCCTGACGGCTTGCCGCTCACCGGCGCAAAGCCGCCATGGAAACTGGGCGGGCTCACCGTGCCGAGGGGTCCGCTGATCCCGGCGATCGTGATCGGTGCCCTCGTTGTCATCGTCGTGACGGCCATCATCTTGTCCTCACAGACCACCCCGAACCAGGCTTCGAGTTCGGGTGGCTCGGGCGCGACCGCGGGCAGCACGCCGACGGCGACCTCGTCCGCCGCTTCGAACTCGACCGAGAAGCAGGCGGCGGTGCAACTGTCGGTGCTGCTCGCACAGAGCGGAACCGACCGCGCCGACGTCAATGCCGCCTACAGCAACGTGGCGGCGTGCGGCAAGGATCTCGCGAAGGACGCGCAGATCTTCAACAAGGCGGCCACCAACAGGGGCACGCTGCTGACCAAGCTCGGGCAACTCCCGGGCCGTTCGGCGCTTTCCGCCGCGATGATCGCCGACCTCACCGGTGGCTGGCAGGCGTCCGCGACGGTGGACTCGGACTTGGCCAAGTGGGCGTCGACGGCGGCAGGCCACTGCCACAAGGGGAACTTCAAGGACCCCAACCTGGCCGCGGCCACCCCCTTCGACAGCCAGGCGACCAACGACAAGCAGGCATTCGCCAAGCTGTGGAACCGCCTCGCGCGCAACGACGGCCTGTCCACCTACCAGGTTGACCAGCTCTAGTTCCCGGATTCAGGTGGCAGCTCGCCCGGTCGGCCACGCCGGAAATATGGTCATATAAGCAGCAAGATCAAACAAGCGAATTGATGATCTTGAGGTGGGCATATGGCTTCACACGAGCACGCCTAACCCATCGCCTTCCACAGGGAGGCGGAGAGGGTGTCGATCGTGTCGATGCCGTACTGCTCGGACGGGTTGCCTGTGGCGAGAACGGAGACCAGGTAATCCCGGCCGACCCCGGAGATCCAGCCCTCGCTGTTAATCTGCCAGTCGCTGTCGGACTCGGTGAGCGGGACCCAGCCGTTCTTCAGCGCTATCCGCACTCCCGCGGGTACGCCGGCGCTGATGCCCCACCGCTGGCCGGATTCGACGTTCTCCATCAGGGACCTCGCGTAGTCCCTGTCCGTGCGCGAGAGCAGCGGGCCATCGAAGACCTGCCGCAGCAGCAGCACCTGGTCGGCCGGTGTCGTGGTGGTCAGCCCCCAGCCGGGCCAGGGAAAGCCAGCGCAGACCAGGCACGCAGACGGCGTGGTCTGCCGTAGGCCAGCGGAGGCGTTGTAGGAGCCAAGACCGGTCGGTCCGCCGGCCGCGTTCCACAGGGCGGTCGCGGCGTCGTTATCGCTGTCCTCGATCATCGACTGGGCGAGCGCCTGGTCGGCCGCTGGCAGCCCGTCCGGGTTGCTGGCGAGCAGCGTCTCGAGAATGTCGACCTTGACGATGCTCGCGGTCGCCTGCGGCTGCCCCTGACCGAGCGTCCAGGTCTGCCCGGTGCGCATGTCATAGACGGCTGCCGTCACGATGCCCTCGCGTGCGGCCAGGTAGGAGGTGATGGCCGCGGAGAACGGATTGGCATGCGGGCCACCCGAGGCCGCCGACCGCCCTGCGTCCTTGCCTGCTACCGAACCAGCGGGTACACCCCCCGGTCCCAGTGCTGACGCGGCTGCCGACCGCCCGGTAGACCCGCCGAGGGTCGTGGCGAACGCCGCGAGCCCGCCGAGGAGCGCGCAGACGCCCACGACCGCAACCACGATAAGCGGGGTGCGCCCCCGCCCGCCCCGGGCCGGCTCAGCGGGCCACTCAGGCGGCTCAGGCACTTCAGCACCATCTGACCCAAAGGGCTCTTCAGAACCCGCGGCATCATCGGGTCCTATGAGCCGGTCACGCCGTACGGGCCACGTGAATCTGGACAGCCGGTCAGAATCCGGAATCTGGGGCGACATCGCGGCTGATACTAGCTCACCAGCACACCGCGCCGACGGGAAAAGTGACCGGGAACCGGCCACCAGCCGAACGGCGCGGCGGCCAAAGCCGGCCTGAACAAGTCCATCCACGATGCGGGATAGGGCCTCTTCCTGCGAGTCCTGACCGCCAAGGCTGAAAGCGCCGGGCGGACAGTCATCGCAGTCGACCCCCGCCACACCTCCCAGCGGTGCGCCGAATGCGGGCACACGGCGGCGGGGAACCGCATCAGCCAGGCGGAGTTCCGATGTCTGGCCTGCGGCCACCAGGCCCACGCCGACGTCAACGCCGCCAGGAACATCTTGCGGGCAGGGCTTGCCCAACAGGAGGCCTAACACGCCACCTGTAAAGCCGCTCCCTCCAGGAGCAGTGGATTCACCGAGCCAGTCCCGCAGCACCTGCGCGGTGTGCTGCCCAGGCTGCGGCGGCGGCGTGACCCGTGCGGTGGACCGCGACATCCGCACCGGGTAGCCGGGAATCGTCATCTCGCCACGGCCGGGGTCGTCGACGGTCACGAAGATCCCGCGGTCCCTCAGGTCGGTGTCGTCGAGCACCTCGGTGGTCGAGCGCAGCGCGCCGGCTGGCACGCCCGCGGCACCGAGCGCGGCCATCGCGGCCAGCTTGTCGAGCGTCCCCGTCCAGCCGCGGACGGCTTCATCTACCTCCGCCCGGTGAACGCCGCGACTCGCCATCGTCGCGAACCGCGGGTCGCCAAGCAGGTCCTCACGGCCGATGACCTTGGCCATCCGCTCCCACTGCCGGTCGCTGCCGCAGTGGATGTGCACGTAGTCGCTCGGCCCGAACGGCGAGCATGGATAGATGTCGGACGGCGCCGTGGTGACGAGGAACGGCGACCGGTTACCGAACCTCGGGGTGTCCATCCGCCGCTCGATCGGCCAGCCGTAGTGGATCCGCATGAACGTCGCCACCTGGTCGGTCATCGCGATCTGCACCCGCTGCCCGAGTCCGTCCCTCTCCCGCTGGTAGAGAGCGGCGAGGATCGCTCCGGCCAGCACCATGCCGGTGCCGGTGTCGCCCACGTCGGGGCCCGGCTTCATCGGCAGCCCGTCCGGCTCGCCTGTGATGGAGGAGCCGCCAGAGAACCCCTGGGCGATGGGGTCAAAGCACGGGAAATCGCGGTAGGGCGAATCCTCGGCGAACCCCTTCACCTGGGCGTAGATCAGCCTCGGGTTGCGGGCGGACAGCACGTCCCAGGACAGCCCGAGGCGCTCGATGACCCCGGGGCTGAAGTTCTCGACGAAGATGTCGGCCCGGTCGGCGAGGCGCAGCGCCGCCTCCCGGCCAGGCTCCGACTTCAGGTCAAGCTCGACGGACTTCTTGGACGCGTTGTTGAGGTAGAACGCGATCGCGTCGTAGCTGTCCCTGTTTCCCGGCGCGATGACCTTGACGACCTCCGCCCCGAGGAACGCGAGCATCAGCGTTGCCGACGGGCCCGCGACCTGGTGCGTGAGGTCGAGCACCCGCACGCCGTCAAGCGCGCGACCGGCTTGGTCACTCATCAGCACCGCCCTCTCAGGTGTGTCCGCTGGGACCATTCAACTCCCACGACCGCGCCATCGCTATAACGGCCGCCACCTTTTCATATACGATCCTTGCGACCAGCTATGAGCGCGAAGGGCCACGGGCGCCGGATCGCCCCCGGGGCCGGGGCCCGGCTTCCCTTGGCACGCACCTGGCAGCCGCCTACTCTAGGTACCAGGGGTGGACCATGGCAGGGGTGAGCCGAGCGTGCCGCAACTGCGGCGTCGAGCAGCGGCAGGGAGCGCGGTTCTGCCCGAGATGCGGGCAGCCCGTCGAGGAGCAGTTCGCCGAGGAACGGCCTCACCCGGATCCGGCGTCGCCTCATCACGACGTCTCCGGCGACTGGCACGCGGCCACCGTCTCGCAGCCCCCGTACCAAGCACCCGTGAGCCCGCCCACGGCATACCAGCCCGTGAGCCCGCTCATGGGATACCAGCCGCCGGTGAACACACCGCCCGTGAACACACCGCCCGTGAACACACCGCCCGTGAACACACCGCGCGGCCCGTACCCGCCCCCGGCTTCCTACCAGGCCACGCCCTCGTATCCGCCCCCTGACCAGCAGACCTACCGTCCGCCGTTCGAGCCGCCCCGGCCGCAAACCGGGCCGACCGGACCAACCGGGCCACGCCGGCCACCCGGGCCGAGTGACCGAGACCGGCGCGACCGCGCGCCGCTGATCTGGTCGCTCCTGGCCGCCGTGCTTGTGGTCGTCGCGGTGGCGTTCGTGCTCCTGCAGCATCCGTTCGGTCACCACGAGGCGGCGGGCGACACCGCCAATTCGTCACGGACCACGCCGCCCGTGTCCCCTTCGCCGACGGCGTCCGCGTCCGACTCCTCTTCCCCCACGGCAGCCACCGGGACCGAACGGCAGGCGGCGTCGAACGTGGCCGGGATGCTGACGCGGAGCGTCTCCGACCGGACCGCGATCGTCAGCGCCTACAACGACGTTGCCAACTGCGGTCCGAACCTGGCAAGCGACGCCGGGGTCTTCACCCGTGCGGCGAACTCCCGGACGACCATACTCGCCAACCTGGCGGCCATGCCTGGCCGGTCCGCCCTGCCGCCCGCGCTACTGAGTGACCTGACGAAGGCCTGGCAGGCATCGGTCGCCGCGGACCAGGCGCTCGCCAGGTGGGCGAGCGACGAGAGCGCTCATGGCTGCGTGCCCAACAACACGAGCGACCCCGGCTACCAGGCAAGCATCGCACCGGACAACGAGGCGACCACGTACAAGACGGACTTCACCACCCAGTGGAACCCAATCGGCGCCCGCTACGGCCTCACGACGTACCGACCGAACCAACTGTAGTTATCAGCGGGGCCAGCTGTGGTTACGAGCAAGGCCAGCCGCGGCGATGATCACACTTCTTGCTGTTATCAGCACCGATGCCCCGCAGAATGTCTCACCCTGCCTAGAAATCGATAGTGCTGAAGATTCGACCGGTGATAGCCGGTCGAATCTTCAGCATTAGTTCGATCTTGGTGCGTTTATCACGATAAATCTGGCATGGAGACGCCGACAACGGCGGCTGTCGCGCCTAATTCGCTTTCTCCGGTGACGCCGGTGAGTCTGCGACGGTGTTGTCGAGAACCAACCCGCCGTCGAGGACCGCGCTGGCCTCTACCGGCGAGCCGCGCAGCAGATAGGCGGACTGGAGCAGCTCGGGGCGTGCCTTGAGCTCGGTGGCTGTTCCTGAGTACCTGATCACCCCTCCTTCCATCACGTAGGCGCCGGTAGCGAGGGAGAGGGCGACCGTGGCGAACTGCTCGATGAGCAGCACCCCGATCCCCGACGCCACGACGGAGCGGATCACCGGGATCAACTGGTTGACGATCACCGGCGCCAGGCCGAGGGAGAGCTCGTCGATCAGGATGAACTTCGGCTGTGACACCAGCGCCTGCGCTAGGACGACCATCTGCTGCTCGCCGCCGGACAGCAGCCGGGCGGGGACGGTCAGCCGCTCCCTCAGCCTCGGGAACAGCTCAAGGGCGCGTGCACGGCCCTCGGCGGCGGCGGACTTGGACAGCGTATAGGTGGCGACCTTGATGTTGTCGTCGACCGACAGGTCGGGCAGCAGGCGGCGGCCCTCGGGAACGATCGCGACGCCTGCGGCACGGATCTTCTCCGGGCGCTTGCCGGTCAACTCCACCCCGTCGAGTGATACCGAGCCCGGGCGAGGGCGGAGCACACCGCCCACCGCGAGGACGAGGGAGGACTTGCCCGCACCGTTGGGACCGAGCAGCGCGGTGACCTCACCTGCCGGGACACCGATCGTCACGTCCTTGACAACCGGCCGACCGCCGCGCTCGACGGTGATCCCCTTGAGCTGAAGCATGTCCGATACCATCGCCTTTCCATCGGACTTGCCCCGGGGGGTACGGGGGCCAGGGGGGATGGCCATGCGGAAAGGAAGCCGGGGCCCCCCATGCGGGAAGTCTGCCCCCCCGGAAGATGGCTGCGCACTCATTTGGTTATACCTCCGCCGTTCCGAGGTAGGCGCGCATCACGTGCTCGTCCCGCAGCACCGCCGCGGTCGGTCCCGACGCGATCAGCTTGCCGAAGTCGAGCACCGCGGTCGTCTCGCAGACCGCGGAGACCAGCGACATGTCGTGGTCGACGAGGATCGTCAGCGCGCCTGTCTGCTCCGGTATCCCGCGGATCACCGAGGTCAGATGCGCGGTCTCCTCGTCGGGCAGGCCGGCCGCCGGCTCATCGAGCAGGATCAGCCGGGGCTTGCCTGTGAGCGCGCGGGCGACCTCCACCAGGCGGCGCTGGCCGGCGCTCAGCGAGCCGACCTTCGCATACGGGTCGACGCCGCCGCCGACGAACTCGATCGACGCCATCACGTCCGCGCGGCGCGCGGCGCCGCGCAGCCGGGAGCGGATCATCGCCACGTTGTCGTAGACGGTCAGGTCCAGGATGGCCTGCTCGGTCTGGAACGTGCGCCGCACCCCCCAGCGGGCCCGCCGGAAG
>Ga0302326_10016625_pt1 | contig 15391 bp, 11 predicted proteins | sample Palsa_T0_3_FD_202264 | JGI IMG/M metagenome (GOLD analysis project Ga0302326, IMG submission 202264) | Peat permafrost microbial communities from Stordalen Mire near Abisko, Sweden - Palsa_T0_3 | ecosystem: Environmental > Terrestrial > Soil > Palsa > Peat permafrost | place: Sweden: Abisko...
TCGTCCAGGAAGCGAGCCACCGAGATGTAGGTGATGTTGGGCGTTCCGTCCGCGGACGCCGTGGCGATCGTCGCCGGGATCACCCCCTCAAACGCAGGCATGATCGATCGCAGCGCGATATCGGGGCCGGTCACGTCAGTGCCGGTCACGTCAGGGCCTGGCCGGCTCGCCCGCCGGGCGTCTGGTCGTACGCTTCGTCCGCCCTGAAGCCGACAGTCACCAGATCACCGAGGATCAGGCACTCAGCGTCAGCCAACCCGAGCTCGGTGGTGACCCCGGCGAACCGGGCCCGGTGGGCCTCGACCCGATCCAACTCGTCATCGGTCGGGTCCCGCACGACGTCCACGGTGCCCTTCACCTGCGCCGAGTTGTACGTCACGGGATGGGCGGCAGTCACAGCGATCCGGCCTTTCGCCGCGAGGTTAGACCGCATCGCCGACCCGGTACACGCGGTCAGGCACACCACGACGTACCCGTCGCCAGAGATCGTCGGACCCCAGCCCCGCGTGATCGACGGGCGCCCCTCCGCGTTAGCGGTCGCCGCCACCACAGCAGCGCCGCCACGAAAAAGCTCCCCCACCTGCTCCGCCACCCCAGAGTCCACGCAGCCCAGGATAATGACTGTGCCGTGCCGCGACCAGGGCCGCAAAGCTCCGCTGCGTCTCGACCGGGCGCGGGACGCAGCGCAGGGCAAGGACCCGGCCGGCTCAGGACCCCGCCGAGGCTGGTCTTCCCGTCGAGCCGCGGACGACGAGTTCGGGTTCGAAGAGCAATTCCTCTGGATACACGGCCATGTTCTCTATCTGGTTCACCAGCATGGCGACCGCGGCTTTGCCCATCGCCTCGATGGGTTGCCTGACCGTCGTCAGCGGCGGGTCGGTGCAGTTCATGAAGGCCGAGTCGTCAAACCCGACCACCGAGACGTCGCCGGGGACGGAAAGGCCCGCACGCCGGACCGCCCGGATCGCCCCCAGGGCCAGCACGTCGCTGCCGCATATCACGCCGGTGATGCCGTGCCGCAGCAACCGCGTGGTCGCGGCCTGGCCGCCCTCGAGCGAGAACAGCGCGTGCTCGACCGGCGCACCGCCGTCCCCGCCGCCGTCGCGCCCGGCGATGCCGCCGCGGGTGGCGAGTTCGGTGAACGCCGCGAGCTTACGGCGCGAGGGCATATGGTCCGCCGGACCGACGACGAGGCCGATCCGCTGGTGGCCGAGCGAGGCCAGGTGGTTGTAGGCCTGTCCCGTCGCGGTCATGTCATCGGTCGACGCGCACGGAAAATCCAGGTTCTCGATCGCCGCGTTGAACAGCACCACCGGGATACCGCGACTGCGCAGCAGCCGGTAGTGCTCGTGCGGAGCGGCCTGCTCGCCGTAGTGACCGCCGGCGAACACCACTCCTGACACCTGCTGGTCGAGCAGCATGCCGACGTAGTCGGCCTCGGAGAGGCCGCCGGCCGTGCGGGTGCACAGCACGGGCGTGAAGCCCCGCTGGGCCAGCGCTCCACCGACCACTTCGGCCAGAGCCGGGAAGATCGGGTTCTGCAACTCGGGCAGCACGAGGCCGATCAGCCGGGCCCGCTCGCCGCGCAGTTGCGTCGGACGCTCGTAACCCAGCACGTCCAGGGCGGTCAGCACGGCTTCCCTGGTGCTGGCCGAAACACCCGGCTTGCCGTTGAGGACCCGGCTCACCGTGGCCTCGCTGACCCCGACCTTCATGGCGACGTCAGCCAATCGCCGGGTAGGTGCACGCGTCATGATGCAAAGATACGACATTTGATGCAAGCTTTTGCGGGATCCAGCCCGGTATATTGCCGCAAGTATCTGTCGCGATATCCCCTTTCTTGCGTTGGCGATCGACAAGAAATACCGCCAGGAAAGCAATACTTGCGCAAGCGCTGATAGGCGTTTTCCCGTAACTAAGTTGTGTCCTTGCAATTTTTAGTCAGGTTATTGCTAGTCAAAGTTCATATACGTATGTTAAGGCATCGATATTTTCCAGCCCAGGGAAGGATGAGTCGATGTTCAGACGGCTTCACCGACGAGCTGGCCACCGCATGATGGCCGGTATCACCGTCGTCGCGGCTCTCGGGCTCGGTGCCGCGGCGTGCGGGAGCAGCCCCGCGGCCAGCAGCTCGGCCAGCGGCCACGTGACGATCAGCGTCGACTGCGCGCCACCCGCGAGCTCGGCGCAGCAGCACAAGGAGTGGAACGAGGACGTCGCGACGTTCGAGAAGGAAAACCCCAGCATCACCATCGACAGCATCTACGAGAACCCGTGCGAGGTACCCGCCTCGTTCACCGCCATGCTCGGCGCGGGGACCGAACCGAACGTCTTCTACACCTACTTCACCGACAAGGACCAGGTCCTCGACGCTGGCCAGGCCGCCGACATCACGCCGTACGTGAACACCAAGACCGTGCCGATGCTGGACGACATCGTGCCGAGCGCGATGGCCTCGGTGACCGCGGGCAAGACGATCTACGGGCTGCCGACCTCCAACTACACGCAGGGCCTGGTCATCAACCGCCAGCTGTTCACCGAGGCCGGGCTCAACCCGAACGACCCGCCGACCACCTGGGCCGCGGTCGAAAAAGACGCCGCGGCGATCACCAAGCTCGGGAACGGCATCTACGGCTACGGGGACTACAGCGCGGGCAACAACGGCGGGTGGCATTTCTCCTCCGAGCTCGACGCGATGGGCGGCCACATGATCAACCCGGCCGGCACCGCCGCGTCCTTTGACACCCCTGAGGGCGCGGCCATCCTGCAGGCGCTGCACACGATGCGGTTCGTCGACCACAGCATGAGCCCGACGCAGCAGCTCGAATGGGGCGCCCTGCAGAAGCAGATGGCGGCGGGCAAGCTCGGCATGTACATCGCCGCGCCCGACGACATCTACAACGTGATCGTGCCGCAGGACGGCGGCAACATCAACGACTACGGCATGGGCCCGATCCCCACCGCCACCGGCACCCCGGCCGGCTCGCTGTCCGGCGGCAACGACTACATGTTCGCCAAGCGGGACACCCCCGCGCAGATCGAGGCGGGCATCAAGTGGCTTGTCTTCGAGTCCCTGACCCCGGGCCAGGGCGTGTACTTCAACTTCGCCAGGCAGAAGGCCGACGGGTTCCCGGTCGGCTTCCCCGAGCCGCAGCTGTTCACCGGCAGCACCGAGGCCCAGTACGACAAGCTGCTAGACGCGAGCGCGACGATCAACCCGTCCTACTACTCGACGTTCGCCAACTCCCGCGAGACGCCGATGGGCGAGCCGGTCGACGCCCAGGCGGTCTACAAGACGCTCGACCCGGTCATGCTTTCGGTGCTGACCAACCCGAACCCGAACATCTCCCAGCTGCTGGCCACCGCGACCAGTCAGGTCAACCAGATCCTGGCTAACAGCGGCTGATCCGGGCCACGATCCCGGCCGGCCCTGCCACCCCCCCGACAGGGCCGGCCGGCCTGCCCGTTCACTCCGGATTCCGGGAGGCCCCATGGTAGCTATCGCGCGCAAGGCTGACCCTGCCCCGCACCTGGGGCGTTCCCGCGCCGCGGCCAGTCTCGGCCGCAAGGCCAGGCGCAATGTATCCGCGCACGGGTTCCTGATCGGTGCGGTGCTCTGTTTCTTCTTCTTCTCCTGGTACCCGATGTACCGGGAGGTCATCATGAGCTTCCAGAAGACGCAGCTGGGCGTGACCAGCTGGGCGGGCTGGGCCAACTACATCCGGATTTTTCACGACCCGACCTTCTGGGTGGCCTGGCGGAACACGCTGGAGTTCACCGTCCTCGCGCTGATCGTCGGCTACGCGGTGCCGTTCTTCGTCGCGATCTTGCTCAACGAACTGCGGCACGCCAAGGGGTACCTCCGCTGCCTGGTCTACCTGCCCGTGATGCTGCCGCCCACCTCGGCTCTGCTGCTCTTCGCCTACTTCTACGATCCCAACTACGGCCTGTTCAACGACATCCTGCACACCTTGCACCTGCCGACTTCGCAGTGGGTCCAGTCGCCGGGCACCACCATCCCGTCCATGGCGATGATCTCGGTGGTGATCGCGGCCACCTGGATGAACATGGGCGGTGCCACGCTGATTTACCTCGCCGCCCTGCAGAACATCCCGGGCGAGCTGTACGAGGCCGCCGAGCTCGACGGAGCCGGGCTAGTCAAGAAGATCAGGCACATCACGATCCCGCAGACCAGGCTGATCCTGTCGATGCTGCTGATGTTGCAGATCGTCGCCACCATGCAGATGTTCGTCGAGGCCTTCATCCTGACCAACGGGGGGGCCGGGGTGAACAACAACACCCTGTCGGTGGTCAACCTCATCTACACGTACGCGTTCGCGCTGAGCGGCGCGAGCAACTACGACAGCGCGTCCGCGCTCGGCGTGGTCCTCATGCTGGTACTCGCCATCTTCTCCGGCACGTACCTGTGGCTGACCCGCGACCGAGATCACGGCTAAAGAGGAGCTGAGATGGCCACGCTACCCATCGCCCGCCCGCGCCTGGCCCGGGCGCAACCCGGGCCGCGGCCCAGGACACTTGTTTCCAGCAGCCAGCTGAACCTCCCGCGCGGCAAGATCATTTACCGGATCGTGCTGACGCTGGTGGTGGTGATCTTCACGCTGGTCTTCATCGGGCCGCTGTACTTCCTGTTCAGCGACGGGCTCAAGTCGACCACCGAAGCGGTCCAGGTGCCGCCGACGCTCATTCCCGCGCACGTGCACCCGAGCACCTACGTGTCCGCGTGGAGCCGGGTCGGCCTCGGGCGGCTGCTGTTCAACACCCTCTACTACGCCTTCGGCGCGCTCTTCTTCCAGCTGATCTTCGACGTGACCGCCGCCTACTCGCTGTCTAAGCTGCGGCCGGCCGGCGGCAAGCTCATCTTCGCGCTGATGCTGGCCACGCTGATGATCCCGTCCACCGTGCTGCTGGTTCCGCAGTACATCACCGTGGCGAACCTGCCGATCCTGCACCTGAACCTGATCGGCTCACCGGCAGCCATCTGGCTGCCCTCGGTGGCCAACGCCTTCAATATCTTCCTGCTCAAGCGGTTCTTCGACTCGGTCCCTCAGGAACTGCTGCACGCGGCGGCGATCGACGGCGCCTCCCCGCTGCGCACGCTGCGCTCGGTCGTCCTGCCGATCTCCCGGCCGATCCTCGCGGTGGTCTCGATCTTCGCGCTGGTGGCCGTCTGGAAGGACTTCCTCTGGCCGCTGCTGGTCGAATACGGATACAACCCGAGCCGGGAGACGCTGAACGTCGGCATCTACGAAGCCGCGAACACGACACCGCAGAACCTGGTGCTCGCCGCCTCCGCCATGGCCGCGGTACCGACGGTCATCTTCTTCCTGGTCTTCCAGCGCAATATCCTGTCAGGCCTGATCGCAGGCAGCCTCAAGGGCTGAAATACCTCCCCGGCTGACAATCACTGAGGAAACAATGACCCCTTTGACCTGGTGGCGCGATGCCGCGATCTACGAGCTCTACGTCCAGAGCTTCGCCGACGGCGACGGCGACGGGATCGGCGACCTGCCCGGGATCCGGGCGCGGCTGCCGTTCCTGGCCGCCCTCGGCATCGACGCGATCTGGTACAGCCCGTGGTATCCGTCGCCGCGGTCCGATGCGGGCTACGACGTCGCCGACTACCGGTCCATCGACCCTGCCTTCGGCACGCTGGCCGACGCCGACGCGCTGATAGCCGAGGGCCATGCGCTCGGCATCAGGACGATCATCGACATCGTCCCGAACCACTGCTCGGATCAGCACCGCTGGTTCCAGGCCGCGCTGGCGGCACCGCCCGGGTCGGCCGAGCGCGACAGGTTCTGGTTCCGGCCCGGCTGCGGCGACGGCGGTGACCTGCCGCCGAACAGCTGGCGGTCGATCTTCGGCGGTCCCGCCTGGACCAGGACCATCTCCCCGGACGGCACGCCTGGCGAGTGGTACCTGCATCTGTTCGCGCCCGAGCAGCCGGACTTCAACTGGGCCAACCCGGAGGTCCGCGCCGAGTTCGAGGACATCTTGCGGTTCTGGTTCGACCGCGGCGTCGATGGCATCAGGATCGATTCCGCGGCGCTGCTGACCAAGGACCCGCGGCTGCCGGAGACCGAGCCGGGCGACCCGTCGGCCTACACCGACCGCGACGACGTGCACGACATCTACCGCAGCTGGCGCGCGGTCGCCGGCGAGTACTCCGGCCGGGTGCTGATCGGCGAGATCTGGCTGCCCGACGCCAACCGGTTCGCCAGGTACCTGCGTCCGGACGAGCTGCACACCGTGTTCAACTTCCCCTACCTGTGCTGTCCCTGGGACGCCGTGCGGCTGCGCGAGGTGATCGACAGCACGCTGGCGTTTCATGCGGCGGCGGGCGCGCCGGCCACCTGGGTGCTTTCCAATCATGACGTCGACCGGCACGTCTCCAGGTACGGCCGCGCCGACACCTCCTTCGGCCTGGACCGGCGCGACCACAGCAAGCCGGTCGATCTGCAGCTCGGCACCCGCCGGGCCAGGGCCGCCGTGCTGCTCACGATGGCCCTGCCTGGTTCGGTGTACCTCTACCAGGGCGAAGAACTCGGCCTGTGGGAGGTCGAGGACCTTCCCGAAGAGAAACGCCAGGACCCGATCTGGCATCGCACCGGCGGTGCCGACCCCGGACGGGACGGCAGCCGGGTCCCGCTGCCCTGGGCCGGCCACGAGACGCCGTTCGGCTTCTCGCCACCTGACGCCGCCAAGCCCCCCTGGCTGCCGCAGCCGGTCCAGTGGCGTGAGCTGACCGTCGAGGCCCAGACCGGCGATCCGGACTCGATGCTCGAGCTTTACCGCCAGGCGCTGCGGATCCGCCGCACCTCCGGCGAAGCTCTGGGGACCGCGATGACCTGGCAGCCTGCGCCCCCCGGCGTGCTCGCCTTCGACCGCGGCGACGGCCTGCGCTGCCTGGCCAACCTTTCCTCCATGCCGGTCGCCCTGCCCGGCCGCGCCACGGTGCTCCTGGCCAGCAGTCCCTGCACCGATGGCCTGCTGCCCCCCGACACCGCGGTCTGGCTGCGCACGACGCAGGAATGATTCCCTGCTCAGCCAGTCTTCCCCTGGACGCTGCCAGCGATCATGATGCCGCCGATTGTCACCATGGTTCAGATCGCCGCAGGCTGCTACGGCGGTTATGACAGCGGCCAGCCGCGGGCGCGATAACCGACGGATCGCAAGTAGTCGCGGGCCTGCGCCACGGCGGCGTCGACGTCGGCCAGGCTGAGGCCGACAATGTAGTCGTCCGGGTTCCCCTTGCCGTCGGTGTCGTAGGTCAGCACCCAGCCGGAGCGCCACCCGCGGCCGAGCGGGTAGCGCTCGTGCCAGACGAGCATCGCGGTCAGGTTGGCGTCGAACACCACGTCGCGGCGATCGAGGTCGTCCTCGAACACGCGGCCACTGAGGTCGGGTGGAACGATCACCCGCACAGTAGGCAGTTCCTCGTCACGGAGATGGCCGATCTCGCCGGGCGGCTTAGACATAGAGAAACTCTAACTACATGCGCGTGTGCCAACGGCCGTCGATGACGCGGCGTCACAAGTTGACCGGTTCGGCTCGCAGGCCCGAGCACCTGGGAACATGCATGCTGGCGGATTCGTTAGTCTTACGAACTGTTAGAGAACCGTACGATAGGAGCTGACGGGGTGAACGACCCGGGCCCGGACGCCGAGACGCTGGACGTGCAGACCTCGCAGGAGGCCGTGCTGACCGTGATGCGCCTGTTCCGGGCGCTGGAGCGGGTCGACACGGGCCTGACGGCCCAGCAGTACCGCATCTTGAAGCTGGCCGGGGCCGGCGGTGAGCGTTCCGCCCGGCTGGCCGAGCGGCTGGCCGTCGCCAAGCCCACGCTGACCGCGACCGCCGATGGCCTGGTGGCTGCGGGCTATGCCCAGCGCGAGGCCGAGGCCGGCGACCGGCGGGTCGTGCGGCTGTGCCTGACAGCGGCTGGCCGCGCCGCCCTCGATCGTGCCGACGCCGCCTATGCCGACTGGCTCGGCCCGCTGCTTAGGGCGACCGGCGACACAGCCGGGGTATTTGAGGCCTTTCGCGGCCTGGACGCGGCGATGGATGAGCGGCGCCGGGCCCGGAAAGGGGCGGCATGACGGCGACGGCGGCGGGCGGCGGGCGTCCAGGAGGGCAAGATGCCTGGCTGCGGCGGCTAGCGGCTTACTGCTGGCGGCACCGCCGTCTGGAGATCATGGCGCTGGGCGGGTCACTGCTGGCCACCGGTGTCCAGGCGAGCATCCCGCTGATCATGGCGTGGATCGTGGACAGCGCGATCCTGGCCCACCGCGAGCCGATCTGGCTGGGTGCCTCGGTGCTCATCGTGGCCGGGTTGCTCAGCTTCGCCGGCGTCTACACCAGGCGGTACCGGGGCGGGCAGCTGTCGCTTGAGGTTCAGCACGACATGCGGACCGAGCTCTTCGGTTCGCTGGAGCGGCTGGACGGGGCCCGCCAGGACCAGTTGCACACCGGGCAGATCGTCAGCCGCTCCATTTCTGATCTCAACATGGTCCAGAGCCTGCTCAGTCAGATGCCGATGCTGCTCGGCAACGCCTTGCTGTTCGTGCTGTCGATCAGCATCATGGCCTACCTGTCGCTCGTGCTCACCCTGGTCGCCCTGGCGATCGCGCCGGCGCTCTGGCTGATCGCGATCGCCTCGCGGCGCAGGCTCTTTCCCGCCAGCTGGGACGCGCAGCAAAAGGAGGCGCAGGTCGCGGGCGTCGTCGACGGTGCGGTGACGGGCGTGCGGGTGGTCAAGGGCTTCGGCCAGGAGGAGCAGGAGATCGAGCGGCTGGAGGGAGTCAGCACGCGGCTGTACTCCGCCCGGCTGCGCGTCGTCCGGCTGACGGCCCGTTACAACCCCGCATTGGGAGCCGTCCCCATGTTCGGCCAGGTCGGGGTCCTCGCGCTGGGCGGCTGGCTGGCCCTGCACGGCTCGATCAAGATCGGGGTCTTCCTCGCCTTCTCCCTCTACATCGGGCAGATGGTCTCGCCGGTGCGCGCGCTGACCAGCCTGATCACGATCGGCCAGGAGGCGCGGGCCAGCGTGATCCGGGTCTACGAGGTGATCGACTCCAGGCCGGTTGTCACCGAGAAGCCCGGCGCGATCGTCCTGCCGCCGGGGACCCCCGACGTCGAGCTCGACCACGTGGCCTTCGGCTACCTGCCGTCCGAGCCGGTGCTGCGGGGCCTGTCGCTGCACGTGCCGCCGGGCCAGACGCTCGCCGTGGTCGGCACCTCAGGCTCGGGAAAGTCGACGATCTCCCTGCTGCTGCCCCGCTTCTACGACGTCAGGGGCGGTGCCATCAGGATCGGCGGCCAGGACGTCCGCGACCTGACCCTGGACTCGCTGCGCGCCTCGATCGGCCTGGTGATGGAGGACAGCTTCCTGTTCTCTGACTCGATCCGGGCCAACATCTCCTACGGCCGGCCCGACGCCACGCAGGAGCAGATCGTCGCGGCGGCCCGGGCCGCTGAGGCCCACGAGTTCATCACTGCTCTGCCAGACGGCTACGACACGGTGATCGGCGAGCAGGGCCTGACCCTGTCCGGCGGCCAGCGCCAGCGCGTGTCGCTGGCCCGGGCGCTGATCACCGATCCGGCCATCTTGATCCTGGACGACGCCACCTCGGCGATCGACGCGGGGGTCGAGGCGCAGATCCACGCCACCTTGCGCAAGGTGATGGCCGGGCGCACCACGCTGCTGATCGCGCACCGCCGTTCGACGCTCCAGCTGGCCGACAGGATCGCCGTCCTGGACGAGGGGCGGCTGATCGACGAGGGCACGCACGAGCAGCTGACCGCGCGCTGCGCGCTTTACCGGCTGCTGCTGTCCGGGCCGGGCGAGGACGCCGAGGGCGTGGATGCCGGCGAGATCGGCTACCACGAGAACGCCGGCCGGGCCGCCCCGGCCGGGCGGAAGCCGGCCTCCGGGACGGTGACCCCCAGTCTGTGGGCGGCTGGCGAGGAAGCGGCCGGGTCCGGTCCTGCGGCGGGCGTGGCCGACCGCCAGCCGGCCCGCGCCCCTGGCGCTGCGATCGGCCGCGGTTTCGGCGCCGCGGCCCGCGGCGGACGGGGCGGCAGCGGCGCGGCCGGGGGCATGCTGGCGGGGATACCGCCGACACCCGAGCTGCTCGCCAAGGTCGATGCGCTGCCGCCGGCCAATGAGCTGCCGGGGGTCAGCCAGGCGGCATCCCGCGCGGCCGACCCGCACTTCACGCTGCGCCGGCTGCTGCGGCCGATCGCCCTGGCGCTGTTCATCGGCTTGGTCCTTGACGGCCTCGACGCCGTGGCCAGCATCGCCATGCCCGCGCTGGTCCGCGGCGGCGTCGACAACGGCGTCCTGGCCAAGGCATTCCATCCCATCATCGTGGTGTCGCTGATCGGGCTCGCGATCGTCTGCGCCGACTGGATCATCAACGTGATCCAGACCAACGTGGTGGGCCGCAACGGCGAGCGGATGCTCTACACCCTGCGGGTGAAGATCTTCTCCCACCTGCAGCGGCTCGGCCTGGACTTCTACGAGCGCGAGATGTCCGGCCGGATCATGACCCGGATGACGACGGACGTGGACGCCATGGACACGTTCCTGCAGACCGGGCTGATCACCATGGTCAACGCGGTCCTCACGTTCGTGGGCGTGCTGATCGCGCTGCTGTACATCAACCTGCGGCTGGGCCTCATCCTGCTGACGATCATCCCGGTGCTGGTGGCGGGCACGCTGGTGTTCCGGGTGAAGTCCCGGAGGGCCTACACCGATGCCCGGGAGAAGGTTAGCATCGTCAACGCCGACCTGCAGGAGAACGTGGCCGGGTTGCGCACCGCCCAGGCGTACCGCCGCGAGGGGCGCAACCAGGAGCATTTCGCTGAGCTGAGCGCCAGGTACCGCCGGTCCCGGCTGCGGGCGCAGCGCCTGATCGCGCTGTACTTCCCCTTCGTGCAGCTGCTGTCCACCGTCGGCGGGGCCCTCATCTTGTTCGTCGCGGCCGGCGAGGTGCACAGCAAGACGCTGACGGCCGGCGGCCTGATCGCCTACCTGCTCTACATCGACCTGCTCTTCTCTCCCGTACAGCAGCTGTCCCAGGTCTTCGACGGCTACAACCAGGCCGCCGTGGGCCTGCGGCGGATCAAGGACCTGCTGCGGCAGCCGACCAGCACGCCGGAAGCCGCGGCCCCGCGGCCGGCCGGCCGGCCGCAGGGCCAGATCGAGTTCACCGGCGTGCGCTTCAGGTACTCCGGGCAGCCGCAGGATGCGCTGTCGGGGGTGAACCTGGTCGTGCGGCCCGGCGAGACCGTGGCCCTGGTCGGCCAGACCGGCGCAGGCAAGTCCACCATGGTCAAGCTGGTCGCACGGTACTACGACGTCACGGCGGGCCGCCTGCTCATCGACGGCACTGACGTGCGGCAGCTGGACCTGGCCGGATACCGGCAGCAGCTGGGCGTGGTACCGCAGGAGCCTTACCTGTTCCCCGGCACGGTCAGGGACGCGATCGCCTACGGCCGTCCGGACGCGACGGACGCGGAGGTCGAGGCCGCGGCCCGCGAGGTAGGGGCGATCGAGATGATCGCGCGACTGCCCGGCGGCTTCCGGCACGAGGTGGCCGAGCGGGGACGCAACCTGGCCGCGGGCCAGCGCCAGCTGATCGCCCTGGCCCGCGCCTACCTGGTGGACCCCGCCATCCTGCTGCTCGACGAGGCCACCGCGGCCCTCGACCTGGCGTCGGAGGCCGCGGTCAACACCGCGACCGAGCGGCTCACGGCCAGGCGCACTACCTTGGTGGTCGCGCACCGGCTGACCACCGCCGCCCGGGCTGACCGTATCGTGGTGATGGAGTCGGGCCGGATCGCCGAGGTCGGCACCCACACCGAGCTGCTGGAGCGGGACAGCAGCTACGCGGCCCTGTGGGCCGCGTTCACCGGGGATGCCCAGCTCGTTGCCTGACCAGATCCCGCTGGGGACGGCGACCGTGAAGCGCCGTCTTGGCGCGCTGCGGCGCCAGACGTTCTCCTCGTTGAAGGTGCCGAACTACCGCCTGTACTTCACCGGCCAGTCGATATCCCTCGCCGGGACCTGGATGCAGATGACGGCGCAGTCCTGGCTCGTGCTGACCCTCACCCACTCCAGCACCGACCTGGGCTTCACCGTGGCCCTGCAGACCCTGCCCGTGCTGCTGCTCGCCCCCTACGGCGGCGTGGTCGCCGACCGGGTGGACAAGCGGCGGCTCATGATCGTGCTGCAGGTCGCCATGGGCTTCCAGGCTCTCGCGCTCGGGCTGCTCACCGTGCTCGGAGCGGTCCGCTTCTGGCAGGTCTGCGCGCTGGCCGTCATCCTCGGCCTGAACAACGCCTTCGAGAACTCCGCCCGGCAGGCTTTCGTCCGGGAGATGGTGGGCAAAGATGAGCTGCGCAATGCCATCACGCTGAATTCGGTGACGGTGAACGCGGCTCGGGCGGTCGGGCCCGCCATCGGCGGCGTCCTCATCGCCACCGTCGGCATCGGGATCTGCTTCCTGCTGAACGCGGCCAGCTTCGGGGCGGTCGTCACCTCCCTGCTCATCATGGACCGCTCCGCCCTGCGGCCGAGCCCCCCGGCCGGGCGGGCCCGCGGGCAGCTGCGCGAGGGCCTGCGCTACGCGGCCCGCACTCCCACGATCGCCATACCGCTGGCGATGATGAGCCTGGTCGGTCTGCTGGCGTATGAATTCCAGGTCACGCTCCCGGTCCTGGCCCGGCAGACGTTCCACGGCGGCGCGGAGGCCTACGGTTTCATGACCGCGGCGATGGGCGTCGGCGCGGTGATCGGGGGGCTGTTCACCGCCGCGCGGGGCCGCACCGGACTGCGGCCGATGATCATTGCCTCGGCCGGTTTCGGCGTGGCGATCCTGGTCTGCGCATACTCCCCCGCCCTCGGCCTGGCCTACGCCGCGCTGCTGTTCGTCGGCTGGGCGAGCGTCTCCTTCATCGCGATCGGCAACTCCACCATCCAGCTCAGCGCGGAGCCGAGCATGCGCGGACGGGTGATCGCGCTGTGGCAGGTCGCCTTCCAGGGAACGACGCCGGTCGGCGGCCCGGCGATCGGCTGGATCATCGCCGTGACCAGCCCGCGCACCGGCCTCGCCGTCGGAGGCGCGTCCTGCTTCGTCGCCGCGCTCGGCGGCATCGCCCTGGCCCGGCGCTCCCGCTCGTCAGCACCACCGCGGGAAACCCGGCACGAACGCCCGTCGCCTACCGACCCCGGCCCCGCCCTCCCGGCCGAGGACACCGCCTGACGTGCTCGGCGCGATCATCGTGGTCGGAGCTGGCCTGGCCCTGGCCACGGAGGCGCCGTAGACGACGACCCCGCAGCCAAGTAGGGGTGCGGGGTGTGAAACCAGTGCCGTTCCGGAAATTTAAATTCCAGAACGGTCCGTGTCCCCGCGATCAAGGCCAGGGTACTGGCCAGGGTGTTCCCTGGTACGACCGCCGGTTCTGAACGCGACCATGGGTACCGGCCACGGCCGGCCGAGCCGGGGCCTGAACCGCCCGGCCGGCCGGGCGCCGAAAAGACCCATATTTAGAATTTCTTACAGAGAACCACTTCTTTAGTGGGCACGTTACATGCCGCGCATGCACGGCTCGGGAGACGGCGAGGTCCTCGTGATGGTGCAGATCAGACGTAAAGCGGATGAAGCGGGGGGCTCTTCGACCATCGGCCGGAGGGTCGGGGGCGAGATCGAGACGGTGGGTGTCGCCCCGGTTCCCGATGACCAGCGGGTGCAGACTCCGAGGCAGATGTTCATCGTGTGGCTCATGGCGTCCGCCTCGGCCACCACCCCGCTGATCGGGGCGCTGCTGTTCAAGTTCGGGCTGACAGACATGATCATCGCGATCGTGGCGTCGTGGCTGATCGGCTTCATCCCGGCCGGCCTGTTCTCGGAGATGGGCCGGGAGGTACCGCTCAGCGGGCTCGTGGTGGCCAGGAAGACCTTCGGCTGGGACGGGTCGCTGCTGTTCTCGGTGCTGTTCTCGCTGGTCAACCTCGGCTGGTTCGGGCTCAACACCGAGGTCGGCGCCGAGATCCTGGCCGCCATCACGCACTCGCCGGTGGACCTATGGGACGTGATCGTCGGCGGCCTGCAGCTGATCCTGGTGCTGTTCGGCATGAAGTGGCTGGAGCGGTTCTACCGCTACACCGTGCTGCTGCTGATCGCCGCCTACCTGGCCCTGACCATCTACCTGGTCACCCACTTCACCCTGCACTACCCGCACCAGACCGCGCCGATCAACTGGGGCTCGGCGCTCAGCACCGTGCTGACCTTCTCGATCCTGGCCTGGACCTACAAGCTGTCCACCACCTCACGGTTCGCCGTCCCGTCGGCCAGGACCGGGGGGACCAGGGCGTCGTACTTCCTGGCCCCCTCGGTCGGGATCATGCTCGCCGTCCTGGTGTTCGGCGTCCTGGGCGTCTACTCCAACCAGGCCACCGGGAACTGGAACATCGCGCTGCTCGGCTCGAGCATCAGCGGGTGGGGCTTCGTGGCCGCCATCGGCGCCGCGCTGGCGGTCATCCACACCAACGCGATGAACCTGTACCCCTCCACCGTCGACCTGCTCGTCGCGCTGAACAACATCCACAAGCCGACCCGCTGGGAGCAGCCGCTGGCCACCATCGGACTCGGCATACTCGGCACCGGCCTGGCCATAGCCGGGATCCTCGACCACGTCCAGACGCTGATCACCGACGCCGGGGACATCATCATCCCGTTCACGTTCGTCATGCTGGTGGACTGGCTCTTCGTCCAGCGGCGTCGCACCCCCGCGGCGGCGTTCTTCGTTCCCCCGCGCAACCTGGCCGACCGCGTCGTGCCCAGCGCGATCGTCGCGGTGGCCGTCGGGTTCGTCCTCGGCTTCTGGGGCGACAGGTTCCTGCCCGGCTTCTTCTACAACACCCTGCCCCTGCCGGTAGTGGCGGGCCTGGTCGCGGCCGCCCTGTACGGCGCGGCCGCCGCCCTGTGGCCGCCGCCGCAGGGCGCCGTACCCGTGGCGGCTGACGCTCCGGCGTCCCCGGCGGCACCGGAAGGGAGCGCATGATGACGACACCGGAAAGCAGCCTGGCCGCCACGGCCTCGGCCTGGCGTGACGCCGACCCGGACCCGCAGACCCGGGCCGAGCTTGACCAGCTGCTGGCCAGCGGGGACACCGCCGAGCTGGCGTCGCGTTTCGACGGCGCGCTGGCCTTCGGGACGGCTGGCATCCGGGCCGAGATCGGCGCGGGCCCGATGCGGATGAACAGGCTGGTGGTCGGCCGGGTGGCGGCCGGCCTGGCCCGCTACATCACGACCAGCGACCCGGACGCCGCCACCGCCGGCGTCGTCGTCGGCTACGACGGCCG
>Ga0302326_10016627_pt1 | contig 15389 bp, 10 predicted proteins | sample Palsa_T0_3_FD_202264 | JGI IMG/M metagenome (GOLD analysis project Ga0302326, IMG submission 202264) | Peat permafrost microbial communities from Stordalen Mire near Abisko, Sweden - Palsa_T0_3 | ecosystem: Environmental > Terrestrial > Soil > Palsa > Peat permafrost | place: Sweden: Abisko...
GGAGCACTCGCGATCATCCTTTACCGCCAGGTCGACCGGGACGATTACAGCCTCAAGTGTCACGAAGACAACTTCATTCGGATCAAGATCCTCACCGAGGAGGGGCGCAAGTACGCGAATGTAGAGATCCCCTTTGTCAAGGAGTTCGACGAAGTAGAGCATCTTCGCGCCCGCACCATCAGGCCGGACGGCTCAACTGTTGAACTTGAAGGGAAGGGTCTGGAAAGCTCCCCGCTAAAGGCCGGTCGATTGAGAGTCCTGGCAAAGACGTTTACCCTGCCTGCTGTAGAACCGGGCAGCATTATCGAGTACTCTTACACCCTCAACCTGCAACATGCCTACGCCTCGCATTGGATCCTCAGCGAAGATCTCTTCACCAAGACCGCAAGGTTCTCCCTGAAACCTTACAGCGGCTACACCGTACCGGTTACGGTGCGCTGGAGTTGGCACGATCTACCCCCCGGCGCCGAACCGAAAGAAGGTCCCGACAAGGTAATCCGGATGGAAGCGAACAACATTCCTGCGTTTCAGACGGAAGATTTTATGCCGCCGGCAAACGAACTGAAATCACGCGTGGACTTTGCTTACACCAACGAGCCGCCCGCAAACGATATTGACACCTTCTGGAAGACAGTAGGTAAGAGGCGGAATGAGCAACTGGAAGAGTTTTTGGGAAAGCATAAGGCAATCGAAGAAGCCGTGACGCAGATCGTTTCTCCGAATGATCCTCCGGAAGTGAAGCTGCGAAAGATTTACGACCGCGTGCAGCAGATCCGCAACAAGTCCTACGAGTTACGAAAAACGGAGCAGGAACAAAAGCGTGAAAAGGACAAAGTAACCGAGAACGTTGAGGAAGTCTGGAGGCGTGGGTATGGCAGTGGCGTGCAACTAACCTGGTTGTACCTGGCCCTGGTGCGGGCCGCAGGGTTCGAGGCTTACGGTTGCTGGGTCTCAGATCGCAGGCAATATTTCTTCACTCCCAAGACCATGGAGAGTGGAAAACTGGATGCCAACGTGGTGCTGGTCAAGTTGAATGGAAAGGATGTTAATTTTGATCCTGGTGCGGAGTTTACACCTTTCGGATTATTGAAATGGTCGGAAACCGCAGTTCCGGGGTTGCGACTGGACCCGGATGGTGGCACCTGGATCAAGACCACGCTCCCGCCAAGCTCGGAATCTCAGATGAAGCGCGACGCGAAGTTGAGACTCTCCGACACGGGCGATTTGGAAGGGAAGCTCACGGTTACCTACACAGGCTTGGAAGCGATGGACCATCGGCTTAATGTCCGCCATGCGGACGAGGTGGCGCGCAAGAAGTTCCTCGAAGATGGCGTGAAAACACAAGTGCCCGCTGCAACCGAGGTGGAATTGACCAATAAGCCTGATTGGGACGGTTCGGAGAATCCTTTGGTCGCGGAATTCAACGTGAAAATTCCTGCCTGGGCCTCAAACGCGGGGAAGCGCATGTTGATTCCGGCCGGAGTCTTTACAGGTGTGGAGAAGCATCTCTTCGAGCATACCGAGCGCATCCATCCTATCTATTTCGACTATCCCTACGAAAAGGTTGATGACGTAACCATCGAACCTCCCCCCGGCTGGCAAGTAGAAAGCGTTCCTCCGGGGCAAGATCAGGATAAAGGGCTGGTGGGCTATACCGTCAAAGTCGACAACAGCAAAGATGCGTTGCATTTGACTCGCAAGCTAAAGGTGGACTTCATGTATTTAGAAACAAAGCAGTACCCAGCGTTGCGCAATTTCTTTCAGGTTGTCAGGAGTGGAGATGAAGAGCAGATCGTATTGCAACCGGGAACGGCAACGGCCAGCAACTGATGCGAGCGCACTGCCCGCGGCAAGCTGGAGTCCGCAGTGATCGGATTATCCGGGCGTCGAAACGCCCCTATTGACGTACCCGCCATCCCGTTATATTGTGGCGGTCACCAAACGCGCGGGGGCCCGTTCTGGTAAGCGCAAGCGCTCGGGGGTTGCAGTGTGCTTTTTCGTCGTGTAGCCACAACTGCGTTCTGGTCGGTATTCCTAGTTCTGGCGGCGGGGCAATATCGCCCGGCCTGCGTTCTCGCGAGTGACGGCGTTCCTCCCATTTCTGCCGAAGAATTGAAAATGACGAGCGAACCGCTCGCTCCCGGAGCGCCCGCCATCATCCTCTATCGGCAAGTTGACCGGGACGACAACGTCCACACCCCCCACGAAGACAACTTCATCCGGATCAAGATCCTGACCGAGGAGGGGCGCAAGTATGCCGATCTCGAGATCCCGTTCGTCAGGGGAGAGTATGACATATCGGGAGTGCGCGCCCGTACCATCCGGCCAGACGGTTCAGTCGCCGAGTTCGATGGAAAAGTCCTCGAGAAGCCGATTGAGAAAAGCCGGGACGTGAAGTTCATGGCGAAAACGCTCACTCTTCCCGATGTGCAGGTGGGCGGCATTATCGAGTATTCCTTCACCTACGATTTCAAGGAGTATTCCCTCTATGACTCGCACTGGATCTTGAGTCAGGACCTTTTCACCAGGAACGCAAAGTTTTCGCTGAAACCTTACACCAGCGACTTTCCCTCATACGCCGTACGTTGGACCTGGCATGACTTGCCCCCAGGTACCGGTCAGCCCCGGCAAACCGCCAATAATGTCGTCAGGCTCGAGGCGCATAACATTCCCGCTTTTCAGACCGAAGATTTCATGCCTCCGGAAGATGAATTGAAGTCGCGTGTGGACTTCATCTATAGCGATCAGCTTTTCGAACCGAACCCCGACAAGTACTGGAAGAAGGTCGGGAAGCAGTTGAACGGGCAAGTGGAAGGCTTCGTGGGCAAGAAAAAAGCCATGGAAGATGCCGTGGCGCAGATCGCTTCGCCGGATGACCCGCCGGAAGTGAAGCTGCAGAAGATCTACGACCGGGTGCAGCAGTTGCGCAATACATCGTACGAGGTCCAGAAAACGCAGCAGGAGGTGGCACGCGAGAAGGAAAAAGAGCCGGCGAATGTCGAAGAGGTATGGCAGCGCGGCTATGCTAACGGGCGTGACCTTACCTGGCTTTTCCTGGGGTTGGTGCGTGCGGCCGGGTTCGAAGCCTATGGAGTCTACGTCTCGGATCGCAGCCACTACTTCTTCTCTATCAACCTCATGGACCGTAGCAGGCTGGACGCCAATGTGGTTCTGGTCAAAGTCAATGGCAAGGACATTTACTTCGATCCGGGCGCCGCCTTCACGCCCTTTGGTCTTCTGGAATGGCCGGAAACCGGCGTCGCAGGCTTACGGCTGGATAAGGACGGCGGAACCTGGATACAGAGCACGCTGCCTCAAAGCTCGGAATCCCAGATTGAGCGCAAGGCAAGACTGAAGCTCTCTGACACCGGCGATCTGGAAGGAAATCTCACGGTGACCTTCACTGGTCTGGAGGCGATGAACCGAAGGGTCGAAGAACGCCACAGCGATGACACAGAGAGAAAGAGGTACCTTGAGGACCAGGTCAAGGAATACATTCCCGTAGCCGCGGAACTGGAGCTGACCAACCAGCCCGACTGGAAGAGTTCTTCGCGGCCTCTGGTCGCAGAGTTCACCCTGAAAATCCCCGGCTGGGTTTCCGGAGCCGGCCGGCGCGCCTTGCTGCCTGTGGGTATTTTTAGCGCTACCGAGAAGGGCATGTTCGAACACGCCAACCGTGTCCATCCCATCTACTTCGCGTTTCCCTTTGAAAAGGTGGATGACGTGACGATCGATCTGCCAGACGGCTGGCAGACGCAGAGCGTGCCCCAACCCCGAAATCAGGACGGGCACGTTGTTGCCTACAACGTGAATGTGGAGAAGGACGCGAAGTCGCTGCACCTGAGCCGGAAGCTTAAAGTTGACGTCCTTTTGTTGGAACCGAAGTACTACGCGGCGCTGCGCAATTTTTTTCAAGTTGTGAGGAGTGGAGATGAAGAGCAGATCGTATTGCAGCCCGGAACGGCAACGGCGAGCAACTAAGCGGCAGTGGCTGTTGATTGGCGGCTCGATCGTAGCTTGCATTCTGGCTTGGCCGCCCCTGGCCGCGGCTGGCGGAGATGCTCCTCAGTGGATGCATGCGTTGGTGAATGCGTCTTTACCTTCATACGACGAAAAGACCGACGCGGTATTGCTGTATTCCGAAACCAACGTCACGGTGATTTCGGCGGAGAAAATCGTGACGCAGGTGCGGGAGGCGTACAAGATTCTGCGGCCCAGCGGCCGTGAGCGTGGGACCGTAGCTGTTTATTTCAATCCCCAAAGGAAGATCAAGAGTCTTCATGGATGGTGCATTCCTACGCAAGGCAAAGACTACGAAATCAAGGACAAAGACGCGATTGAGGTATCGCCCAATATCGAAGGCGCTGAACTGATCTCAGACGCGAAAGCCAGGGTGCTACGCATTCCAGCTCCCGATCCCGGGAATATCGTCGGCTACGAGTATGAAGTGGAGGAACAACCCTTCTTCTTACAGGACATCTGGGGCTTTCAGGAGACAGACCCAGTGCGCGAAAGCCACTACTCCCTCCAACTGCCGCCGGGCTGGGAATTTAAAGCCTCGTGGCTGAACCATCCTGAGGTTAAACCGACACAGTCCGGCAGCAATTCATGGCAGTGGACGGTGAGCGACGTGAAAGGAATCAGGAAGGAACCGCTCATGCCTCCATTCGAAGGAGTGGCGGGTCAAATGGTTGTGTCCTTCTTCACCTCCGGAGGGCCAGCCTTGAACGCAAACGCCGACTGGAATGCCATGGGGAAATGGTATTTCAACCTGGTTGGCGAACGGGTTGGTGCGTCTCCAGACATCAAGCAGAAAGTAGCCGCATTGACTGCTTCAAAAGCTACGACGTTGCAGAAGATGCAAGTGATCGCCGAGTTCGTGCAGCGAGACATCCGCTATGTGGCGATTGAGTTAGGCATCGGCGGTCTTCAGCCGCATGCGGCGCCCGACGTCTTCTCCCACCGTTACGGAGACTGCAAGGATAAGGCAACGTTGGTGCGCTCAATGCTCCGAGAGATTGGCGTGGACTCCTACCATGTGGTGATTAACAACAGACGCGGTTCGGTGACCGGCGACATGCCGGCACACGACGGATTTAACCACGTAATCACCGCAATCAAATTGCCCGACGACGTTACTGATCCCTCCCTTATCGCCACCATGCAGCATCCCAAGCTGGGAAGAATCCTCTTCTTCGACCCAACGAACGATCTGATTCCGTTCGGCCAACTCCCCGGCTACCTGCAGGCGAACTACGGCTTGCTGGTAACGGCCGACGGCGGCGAGTTGATTGAACTGCCCCAACAACCATCGACCATGAACAGCATCCGGCGCACCGCCACCCTGACCCTCGACGCCACGGGCAAATTGACAGGTGACGTAAAAGAGGTGCGCCTCGGGGAGCGTGCATCCTCCGAGCGTTGGAGGTTGCGCACCGTAACTCGAGACACTGACCGCATCAAGCCGATCGAAGAACTTCTGGCCAATTCGCTTTCCAGTTTTCGCATCACCCGAGCCAACCTTGTGAACTTTCAGCAAACCGACCAGCCTTTTGGCTTCAACTACTCCTTCGAGTCTGAAAACTACGCCAAGAATGCCGGGAACCTGCTGCTGGTGCGGCCGCGTGTGATAGGGGAGAAGAGTTCCGGATTTCTGGAAACCAAAGAACCGCGCAAATTTCCCATCGAACTGGAAGAGCCGACCCGCGATACCGACACCTTTGAAATCACGCTGCCGCCCGGTTACACCGTAGACGACGTGCCGCCGCCCGTCGACGCCGACTTCAGCTTTGCCAGTTATCATGCCAAGACCGTGGTGAATGGCAATGTGGTCGACTACACCCGCACCTTCGAAGTCAAGCAGCTGAGCGTCCCCGTCAACCAAGCCGAGGAACTCAGAAAGTTCTACCGCATCATCGCCAGCGATGAACGCAACACGGTTGTCCTGAAGCCTGCTCCTTAACCATTCGGAATCGTCGCCGGCGGGCGCAACCGCCTTGCGCCTGGCGTAGACCGCAGCCGCGCGTTGCTGCCTTTGCCCTGCCGCATTATGATGAGGCCATGAGTTTTTCCGACACGGTGTTCCTGTTCTTCCTGGTCCTCATTCTTTTCGGGCCGAAGAAGTTGCCGGAGATGGCTCGTCAGGCTGGACGTCTACTCGCCGAACTGCGGCGCGCTTCGAACGAATTCAAGTCGCAGATTGAAACTGAAATTGCCCACCTCGAGGTGGAGAAGTCTCAGACCGTTCTGCCACCCAGCCCGCCCCCTCAAGGAACCGTGCCCAGCCTGAGTTTGAACCCGGTTGTCAGCGAACCTGTCCCGCAACCATCGTCAGCCCCATTGGCCTCTCCTGCCGAGCCGTCTCTTCCGCCGCCCCCGCATTCAGGGACTTCTTCCGGCGAAAGCACTCCGGCAGAAGTCGTTGACCCTGTGACCGCTCCGACTTCGCAGGACTCGCATGTTTGAGACTGTGACCGAACCTTCGGGCGATGAGAGCAAGCGCGACTCCATGCCCACCATGGGTTTTCTTGACCACCTGGAGGAACTCCGGCGCCGACTCGTTTACTCCATTGCCGCCGTGGCGGTTGGATTCTTTGCATGCTGGGGCTTTCGCGTCAAAATCTATGCGGTCATGCAAAAACCCATCATGGACGCCCTGAAATCCCACGGCATGCCCGATAAGCTTGTCTATCTGAATCCTATCGAGCCGTTCGACCTTTACCTGAAGATTGCTGCGCTGGCCGGGTTGTTTCTCACTTCACCCTTCGTGCTCTACCAGGTATGGATGTTCATCTCGCCGGGTCTCTACCGCAACGAGAAGCGTTATGTGATGCCTTTCATGACTTCAACCATTGCTTTATTCTCGGCTGGAGGCTACTTCGGTTACAGGATTGTTTATCCCCGGGCTTTGGATTTCCTAATCGGATTCGGCAGCCAGTTCACGCCCATGATCACGATTTCCGAATACACGTCTCTGTTTCTCAGCATTATCCTCGGCATGGGCTTGATCTTCGAGATGCCGATTCTTATCTTTTTTCTGGCCTTGATGGGTATCGTCAGCGCTGGTTTCATGTGGAAGAACTTCCGCTATGCCATTTTGCTGATTTTCGTCGTGGCGGCTATCGTCACCCCTACCCCTGACGTTCTGAGCATGTGCGTCTTTGCTGCCCCCATGGTTGGGCTGTATATCTTGAGCATTGGAATTGCATGGCTCGTTCATCCCACGCAGCGCCGGGCGCGGATGGAAAAGAAGACAACGTAGAAGATTCCAGTTCCGTGCCGAGTGAGTCTTTAGTCGACCAAACTCGATCCTGAGGTTTGCCGAGGTTTATGCTGAGGTTCGCAATAATCAGATCGATGATCAGATTTGTGGTCAGATCGATGGTTCCGGCCCTGCTGCTCTCGATCGCAATCGTTTTCGTTGCTTGCGATCACGACAAGAACGTCGCCCCCATGGCAGCGCACGCCGCCACTCCCGAGACACCTCTGCCGAAGCTGTTACTGCCACTCGATAACGGTCCGGCTCCGACAATCGATTCCAACCGCGCCATGCAATACGTGAGAGAAATCGTGGCCTTCGGCCCTCGGCCCATCGGTAGCGCAAATCACAAGAAAGTTGAGGACTTTATCCTCGGCCATCTGAAAGGCGATGAAGTCGAAAACGACACATTTACCTCCGACACGCCGGAAGGCAAATTTCCCGTCCACAACATCATCGCCAAATTCCCCGGCACGAAAGATGGGATTATCGTAATCGCCAGCCATTACGACACAAACTATCCCTTGCGTAACACTTCGTACATCGGCGCTAACGACGGCGCTTCTTCGAGCGCGCTTCTTCTCGAGTTCGCGAATCAACTTCACGGCAGGAAGCTCGACGGCTACAGCGTCTGGCTGGTTTGGGACGATGCCGAAGAAGCGGTCAAGGACTGGACCGACACCGACAGCCTCTACGGCATCCGTCACCTGGCAGAAAAGTGGGAAGCCGCTGGAACATTGAAGAAGATCAAAGCATTTCTACTTGCCGACATGATCGGGGATGCGGATCTCAACATCGAGCGCGATTCAAACTCAACCCCGTGGCTTGAAGACGTGGTCTATGAGTCGGCGACGCGGCTCGGCTATCAATCGCATTTCTTTGCCCGTACCATGCAGGTGAGCGATGATCATCTCCCTTTTGTCCAGAGGGGCGTGCCCAGCGCGGACCTCATCGACTTCGACTACGGGTATAACGATGTTTTCTGGCATACCACGCAGGACACAGTCGATAAGCTCAGTCCCAAGAGCCTGGAAATTGTAGGCAGCACTATCCTGGAGACGGCCGGGATCCTCGATAAGATGGAACCGCTGCCTCCGAAGGCAGATGTTCCGGAACCGAAATAGGCTGGCAAGACCTTTGCTCTACTTCTGGATCCTCTTCAATCTGTTCGTGCTGGGCATGATGGCGCTGGATCTTCTCGTCTTCCACCGTCGCGGCCGCGTTGTGCGTTCGCGCGAGGCTCTGGCATGGAGCGGGATGTGGATCAGCCTCGCGGCGGCTTTTGCAGCATTGGTTTTCTTCCGGCAGGGGCGCCAGGTCGCGCTGGAGTTCGTCACCGCCTATGTGCTCGAACTCTCGCTCAGCGTGGATAATCTCTTCATCTTCCTCGTGATCTTCCGCTACTTCTCCGTTCCCGAGCGCAATCAGCGCACCGTATTGTTTTGGGGAATTCTCGGGGCCCTGCTGATGCGCGGCTTTTTTATTGTTGCGGGCGTGGGCCTGATCCGGCGCTTCCATTGGATTCTTTACGGCCTTGGAGCGCTACTGATTTATGGCGGCATCCGGCTAGGATTCGCAGGCGAACACAGAGTCGATCCAGCGAAGAACCCGGCGGTGAAGGCCTTGCGTCGCCTCATGCCGGTAACAGATGAGTACCAGGGCGACCACTTCTTTGTCCGCGGATGGAAAGGCAATCCCGGTCTCTATGCCACGCCGCTTCTGGTGGTGCTGGCCGTGATCGAGACCACCGACATACTTTTTGCGGTCGATTCCATCCCAGCGGTGCTGGCTGTCACGCTCAACGCATTCATCGTTTACACCTCGAACGTATTCGCCATTCTCGGATTGCGGTCCATGTACTTTGCAGTTTCCGGATTGATGAAGGTCTTCCGCTTCTTGCACGCCGGGCTCGCTCTTGTGCTTGTACTGGTCGGCCTGAAGATGATTGCCGCCGATCGTTTCCCCGTCCCGACTTTGATGACCTTGAGTGTTGTGGCTGGAGTGCTGGCTGCCTCCGTGATCGCATCATTAATGTATCCGCGGAAGATGGAAGACTAAGGAAAGATTGCTATGATGGAACTCCCATGGCGCAGGTCACCATCCATGTTCCGCCGCGGCCCTACCAGGCCCGAATTGAGAACGGCTTGCTCGCGCGCTCCGGAAGTTTGCTCGCAGAGTTGCTGCCACAAGCCACCAGGATTTTCGTCGTAACCGTTGCCCCCGTACGCCGGCGATGGGGCTCGAAGCTTGTGCGGTCCCTGGTCTCCGCCGGATTCAAACCTCAAGTAATCCAGATGCCCAACGGAGAGCCAGCCAAGAAACTGGCGACCATCGAGAAACTTGCTGAGAGATTGTCTCGACTCGGCGCCGACCGAAAAGCTGCGCTCATCGCTCTGGGCGGCGGCGTGGTCGGCGACGTCACGGGGCTTTTGGCCTCGCTTTACATGCGCGGTGTGGAACTGGTGCAGATTCCAACCACAGTTCTGGCCCAAGTGGACGCTTCGGTCGGAGGCAAGACCGCTGTGAACCTCGGAGCAGGGAAGAATCTGCTGGGAACATTTCATCATCCCCGTGTTGTTCTTATCGATCCGGAAGTCCTAAGCACGCTGCCGAACCGCGAGTTTCGGTCCGGCCTGTATGAGGCTCTGAAGTGCGGCATCATCGGCGATCTTGATCTTTTCCTGCGCTTCGAGCAGAAGCCGGCCCAGATTCTCAAGCGCGATCCGGTCGAACTCGAAGGATTGATCGCGCAATCCGTGAAATTGAAAGCTGAAGTTGTTTCGGCAGACGAACGCGAAGGCGGTCTGCGCCGCGTGCTCAATCTGGGCCACACCATCGGGCATGCGCTCGAAGCCGAAACGGGTTACCGCAGCCTACTTCACGGTGAGGCCGTTGCCTGGGGGCTGGTTGCAGCAACCAACATCTCTCTCGCGGTCGGCCGCACCGACAGCGTAACCGCCGGCCGCATCACCGACGCGGTGCTGAGTCTAGGACGATTGCCTGAACTCAAGGTGAACCCGCGCAAGATTCTCGGGCGGCTGCAGGCCGACAAGAAGACGCAGGGCGGCGTGGTGCATTTTGTTCTGCCCCGTGAAATTGGCAAAGTCGAAATCGCCGCCGATGTGCCGGACAACGTCATCATCAACGCAGTGGAAGAATTACGTGGGTTATCTCGTGGCGGCATGGGGAAGGTGAAGCACGGTGGCTGAATCGCAAAAGTCAGCCGTGATCGGCGCCGCTCCGGCTGGCGCCAGTGACGCCGCTTCTGCGGCGCGCGCCGTTCGCGACATGTTCACTTCGATCGCGCCGCGCTACGACCTGCTCAACCACATGCTGTCGTTCAACGTCGATCGTCTCTGGTGGAGACGCACGGCGCGAATGTTCGCGCAGATTCTTGCCGAGCCCGATGCGAGAGTCTTGGATCTCTGTTGCGGCACCGGAGATATGACTTTCGCGCTGCAAAAGCAGGCGCGGAACCGCGCTCCCCAGATTTCCGGCGCCGACTTCTCTCACGCCATGCTGCAACGCGCCCGCGTAAAATCTCTTGACCGGGCATCGCAAAATGGTAAGTCTGCGATGCCGTACTGGATCGAGGCCGACGCACTTCGTCTTCCGTTTCCTGATCAGCATTTTAGCCTTGTGACTTCAGCCTTCGGTTTCCGCAACCTTGCCGATTATGACGCCGGACTCCGCGAAATCCTCCGCGTATTGCGGTCCGGTGGCGAGTGCGGCATCCTTGACTTCAGCGAGCCCGTGGGAATCATTGGCCATCTCTATCGGCTCTACTTCAAGCAGGTTCTGCCCTGCGTTGGAACAATCCTTTCCGGAGTCCGCGGCCCATACGCCTATCTTCCCAATTCAGTCGAACGCTTCCCTGATCCGCAACAAATGTTAACTCGCATGCACCATGCCGGCTTCCGCGAGGCCACTTGGACCGCCTATACATTTGGCGTAGCAGGCTTATATCGCGGAAAGAAATAAAGAACTGAAAGAGCGAGGGAAAGAGCTGCGGAAGGGAAGGCTCGCCTACTTCAGGCTCTCGCTTTGCGTAGCTGGCGGCATATTCTTAAAGCTGTCGGCGAAAGCATTAGCAATGGTGTAACGCATCACGGTCTCGTGCTCGCCGCCGAGGAAATTCCGCAGGCGGTCCGTATTCATGATGTACTCGCTGGTCATGTAGGGGAGCGCCTCTGGAGGAATGGCCGAGATCTGGCGCTTCCATAGAAACTGCAGCACCAGACGCATCGCCCATTTTCCGGGAACGCGCACCAGTTTGGCCTGCGCCATCTCAATGCAGCGGCCGAAGGTAAGCGCCTCGCCGCGGCCGGCTACGTTCAGAATAGTCAGGCGCTGCGCCTCAGGGTCGCGCCGCAGGATATGGGCAATCAACCGCGCCATATCGTCCACGTGCACGAACTGAATCTTGTTGTCGAGATATTGCGGTCCACGCGGCAACATGCACGGCAGCCGTTTACCCTCGCTCCGCATTTTATCCGCACGCGCGCTCTTGCCGTTGACCGTGCCACGAAATGCGCCCAGCAGATAATTCTCCACGCTGGCTCCGGCAAAAATATGGGGACGCAGAATGTATACGCTGCATCCTCGCAAGGCGGGCGCCCGCTGCTGCACTACTTCATCGGCCTGCTTCTTGTGAATCGCATAGGGCAGCGTGTGCGCCCCCATGGGGGAGCTTTCGGTAGCCGGTTCCCGCAGGCAGGGACCATAGGCGGAAACGCTGCTGACAAAAAGAAACTGGCGGATGGGCGAATCCGGAGTGCGATTCGACTCAGTGACAGCCTCCATCACGCGGGCCGTGCCAGCTACGTTGATTTGCCACATCCGCTCGGTATCGAGCACGCCCGTGCGCACCGGATCAAGCACAAATGCGAGATGAAGTACTGACACGGGCCGCGTGTCGCGCAACAGCTCGTAAAGCATGCGGGTGGAGGACTCATCGCCCAAATCCAGACGTTCGAACTGCAGCGGAAAATCGGTTTGGGGTGGATTTACGTCCACCCCGATCACCGAGAACTTCCCCAGCAGCGGGAGCAGCCTGGAACCCAGGTTCCCCGCAACGCCTGTGACCACGACGACAGGTTTTACGCTTTCCATTTAGTTCGGCGACGACGGTGGATGCGGCGGCGCCGACGATTGTGGAGGGTTTGCTGGTGGTGGAGCGCCTTGCGGCGCGGGCTGCGCCTGCGCGGGTGCCGGAGCCATTTGCGGACGCGGCATGCGCGGTGGTAACTGACCCGGAGGTCGCCCGCCCGCCGGCCCCGGAGGCCCGAAATAGGCTTCGTTGTCGGTCGCCTGGAACGAGTTCGTGTACTTCTCCATCATTTCCTTCATCCGCTCAGTCTTCAGCTTATTGTGGATTTCCGTCTTCAAAGCATCGTCCAGCGGAATAACCTCCTTGCTCACTACCTTGTACACGTAGTGGCCGCCATTGTCGCTGATGACCTGCGAAACTTCGCCCACCTTCAGGTCGAACACTGCGGCATGCGCCGGCGGCAATCCCGTGCGCCGTACCTTGGGCAGGTTGACGGTCGGGTTCTCCACCTTAGTGCCTGCGGCTTCGAACGCTTCCTTCTGCAGTTTCACAAAGTCTTCTCCGGCCGCAGCCCGCTCGCGCAAGGTGTCGGCTAACTTGTTCATTTCTTGCTCGCCCTGCTCCTTCTTGGCTTGGTCGGCAGCCTCTTTCGCCTTCTGCTGCTCCTCAGTCAGTTTCTCCGGTGCCTTCCCCTCTTCCTTTTCCTCGGCCGGCACTTGCTTGAAGCGCGGGACGAACAGCCGGTCCAGCGAGAACTGCTCAAACGCTTCAGGATTTTTCTTGTAGTAATTCTCGATCTCCGATTCCGGCACGTTCTCTGCCTGTTCCTGGACCGTGCGATCCAGTTCCCGGGTCAGAACCTGCATCCTCAGGAATTTTATCGTCTCCGCATAACGGGCCGTCTTATCGAGGCCCTTCGCCTTCGCCACCTCCGACATGGCGATAAAGCGCGGCAACACAGTAGCCAGCTGACGCCTTTGCTGGGCATTTAGCGGGTTCGGCCCCTGCTGCAAAGCGCTCGCTATCTTCTCGAACTGGGCGCGGGTGATCTCGGTCTTGCAATCAGCGGCCTTCTTCATTGGCGCAGCGCCGGTCTTGCCGGCCCCGGTCTTGGATGCCGCGGCCATCTTCGGCGGCGCCGGACAGACCCCGTTGATCGTAATCACAACCGCATTCAACGGCACCTCCGCCGCTGGCGGTGGCGCCTGGGCAGAAGCGCTTGCAGCCTGAGCCGGGCCCGGCTGCGCCGGCTTCATTCCCGGCTGCGCCTGTCCCCAGACCAGCCCACTCAACAACACACACAGCAACGAACTCTTACGCATACAAGATTCCTCCAGGATTGGTACATCAGGAAGTTGGACAGCCAAACTAAGCATCCTAGCATATAGGCCGCTTTCCAAAGTATCCCGGGACAATCGGATTGTCTTGAATTGCTCCTCCACTGACAGCGCTCGGGCAGCCTCTTCCCGAATCTCTTGGCGCAATTTCGCGTTAGCGGCGATAATCCCAACATGTCGGGGACGCCCGCACTCTACTCGCCCCACGCCATGCGCGCCGAAAAACGCGCAGTGGCTTTGAACTCGGTTCTCGCCGCGCTGTTCATTACGGGCGGAAAAGCCGCCGTCGGCGTCACCACGGGCAGCCTTGGAATTCTCTCCGAGGCGGCCCACTCCGCGCTCGATCTGATCGCCGCTTTGCTGACGTATCTTTCCGTTGGCGTCTCGGACAAGCCCGCCGATGCGGATCACCAATATGGGCACGGGAAAGTTGAAAACTTCTCAGCTTTTGTTGAAACGGCTTTGCTTCTTCTGACCTGTGTCTGGGTTGTTTACGAAGCGATCGTGCGCCTGTTTTTTCGCCGCGTTGAAGTTGAGCCTTCCGTCTGGGCCTTCGCCGTGATGCTGATCTCCATGGCCGTCGACTGGTGGCGTTCGCGCGCTCTCGGCCGTATTGCCACCAAGTACGAAAGCCAGGCTCTGGAAGCGGATGCTCTGCACTTCTCCACCGACATTTGGTCGGCTGGCGTGGTTGTGCTCGGTCTTACCCTGGTTCTGCTGGGCCGCTTTTATCATCTCGACTGGCTCCGCCTTGCCGACCCCGTCGCCGCTCTCTTCGTCGCCGGAGTCGTGGTTTCGGTAAGTTGGCGTCTGGCGCGGCGCACCGTCGACGCCTTGCTCGACGCGGCTCCCGCCGGAGTTCGCGCCCAGATTACCGATGCCGTCTCCCGTGTGGATGGCGTGCTCGAGGTCGGGCGCGTGCGTATTCGCCGGGCCGGTAATCGCTATTTCGCCGACCTCGCCGTCGGCCTCGCACGCACCGTCACCTTTCAACGCTCTGAACAGTTGGTGGAAGCCGTAACTGAAGCAGTGCATGGCATTCTTCCCGATGCCGACGTGACTGTCCAGCCACTGCCGCGGGCCCAGCGTTCGGAGAATATCTTTGACCGCATTCGCGCCGTGGCCACTCGTCACAACCTTAATGTCCACGATATAAGCGTGCAGGATCTCCACGGACAGCTTCATGTCGAGCAGCACGTTGAACTCGACGAGCGCATGAGCCTCAAGAGCGCTCACGATCAGGTCACGGAACTGGAAGCCGATATGCGCCGCGACGTACCTGAGATAGCAGATATCCTCACTCATATCGAAAGCGAGCCCGCAACCATCGAAACCGGCGACGAGTTAGTTCGTGACGCCGACCTCGAACGGCGGCTTAAATTGCTCGCCAGTCAGTTTCCTGAAATCGTCGACATGCACGACGTCCAGATCAAGAAAGTCCGTGGACGCCTTTATGTTTCGTGCCACTGCACTCTGTCCGACGATCTCTCGCTCGCCCGCGTCCACGACATCCAGACCGAACTTGAAATTCGCTTTAAGCAGGCCGCGCCCGAATTGTTTCGCGTGTTGATTCATCCCGAACCCAGTACGGATAACCGGAGATAGGAGCAAACAGTGCCTGACACTTCGTCCGCGCCCGGAGATTCCACTCATGAATCCGGCGAACTGCGGGCCTCTGACAGAAAAGGAGCCTCATGACTGAAGCGCAGACAGTTTGGGTCGAGAAGCAATGTTTCAAGGGCAT
>Ga0302326_10016630_pt1 | contig 15387 bp, 11 predicted proteins | sample Palsa_T0_3_FD_202264 | JGI IMG/M metagenome (GOLD analysis project Ga0302326, IMG submission 202264) | Peat permafrost microbial communities from Stordalen Mire near Abisko, Sweden - Palsa_T0_3 | ecosystem: Environmental > Terrestrial > Soil > Palsa > Peat permafrost | place: Sweden: Abisko...
CCGGCTTCAATGAGCCGGAGGCGGTGGCGGTACTGATCCCGGGGCGCGAGGCGGCGGAATACGTGCTGTTCGTACGCGAACGCAACCGCGAGCGCGAGATCTGGGATGGCCAGCGCGCCGGTCCCGCGGGCGCGGTCGAGGATTACGGCGCCGACGACGCCTTTCCGATCACCGACATCGACGAGATCCTGCCCGGCCTGCTCGAGAAATGCTCGCGCGTGTACTACACCATGGGTCTGAACCAGGAGTTCGACCAGCGCGTGGTCGGCTGGGTCAATACGCTGCGCTCGCAGGCGCGCAGCGGCGCGCATCCGCCGCAGGAATTCGTTGCCCTCGACCATGTGCTGCACGACATGCGCCTGTTCAAGAGCCGCGGCGAGCTGAGCCTGATGCGCCGCTCGGGCGAAATTGCCGCCGGCGCCCATGTGCGCGCGATGCGCTTCTGCCGGCCCGGCCGCATGGAATACGAGGTCATGGCCGAGCTGCTGCACGAGTTCAACCGCCACGGGGCGGACATCTCCTACCATCCGATCGTCGGCGGCGGCGCCAACTCCTGCGTGCTGCACTACCGCGCCAACAGCGCGCGGCTCGACGACGGCGACCTGCTGCTGGTGGATGCCGGCTGCGAGTTCGGCTATTACGCCTCGGATATCACCCGCACCTACCCGGTCGGCGGGCGCTTCAGCAGCGAGCAGCGGGCGGTGTACGAAGTGGTGCTCGAGGCGCAGCGCGCCGCGATCGCCAAGGTCAAGCCCGGCAATTCCTGGGATGAGCCGCATGAGGCCGCCGTGCGCGCGATCACCCAGGGGCTCAAGCGCATCGGCCTGCTCAAGGGCTCGCTGCCGGGGCTGATCCGCTCGGGGGCCTACAAGGCGTTCTTCATGCATCGCACCGGCCACTGGCTCGGCATGGACGTGCATGACGTGGGCGATTACAAGGTCGGCGATGAATGGCGGGTGTTCGAACCCGGCATGGTGCTGACCGTGGAGCCCGGCATCTACATCGCGGCCGGCACGCGCGGCGTCTCGCGGCGCTTCTGGAATATCGGCGTGCGCATCGAGGACGACGTCGCGGTCACGCGCGGCGGCTGCGAAGTACTGACCGATGACGCGCCCAAGGAGCCGGAGCAGATCGAAGCGTTGATGGCCGCTGCGTGAAAGCCCCGGCCGCGCAGCGCTGCGATGTCGCCATCGTCGGCGGCGGCATGGTCGGGGCGAGCCTGGCGCTGGCGCTGGCCGCCACGCGCCAGCAGGTGCTGCTGATCGAGGCGGTGGCCGCCGACAGCCCCGCGCAGCCGAGTTTCGATGATCGCAGCACCGCCCTGGGCAACGGCGCGCGCCAGATCCTGCGCACCCTCGGGGTCTGGGATGAGATCGCGGCCGGCGCGGCCGCCATACGCGAGATTCATGTCTCGGACGCCGGTCATTTCGGCTTTGCGCGGCTCGATGCCGCTGATCACGAGCTCGCGGCCTTCGGCTACACGGTCAGCAACCGCCACCTGGGTGCGGCGCTGTGGCGCGCGCTGCGTCGCTCATCGCGCATTGAGCTGGTGAGCCCGGCGCGTGTGACGGGACTGGAGCTCGGGCCGGAGTGGGCCGAGCTTACCGTGGCGCGCGATCGCGTCGGCGCGGCTCTGGACACATCTGCGCCCGAGCCTGACGGCCTGGTGCAGGCGCGGCTCGTGGTCGCCGCCGATGGCGCGCATTCGCTGGTCAAGCGGGTGGCCGGGATCGACTCGCAGGCCAGCGACTACGGCCAGGTGGCCGTGGTGGCCAACGTCAGTACCGACCGCAGCGCTCGGGGGATCGCCTTTGAGCGCTTTACCGCCAGCGGTCCGCTGGCGTTGCTGCCGCTGGCCGACGGCGCCTACACCGTCGTCTGGACACTTGCGCCCGAGCGAGCGCAGGCGATGCGTGACTGTGAGGATCCGGAGTTCTGCCGCGCGCTGCAGGACAGTTTTGGCTGGCGCGCGGGGCAGTTCCTGCGGATCGGCAAGCGCGCGAGCTACCCGCTGTCGCTGGTGCGCGCGGAAAGCGTGAGCAGCGAGCGCGTGGCGCTGATCGGTAACGCCGCGCAGGCGCTGCACCCGGTGGCCGCCCAGGGCTTCAATCTCGGACTACGCGACGCGGCTACGCTCGCCGAACTCATCGCCACAGCGGGCGATCCCGGTGCGGATCAACTCCTCGCCCAGTTCGCGCAGCGCCGCACGGCCGACCGCGCCGGCATGATCGCCTTCACCGACCAGCTGGTGAACCTGTTCAGCACGCAGCGCACCGGGGCGGTCGCGCTGCGCGATCTCGCACTGCTGCTGTTCGACCTGAGTCCTCCGGCCAAGCGCGCGCTGTCGCGCCTGAGCTGGGGTTTTGGCGGCTCGCTGCCGCGCCTGTCGCGCGGCCTGCCGCTGCCATCATGACGGCCGGTTATGACATCGTCGTGGTCGGCGGCGGCCTGGCCGGCGCGTGCGCTGCGGCCCTGCTGGTGCGTCACGCCGGCATCGAGCCGCAGCGCATCGCCCTGCTCGCGGGTGAGTTCCCGGCCGCGAGCACGCCGGATGCGCCGCCGGATCTGCGCGTGGTGGCGATCTCGCGTGCCAGCGAGCGCGTGCTGCGCTCGGCCGAGGCCTGGCCGCGACTCGATCAGGCGCGGCTGTGCGCCTATGAACGCATGCGGGTGTGGCACGAATCGATGGGGGCCGACAGCGAGGCCGCGCTGTGTTTCGACGCCGCCGATATCGGCGAGCCGAATCTCGGCTTCATCGCCGAGAACGGCGCGCTGCTGCGCGCCTGTATCGACAGCTTTCGCGCGGCCGGCGGCACGCTGATCGCGGGCCGGGTGGCAAGCCTTGGCATGCACGCCGATGCCGCGCACCTGGCGTGCAGCGATGGGCCCGAGATCGCCGCGCGGCTGGTGGTGGGTGCCGACGGCGCGCAGTCGCTGGTGCGTGAGCGCGCTGGACTGGCGGTGCGCACGCGCCAGTACCGCCAGCTGGCGATCGTGGCGACGGTGCATACCGAGCGGGCCCACGCCAATACCGCCTGGCAGAGATTTTTACGCGGCGGGCCGCTCGCGTTCCTGCCCTTGTTCGACGGCAGCAGCTCGATCGTGTGGTCGGTGGACGAGGCGCAGGGACCCGAGCTGCGCGATTGCAGTGAGGCCGAGTTCAGCGAGCGCCTGGAGCGCGCCGCCGACGGCGTGCTCGGCGCGACCACGCTGGCGAGCGAGCGCGCGAGCTTTGCGTTGCGCAGCATGGCGGCTGAGTCCTACGTCGCACCGCGCTGTGCGCTGATCGGCGATGCGGCGCACGTGATCCATCCGCTCGCGGGCCAGGGCGCCAATCTCGGATTGCTGGATGCGGCGGCACTGTGCGAGGCGGTGGCAGGCGCGAGCGCGCAGCGCGAGGACCCCGGCGCCCTGCGGGTGCTGCGCGGCTACGAGCAGCAGCGCCGAACGCATAACCTTTTCATGGATGCGGCGATGAGCGCATTGCACGGCGGCTTCGGTGTCGAGAGCGCTCCGGCCACCTGGCTGCTCAATCGCGGCCTGGGGGCGGTCAATCGCAGCGGCGCGCTCAAGCGGGCGTTTGCACGCCAGGCGCTGGGCACGGCCGGAGAGCTGCCGCGCCTCGCACGCGCCCGGCGCGCCGAGCCGGTGTACGGTGAGCAATAGCTGAAGGCCAAGACACTATGCGTGGCATTTTCGTAATGAAAATGCCACGCATAGTGTCTTGGCCATCGAGAAATGATCCATCGGACTCGGGCTGGCCGCGCGAGGCGAGGGGGCGGCGAGACGGGGGCGCAGTTACTGCGGCAGCTTCATCTTTGCCAGAAGGGCCTGGTAGCGCGGATCAGAGCGCAGCGACGCCAGCAGCGGGTCGTTCTTGACTATGAGCAGACCGCCATCGTGCTGGGTATAGGCACGCTCTAGCCACTGGAACGCCTGATCCTTCTGGCCGCGCCAGGCATAGGCCTCGCCGATCTGGTAGGCCGCAAACGTAGCCGACCCGGCAATCAGTTGTTCGAGCGCCTGCTGCGACTGCTCGTGATGACCCAGTGAGTGCTCCACGAGCGCAGCGCCCAGCAGTCGCCAGCCCGGTGGGGCAGGGTGCTGCAGGGCAGTCAACGCCTGCTCGGGCCTACCGTCGAGCAGGTCGATGATCGCCAGATCCACATTCGCACTCGGATGCGCCGGGTTGAGTATGAGCAACCGCTGATATTCGTCGCGCGCGGCGGCAAGATCTCCCGAGTTCAGTAACACCCTGCCGCGCCAACTGTAGAACGTGGCTTCGAGAGGATCAATTTGAATGGCCTTGTCGTTCTCTGCCAGCGCCTGCGCCAGCTGCCCTTTGGCACCGAGCATGAGGCTGTAGCTGTGCAATGTGTCGGAGTTGTTGGGATCGATGGCGAGGGCTTTGCTGAAATCGGCGTTCGCCCCGTCCCAGTCCCACAGGAAAGTGGAGCGTAGATATGCGCGCGCGTTGTAGCCGTCGGCGCTGTCCGGCGCGAGGGTGATCGCCCGTTCGGCCGCCGCAGCGGCGCGCTTGAAGCCGCTCGCATCACCGGTCTGATCGGCCAGGCTCGCTTCGGCGATGCACAGGCGCGAGTAGGCGGCGGCATACCCCGGATCGAGTGCGATCGCGCGATTGAAAGCTGCTATCGCACTGGCGTAGCCCTCGTTCGTAAGCTGATCCAGGTATTTCCTCCCCAGCAAATACGAGGCGTAGGCCGCAGCATTCTCGGTACGGCGGGCGTTGTTGGACGCGGTCGCAGGCAGAGCAACCTTTAACTCTTCCACGACGCGGCCGGCGATCTCGTCCTGGACTTTGAACACGTCCTTCAGATCGCGATCATAGGTTTGGGACCACAGGTGATAGCCGTTGTCCGCGCGGATCAGCTGGGCCGTGACTCGAATGGTGTTGCCGGCCTTGCGCACGCTGCCCTCGAGCACGTGGCTCACACTGAGCGCTTTGGCGATCTCGGCGATGGTCGCGTGCTGGCCCTTGAAATAGAACGAGGAGGTCCTCGCCGGCACTCGCAGATCCGGCACCTTGGTCAACAGGTCGATCAGCTCCTCCGACAGGCCATCGGAGAAGTATTCCTGATCCTTCTTCTCGCTCATGTCAGTAAATGGCAGCACGGCAATTGAGCGCTCGGGCGCCGCACTGCCGCTGCCCTGGACGGCCAGCACGGCTGCGGCACCGGGTGCTGCGGCGCGCGAACTGGTACCGAATTCGGCATCGGCGGTGGCCGCAGGCTTGGTCTCAAGCAGCCGCCAGGGCCTGAGCGCAATGGCGCCGGCTACCAGCAGCAGCGCGGCCGCCACCAGCATCCAGCGGCTGAATGCCGGCCGCCGCGTCGCTGGCGCCGCTGCCGCTGCTGTCGCTACTGTCGGTGACGCTGCTGCTGAGGTCGTTGGCGCTGCCGCGTGCATTGCGCCCGGCGATTCGGTCGGATGGCCGGCGACTCCCAGAAGCGTCGTGATGCGCTGGCAGAATGGCAGCGGCGTCGCACCATCCGCAATGCGCGTCCACTGCACGCGCTGAAACGATTCAGGCAGGTCCGGGACCGATTCGGGGGTCGCGTCCACGCACACAGGAATGATGAACGCCTTGTTGCGTGCGATCATGTGCGAGCGCTGGTCCGCGATGCTCCACTCGAGCCGGAAATAGCCTTCCGGCCGCGATGTCGTGTGCGCCGAGATGATCGGGATGAACAGCGCGCAGTCGCGGATCTGCTGGCGGATCTTCAGGTCCCAGGCGTCGCCACCGCGCAGCTCGCTCTGGTCGAACCACACCTCGATGCCCGAGGAGCGCAGCGCCTCGCAGATGCGCTGCGCTGCCGGCGCGTCCTGCGATGCATAGCTCAGGAAGACAGCCCCCGAGGGCTCCGTCGGCAACGTCCTGCTCCTGCCAGCGCGCTCGACCGGCGCGCGCAGCTTATTTGACGGGGATGCGGTCGATCTTCGCGGCGCAGATGAAATCGTTCTCCGACAGCCCGCCGATTGCATGGGTGGAGAAGCGCACGCGGCAGTAGTTGTAGCCGACCTCGAGGTCCGGGTGGTGGTCCTCGATATTGGCGATGTGCGCCAGGGCATTGACGAAGCTCATGGTGCGGTAGAAGTCGCGGAACGCGAAGTCGCGTTTGATGGCCTTGCCGCGCTCGATCAGGCGCCAGTCGGCCGCGAGCTGCTTGAGCTCCTTCTTGGCCTGCGCGGCGGTGTGGGCGGCAACCTTGCCTTCACAGGGTTTGCAGCGGCGTTCGACCAGCTCGGTCATGGCGAGGACTCCTTGCGGCGGTGAGCTCGGCGCGGCGCTGAACCCGGCGCCGCGCCTAGCTCTGGACCCGGCGCGCATAGGTGCGCGCGACGTACTGTTCCACGAGCTCCTGGAATTCTTCGGCGATGTGCTCGCCTTTGAGCGTCACGGTCTTGGCGCCATCCTCGTACACCGGGGCCACGGGCCGCTCGCCGGTGCCGGGCAGGCTGATGCCGATGTTGGCGCGCTTGCTCTCGCCCGGGCCGTTGACGACGCAGCCCATGACGGCCACGGTCATGTCCTCGACGCCGTCATAGACGCTGCGCCATCCGGGCATGCGCTCGCGCAGGTGGCGCTGGATGCGATCGGCCAGGGTCTGGAAATAGGTGCTGGTGGTGCGGCCGCAGCCGGGACAGGCGGTCACCAGCGGCGTAAAGGCGCGCAGTCCCATGGTCTGCAGCAGTTCCTGCGCGACGATGACCTCGCGGGTACGATCCCCGTCGGGCTCCGGAGTCAGCGATACGCGAATGGTGTCGCCGATGCCCTGCTGCAGCAGGATCGCCATCGCGGCCGAGGAGGCGACGATGCCCTTGGATCCCATGCCGGCCTCCGTGAGGCCCAGGTGCAGTGGGAAATCGCAGCGGGCGGCGAGCTCGGTGTAGACGGCCACCAGGTCCTGCACCGCGCTGACCTTGGCCGAGAGCACGATGCGATCGCGCGGCAGGCCGAGCGCCCCCGCGCGCTCGGCGGAGTCCAGCGCGGAGCGCACGATGGCATCGCGCATGACTTCCTGCGCAGAGTGCGGCTCGCTCCGGCGGCTGTTCTCATCCATGAGCCGCAGCAGCAGGTCCTGGTCGAGGCTGCCCCAGTTGACGCCGATGCGTACCGGCTTGCCGTTGCGGCAGGCGATCTCGATCATCTCGGCGAACTGCGGGTCGCGTTTGCTGCCGCGACCGACGTTGCCTGGATTGATGCGGTACTTGGCGAGCACCTCGGCGCAGGCCGGGTGCTCCTGCAGCAGCTTGTGGCCGTTGAAATGAAAGTCGCCGATGAGCGGCACGCTGCAGCGCAGCTGCTGCAGGCGCTCGCCGATGTGCGGCACGGCGGCGGCGGCCTCGGCGGTGTTGACCGTGATGCGTACCAGTTCGGAGCCGGCCGCGGCCAGCTGCTGCACCTGGCGTGCGGTGGCCTCGACGTCCGCGGTGTCGGTGTTGGTCATCGACTGCACCACGATCGGTGCCTGACCGCCGATCGTGACGCCGGCGACCTTGACCGGCAGGCTGTGGTGGCGATTGCGTAGCATGGCCCTATTGTAATGGCAAATCGTAGTGGGGAAGCGCCGGGCGCTGCTATGATTCCGCTATCCGTTGATAGCAGCAGGAACGAACGGACGCACAGCGGAGACCAGTCTGGGCAGGCACACCTGTTTATACGATCTGCACGTGGCCCTGGGGGCCCGGATGGTCGATTTTGGCGGCTGGGACATGCCGGTGGCCTACGGTTCGCAGATCGAGGAGCACCATGCGGTGCGGCATGCCGCCGGCGTGTTTGACGTATCGCACATGTGCATCGTGGATCTGAGCGGCCGGCGTACGCGTGAGCTGCTGTCGCGGCTGCTGGCCAACGACATCGGCCGTCTCACGGTGCCGGGCAGCGCCCTCTACAGCTGCATGCTCAACAATCAGGGCGGCGTCATCGACGATCTGATCGCCTATTACCTCAGCGACGACCAATTCCGGCTGGTGGTCAACGCCGGCACGCGCGAGAAGGACCTGGACTGGATCGGCGCCAATGCGCTCGAGTTCGACGTCCGGCCGCTGGTGCGCCGGGATCTGGCGATGCTGGCGGTCCAGGGTCCGCTGGCGCGCGAGCGCAGCGCGACGCTGCTGTCGTCCGAGGCGGCGCAGGCGGCGATGGCGCTGCAGCCGTTCTACGGCGCGCAGATCGGCGACTGGTTCTTCGCGCGTACCGGTTACACCGGCGAGGACGGTTTCGAGATCATGCTGCCAGCCGGCGATGCCGGAAAATCATGGCAACGCCTCAATGCCGCCGGGGTGCGCTCCTGCGGACTGGGTGCGCGCGACACCCTGCGGCTGGAGGCCGGCATGAATCTCTACGGCAACGAGATGGATGAACAGACCACTCCGTTTGAGTCGGGCCTGGCCTGGACCGTGGCGTTCGCGCCGACGCAGCGCGAGTTCATCGGCCGCGCGGCGCTGGAAGCCGTGCGTGCGCGCGGCAGCGAGCACAAGCGCATCGGCCTGGTGCTCGATGAGCGCGCGGTGCTGCGCAGCCATCAGCGCGTCGTCGTGGCCGGCGTCGGCGAGGGCGAGGTGACCAGCGGCACGTTTTCACCGACACTGGCGCGCTCCATCGGCCTGGCGCGCGTGCCGTCGGCGACCGGCGCCGCGGTGCAGGTCGAGGTGCGCGCCCGGTTGTTGCCGGCGCGGACCGTGCGCCCGCCATTCGTGCGCCACGGCCGGCCGCTGATCCCGCTGTGATGCCGCCGCAGTCGCGAGCGATGCACAGCCCGCGTTATGTTCGGGAGGACCAGGGTCAATGAGCAAGATTCCGGCAGACCTCAAATACACCCGCAGCCACGAGTGGCTCAAGGCGCTGCCCGAGGGCATCGTGGAGATCGGCATCAGCGATCATGCGCAGGAGTCGCTCGGCGATCTGGTATTCGTCGAGCTGCCTGAGGTCGGCCGCAGTCTCGCCGCCGGTGAGGCCTGCGCGGTGGTCGAATCGGTGAAGGCGGCCTCCGACATCTATGCGCCGGTCGCCGCGACGGTGGTGGCCATCAACGTGCAGCTCGCCGAGTCGCCGGAGTTGATTAACCAGGATCCTTATGGGCGGGGCTGGATCATGCGGCTCAGACCCACCGCCCAGCTCGCCGATTCGGGGCTGCTGTCGGCGCTCGATTACCAGGCGCTGGCGGCGGCAGGCTAGCGGCGGGGCAGCGGGCGGTGCGCGTGGCAGCAGGCTAGAAGATTCCGATGCCGTTCATTCCGCACACCGATGACGATGAACGCGAGATGCTCTCGGCCATCGGCGCGCCGGACATCGAGGCGCTGTTCGATGAGATACCGCCGAACCTGCGGGTCACCTCGCTCGATGAGCTGCCGGCGGGATTGAGCGAGCTGGAGGTGATGCAGCTCATGGCCGCGCGCGCGCGCCAGGACGGCCGTGCGTCGTGCTTCATCGGCGCCGGGGCCTACGAGCATCACATTCCCGCGGCCGTGTGGTCCACGATCACGCGCGGGGAGTTCTACAGCGCCTACACGCCCTACCAGGCCGAGGCCAGCCAGGGCACGTTGCAGTCGATCTACGAGTACCAGAGCATGATGGCGAGCCTGACCGGCATGCAGGTATCGAATGCATCGCTGTACGATGGGGCGAGCGCGGTGGCGGAGGCCTGCCTGATGGCGGTGCGCGCCAACCGGCGCTCCAAGGCCGCGCGCATCCTGCTGCCGCGCAGCCTGCATCCGCACTACCGCGCGGTCACGCTCACGACCGCCCTGAATCAGGGCCTGGCGTTCGACACGCTGCCGTTTGCGCGCGATGCGGGCCATGTCAGCCTGGATGCGCTGGCGGCGCACGACGGCGAGGATTTCACGGCGCTGGTGATCCAGCAGCCGAATTTCTTCGGCGTGATCGAGGAGGTGGACGCGCTGACCGATTGGGCGCATGCGCGCGAGGCGCTGGTGATCGCAGTGGTCAACCCGATCTCCCTGGCGCTGCTCAAGCCGCCGGGGGAATGGGGCGCGAAGGGGGCGGATATCGTGGTCGGGGAAGGTCAGCCGCTGGGCTGTCCGCTGTCCTCGGGCGGCCCGTACTTCGGCTTCATGACCACGCGCATGCAGCACGTGCGGCAGATGCCCGGGCGCATCGTGGGCGCCACGGTCGACGCCGACGGCCGGCCGGGCTTTTCGCTGACGCTGCAGGCGCGCGAGCAGCACATCCGGCGCGCCAAGGCGACCTCGAACATCTGCACCAACCAGGGCCTGCTGATGCTGGCCGGCACCTTGTACCTGGCGCTGATGGGCGCGCAGGGCCTGGAGCGCGTGGCCGCGGCCTCGATGGCGCGCACCGAGGAGCTGGTGCGGGCGCTGACGGCGATCGCGGGCGTGCGCCGCGTGTTCGCGCGGCCGGTTTTTCATGAGGCCGTGCTGACACTGGATCGGCCGGTGGCACCGGTGCTCGCGGTCCTGGCCCAGCGCGGCATCCAGGGCGGCCTCGATCTGATCGATCACTACCCCGAGCTCGGCCCGGCGCTGCTGGTGTGCGCGACCGAGACCAAGAGCAGCGCCGACATCGAAGCCTACGCGAGCGCGCTGTCCGAGGCGCTGCGCCCGGCGCGCGCGGCCTGAGCGATGAGCCTGGGGCTGCGCGAGAAGCTGATTTTCGAGTATTCCCGGCCCGGGCGCGGCGCCCGCGGCCAATGGCCGGGAGCCCCGGCGGGCGCGGCCGCCGAAGCGCTGCCGGCAGGCCTGCGCCGGCGCCGTCGGCCGCTGCTGCCGGAGGTCAGCGAACTCGATGCGCTGCGCCACTACACGCGCCTGTCGCAGCTGAACTTCTCGATTGATACGCATTTCTATCCGCTCGGCTCCTGCACCATGAAGTACAACCCGCGCGCCTGCAATGCCGCGGCCATGCTGCCGGAGTTCCTGGCGCGCCATCCGCTCGCGCCGATCGAGCAAGGCCAGGGATTTCTCGCCTGCATGTACGAGCTGCAGGAGATGCTCAAGGCCCTCACCGGCATGCGCGGCGTGGCGCTCAGTCCGCTCGCCGGCGCGCATGGCGAGTTCGCCGGCGTGGCGATGATTCGCGCCTATCACCGCGCGCGTGCCGATCTGGCGCGCGACGAGATCATCGTGCCGCAGGCCGCGCACGGCACCAATCCGGCGACCGCGACCATGTGCGGCTGCGTGGCGCGCGAAGTGGCCGTGGGCGCCGACGGCGACGTGGATCTTGCGGCACTGCGCGCCGCGGTGAGCCCGAAGACCGCCGGCATCATGCTGACCAACCCGTCCACGCTCGGCGTGTTCGAACGGCGCATCGAAGAGGTGGCGCGCATCGTGCACGAGGCCGGTGGCCTGCTGTATTACGACGGCGCCAATCTCAACGCCATTCTCGGCAAGGTGCGCCCGGGCGACATGGGCTTCGACGTGATCCACATGAATCTGCACAAGACCTTCTCCACGCCGCACGGCGGCGGCGGCCCGGGTGCGGGCGCGGTGGGCGTGTCGGCGCGGCTGCTGCCGTTTCTGCCACTGCCGATCGTCGGCCGCGAGCCCGATGCTGAGCGCGAGCGTGGCGCCGCCAGGCCGCTCTATCGCTGGCTGGGCGAGCGTGATCTGCCGCAGTCGATCGGCCGGCTCACCGGCTTCGGCGGCAATGCCGGGGTGCTGCTGCGCGCCTACGTCTACATGCGCATGCTGGGTCGCGAGGGCATGCGGCGCGTCGGGGAATATGCGACCCTGAACGCGAATTACCTGTCGGCAAGGCTGCAGCAGGTGGGCTTCGAGGCGGCCTACCCACAGCGGCGCGCGAGCCATGAATTCATACTCACCCTCAGGCGGTTGGAGCAGGAGTACGGCGTGACGGCGATGGACGTGGCCAAGCGGCTGCTCGATCTGGGCTTCCATGCGCCCACGACGTATTTCCCGCTGTTGATCAGCGAGTGTCTGCTGATCGAGCCCACCGAGACCGAGAGCAAGCAGACGCTCGATGCGTTCATCGGCGCGATGGCGCAGATCCTGCGCGAGGCGCAGGAGAATCCCGGGCAGCTGCACGGCGCTCCGCATACGCTGCCGGTGCGCCGCCTGGACGACGTGCGCGCGGCGCGCGAGCTGAACCTCATCTACCCGGGGCCGGCCTAGGTGATCGAGCGCGAGAAACTGCAGGGCCTGGGGCGCATGACGCGGGCCTTCGCTTCCAGCGCCAAAGGCTTCGTCGGCGCGTATCGCGAGGAGCAGGCGTTTCGCCAGGAACTGCTGTTCGCCTGCCTGGCGCTGCCGCTGGGGCTGTGGCTCGGCCACAGCGGTGTCGAGCGCGCACTGCTCGCCGCGCCGGTGCTGCTGATCCTGATCGTCGAGCTGCTCAACAGCGCGATCGAGGCGACGGTGGACCGCATCGGCCTGGAGCGCCATGTGCTGGCGGGCCTGGCCAAGGACATCGGCTCGGCGGCCGTCATGCTGTCGTTCATCCTGCTGGGCGTAGTCTGGCTGCTGGTGCTGAGCGGGCGGCAGTAACCGCGCGGCCGGTGACCGGGCGGCCGGGCGGCCGGGCGCTGCGGCCGCGGCACACTTAACCTTAAAGGGGTTCGCAAGCGATGACGGCACTGATCTGTGGTTCGATGGCCTATGACACGGTCATGGTGTTCGAGGGCAAGTTTCGCGATCACATCCTGCCCGATCGCCTGCACGTGCTGAACGTGGCCTTTCTGGTGCCCTCCATGCGGCGCAATTTCGGCGGCTGCGCCGGCAACATCGCCTACAACCTGCATCTGCTCGGCGGTGAGGGCCTGATCATGGCGACCGTGGGCCATGACTTCGCGCCCTATGCGCAGTGGCTGGAGCAGAGCGGCCTGCCGCAGACGCACGTGCGTGTGGTGGCCGACCAGTTCACCGCGCAGGCTTACATAACTACCGATCTGGAGAACAACCAGATCACCGCTTTTCATCCCGGTGCGATGAACTATTCGCACCTGAACCGGGTCAGTGATGGCACCGGTATCAGGATCGGCATCGTGGCGCCCGACGGGCGGCAGGGTATGCTCGAGCACGCCGAGCAATTCGCCGCCGCGGGGGTGCCGTTCGTCTTCGATCCGGGCCAGGGACTGCCGATGTTCGGCGAAGCCGAGCTGCGCGACTTCATCGAGCGCGCCTCGTGGGTGGCGGTGAACGATTATGAGGCGAGTCTACTGGCGGAGCGCAGCGGCTGGTCGCTGGAGAAAATCGCCAAGCAGGTGCGCGCCCTGATCGTCACGCGCGGGGCTGAAGGTTCGTGGATTCACGCCGACGGACAGCGACTGGAAATCCCGGTGGCGAAAACCGCGCGCGTGGCCGATCCGACCGGCTGCGGCGATGCCTATCGCGCCGGGCTGCTGTTCGGACTGGAGCGCGGATTTGACTGGCACACCACCGGGCGCGTCGCGGCGCTGCTGGCAGCGATCAAGATCGAGCAGCATGGCACGCAGCAGCATCGCTGCAGCCTGGATGAATTTCGCGAGCGCTTTCGCATGGACTTTGGATATTCATTATGACAGTCAGGCTCTGGGCTGCGGCGAGCTGCGCGGCGCTGATCACATTGGCGGCGGCCCGGGCAGCGCTGCCCGCTGCCCCCGGGTTCGCTGCGCCGCCCGCGCCCGTTCCCGCGCCCGCGGCCACGGCCGCCGCGTCGGCGCCGGCCCCGAGTCCCGTCACGCCCACGCCAGTCGCGGGCGCGGGCACGGCACCGCCTGGCAATGCGCCGCCGGCCGCCAGTGCGCCGCCGAAGCTGCCTGCCGCGGTGCCGGTGCCGGCCGGCGAGGAAGCCTCGGCAGCCGACTGGGCGGCGACGCTGGAGCGCATTGCCGGCAGCGTCGTGGCCATTCAGATCGACCAGGCGCGCTCCTTCGATACCGAGCGCAACACCTCGGCGCAGGCCACCGGCTTCGTGGTCGACGCCGAACGCGGTCTGATACTGACGAACCGTCACGTTGTGACGCCCGGCCCGGTGACCGCGGAGGCGACCTTCCTCAATCGCGAGGAGGTGCAGCTTTATCCGGTCTACCGCGATCCGGTGCATGACTTCGGCTTCTACCGCTACGATCCGAGCAAGCTGAAATTCATCAGCCCGAAGGCGCTGCCGCTGGCCCCGCAGGCCGCGCAGATTGGACGCGAGATCCGCGTCATCGGCAACAATGCCGGCGAGCAGCTGTCGATTCTCGCCGGCACGCTGGCGCGGCTGGATCGCGAGGCGCCCGATTACGGCCTCGGCCGCTACAACGACTTCAACACCTTCTATATCCAGGCGGCCTCGGGCACCTCGGGCGGCTCCTCGGGCTCCCCGGTGGTCGATATCCACGGCCGCGTGGTGGCGCTCAACGCCGGCGGCGCCAGCGGCGCGGCCTCGAGCTTCTATCTGCCGCTCGAGCGCGTGCGGCGCGCGCTGCAGCTGATCGAGCAGGGCAAGCCGGTCACGCGCGGCACGCTGGAGACGGAGTTTCGCTACCGGCCGTTCGATGAATTGCGGCGCCTGGGCCTGCAGGGCGGCACCGAGGCCGAGGCGCGTAAATCGCAACCCGATGGCACCGGCATGCTGGTGGTCTGGGACGTGCAACCGGGCTCGCCCAGTGACGGCGTGCTGGAGCCCGGCGACATCCTGGTGCGGGTCAATGGCGCGCTGGTGACGCGCTTCGAGCCGCTGGAGGCCGTGCTCGACGATTCCGTCGGCGGCAACGTCGAGCTGCAGCTGCAACGCGGCGGCGTGCTGTACACCGCCAAGCTCAAGGTCGACGATCTGGACGCGATCACTCCGGCCTCGTTCCTGGAGATCGGCGAGGGCGTAGTGCATTCGCTCTCCTACCAGGAGGCGCGCGCGTTTCATCGTCCCGGCCGCGGCGCCTTCATCGCCGCTTCGGGCTATATCTTCGATGCCGCGGGTGTGCCCCGCGGCGCGATCATTACCGAGCTGAACTCGAAGACGATCGACAATCTGGCGGATTTCACTGCCGCAGTGGCTGAGCTCGGCGACGGTGCGCGCGCCACCGTGCGCTACGTGACCATCGACGATCCCAACACCAGCGTGCTGCGCTCGATACGCATCGACCGGCGCTGGTTTCCGGCGCGCGAATGCCATCGCGACGATCGCATCGGCTACTGGCCGTGCACCGAGCTGCCGCCGGTCGCCAAGGTGGCGCTGCCCGCGCCCGCCTCGGCGCAGCCGCCGCGCATCGACGACAAATATGCGGCCGCGATCGCCCCGTCACTGGTGTTCCTCACCTTCGACATGCCGTACGCGGTGTCAGGTGTCACCGAGCGCAACTACCATGGCGCCGGAGTGATCATCGATGCCGAGCGCGGCCTGATCATCACCGACCGCAACACCGTGCCGGTATCGGTCGGCGACGTGCGGCTGACCTTTGCCGGGGC
>Ga0302326_10016631_pt1 | contig 15387 bp, 10 predicted proteins | sample Palsa_T0_3_FD_202264 | JGI IMG/M metagenome (GOLD analysis project Ga0302326, IMG submission 202264) | Peat permafrost microbial communities from Stordalen Mire near Abisko, Sweden - Palsa_T0_3 | ecosystem: Environmental > Terrestrial > Soil > Palsa > Peat permafrost | place: Sweden: Abisko...
AAGAGTGTGGTTGAGGCGGACAAAAGGACCCGCAGGGTCGCTGGAGATATAAATATTGTAGCCCAGGACTGGATCACAGCCGGGAAGCCAGCTTAAAGTCACAGTGTTTGTTTGGACAGAGGCTGATAAGTTGAAAGGCGGGCAGATTGGGTCATGTCGCAAAGTTGGATCGCCCATGAGATTTATGTAAACCGCGCGCATGAAAGCGTTGCTGGCGCTTTGGTAGAGCGTGGTATTGTTGACGCTCAAGCGGGTGCCATAGCCAATTGTTTCTCCCAGGCCCATGTGATGCACGAACCAATGCGGCTCTCCGACCATCATGCAGGCCAGACCCATCGTGGGCGTGGCCAATACAGAACGCAAAAGATCATCCGTGCCGTCCCAATTGCCCATATAACTACCGAACAGCATGACGAAAACAGCCTGAGCGTCAGCGCCGACAATATCCGTGCTTAAGACTTCGTTGTATTCGCCGTTGGTGCCGAGGTAAGTGCAACCGTTGAGTTCGCCGCCGCCATCGCCAAAGGCCCAAAGAAAATTTTGCGCGTGCAAAACCGAAATCCACCTTTGCGGAATAGGAGCTTCGTCCTGGATATTGGCTTCGATGATATCGTTTGTTCCAGCCAACGGGTTGCCCGCCCCGACAAAAGGCGTGAAATTACGGTACCCGCTCGCGGCCATACCTAAGGTGCCATCAACATCCCCTCGACGGTCCCCCATTAATGCTTGGCGCTGCACTTGGATTTGATGAGTTCGCCAGTTGTGATCCTTGTTCAAATAATTGCGCAATAATTGCTGTTCGTTGGGCCAGGGGGTGGAAGAACCTTGGCCAATCATGTTGAACATATCGACTCGCCCCACTTCAAGAACCACGTCGGAAGGAATGTAACTGGGACCGTTAGTCGGATTTGCCGGGACGGTCCAATCGTCTTTCATTTCTCCGTAATATGTGTCCGCCGGCATCGCGCGAGTGTAGTGTCCGTCGTAGTTTAAGTAGCCCGATTCTAGAATCGGCACATGGCCGAACAGGAAGACGGCGTCCACATCCTGAGGATCTGCGTAATAATCGTTTGTAATAAGAGAGCGAACGTATTGGGGAGTGTCATTACTGGAAACATCTTCGCAAATCACATACCACCCGTCGCCAATGAGATCAGTCTGCAATTGGGCCAATTCGTTGGACAAACCGATGGTGGAATTAGTGGCGACGACCAGGATCAGCGCGCCACGATCTTCGGTCAGGGGTGCATCAATGCCCGAGTAAATGTAGCCGAACCCATTGTAGCCAAGAGCAGCCGCCTTGGTAATCTGATATTCATACGTTGCGCCTACCTCCACATTGGTATCCACGTAGTTTGTAATGGAGCCGTCAAGCGTTAGCAAAGGCGGGCCCCAATTCGTGGCCTCCTTGCTTTTCCGATAGACGGTATAGCTGTTGGCCCCGTACATGTCTTGCACCCAGGCCAAAGCAATAGCAGGGGGGTTAGTTTCCAGCGAGGCGGTTATTTGGACGGCATAGACCCAGGTTGAATCCGCCTTCGAATCTTTCGCAGAAAGGAGAAAAAACAAACTGGCAAACCACAGCAAACTTGATTGGTGTTTCATTACAAGCAGATTTGTCCAATTTCAAAACAAGGGCCGCCCGAACGAGAAGTTGCCAAGGGAAACAATGGGTTTAGTATTGGTGCCAATCGGCCTAGCACTCCAAGCGCAGCCGTGATTGAGAATTTCTTTATCATATTTCTCCCCCTAAAACATCGGTTGCCCCAAGGTAAAACTTCCTACGCAAACCATCGGCCCGGCGTTCGTTCCGGTTGGTATGACATCCCAGGCCAATGTGCCCTCGGCGAATGAAAGGGTGTTCCCGTTCGTGTCCGTCAGGGTATGTTTGTGGGTGAAGGCGGTGCCAAGAGAATCACCGTTTTCGTATGTGTAGGGCGTGTTGCTGAAGGTATAAATCTGATCGACTCGTCTCTGCTCGGACTGGGCGGCATTCGTTACCGCGTATCGCCCCAAAGCGAGGTCGGACCCAAAGTAAAAACCAAACTCGGTTGTCAGAGTCTGGCCGTTGGCATTCGAAATGACATCAACCGTGTCTCCATAAGGCGGGCCTCCATCAAAGTGGTAAACAAGCGAAATCGTACTCAGATTGGTGATATTGAGGCGCTGCGCCTGGCTTTGCAGCAATGTTTGATCGGTAATGGGTGTGCCCACGATTTCTCCGGCGCCATTTGTTTGATAAGCTGTCCCGGAGAAAACAAACTTATATTCGTAATAGGATTGCGCCGTGACGGTTATTCCACTTAGGAGCAGGGCAACAATTGCTAGAGTGATTACTGGTTTTAGTCTTGTTGGAGTCATAAGAATGGAAACGCCCTTTAGAACAAAGGCTGAGTTGCCGAAAAATTGCCTATACAAAGAATCGGGCCGTTGGTTCCTTGTGGTTGCACTCCCCAGGACATGTGCCCCGAAATGACTGCGTTTGTAACGCCATTAGTAGCGGTGGCGAAAGTTTTGCTGGTTATGCAAAGGCCGACAGAATCATCGTTGTCAAAAGTATAGGTGGAGTTATTGTCGGTATAAATGTAATCAACTCGCATTTGCTGGGTTTGCGCCGCATTGGTGACGGCGATTCTGCCAAGGCCAGTGTCTGAGCCGAAGAACAGGCTTAATTCGTTGACCAAAACCTGGCCATTGACGTTGGATATGACATCAACCGTGTCGGCTCCGTAATTGGTATCACCGTTGAGATGGTATACAATCGAGACTGTGCTCAAGTCGGTGATGCCGCCCTCTCGCGCTCGGTCTTGCAGCAAGGTTTGATCTGTAATCGGCGTTCCAACAAGTTTTCCCAAAGTGTTGGTTTGATAAGCGGCGCCAGAGAAAATAAACTTATACTCGGAGTACGATTGGCCTTGCATGCCAAGTAAACTAAGCATCAGCAACCCGCAGGTTACGACCCAGCATTGACTTATCTTCATGCTTGGCAGGGTAAGAGCGCCGCATAGCGTTTTCCATAGGGTCTAATGCGTAATTCTGCCAAGCCTAACAACCCCGTCGGGTTTCACCCCGTTGCTCCAAACCGGCCAATGATGCACATAATCCAGCATGAAAGGTATCTTAACGCTTTTGTTCGTCTGCCTCCTGGGTCAGTTGTTTCTTCTCGCGCCCCGATTACTGGCTGGAGAATCTGGCGCCGTTGTTGCCTGGGGAGGTGGACAAACCAATTTCCCCGTTGGTTTATCCGGCGTTACGGCTATTTCATCCTCAGTGGACCATAGTTTGGCGCTTTTGACCAATGGCACTGTGGCGGCCTGGGGTTGCGACGACGATGGCGAGTGCGATGTGCCCGGCGGCTTGACCAATGTCATCGCAGTTTCTGCAGGTGACTTTTTCAGCCTAGCCTTGTTGTCCAATGGCACAGTGGTGGCCTGGGGTCTGGACGATCAAGGGCAGTGTGACATCTCGACCGACTTGACTGATGTCGTTGCCATTAGCGCGGGCCACGCCCATTGCCTGGCGCTTCAAGCAGGAGGCAGTGTCCTGGCCTGGGGATCCGGCAACTTTGGTCAAACCAACGTCCCCGCGAATGTGCTAAATCCCACCGCGATTCTCGCGGCCGGCAACTATTGCTTGGTCCTAACGTCCAACCGCACAGTGCTGGCGTGGGGACTTAACGATACGGGACAGACCAATGTGCCGCAAAATCTGTCCGGCGTCGAAGCGATCGCCGGAGCGCAAGGCTATTGTTTGGCCGTGCAGACCAACGGCAATTTGATCAGTTGGGGAGCGCCACCTGCAGGGGCACCAGCACTTACGAATGTTGTAGCGGTCGCCGCAGGCACGTTTCACACGCTTGCTTTGATGTCCAGCGGCACTATTTCGGCATGGGGCGCGAATCAGTCTGGAGAGGAAGTCGTGCCGAACGGATTGACCAATGTCATCAACATTGCCGCTGGGTGGAGCTATAGCCTCGCGCTGAGCGCATTGAGCACCAGTCCATTCCCGTTCAGCTTAATTAACCCCATTTGCGCGAGCCATAGTTTCAGCGTCGCCTTACAATCCCAAATCGGAGTCAATTATGCGCTCGAGTTCACGAGCGCTCTTGCGCCTTCCAATTGGGTTGTCGTACAATCAACCAATGGCACCGGTGGTATCCTGACCATGACGGACGCGTTTGCGACTGATCCGCAACGTTTCTATCGCGTGCTCACACATTAGCGTTTTTGTGAGAATTCGGCCCAAACTGATAGCCATCGTGGGGGGAAGTGGCGCCGGCAAGAGCTGGCTTTCGCAGCGGCTGCAAGAAACCTTGAAACTTCCCCTGACCCGTGTGTCCTTGGACGATTTTTATCGCGACCAATCGCATTTGCCGCCAGCCGGTCGAGACCGGGTAAATTACGATCATCCGCGAGCCATTGATTGGCCGGTAGCCCAAGCGGTGTTGCAAGCTTGCCGATTAGGCCGCAAGGTGCAGGCACCAGAATACGACTTTGTCACTCACACGCGTGTGCGTAAGTCCAGAGTATTGACGCCCAAACCAGTTATCCTGATGGACGGCCTTTGGCTTTTGTGGCGGCCGGAAATTCGCCGCATGTTCGATCTTCGCATCTTTCTTGATTGTCCGGCCCGGCTCCGCCTTAACCGACGCATAGAGCGAGACCGAACCACAAGAGGCCGCGATGTGCGCTCCATTCATCGGCAATTTCGAGAGTCTGTAGCCCCGATGCACAAACTCTTCGTGGCGCCCCAGGCCCGATGGGCCGACGTCATTCTGCGACGCCCTCCGGACAAACATGAGATCGAAGACCTTGCGGTTATGGTACGAGAAATGATTGAGAAGCCGGAAATGAGCGGGTTTGGACGTTTTGGACGAAAGCGCATAGGACAACGCTTTGAGCGAGCACTCAGTGAAGTCGGTGGGCACTAGAATTTCCCGCAGCCTCAATTCGGTCAGGGCAATTGGCATTCCTTCTGCGTCGCGATGAACCTCTGTATGCCTTGATTCCTTAAGCTTCATAATTAGCCTCCTGCGTTAAAGTCAGTTACGGGCTCGTTTTGCCGCCCAGGTTCCGCTTCCCGTTCAAATTGAGCCCTCAACCTTGGATTTAACATAGGACGATTGTTTCCGAGAGCAAACGGATATTTTAATCAAACCTGATAATCAGCATTTTGCCTATTAGTTCTTGGGGATTTGTCCAAGTATTTGTTGCTTTCTTCGTGCTTTCACCTATAATGGATCAGGAGTTTATGCTATGCCATCGCTCACCAGGAACACTAGGGTCGCGCCCGGGAAATATTCCGGGTTCTAGCTTTCTCCTTCGCGCGTGTTACCGATTTTTTGGGTTTTTGGGAATTTGTGTAATCTCTTCTTCCTCAGTCTTAAAGGCCGATGCAAGCGATCTGGCCAATTTGATGAATCGACCAGTCGTCACTCCTGAAATGGTGGCCAACGAAGTTGCCGGTTTTTCTTTTGAATTAACCCCTCAATTGCAAGCGCCGGATGCATTTTTGCAGCGCAAACGGGGCGATTGCGCTGATTTTGCCAATTTGGCCTCTCTCGTTCTAACGCATCAAGGCTACACTACGAAACTGGTTGTCGTCATGATGTCCAAGCAGACTCACGTTGTTTGTTTTGTGAAAGAGGCGGGGGGATTTCTGGATTATAATCACCGCGCTGATCCTCATCCTGTGATCGCCTCCGATGGTTCGCTGGAAGATATCGCCCGCAAAGTGGCAGGCGACTTCCGCAGTCAGTGGAACATGGCCTCGGTGTTCCGCTACCAGGAAAAGTCGCCCGTTTTTCTCGATTGTCTTTTTGCCTCGGGGTCTTCTCCAGCGCGATCTTCAAAGCGGCGACCATCCGCAAACGCAGCCGTGAAAACGACCCCCCTGGCCAAAACCGCTGGCCCCCTGCAGACAGCAAATAATACATCGCTTGCCGAGATCAACTGACTCAAATTATAGGGCTTTGCGAGTGTCCTGGCCAGCAACGACGTGATCTGACAGTTGATGAGAAATAGCAGGCTCGAGGTGTATTGGATTGTTTGCCATCTCTTGGACTCGCAGACTAATCAGATTTGGAGCAGCTTGAGACAAGTCGCCCTGGGCGTCGTCCGCAAAATGTCCACCGCAAATCACGTTGTTGGTGCAGGTGACATCATTGACCAGAAACCCTTTGCCCCCGCAATGCGCGACCTCAAGTTTATCGAAGGTATTGCCAGCACATTCGCTCCCAAGGCAAGGCTGTAAACCGGTCGCAGTTCCGACAAAGCTCTGCGCCATGAAAACACCATGATGGCGGCTTTTTTGAATCGTTACACCTTGAAACAGATTGTTGCGAGACTGCCGCATGAAGATGCCCAAATCATTGCCCGTCAAAACTGAGTCATGGATCACGTTGTGGTTGAAATTCAAATCAAGGGAGATGCCGGCCGATAGGTTGTCATGCAGATTCAGACGGCTAAAATCGCAATCTTCCGTGAAGTAACAAGCAAGCCCATCAAACTGGTTGTCGAACGCGGTGAAATCACGCACGTTCAGTCGTCGGGTCCGGCCCGAAGTTACCATGCCGCCGGAGCGGCAACGGCAGCAAACTACATTCTCAACCGTGGCCCCATCGACATTCCACACGTCCACGCCGTTGTTGTAAAGTCCCGCGCCGGAGCTCAACACATGCCAAACTTCTTTCGGTTGATGGCTCCTATTACCGTCGATGAAAAGGTCAGCCAGGTGGATATCCTTGGTCGGCGCGACCGTATCCGAAGGCGAGCCCAGTAGCACGACAGGACAGTTCGCGCCATCGGCAAGATAAAGCACTGTGTCAGTGCCGTGACCGCGCAAAGTCTGGTGGTCTTTCCGCATGATAATCGGTTGATGAATGAGATACTTCCCCGCGCTGAGCAGAACTTCGCCTCCGGCTGGGAGTTTGTCTAATGCCGCCTGAATCCCTTCCTCACCTGAATCAATCGGAACAGGCAGTTCAGCCGCTAAAACGGAAAAAGAAGAAACCAGGACCAAGGCAACCGCGATTTTCGTAAACATTTTATGCATGAATATTAGTTATTACGGCTTCGGACTTCGGGATATACCTCCATATATCATCTGAATTGACGGTAGGACTTTACCCCATATTCATGCATTCTGGTGATTTTTTCTGCCCCCTCAACGCCGTTGTCAGCGGGCGCTGAAATCCCGCCAAAGTGCCCACCGGCAGTTTTGCGATTGATTGAACAAACCAGTCAAATCAGGCTCTGTCGGTCACGCAGTTCGCTGTTTATGATAGAGTCAATTCTAATTCAATCAAATCTACGGCCAAGGCTCAATCTACTTTCTGCGTTGCTGGCGATAACGGTTCTCACAAACTCGAGCCAGGGCCAGTCGACTTTGAAATTCATACCAAAGCCTGCCGACCTGCAATCCTGTGCAGGACGCTATCAAGCCTCGACCGATACCGTTATCACGGTGCAGTCCGACGGCGACCGATTGAACTTGGTTATCAATTCTGGTTCGCCTATGGAGTTTATACCGGAAGCCAAAGACCGTTTCGTCAACGAGCAGAGTGGGACCAGGATACATTTTGTTAGAGATGACCGGGATCATGTAACGGAGTTGGTCTTGGAACGAAACGGAGAGCATCGAGCCAAGCGCGTCGAAGACACCTCCGAGGCTTCGGACACTTTGGCATCTGAGCGAGTCCGCCATGCACAAGTCGATGGGACAATTTTTCGAGCAGTGCTCAGCGGCGACGGCAAAATTCCGGTCGTTTTTGTGAGCGGCATCGCGAACTGGATCAAGGTCGCGGTGGGCATCAGAGGTCAAGCCATCGCGGTCCGTTACGAAAAGAGCGGCTCCCAAGCGCCAACGGACGTGCTGACACAGGTCAAGTTATTGCACGGATTGCTCGCCTCACTGGAAGTCGCCCAGCCGTTTATCCTAGTGGGATGGTCGTACGACGGAGCGGTCGCTCGCATCTACGCCGACGCTTATCCAGAAGCAGTTGGAGGACTGGTTTTAGTCGATCCTTTCGACGAGGGCTTTGTGGACTGGCTGCAAGCGAATCAGCCGAAGAACTATCAACTCTTTCGGCAACGCGGCACTGAGCGCTACGTCGCGGATTGGGATGGCTTTATTCGCCGATTACGAGCCGCCCATGTTCCGAAGTCGGCTCCGGTGGTTTTGCTAACTGCCGGACATCGCGAAGTTCGTGAGGGCGACGCCCTCGAAGAACATCTCGACTCTGCGGACTTTCGGCAAGGTGACAAGGCGGTGAAGCAGGCGCACGAGGCATGGATCGCAACAATCCCTGGTGGCCGTCTCGTTGTTGTTCCGAATGCTGGACACGATATTCCTGGCGAGCAGCCCCACTATGTCGTGCAGGCGATCCAAAAAGAACTTCAGGAGATGGTGAAGCGGGACAAATGAACGTTCTTACTGAGCGCCGAACTGCCGTCCTCGCGCTCTGGCTCGGCTGACCGGTTTTGAAGTGCCCGGTGACAACGCCACGGCCTCATCCCAATTGCTTCAAAATGCCGACCGTATCGGGTGGCAGAGAAACCGTCGGTAATTCGAGAGAAATCCCCGCATCCGAGACGGCCACCAACTTATGTTTACCCTTGCGCAATGGCGCCGATAAATTCTTCGTCCCTAGGTTGCAAGCAATGGTCCAATCTCCCCGTTCCACTATAAGCCAGCGCGCATCTTCGTCAAAGCGCACGACTACGTCCTCCATGCGACCGCTGGCCAACCTTGGGCTGGCGCGGCGCAGGCGGATCAATTTCTTGTGCCACTCTAAAAACTCTTTGTGCTGAGGCTGGGAAAGTTCGTCCCAATTGAGCTTGGACTTTTCGAAGGTTTCAGGTGCCTGCGGATCGGGGATTTCATTCGCTTTGCCCGCAAAGCTGGGAAATTCGCGCCGCCTTCCCTCCCGGACTGCCGCCGCCAGCTTGGGATCACGGTGGTCGGAAAAATAGAGAAAAGGTGTCGTGGCGCCCCATTCTTCGCCTTGGAACAGCATCGGCAGGAACGGGGAGGTGAAAACCAGGGCTGCCGCGATTTTCATTCGACCCATGCTCATCAATTTGCCGCTGCGCTCCCCGAGCGCGCGATTGCCTATTTGATCATGATTTTGCAAATAGGCCAGAAAATGGGAACCATCGAGTCCCGTCGGCGCGCGGCCTTGGCGCCGTTTGCGGAATGGCGAATAACGACCGTCATACACATAAGCGTTTTGCAGGGCCTTAGCCAAATTTGCCAAAGTTCCAAAATCAGCGTAGTAACCACGATTCTCGCCCGTTAGAACCGCATGAAGTGAATGGTGGAAATCGTCATTCCAATGCGCGTGCAGAGCGTAGCCTCCTTGACTTCGCGGCCACAGGAGGCGGGGATCATTGAGGTCGTTTTCCGCAATCAGCACCAATTTCCGACCCACGAGTCTTTCCAAATTAAGAACCTTCTCCGCAAGTTGCTCAATGAATGGCCGCGCTGAGTTGTCCACAATGGCATGCAAGGCATCCAGGCGAAGACCGTCGAAGTGGTAATCCCGAAGCCACATCAATGCATTGTCACAAAAAAAACGCCGGACTTCGTCGCTATAGGCATCATCGAAATTGATGGCCGGCCCCCATGGCGTGGCGAAATTGTTTTTTTGGTAGGGCGCAAATTTGCCCCAGTAATTGCCAACAGGTCCGAAATGGTTGTAAACGACGTCGAGAATCACCGCCAAGCCCTTGCGATGACACGCTTCGACCAGGCGTTTCAGTGACTCGGGAGATCCATAAGCGTGGTGCGGCGCATACAATCCCACGCCATCGTATCCCCAGCCATGATCGCCAGAGAATTCATTAACCGGCATCAACTCGATGTGAGTTACACCTAATTCCACCAGATGATCGAGTTTCTCAATGGCTGCGCTAAAAGTTCCTCGAGGTGTGAAGGTGCCGATATGCAATTCATAAATCACCGCTGAAGAGAATGGGGGAGCCTGCCAATCCGTGTCGGACCAAACAAAATTGTCATGAGCAATGGTTCGAGAGAGACCCTCCACTCCCCGGGGTTGATAAGGAGAACGGGGGTCGGGGAATGGTCCTTCTTCATCCAGCAAAAAACCATAATCGCTGGCTGCGGCTAAAGAGGGCATTTCAACAGACCACCAACCATCCTCCTCTCGGGCCATGGGAATGCGCTGTTGAAGAATGGCCAATTCCACTTTTTGGGGAGTTGGCGCCCAGACGCGAAAGGTGTGCATCATTTTTCCTTACTCCGCAACAGCAGCGCCAAAGGAATAAGGGCGGTCAGCGGTTTCATACAGCCGTCTTCCGAGGGTGAATCTGTCAATACATTTTGCCAACGTCCGGCCGGGAGTTCCACCTTGGTGTCGGCCCAATCGCCCCGGAATGAGCCCACCAAGCGCGGCGTTACGACAACTGCGCCCTGGCCTCGCGCAAACGCCAGCACGTGGGCTGCTTGCGCTCCTGAGACGCGCACAGGTTCGTAAGCACTGCTAAAAAGGGATGGGTTATCCCTGCGAACCTGCAACACTCTGCGAATAAGCCATAACTTCGGCAGACCCGAGGCGCGTTCGCTCCAAACCTCCTCAAAGTTCTGATGTTTGGCTTTGGCCAGATATTGGCGGCGCAATTCAAAATCCACCGGCCGGCGATTATCTGGATCGGTTAAATTCAAGTCCCAGAGTTCTGATCCTTGATAAATGTCCGGCACCCCGGTTGCCGTTAATTTAATAAGAGTTTGGGCCAGGGAATTGATCCAACCCAAGTCAAGCAAAGGAGCGACAAAGCGCTCGACGTCCGACATGAACGCCGGATCGTCCATGGCTTCGCTGATAAATGACTGCAAGGCTTCTTCAAACTCCGCGACCGGCTGACTCCAACTGGTGTGTTCCTTGGCTTCGCGCACGGCCTTTTGCATATAGGCCAGGGCACGATCTTTCGCCAATGGCCACGCCCCGATCAATACTTGGTAAAAGAGATATTCCGTCTTCCGATCAGGCCAATTCCGGTAGCGTTTGGCCGCGTTCATTTTCGACCATCGACTGACCGCTTCGATCCATTCCTGCGGGCGTTCCGATAAGAGAGCCAGCCGCGCTCGCATATCTCCGCCCCACTTCGTGTCGTGGGTCGCGGACGCGGCCATGGACCCTGGCCAACGATCTTGCTGCCGCTGGCACCATTGGTGAAATGAACCCAGGCTCGATCCGAATTTATCCGGCGCGCCCCCCACTTCGTTCAAGGCCGCAAAGCGCGTGTAACAATAGAACGTCGTATCTTCCACCGACTTGGCCATGATGGGTCCGGTCAATTGCTGAAAGCGGAGAACAAAGTCATCTTCCAAAGACCCACGATGATGGAGCGACAGAAGTTCCTCGAGAAAATCGAAAAGTTCAGAGGGAAGATCCGGACGTTGCCGGCGAGCCGAAGTAGCCGCTAAATGAATTAGACGCGCATCGCCTTTGCTCATTTCGGAGTCATCCTTTCCGATGGCGTAAGTGCGATATACTGGAAGGCAAGCAGCCACCTCGGTCCATGCCTGCGCCAGCTCTGTGCGCGTGTAATCCCGACATTCAAAATGCCGCGCAGCAATATGAACCAGCAAATCAGTTAGCCGGGCGGTTTCGGCTGTCAATTCATTATGAATGACCATTATTTTCTTTTGCCGCACCACGCTGGGATAATCCAAGGTATCGCCCGTGAATTCTTTATAGAAATTTGACAAAGGCTCCTCGCCTTGCGGATCAATGAAGATTTCATTTAAATTGCACAGAAAATCATAGCCAGTCGTGCCGTTCACCGGCCAAAGTCGATTCAACGGCTCTCCAGGCTCGAGAATTTTTTCCAACACAATCCAAGCCTTTGGAGCCATCTCCCGCAGGCGATGCAAAAACCGCTCCGGATACCTCAATCCGTCGATGTGATCTACCCTCAATCCATCCACCCACCCATTGTCCAACCATTGCTTGACCAGACTCATAACTTTATCAAAGACCCAGTCCTCTTCGATCCTGATGCCAGCCATGTTGTTAATGGTAAAGAAACGTCGATAGTTAAGAACCGATTGGCCATTCCGCCAAAACATCAATTGATAGTTTTGCCTTTGAATGAACTCATCCAGAGCCTTGGGATCCTGGTTAATACCAGACAAAACGGTCTGAATGTCCTTGGACTCGGCTTCTGCAGAAGGCGTTCCTGTGCGGAGCCGCATCGCTGACACGCTTTCGGGCGAAACGGGTAGGGTTTGCATGCCACATTGAAGGCCGAGGGAATTTCCCTCTTGGACTATTCGAACATTTCCTCGAAGCAGCGCCTCATGGTAACGTTCGGTTAGAATGGGCATCGCGACCTTTCCGCGCAGTCGAGGATCATCGACCTGCCAATTGATGTCGAAGCAATCGGCGTAACGGCTGGCCGAGCCATGAGTCAGCACGGCCCGCCACCAATGGTTGTTAGGGCTATCTATTCCCATGTGATTGGGAACGATATCAAGAACGAGCCCCATTTGATGTCGCGCCAATTCGTGGTGGAGTTGGGCAAATTCATCCGGCGTTCCCAATTCAGGATTCAATTTCTGAAAATCACAAATATCATACCCGTGCATGCTCCCTGGGACGGCCGCGAGAAGGGGAGAGGCATAAATATGACTGACGCCTAAATCGTGGAGATAGGAAACGAGATCGCGGGCTTGAGGCAAAGTGAAATCTCGATTGAATTGCAGCCTGTAGGTTGCGCGCGGACATCGCTCATCGCCGGGAACATCCGTTTCAAGCTCGGTTAGCATAACCGCAAGTGGGCTAGCCAGGATGCACCAAATCTGTCTTGGCTGATTTTACATTGTCGTGGCCAGGAGTGGCCAAGTCTTCTGGGTTGGTCGCTGGCGAAAAACCTAATGCTTCCCCGAGTTTTGCAAACAGACTGAGCCAATCCTTTGCCGTTTCCTCGCCTTCGGAGGCACGCTTCAACAGCTCAGGACGGATGGTCTTCGAAATTTCAAAATAGGCATTTTGCGGCTTCCAAAGGTTACGCTCAAAAGGAACTTCACGCGCGAGGCTGGCGGCCTCCACAAAGGATCGTAACATTTCCAAATCTTCAGGTGTTTTAAGCAAGCGGTCACTCAACCGATCAAAATAGCCTTTACAAGCATAGGCGAGAATTTCCTTATCCAGGGTGACCTTCGTTTCCTGGCATTCGGCCAGCAAACTGCGGACCCGTTCGGCGTCTAGGTGCTCGCTTTCAAACTGGTGGCGAATCTCACTGTTCAGCACTTGCTCGACAGCCATTCTCAAGCTTTGCAGGGGAGGGACATGCAAATCCGCCATGAACCTCAGCAGGGACGAATGGCGATCCGAGATTAGTTTGTAGGTTGTATCGATTTCCCGGCGGGATTCTGCCAGGATTTGATTGAGCAACTTGCGCTGTTCATCAAGAAAGAGATTTTTGAGCGAATACTGCGTCTGGCCAAAATGGGCATCCATTAATCGGATGATCTGTGGGAAGTCGGAACGTTCGAACGCCTCGTGGGCCGCCTTGACCAATTTCTCATACTCTTCGACATTTCCGTTAAGATGAACCCAACAATTTAAATGGTGGTTGCCTAGGTAGAGAACTCCGTAAGAGAGGCTGTCCGAATCCCGGGTGATTTCAAACGTCACCTGCGCTCGTCCCAAAGCCAATCGCGCTGACCCGGCGGTGAACATCTGCCGATCCTTCTGATGAAATGAAAACGCATAGAGACGCGCATCAACGGGATAGGACTCAAAAATGGAACTGATGGCATAATGCGCGCCAGCGGTTTCTCGCGTGACTATGGCAGGTTTGACTAACTTTTCATAAATGATACGCCCATCGGCGTTTTCGGGAATATTACTTTTGGCCAGGGACAGTCGCTCGACAAAGTCAGATTCCAAGTCTTCATGCCACAATTCTTTGGCCAACTGAAGAGCCCGGGCCGCGTAATGGATGATTTGAACAGTTTCCAATCCAGACAATTCATCGAAAAACCAACCGCAACTGGTGTACATGAGCATGGCTTGCCGTTGCGCCTCCAGCATCTGCAAAGCGGCAATCTGCTCCTGGTCAGTCAACTCGTGCGTGGCGTGTTGACTGAAAAAGCGGCGGACACTGTCGGAAGAACGATCCAGAATGACATTGATGTATTCATCGCGCGCCTTCCAAGGATCCTTTAGTAACGCGCCACCCTGTGACTCGAAGCGAGGGGCGAGTTGGTCGCGCAGCCAATCCAAGGCATTGCGCAGGGGTTCGCGCCAGGTCTGATTCCAGCCCTCATGGCCGCCAGAGTTGCATCCGCAATCCCGGCGCCATCGGTCCACGCCGTGCGGGCAACTCCAGGCGCTGGGCTGATGCAGTTCTACCTCGTGGGTCGGTGGATGTGATTCAAGAAATTCAGCGTAAATTGTCAACTGCACATCGGGATTATCTTCAATGGTTTTGAGCGCGTAAGCCAAGGCCATATCGCCATATCGAAAATGATGACCGTAAGATTCTCCATCGGTCGCCACATGAAGCAGTTGATCCCATGTTCGATTTTCGTTGCCGGCTCCCGTGAGGCGATCCACCAGACGGCCGCCGTCGGTCAGGAGGCGTTCAAAGGCAACCGCTTGAGCCACTGGCGCATCATAGAAAAAAACGGCAATGGAGCGGCCCGATGGCAACTGAACCCGATAAGCCCTGGACGGGTCCACCTTGCCGCCATTGACGTCCTCCCAATCCTTGCTCTCCAACAAGCGCACTCGACTGGCCTGAAAGGGAGAGAGGATGGTGAACTGGATGCCGAACTGGGCCAGCGCCTCAAGAGATTCCACATCCACTGCGCATTCCGGCAACCACATGCCTTCCGGCACCCGGTGGAACTTGCTCTCGAAATCGCGAACGCCCCAAGCCACTTGCGTCTGTTTATCGCGCGCATTGGCCAGCGGCATGATGAGGTGGTTATAACATTGGGCTATGGCCGAGCCGTGTCCGGAGAAGTGCTTCTGGCTTTCACGATCGGCTTCCTGAATAGCCGAAAGGATATCCGGCGCCTTCTGCTGCATCCACGACAAGAGCGTTGGGCCGAAATTGAAGCTGAGCCGGGAATAGTTATTGACTATTCGTTCGATACGGTTCCCAGCCCCCAGGCAGCGTGAATGAGCATTCGGCGCATAGCACTCGGCCGTAATGCGTTCGTTCCAATCATGATACGGATGGGCAGAATCCTGCAATTCAACCGCTTCCAACCAGGGGTTCTCCCGGGGCGGTTGATAGAAGTGCCCATGAATGCAAATGTATTTTTTCATAGCCGTCGCTTTGGCGGAGTCTTATCGAACATCAATACTGTTGGTGACGTCTTTCACGCCCTCGGCGTTCTTGGCTAATTGGA
>Ga0302326_10016634_pt1 | contig 15385 bp, 4 predicted proteins | sample Palsa_T0_3_FD_202264 | JGI IMG/M metagenome (GOLD analysis project Ga0302326, IMG submission 202264) | Peat permafrost microbial communities from Stordalen Mire near Abisko, Sweden - Palsa_T0_3 | ecosystem: Environmental > Terrestrial > Soil > Palsa > Peat permafrost | place: Sweden: Abisko...
ACGCGTCTCCTACTCGCTGGGGCGCATGCTGGGCGTGGACGACTTCCAGGCTGACCAGGACTACCATCGCGGCTGCCTGGCGCGCGCTCTTCTACAGCTGTGCGGCACGGGCACAGTAGCCGGACTTAATGTCACCCTGCCGCAGGTCTGGCAGCCGAACACGGCCTATCCGGCGTGGGCGTTCGTGTATGACATCAACCAGAACGTTCAGGTCAACACCGGCACGGCCGGAACCAGCGGCAGCACCGCGCCCGTCTTCGCCACCACGCCAGGCGGCATCGTGACAGATGGCAGTGGCATTGTCTGGACCAACCAAGGCCAGATCAACCCCAATGGATGGCGGCCCAAGGTTCCATTTTCTGCTCCGACCACCCTCGTGGATTCCAACAATAATGTCCAGATCCTGAATTTCCCCCCAGTCTGGCAGCCGAACACAACTTATCCGGCCTCTGCCTTCGTCTACGACGCCAACCACAATGTGCAGGTCAATACCGGCGTATCAGGAACCAGCGCTGGTACGGCGCCGGCGTTTGCTGCTACGCCCGGCAGCTCCGTGAAAGATGGAACCGGCATTGTCTGGACGAACGAGGGCCCCGTCAACGCCAATGGATGGCGGCCAAATGCCCAGTTTTCCTCCCCCTCATCCATCATCGATGCGAACGGCAATGTTCAGATACTCAATGTGTCGTCCCCCTTAACAGCAGGTTCAACTCCGCCGATCTGGAGCACAGCCATCGGCGGCACGACACTAGATGGAAATCCTGCCGTCGCCGCCTGGAAGTGTGCAGGTTCCGCACAAAATGTCCAAACACTTTTGAATGGGACCTCAACTTTCACCGCCGGTTCTCTTTCGCCCGTTTGGAGCACGGCCCTCGGCAGTACCACTCTCGACGGAAGCCCGGCCGTTTCTGCCTGGACTTGCGTTGGCCCGTCGCAACTGGAGATTGAAGTGACCCCAGGACTGGCGATTGACCGCGTGGGACGGATGATTGAGGTGCCGACCACAGTGTGCATTCGGATCCAGCCGTGGCTTGCCAATCAGAGCGTGTCCGATCTGAACAGCGCCTTGAGCTCCGGCAAAGGCAACATCCTGGTGGATGTCTTCGCGACGTTCGCCCCCTGCACGCGAGGCGTGACGCCGTGCTTCGCTAGCCAGGACGACTACGACGCCACGGACGCATTCTCGCCCAACCGGCTGCTGGATTCTTTCGCGATGCAACTGGTTCTGCGCAACGACGCAGACCCGCGGCTTCCCCAGGATCCGTGGCTTCCCGCAGGGCCTGTGCCAACCGGCGCGGTGACGGCGACGGTTACCCAAAGCCTGAAGCAAAGTATTCTGTCGGCCAATTCAGGACCATCGGCAAACGCACCGTTCACGACCAGCGGGACGGCGCCGGTGGAGATTCCGCCGGGGTTCGATCCCAGCTCGGTCTTTCTGGCGCGCATCTCCATTCCGGCCACGCCCGCCACAACGTCGGGACAGCCTCCGACTTACCAGCTGAACAGCATTTCCATCGACAATCTTTCGCGACTCTTTCTGTATCCAGCATCGCTCGTGGCCCGCGCCATCGGGCTTGTCTCGGGAGCGGAGTCTTAGGAGCCAGCCATGCCCAGCTACACGCAAGGCGATACCCGCATCACACTCACGCAGGCCCAGCTCACCGCCGCCCAAAACAACGGCTCGCTGGTGATCGACAGCCAGTGCACACGCCCTTATTGGTTCGACGGGCGCTTCCTGGCGGCGCGCGATCTACAGCGCGAGCAAGACTATTTTCTGCAGCGGCAGGCAGACCTGGGCCAGGCGGCAGGTTTTAGCGTCATCCATGGCCTGCGGGTCGACACCCCGCCGGCAAACTCACCGAGTTCAAATGGCGATACGGTGATCGTTAGAGCCGGCCAGGGGCTTACACCCGCTGGCGAACTCGTGCTCCTTCCAAATGACATCACAATCGATCTTGGCGACTTGCCCGACGAGCAAAACCTCGATGTGCAATTCAACGTAGCTTCGATCCCCAACACCCCGGCACGCACCCGCAGCGGAGCGTACGTTCTCGCGCTTCGGCCAGTCGAGTTCACAGCCAATCCCATCGCGTCTTACCCGACCAGCATTCAGGGCACACGGACCACGCATGACGGCGACATTGTGGAGGCCACCGCGATCGCCCTGGTGCCCTATCCGAGCCCCATCAACTGGACGGGCGGAAGTACTCAGGATGCCTCGCAACTTCGGGCGGCGCTGGCCCGGCAAATCTTCCTCAACGCAAACCCCAGCCAACTCTCCGACGCACTGTTGCCGCTGGCGATGATCTATCTGCAGCGCGGCGTAATCGTGTGGGTGGACCCCTACATGGTGCGGCGTGACAGCGGCCCGGAGTACAGCGGCTTGCGTCTGGGCCTGGCGGACCGGGCCACGCAACAGGCCTTCCTGATGCAGTACGACTCCATGCTGCAGGAGACAGTGTCATCGCGCATTACCTCCGGCGCGCCGGCCAGCTTTGCCGCGGCCAGTGTCTTCAAGGCGCTGCCTCCAGCTGGACGTTTTCCGCTGGCGAGCCTGGGTATCACTCAGGGAAATTCGCAAACCTTTACGCAGGCATTTTTCCCGCAACAACTCGATGTGCGGTTGAGCGTCATTCCGCTGGATGAGATTCCGGCGCTGGTCGAAGACAGTATGGCGCTGCCGCCTATCGATCTCACGTTGCCGGCAAACGCGTATGCGGACCTTTCGGTGTTTGCCCTGGTTCCCGTGCCGCGGAGCGGATTCACGGCACTCAAGAACAGCCTGCCCACGTTGGCTCCCAATCCCACGGTGCCGCAGATTCTCAGCTTCCGTACTCCTTCGGCTCTTCTCGGGCTGTATCGGGGCACGGTCGCCATCCGACAGCCGACGCAGAACCAGAACTCGGCCTGGCTAAACGCCATTGGGAACCAGACCTATGGCTTCTATATCCGCAACCGCAGCTCGCCCGCGTATGTGAGCTTTGCCACCGGGATCAATTCCTAGACGGGAGAGAGGCTATGCCCGCGACACCTATCACCGATCCAGTCACCGGCGAATCGCTGGTCGGCACGGAACCGCAGCTGCAGCAGCAGGTGGACCCTGGCTACTGGCGGCAGCGGCTCAATCTTTATACCGGACGCGCGCTCACCGTCTCTGCGCTGGACAGCGAACAGAACTATCGCGGCGGTCTGCTCGCGACCATGGGACAAGCAGTCTCTGCGGGCACCGTCAGCGGCCTCGCGCTGACCATGGAAATGAATAGTGCCGACCCTACACTCACTGTCACTCCCGGATATGGGATTACCGCTTCTGGCCAAGATGTAGTTCTGAACACCACTCTGAAGACAAGTCTAAGTACTCTCACAGTGATTGACCCAGTGACGGGCAGCGACTTGTACAGCTTTCGCCAGTCGGTCGGTGACCCTACCAACTCTACGTATGCGGGGATTCTGCTGCTGCAACCGGTGATCGCGCAAGTGAGCGGGCAGATGTTGGACACCGGAAGCCAGCCCAGCATAGTCAGCGGTAACCTGGGCGCATCCTGCAGTCAGGACCCGGCGGAATATGCCTATGAGGACTGGCAGATTGCGGATGCCGTGCGCCTGGTCTATCTTCCCTGGCCAGCTGGCGTTCCCTCGCTGCCGCTGCCTCCCGTCGCTCCTCAAGCAACCTGGAGAAACCGTCTCGCATATTCAATTTTTGAGGCAGAAGCCATCCTTGGCCCAGACGACCAATTGCCGTGGGCGCTGCTGGGACTGCCGGTTGCACTCATCGCCTTCGACCCCGGAGTCGCCTGGAAACCATCCTCGGCTTACAGTGCCGGTCAGTTCATCACCGATTCCAACTCCAACATTCAGGCGGTGAAGACGGCGGGAACGTCGGGCAGCGCGCAGCCCGTTTCCTGGAACCCCGCCTGGGGTGGTTTGACGACCGACGGCGGCGTTACCTGGGTTAACAGCGGCGTTGCCTGGAAGCCACTGTTCGTCGATTGCTCAGCGGTGGTGCGCGCGGGAGGATTGCCGCGCAACCGTTACGTGCTTCCGTCTCAACCGCCGCCGTTGTCGCAGTGGCAATCGGCGACGGCCTTTGCAAAAGGCGCCTTCATCATCGACTCCAACAACAATGTGCAACTGGTGCAGACCGCCGGCACCACAGGCGGGCCGCCGCCGCAATGGAACCCGGTCGTAGGCCAACCTACGACGGATGGTACGGTGACCTGGATAAATAATGGTTCAGCAAGCTGGCAGCCCAATACTGCCTTCGTAGCGAATCAATTTACCTACGACGCCAATGGCAACCTGCAACATGTGCTCATCGCGGGCACTTCCGGGAGCGTCGAGCCGGACTGGAATGGGATTTTTCTGCCGACCAGCGACGGCACTGTGACGTGGGTCAACAATGGCTCCGGGAACCCTCCTGTGGTTCAACCGGCGATGGCGCAAGCGCGAATCAATCAACTCTCGGAGCAGCTCAGCCAGGTCATGGTCGCGCAAGAGAAGTTCACAACTCTTGCCGACGTCTTCCCCACGCTACCCCCCAGCGGCATTTTGCCCACCTCCGCGTTGAACTTCACCAACCAAACAGCGCCTTGGTTTCCCCCCAACTGGTCGGTCTCCGCTGCACCCGTTTATCTGGAGGAGTTGGAGACCGCACTCGAAACCGGTATGCTGCTGGATCCGATCGCGGCGGAAACCGCTGCGCCCACCGATGCTTCACTGCTTGAACCAGTTGAAGTTCTGGTCCCACTTCCGGATTCCGTCTACGATCCCGACATTCTGGTGGTCGAGACTGTCCCATCCGTCTTCTATGACGAAGTGGCGCAGGCAACCGAGGCACGTAATCTAACGTTGCAGCAATTGGAGACGGTGCAAAGGGAGATGAATACCCTATTCGCCGTGGCAGGGCCAAATGTCCCGTCAAATCCCAATTTGATCGATCCCAACGCCGGGCTGACCCCGGACGAACTCGCGGGACGCAATACACCTCCGCCCTACACCCCGACCCCGACGGAGACTTTCGGTACGGTGCTGCAAACTACGTGGGAGGCATCGGGGACATACACCGCCGGGGAATTTGTCATTGATGGCAATGGAGCCATCCAGGTAGTGCTCATCGCTGGTAAGACGGGCGCCACGACTCCGATCTGGAACGCTGATGTTGCGGATACCACGACCGATGGGACCGTTACATGGTTAAACAACGGTCCCTGGGCTTGGCAGCCAAACACAGCCTACATCAAGGGTCAGTTTGTAGTAGACCAGAGTGGGTACAAGCAAACGGTGTCGACCGCCGGCTCCTCGGCATCGTCGCCCCCCGGCTGGCTTCAGCCCGAAAGTCTGGGTCAGACCAGACAGGACGGCGGGGTGATCTGGACGGCGGGCGGCAAAGCATTTTGGCAGCCTAACCATCCCTACACCGTTGGGCAACTGATTCTGGATGCTAACGGCAACGTTCAGATAGTACGGACCGCCGGCACTTCCGGAGCTTCGATACTTGCATGGGACCCGAATCCCGGGCAGCCCACACAGGACGGGGGAGTGCTTTGGAACAATCTCGGCCACTCAACCTGGCAACCCAATACAAGCTACTCCACCGGCCAAGCGATCACGGATTCCACTGGAAGCATTCAGGTCGCGACCACGGGCGGTGTCACAGCCTCTTCGCCGCCCAGTTGGCTACAGCCCGAGAGTCCGGGACAGACCACGCAGGACGGAATCATCTGGCAGTCTGGCGGCAAAGCGCTGTGGCAACCCGATTACTTGTACGCCGCGGGCCAACTGATTCTGGACGCTAACGGCAACGTGCAGCGTGTGCAGACCGGCGGCATCTCCAGCGATTCTGTTCGCACCTGGAACCCGAACGCCGGGCAGACCACATTAGACGGCGGCGTGACCTGGAACAATCTCGGCCACTCCACCTGGCTTGCGAACAAGAGTTACTCCGCCGGCCAGGCCATTCTGGACGCGAACGGAGACATTCAGATTGCGACGATCGGGGGCACCTCGGGCGCAACCCAACCAACCTGGAGCGAGGGCGGCAACGCCACTACCATGGATGCCGCAGTACTCTGGACCAATAGCGGGCTGCTGACCTGGCAAGCGAAAACACAGTATGCCGTGGGCCAGATTCTCATCGATTCGAGCGGCAACCTGCAATACGCCACCGTGCTGGATGCCAGCGGCAATCCCCAAGCCACCGGCACGACAGGCACGTCGGGAACAGCCGTTCCGGTGTGGAGCACAACTCCAGAGGGAACGACCACCGACGGCAACATCACCTGGGCCTATCTGGCCTACTATTCGACCGACTTACTGCAGCTCGAAGCCATAGCCAGCCAGGCCCCTTACACCACGACTTTTCAAGACAATTCGACCACGTCGTATACGATCTCGTTACTCAGCCAGGACGATCTGAACAATCTAACAACCAATGGCCTTCAGCTACTGATTACGAGCCTTAGCCAGAGAATCGCACAGGCCAACGATCTGCTCGACACAGCTTTTCTGACTGCACAAACCGACATTTACCGCTACCGGCAGAATGTTCTGGGAGCCACAGCTGCGAGCGCGCTGGCCACCTCGCCGGTGCTGGCAAATATAGCCACCGGCGAGACCGCTTCCGCTACCGCGGAAAACTTGCAGGCGTACATCGGTTCGGTTGTGCCGACCGCCATTCCCGCACCCGGCACCACGCCTGCGCCGCCCGTCTATAAGCCACCGATTTTGAATCCAGTCAAGGACCCTGTAGTGCTGGTCAACAAACCGGCCTTTCACGGTTTCGTCGAAAACACGGCCGCAAAGCCTCAATCGCTGCGCGCCCGGGCGGTCTCGGAAACGATGACCGCAAGCAAGACGGTCGTACGCACCGGCATCCGCGTCGGCTCACCCTCCCCAACAACGGCTGGGACAAACAAAATTATCGTTGACGAGGCCCTCACGGGCGTGTCGACCGGATTCGCCAAATCGGTGACCACCGCCGGTCCCACGCAGATGATCGTTGCTCCTGGCAAGAATATCGTCGCCACCTCGATAGACATCACCAGCCAGTCGCCATTGACCGGCGCGCAGATGAACATTCGCACGCTCACCATCGCCGAACGTCTGCAACAGTCCCCTTCGCAGGAGGCGATGTTTTACTCGATCGCAAATCGTTTCAATTTTCTGACGACCCTGGAAGCTCTGGAGAACGACCTCAACCTGGTTGCCGACGATCTGCCGATCCTGATGGATAACCTGTCGTCAGCAAGCACGACATCCACCACGTCAGGCGGCTCGACAACCAGCACCTCCACCACTACCACTGCCACGTCGCCTCCTACCGCAGTTCCCGTAGAGACTCATACCTTCTCTGAGTGGCTCGGGCCGAGCGCCACCCGCAACCCGAACTATCCGAACAACCAGGCGGCAATTTCGGGTAAGTTGCAGTCTCCGTATCTGATGCAGGATTCGTCGGAGGCCACACTCTTCTCGGTAGGCGTGCGCGTGGTGGAGCAGCACACCATGATGTTGCGCGCGCTGGAGGCGCGTGTGCAGCAATACGCCGACTTTGTCACGCTTTGCACCAACGCGCTGAATAACATCCAGCGGGACATCCAGCAAGCACAGACCTACGTTACCCAGCTCAAGAACAACCTGCTGCAGGACCGCCAGAATGTGGCCTTTACGAGCGCGTTGCTGGGGGATGAAATCCAGCAGGTGCAGACCGTCAACCACAAACGCCAGCAGGTGCTCGCGAGTGCCGTGCAACTGGTCGCCTACACCCGCGCGCGGACACTCGAGGCGATCGACACCGCGCCGAGCCGGCAATTAGTACCAGCCAATGTCAGCAACCCGGTGCCGGCGTGTTTGCAACAGTCGGTTTCGATTCCCCCCGAACTGCGGGAGATCGTCGGCCAGCTTCGCGAGGCGCCGGTCAACTGGCTGCCGGCCGCATCCTCGCAGGTCAGTAATCTCCAGCGTCCGGTACTGCTGCAGGAACTGGCAATCGCCATGCAGGCGCGCGCGACCCAGATGTTGCAGCTTCCGGCGCTGCCCTCATCGGCGGCCAGCGAGACGGGAGTCTACGCGTCTACCATCGCCAGCGTCTACACCGCCAATCAGCAGATGTTTCGCACCTTCCAGACGCAGCGTGCAGCGGTGCAGCCAGCCGCGCTCGCCAGTCTCAGTTGGAGCAGCCAGGTCGCAGGCGTACAAAACATCGCCGCGATCAACGATCTCATCTCCGCCGAGTCCGTGCACACGGAGATCAGCAACACTGTCGCCCGGATCATCCAGCAAGTCTCCAGCGTCGCCACTTGTCTCTACACGCGGGTCAGCGTCGCCTTGCCCATCGACCGGCTGACATGGGCCGAATACCTAAGGGGCGCAGGGCTCTCCGTTCAATTACAGAGCCTGGCGATCCTGCCTGGGTGGAACCAGCTTGCTTATACCGACCGCCAACAGATGCAGTTGCTGGTGGACTGGCTCTTTCTGCAGATCGACACGACCAACACCGCGGCCGCTGCGTTTATGAGTGACGTGGTGCGCACGGCAATCCTGCTGGCGAGCGACGTTCCCGTCGACAACATCATCCCCGGCAACGTGATTGCTCGCACCCTGCCCGCAATAGGGGGAGTTGTCTCGCTTAGCTTGCCTTCAGATCGCATCTCCTCGGGCATGTACGTGAACCTTTACTCCGGTGCGACGCTCGCAGCCCGCGGCGTGGTGAGCGATTTGGATAGCAGCACGGTGAATGCAACGGTGACCGATGTGTTTACTCCGGGAACCTATCTCGAAGCCACCGACACTGCTCATTTCACCACCCTGACGCCGCAGGCAGTCGCGTTGCGGCCTTTGTTCATGCAGAGTTGAGGCAATGCAGTTCGGACTGGCACGACAAACCGGCAGATTCGACCGTCACGTAAGGCGAAGCTACTTGCGGATGGGCGAAGGAGCTTCTCGCCATCGCATCTCCTATTCCCTCGAAGAGGCGCTGCGATTGGCGAACTTGCCTGGCGAGGAAGAGGGGCGCATCTACTGCTTCCGCAGAGTCTCGTTCGTCGGAATCCCAGCCGATGCCAACCGAAAAGTCTGGATGGAGCGGGTACAGCAGACTCTCAGCGACTTGTCGATGCAGGCGGTCCACGCGTCCGCACCAAATGCTGACCGGGCCGACGCGATTTACTTCAACAACCTGGAGGAAGCGCTGGAAACGCTGCTTTACAAAGCGCTGCACGCTCCTTGCGGCGCCGCGTGGGCAAGACCGGAATGGTTCTCAGCTTCTTTGCTTGGTGTTGAAGCGGAAGCAGGCTACCGTGGGCTGATTCCAGCAATCGTCGAGCGTCTTCCGCCGGCGGCGATAGCGCCGGGCGTAGCAGCGGCGATGCTGTTTGCGGCGCTGGGCAAAGCCGATCCTTCCGTGCTGCTTTTGGCAATTCCCGCCGGCGCCATGCGCGAATGGGTGCGCGAGCTGGAGGGTCAGAGTAACTTCGGCGGAGACGCGCCTCCGCTGCAGCTCCCGGATAGGTTGAAAACCACACTGCAACGGGCGGCAGTGCAATTTGGATGGAAAGATCCGGGCACCCTGTGGCTGGCGGTGCAGGCGGTTCTCTCAGTTTCGCCGAACATGTGGGCTTCGGGCACAGCTGTGAAGCGAGCGCGCGCCACGCTGAGGATGCTGGAAGCGGAACAATTCCGCGAGTTGCCCGTGCGCCGTGCATTCGCGTCCCAGAGCGCTACAGCTCAAATGCTGGTCTTCGACGATGACGGGGAAACCGGCGGGCAGGATGAGTCTTCACTCGACACGGGGCGCGGATACTCCGCTGAAAAACGAGTGCCGAAGGCGGCGCAACACGATGGAGTGGATCTCTCCAGTTTGCATGCGATGGCTGGTGAATCTCCGTTGCCTGAAACCGTGCCGTCCCCTGGAGACGTGTCCGATGTGCCGTTAGAAATCGGATCTCCCGCAGTTCTGGTTGCGGAGGGCACCGCCCTCAGGCCGCTGCTGGGCGCCGCTACGTCGGCGGCCGGCTTATTCTTTTTGCTCAACGCTCTTCGCCATGCTGGGATCGTCGCCGCACTCGATTCCTGCCCCGCCCTGGCAGAGGCTGGCCTGGCGGCGCACATCCTGAAGCGGCTCGCTGTTGATGCCGGAGTCGACAGCCGCGATCCGATTCTTCTCTGCCTTCGTCCGCTACAAGAGAAATTCATATTAACTGCAGAAGTTCTGGCCGTCCTTCCTCAGCAGCTTAAGGCCTGGCCGGCTGGATTTGCGGTTTCGTCCCGGGCCGGATTCGACAGCCAATATTTTCTGCGCGTGTGGGCTCTTGCGGTGAGGCGATGGTGCTGGCGAACGGGAAGGCTTACGGTGGGCGAGATCGTGCAACGCAAGGGCCGGGTCTGGCAGACGAGGACTGACCTCGACGTCACACTTCCGCTGGCAGGCGTGGACATTCGCATCCGCCGCCTCGGGCTCGACATCGACCCAGGCTGGTTGCCATGGTTTGGCGAATTCGGACGCGTGGTGCGCTTTCATTACCGCGATCGTGAACCGGAGACACAGGAATGTTGAATTTGGCCAGAGACGCAGTCGTCGAAGATCAACTGGACGCTTTCTCTTTCGTCCTAAGCGGACTGGCGCGGCTGGCGAAGTCCTGCGACACGCTGGACGAAAACATCCAGGAACAATTGCAGTCCGTCGCCACGTGCTGCCTCCGCGGCGAGAGGAGCTTGTCCTCGGCGTTTCAGGATTACATGAGACGCCCCGCCGAAGCCGATGCGGGGTTATCCGAGGTGGCACGGCGATTCAGCCTCGACACTGTGGAAGTGCTCGGCATCCGGCTGGCCATTGCCGCCGAACAGGACTTGCTGACCGGTCACCTCTTGTCGCATTTGCAGCAACCCCTCGCTCAGTCCCGACCCACCATCGGGCTCGTGGCCCAAGCCTATGCGGCTGATGACGTCCACCACGCCGTCCACGTGTTAGGACAAGGCAACGCCGTTCGCTGTGGCCTGCTGCAGCTCTGCGGTGAAGACAATCCGCTGCCGGAGAGGCAAATACGCATTCCGCTTCCCACAGCTCTTGCCCTACAACAGATGGAGAGTTCCTGGCCGGGGACGTCGCCGATTAACTTCGATCAGTATCAGGTCCCCTTAGGCAGAACGTCAGATGCTCGCGCCGCGGCACTTGCCAGGCGTTTGCATCACGCCAATGGTGGCGGTCCTGCTCTTGTCATTCGTTGTGGCGACGCGCTTGAGGCCCGAGCTGCCGCCGCACAGATCTGTTCTCACTGCGACGCGCGGGCGGTGCTGATCCACACCGACCAGTGGACCGGCATGGCGCCATGGCTTGTTCTGAACGGCTTGATTCCTGTCTTGGCACAATGGCTTGCGCCGGGTGAGCGGAAAAGCGTCCCGGTGATTCCAGGTTTCGCCGGACCTATCATCCTGCTTACCGGGCCCGAAGGCGAGTTCGAATCCGACGATCGGCTGATTCTCGATTGGCGGCTGGAGACTCCTTCAACATCGGAGCGCGTCGAACTCTGGACCGCGGCCATAGGTGATCGGGCACTGGCAGATCGTCTGGCTGCCGAACATCGCCACGCCGCTGGACGCATCGCAACGCTGGCGGCGAAGGCCCGCGAGGACTGGGCGGCCAACAAAGATGGCATCGTAGCGCCTCTGTCCTACGCCCATATCCGCTCTGTCTCGCGGCGCGGCGATTCGGTTGGGTTAGGAGCGCTCGCCGAGTTGATCACGGATGAAGTCGGCGACGAAGCCTTGGTCGTAAACGCCTCTCTGCATCATGAATTGGAGTCGTTGGTCACCCGCTGCCAGTTGCGGGAGCAGTTTCCGCATTCCCTCGGGCCTTCGATTCAGGCGCGGTACCGGCCCTCTGTGCGTGCACTCTTTGTCGGCCCCTCGGGCACGGGAAAAACTCTGGCTGTTGGCTGGCTTGCCAGCCGTCTAGGTATTCCTCTGTTTCGCGTCGACCTGTCGGCGGTCACCTCGAAATACATCGGAGAAACGGAAAAGAACCTCAGCCAGTTGCTGGCGCGGGCCGAGCAGAATGAAGTCCTGCTGCTGTTTGACGAGGCCGATTCGCTTTTTGGCAAGCGAACCGATATCCATGAAGCCAACGACCGCTTTGCCAACGCACAAACCAACTATTTGCTGCAGCGCATGGAGAGCTACGACGGAATTACGATTCTCACCAGCAATGGCCGCAACCGTTTCGACGACGCGTTCTCCCGCCGCTTTGACGCCATCCTGTCGTTTCCGCTCCCTGGGCCTGAAGAACGCCGAGCACTGTGGCTGGCCCATCTGGGCGTGGAGCACAGAGTCAACTCAGGCCAGTTGAACTTGCTAGCGGCGGTTGCCGACCTCACGGGGGGGCAAATCCGCAACGCTGTGTTGCGCGGAGCGGTACACGCCGCGCAGGACCGGAAGAGCATTCAGTATCACCATTTGCTGACCGGGGTCGCGAGCGAGTACCGGAAATTGAGCCGGCAACTGCCCAACGAACTCAAGCAGGCACGAGCCGCCGCCCAACTGTCGAATGAATCCTGAAGAGCACTGCATTCGGCTATGCCAGCTTCTGCCACTGTCGCTTCCAAACCCACCGCCAGGTCAGGGAACGCGCTCGCCAGCCGTGCTCCCGCCAGGGCTGTGTCGGCGCCGAAAGCAGAGGTGAAGGCGGCGCCTTCGCGGGCGGCACCGCCAGCGCTCCCCGTCTTTGCCCGGCCGGCTCTGCCATCGAAACCTCCGGCTGCTTCGACAGGCGGCGTTCATGAGCCGGTTCCGATGGCTGCGCCCAGGCCGGCTGATTCCCTGCCGCCTGCGCCCAAACCAGTTGCTGTCCTGCCAGGCGTTCAGAAGCACGCGGCTCCTCTGCCAGCGGTTGCAAAGCACGAAGCTCACCCATCACTTGCTCCACATCCATCTGCGCCCAAGCCCGCGGCTCTGGTGCCAGCTGTTCCAAAGCGCGAAGCTCATTTACCAGTTGCTCCATTTCCGGCCCCACTCAGGTCCGCCGCTCTGTTGCCGGCTGTCCCGAAACCCGCAGTTCCGCTACCCGGTGCGCCACACCCTGCCGCGCCCAAGTCCAAAGTTGCCGCACCTCCGCCGGCTTCTCCCAAGCATCCCGAGAACCGCCATGCCGGTGCGCCCAAACCGCGCCCAAAACTCGCTCCGCTGGTTCATCCGAAGGGCCCAAGCACTAGTGGAGGACAGCCGCTGGCTCCGCATATCAAGGAAGCCATTCAGAACAGCCTTCTAGTCGACCTTGGTGCGGTGCGGCTCCACGCCAGCACTGCGGCGGAGAGAAAGGCCCAGTCTCTTTCCGCTCGCGCTTTCACCTTCGGCAATGACATTTTCCTCGGCAAGGGCGAACACCCAACCGATCTCACCCTGATCTCGCATGAAGCCGCTCACGTCATCCAGCAGCAATCCGCACCCGCGGTGCAGACATGGTCACCCGACCGGAGCGACCGCTACGAGCGCGAGGCCGACCAGGCTGCAGCGGCAGTACAGCGCAGCGAACCCTTTGCAGTACGGGAACGTGTCGACGCTCCCCGGGTGCAGCGGTTGGGCATCAGCGATGCGTTGGACTACTTCGCCGATAAGGCCAACAACATCCCCGGCTACCGGATGTTCACCATCGTTCTCGGGGTCAACCCGATCAACATGCAGCCGGTGGAGCGCAGCGCCGCGAACGTCCTTCGCGCGGTTGTTGAATTCATTCCTGGCGGAGGGCTCATCACCCAGGCGCTCGATAAGTATGGGGTCTTCGACAAGGTCGGCAATTGGGTACAGGAGCAACTCGATACCTTGGCCATGACGGGCAGTTCCATCAAGAAGGCCCTGATGGACTTCCTCGACAGCTTGAGCTGGAGCGACATTTTCCACCTGGGCGACGTCTGGGACCGCGCCACGCGCATCTTCACCGAACCCATCGACCGGATCAAGAACTTTGTCAAAGGCTTTGTGGAAGGGATCTGGAAGTTTCTCCGCGACGCCATTCTCAAGCCGATCGCCAAGCTCGCCGAGGGCACTGCCGGCTGGCCCCTGCTGACCGCAGTGTTGGGCAGAAACCCCATCACCGGCGAAGCCGTGCCGCGCACTCCCGAAACCCTCATCGGCGGCTTCATGAAGTTGATCCATCAGGACGAGATATGGAACAACCTCAAGAAGTCGAACGCCGTTTCCCGAGCCTGGGCATGGTTCCAAGGCGTACTCTCCGGCCTGCTGGGCTTCGTCAGTCAGATTCCCGATCTCTTCATTCAGGCCCTCAAGTCGCTGGAATGGTCCGACGTTATCAATCTTCCTCAGGGATTCATGAAGCTTGTCGGCGTGTTCGGCAAGTTCCTCGGCAACTTCACCAGTTGGGCGGGGGGCAAAATCTGGGACCTGCTCCAGATCATCTTTGAAGTGGTTGCGCCCGCCGCCATGCCCTATCTCAAGAAAGTGGGCGCGGCCTTCAAGGGCATCCTGCAAAACCCCATGGGCTTTGTGCGCAACCTGGTGGCCGGCGCCAAGCTCGGCTTCGTGAACTTCGGCTCGCACTTCCTCAAACATCTCCAGGCTGGCCTCATCGATTGGCTCACCGGATCGCTGCCCGGCGTCTACATCCCCAAGGCTCTGTCGCTGGTTGAGTTCGGAAAGTTTGCGCTGAGCGTGCTTGGAATCAGTTGGGCCCAGATTCGCGGCAAGATCGTGAAGGTGCTGGGGCCGAACGGCGAAACCATCATGAAGGGGCTTGAAACAGGCTTCGATGTAGTGGTTGCGCTGGTGAAGGGCGGTCCGGCTGCGGCGTGGGAGTTGATCAAGGAAAAGCTTACCGACCTGAAAGATACGGTGATCCAGGGTATTACCAGCTTCGTCATCGATACGATCGTGCAGAAGGCGATACCGAAGCTAATATCGATGTTCATACCCGGCGCCGGGTTCATTTCGGCGATCGTGTCCATCTACGACACGATTAAGACCTTCCTGGAGAAGCTGTCGAAGATCATGGCAGCGGTGAAGGCCTTCCTCGATTCCATTGTTGCCATCGCCGCCGGTCAGATCGAAGGCGCCGCCAATAAGGTAGAGAGCACGCTGGCCGGCCTGCTGTCGCTGGCCATCAGCTTCCTCGCCGGCTTCCTCGGCCTCGGCAACATCGCCAGCAAGGTCCTCGCCGTGATCGAGAAAGTCCGGGCGATGGTGGACAAGGGAATCGACGCGGCCATTGCGTGGATCGTGGGCAAGGCAAAGGCGCTTTTCGCCAAATTGTTTGGGGGGAAGGACAAGCTGGACGACCGCACCCCGGAGCAGAAGCAGGCGGCCTTGAAAAGCGCCATCCAAGAGGCCCAAGCGCTTCAGAACAATCAGGAAATCAGCGATGAAGATGTCAGGAAAGGTCTTAGCA
>Ga0302326_10016635_pt1 | contig 15384 bp, 10 predicted proteins | sample Palsa_T0_3_FD_202264 | JGI IMG/M metagenome (GOLD analysis project Ga0302326, IMG submission 202264) | Peat permafrost microbial communities from Stordalen Mire near Abisko, Sweden - Palsa_T0_3 | ecosystem: Environmental > Terrestrial > Soil > Palsa > Peat permafrost | place: Sweden: Abisko...
TGATTGGCTGCGTCGACAAATCAATCGTCTCCCCTGGAGCATGCGCGCCCTCGCCCGTCGCCCCAACACCCGCCAGGCCAGGGATGATCCCCGCCACAAACGAAATATCTCCCGCGCCCCTCTTCATCGGATCCAGCTCCGGCATCGCCCCAAATCCCAGACTCGCATTCGCCCCATTCAGCATCTTCAGCAGCGCCCGGCTCTCCGCCGTGGGAGCCATCGCCGGATACCCCTCCCCAAACGTCAGCGTCGCCCCCGTCTTCGCCAGATGCGCAGCGACAATCGCTTGCATCTTCTTCTCCACCCGCTCCGTCTGCTCGTTTGAAATGGTCCGGATATCCCCACTCGCATACGCCGCCGGAGCGATCACGTTATCCTTCCCCGTCGCCGTCCCGTTGTTCCCCGCGTCATCCACATTCACGCTTGACCCGCCCAGCATCATCCCCACGTTGTACGTCAGATAGGGCTCCGGCAGCTGCGTTCGAAAATCATCCAGGATCCGTGCCAGTTCATAGATCGCCCCATACCCCATGCGCTCGTTGAAAATTCCCGACGAGTGCCCCGTCTCTCCCGTCGTCTTCAGGTGCCACGTAATCGAGCTCCGCCGGCTTACGCTCCCGTAGAACACGCCGTCTACCCGCGGCGTCCCCTCGAACTCCAGCGCAACATCGCTGTGCCGCGCCGCCGCTATCATGTCCCGCCGCGAAATGCTCGCCGGCTCTCCATGCGCCTCTTCATCGCCGCTCAGCACCACCGCGATCTCCGCGTCCTTCAGCACACCTGCCGCTTGCATGGCCTTCAGCGCATACAGCATGTCCACCAGGCCGCCCTTCATGTCGTTCGTCCCCGGCCCTGTGGCAATGTTGCCGTTCACTGTCCAGGTCTGGAACGGACTTGTTTTCTCGAACACTGTGTCCATGTGCCCGATCAGCAGCATCCGTTTACCACACTTCTCGGCGCCAGCCGGACACTTGTGTTCCGCCACCAGCACACCCGCGCGCTCCACCTCATCCATTGGGATCCACTGCACCTCGAACCCCAGCCCGCTGAGTTCCCCCATCATGATCTTCCCCACAGCCCGCACGCCGTCCAGGTTGTGCGTGCCGCTGTTGATCGCCACCAGCTTCTCCAGCAATGCATTCGATTCCTGCTCATGCGCGTCGATATAAGCGACCATCGCATTTTCAGGAGCCGACAGAACCTGCGCACTCTGACCGGAAGCCCGCAGCAATCCCGCCATCGCCACAACAGCACAGAGCAACAAAGCACGTATCCGCATGCCCGAAAGCATACCAGCGTTGGATTCGCTGTTCGCGGCCCTTGTTCCGGGCTTGCGCCCTGTTCCCTGTTCCCTGTCCCCTGTACTCTGTCCTCATGCCCTGGTACGACTACATCGCCGCCTTCTTCGCCGGACTCTTTCTCGCAAACGCCGTGCCCCACTTCGTCCAGGGAGTCTCCGGCAACCCCTTCCCTTCACCCTTCGCCAAACCTCCCGGCAAAGGACTCTCCTCGCCCATCGTCAACGTCCTCTGGGCGCTCCTCAATCTCCTCATCGGGTACATTCTGCTGCGCGCCGGAAAAGTCTCCGGCAATAATCTCCCTGCCCTCGCGGTCTTCTTCGCCGGCGCCGCAGCCATCAGCATCATGCTCAGCATTAACTTTCGCGATAAGCATTCGCAGTAGCTGCCTCCCCGATCCCGCGAAGCCGGATCTCATTCTTTCCGTTCCTGTCGGAACAGAAAGAACGAAAACCCAAAACCAGCGGCTTCGTCTTTGGGCCCGGCTTGCAGTCGCGCCCAAAAAGCAACCCACCCCATCCAGCTCCGCTCCCGTGCGAGAGCCCGCTCCGCGGACTCTCGCACGAAAACCGGGTTCTCCTTCCTTTCCGTTCCTGCCGGAACAGAAGGAACGAAAACCCGAAAACCCCGTTGGCTGTTGGTGCCTGTCGGCGCCAACAGCCAATCCACAGGTTCGCTCGCCCGATCGCGCCTGCTCCGCAGGCGCTCCCGCACGACCGAACCGCAGCCTGCAAACAAAAACCCCCAACCCCAGCGAACGCCAGGTTCACCCCACAGCAAGAAGTGTGAATCCTCTGCCGCCGTACTTCAATACAAATCGGCTCCGGTTCACCCCGAAAGTACTCCTCTCGTACCATTTCGGCACCAACGTTCGGAGCCCACAGCGGTGCTCCCGATCACCTCTCGCTCGCGATAATTCGCCTCCAATCACCCTTTCCGCCCAATGTGGAAAATCTGTCAAGCCCCAGCCCCAAAATCCAAAGTAACAACCGCTGACTTAGAACCACTTACAAGCCAGCCGACCCAAACAAATTTGGCATGTTTTATATCTGGACTTGATATCCTATAGATATAAGGTAGAAAACGAAAAAAGCTCCGCTCACGCGGGGCTTTTTCTGTTTTCCGTGGTTGGCATTCGGGTTCGAGGGGGCTGGCGTGGTGGCCAGGCCCCTCGCTTTTTCCGATCACCCACAAAATTGTCATCCTGACCGGAGCGCGGCCAAAGAACCGTCCAGCGATGCGAGGAACTCAATCCGCGCGTAGTCGAATGGACCCTCCGGAGCTGAACGCTGTCTGCGCCACGCAAGAACTCGGCGCGGAGGGGAATCGGTCGCGTTAGCGGCCGACCAAAACTCAATCGGTGCCAACGGGTACCTAACCTGGCTCAGCGCCAGCACGAAAGGGAAATATCTATGTCTGACGCAACACAAACAACAACCGAAACCCAGAAACCAAAAACACCCTTCGATCCCGACAACCCCGACATGACCACACCACGCCGCTGCCGCGCCCTCAAAGTCGACGGCATCCAGTGCCGCCAGTCCGCCATGAAGGGCTTCGACTACTGCATCGCCCACTTCGAGCGCAGTCCCCGCAAACTCGCCAAACCCGGCCACATCATCGTGCCCCTCCTTGAGGACCACTCCGCCGTCCGGCTCATGTGTACCAAAATCATGTCCAGCGCGCTCAATCACGAGCTCGACCCCATCGACGGCCGTCTCGCACTCGCCGCCGCCAAAATCGCCGTCTTCGCCCTGCCCCGCCTGCCCCGCATGAAAGAATCCGACAAACCCGAGCCCGTCCAGGAAGCCGTCCACAACTTCTCCATGGACGAGGAGGGCAACTGGATCGGTCCCCGCGAAGCCTACCGCGGCCCCAACAACACCTTCGAGCCCGAGTGGTCCGCCGCCAAATATATGTTTGAGCAGCACTGCATCCGCTACGGCACGCCCCTCCCCGAATCCGCCGCCGACTTCCCCGACTGCGGCTGGCTCACCGAAGAAGAAATGAAGATGGATCCCCGCGAGTGGACCGTGCGCCAAAACCGTCGCCTGGATGCTGTGCTCGCAGAAGCTAAAAAAATAGAAGCCGCCCGAGCCAAAGCCCGCGACGAAAAGAAACAACAAGCCGACAAAGAAGCCGGCATCGAACCCACGCCAGCGCCCAAGCCCCTGCGCCACGGAGAAGCCCTCGGCTACTACGACCCAGTCCCCGAATCAGCCCCAGAGAAGAAGCCAGCCGCCTCAGCCCCGGCCCCGGTCGAGCCGGCGACACAGCAACACGCAACCACCACCGCTCAGCCGGCCAGCCAGCTCACCGCGAGCGACCTCCGGCGCATGGCCGACAATCAGTCCAAAGCTGCGGCGAAACAGCCGCCATCGGACACCACAGCGAAAGAACCGCCACCCTTCCCCATCCCCGGAGTCCCCATCAGCTGGCCCGACGAAGAAAACGGAGTCTGCTGGTGCGGAGGCCCCGACCAACAATTTCCCTGCGAACCGTGCCGCCTGAAAAGAGACGCCAACAACCTCGACCTCAAAGCCGTAGCCGAGCCAAAACTCCGGGTCTCAAAAACCCGGTTGCCCCATCCTTTCTCGTCGCGTTGCTCGACGAGAAAGGGTGGGATACCGCAACTCCCACCCTGCCGCCTTTCTGAAACCTGTACCCTGCCACCTGTACCCTGTTCCCCTGTTGTCGATGCTGTCAACACCGCCAGGAATCACATTCCATGCCGGATACAAACTGTCACCCGAAAAAAAGTGACAGTTTCACGCTTTGGAGCACATCCCAAGAACCGCCCGCTGAACTCAGTCGCTCTCGAACAAAACCAGCAAACCGAAGGAGGACCCACGATCCCTTAACATAGTTCCAGACATGACACACAACCAGCACGGCTTCTCCACTCGATCCATCCACGACGGGCAGGAGCCCGATCCTCGCACCGGCGCAGTCAACGTACCCATCTACTTGTCCTCCACCTATCAGCTGGAGGGCATCGAAAAGCACCGCGGCTGGGAATACTCCCGCGTCTCCAACCCCACCCGCGACGCCGTCGAAACCAGCCTCGCGTCTCTCGAAGGAGGAGCCACTGGACACGCGTTCGCCAGCGGCATGGCTGCCATCGCCGCCCTCGTCACCATGCTCAAAGTGGGCGACCACGTCATCTGCGGCGACAACGTCTATGGCGGCACCACGCGCCTCTTCACCCAGGTCATTCCGCACCACGGCATCGAGTTCAGCTTCGTCGACACTTCGAACCCGGACAACGTCCGCCGCGCCATCCGTCCCACCACGAAGCTCGTCCACATCGAGACGCCAACCAACCCGCTTATGACCCTCACCGACATCCGCGCTGTCGCCGATGTCTGCCACCAGCACGGCATCCCGGTGAGCGTCGACAACACCTTCATGTCGCCCTACCTCCAGCGCCCGCTCGAACTCGGCGCCGACATCGTCATGCACTCGACCACCAAATTCCTCAACGGCCACTCCGACGGCCTCGGCGGCGTCCTCGTCACCAACTCCCCCGAGCACGCCGAGACTTTCCGCTTCGTGCAAAAGTGCACCGGCGGCATCCTCTCGCCTTTTGAAAGCTGGCTCGTCCTCCGCGGCGTCAAGACCCTCGCCGTCCGCATGCGCCAGCACGATGAGAACGGCCGCCAGGTCGCCGCATTCCTCGCGAAGCACCGGAAGGTCAGCAAGGTTCTCTACCCCGGCCTCGAAACGCATCCTCAGTACGAGCTGGCGAAGCGTCAGATGCACGGCTTCGGATCCATGATCGCCTTCGAAGTCGGCTCGCGCGCCAACGCCGACAAGCTGCTCCAGAGCGTCCGCGTCATCACCAACGGCGAATCGCTCGGCGGCGTCGAATCCCTCATCTCGCACTCCGCCACCACCACGCACGCCGCCGTCCCGCAGCAGGAGCGCGAGCGCATCGGCATCACCGAAGGCCTCGTCCGCATCTCCGTCGGCATCGAGGACATCGCAGACATCCTCGCCGACCTCGATCGAGCCCTGGCCGCAATATGAAGATCGCTCTCCTGGCGCTGCTGTTGGCCGCAAACCTCAGCAGCGCCCAAACTACGCCCAATGGGCCGGAGACTTATCGATACTTCCGAGTCGGCGCGCCCACCAACATCCAGACCCATCCTCGCGCAGGCTACGCCCTGATGGGCGGAGGAGCCGACCTCGACGAAGCCTTCCGTTGGCTCTGCGATCGCGCCGACGGCGGCGACTTTCTGGTGATCCGCGCCACCGGAACCGATGCTTACAATCCATATCTCCAGGGCCTGTGCCACCTCAACTCCGTCGCGACCCTGGTGATTCCCGACCGCGCCACCGCCAGCGACGTATTTGTAACCAAGACGATTACAAATGCCGCCGCCATCTTCATCTCCGGCGGAGATCAGGGAAAATACATTAGCTACTGGGCCGGAACCCCCGTCGAAACTGCCCTGCGCCAGGCCGTGAAGAATGGCGTCCCTATCGAAGGAACCAGCGCCGGACTCGCCGTTCTCGGCCAGTACATTTACTCCGCCCAAAACGATCCACCCGACGGCCCCGACCTCACTTCGGATGCCGCCCTCGCCGATCCTTTCAACCGCCAGGTCGTCCTCGCACCAGACCTGCTCGGCATTCCGATCCTCAAAGGCATCATCACCGATACCCACTTCGACACGCGCAAACGCGAAGGCCGGCTGCTGGTGTTCATGGCCCGCATCCTCGCTTCGGGCCAAACCGCAAAGATCCGAGCTATCGGAGTCGACGAAAAAACCGCTGTTTTAGTGGATCCCGACGGCCAAGCGAAAGTCGTCGGCAAAGGGGAAGCTGATTTCTTCGAAGCCTCGGGCAAGCCGCAACAATGCGAACCAGGCAAGCCGCTCACGTTCAAAACGATTAGCGAACGGCCAGTTCCAACTGGCCACATGTTCGACCTCGTCCACTGGACAGGAGACACTCTGCCTTCTCAAATCATCATCGAAAAAGGCTCGATGGCTGCATTCTCGGATTAGCAAAAGCAAAAGGCAGGCTCGATACCGAGCCTGCCTCTTCTGTACCCTGCAACCTGTACCCTGTTTTACTGATGCGGCCGTTGCTCCGGCGTAGCAGGCACATTGAGCACGCCTGCCTCGAGAACATCCGGCGTCTCTTCCTTCAGTTCGGGCAGAGGAGCTTCGAGCGCGATCTTCAGAACCTCGTCCATCGTGTCGACGAAGTTCAGCTTCATCGCATTGCGCAGATTCTCCGGAATGTCCGGCAGATCCTTGCGATTGTCCTCGGGCAGAATCGCCTCGAAGATGCCGGCGCGATGCGCCGCCAGTAGCTTCTCTTTGAGTCCGCCGATCGCCAGCACCTTGCCGCGCAGGGTCACTTCGCCGGTCATCGCTAAGTCGCGACGAACCGGAATCCGTGCCAGCGCGCTGGCCAATGCAGTCGCCAGCGTAATGCCCGCCGAAGGTCCGTCCTTCGGAATCGCGCCTTCAGGAACGTGAATATGAATGTCGACGTTGCGATAAAAGTCGCGAGGCAATCCAAGGTGCTGTGCACGGCTCCGCACATACGAGAGTGCCGCCTGCGCGGACTCCGTCATTACGTCGCCCAGTTGCCCGGTCGTGGTCAATTTGCCCTTGCCGTCGAGCACCTGCACTTCGGTCTGCAGAATGCAGCCCCCAACCTCGGTCCATGCCAGCCCGTTGACGAGACCAATTTCGCTCTTCTCACCCACCATCGAGTCCCGGAACTTCGGCACACCCAGAAACTCGGACAGATTCTCTGGCGTCACGCTTTCCTTGTGCTTCGCCCCATGCTTGATCACGCGCCGCGCGACCTTGCGGCAGACGTTGCCGATCTCGCGCTCCAGATTCCGCACGCCCGCTTCGCGGGTGTAGTAGCGAATCATATCGGTCAGCGCCGCGTCGGTGAACGCAAGGTTCTTCTCAGTCAATCCGGTATTGTCGCGCTGCTTCTTCAGCAGATATTGCTTCGCAATTTCCAGCTTCTCGACCTCGGTGTAGCCGTGCAACCGCAGAATCTCCATGCGGTCCTGCAGCGCGGCAGGAATCGTGTGCAGCACGTTGGCGGTCGCCACAAACAGAACTTGCGAGAGGTCGTAATCGACGTCGAGATAATGATCCTGGAAGCTGTGGTTCTGTTCCGGATCGAGCACCTCGAGCAGCGCCGATGCTGGATCGCCTCGGAAATCCGAGGCCATCTTGTCCACTTCATCCAGCATGAAGACCGGATTGCGCGTTCCCGCCTTCTTCATCGACTGAATGATCTGCCCGGGCAGCGCGCCGATGTAGGTGCGACGATGACCACGAATCTCGGCCTCGTCCCGGATGCCGCCCAGGGACATGCGCACAAACTTCCGTCCCGTGGCTTTCGCGATCGACATGCCCAGCGACGTCTTGCCGACGCCTGGAGGCCCGACGAAGCAGAGGATCGATCCCTTGGGATTCTTCACCAACTGACGGACGGCCAGGAACTCCAGGATGCGCTCTTTGATCTTTTCGAGGCCGTAGTGGTCCGCGTTCAGAACCTTCTCAGCGTGATCGATGCTGCGGGTTTCCTTCGACTTTTTCTTCCACGGCACCGCGAGCAGCCAGTCGAGGTAGTTGCGCGAAACCGTCGACTCGGCGGACATTGGCGGCATCGCCTCGAGCTTCTTCAGCTCCTGGGTCGCCTTTTCGAAGACGTCCTTCGGCATTCCTGCCGTTTCGATCTTCTTCTTCAGCTCGTCGAATTCGCTCTTTTCGCCGCGTCCCAGTTCTTTCTGGATCGCCTTGATCTTCTCGTTGAGGTAATACTCTTTCTGCGCCCGCTCCATCTGCCGCTTCACGCGCGACTGGATGCTGCGGTCCATGTTCAACTTCTCGATTTCGATGTCGAGAACGTCGGCAATCTTCAGCAGCCGGTCGGGCAGGTCAAAAATGTCCAGCAATTCCTGCTTGTCTGGCACTTCGAGCTGCAGATTGGCGGCGATGGTATCGGCCAGCTTCGAAGGCTCATCGGTCCGAATCGAAGACGCAACCGTTTCCACATTCAGCGACTGCTGCAACTTCACGTACTGCTCAAACAGCGACGTGACGCGCTGCACCAGCTGCTCGATCTGCGGCGTGATCTCCGGCAGCGGCTTCGAGACCTTCACGGTCGCAACGAAAAATCCGTCCGTGTCGTTGATCTCGACAGCCCGCGCTCTTTCGATTCCCTCGACCAGCACCTTGATGTTGCCGTCAGGCATGCGCACGCTTTGCACGATGTTGCCCACCGTGCCGACCTGAAAAATCTCATCCGGACGGGGCTCATCGACCCGCGCGTCGTGCTGCGTGGCCAGAAAGATCTTGCGCTCACCGTTGAGCGCCTCTTCCAGGGCACGAACGCTCGACTCACGACCCACCACGAACGGGGTCATCATGTGAGGAAAGATCACCATGTCCCTGATGGGCATCATGGGGAACTTGCGAAGCTCGTTGCGTTCCCGGCTTTCTTTCGAAGGCTGGCTCACGGAATTCCTTTCAAAGCTGCGATCTTTCGATGATTGTATCGGGTCGTGCTCTTAAGAGAGAGTAACCCATCTGGTGAGCGGCTGCGCGAGTCACAGCCATTTTGTCGATTACGAGGGAATCGATCGTGCACGAGCAGCGAAGAACGAACACTCGCATGCTTTAGACGTGCGTTGGTAACACAGAGTCACATCTTCCAACGTTCCTGCCCAAGAGATCGGCCAGGGGTGCGGCAAATTGCGCCGCCATTCTTCTTAACCCGCTTTATCGAGCAGCGACATAGACAGATTGCGGTTTCTCACCATCTCCGCTTCGATCTGCATTTCCTTGACCTTTTTGTTGCTGGGCAGGTGGTACATCAGGTCGAGCATCAACTCTTCAAGAATCATGCGCAGACCGCGGGCTCCGACTTTGCGCATCAGCGCTTCCTGGGCAACGGCCTTCGTCGCGTCCTCGGTAAACGTGAGCTTCACGCCCTCGTAGTCGAACAGCTTTTGGTACTGCTTCATGATGGCGTTGCGCGGCTTGGTGAGGATCTCCACGAGCGCCGCCTCGTCGAGTTCGTCCAGAATTCCCATTACGGGTAAGCGGCCAACAAATTCGGGAATCAGCCCGAAGCGGATCAGATCCTGCGGTTCCGCCTGACGCAGCAATTCGCTGTCGCGCTGTGGATGGAGGAGGGCTCCGGTCGGATCCAGCACTTCCTTATCCGCCAGCGCCTTGAAACCGAGCGCCTTCTTGCCGACGCGGCGGCCGACGACGCGTTCGAGTCCAACAAACGCTCCGCCGCAGATGAACAAAATGTTGGTGGTATCGACCGGCGTGAATTCCTGGTGCGGATGCTTGCGGCCACCCTGGGGCGGAACGTTGGCAACCGTGCCCTCGAGAATCTTCAGCAGGGCCTGCTGCACGCCCTCGCCGGAGACATCGCGGGTGATCGACGGGTTCTCGTCCTTGCGGCCGATCTTGTCGATCTCGTCGATGTAGATGATGCCGGTTTGCGCCCGAGCCACATCGCCGTCGGCGGCCTGGAGCAATTTGAGGATAATGTTCTCGACATCCTCGCCAACGTAACCGGCTTCGGTGAGGGTGGTGGCGTCGACGATGGCAAAGGGAACGTCGAGCATCTTGGCCAGCGTGTGCGCCAGCAGCGTTTTTCCGCTACCGGTGGGACCGACCAACAGGATGTTCGACTTCGCAAGCTCGACCTCGGCGCCGCGCGTCCGATTCATTTGCACGCGTTTGTAGTGGTTGTAAACGGCAACGGCCAGCTTCTTCTTGGTCTGGTCCTGGCCGATGACGTATTCGTCGAGGAAGGCTTTGACTTCCTGCGGCTTGGGGAGGTGGGTTGGGGCCGCTCCGGTCGTAGTCTCCGTGCGATCGTCCTCGAGGATCGAGTTGCAAACCGCGACGCACTCGTCGCAGATGTACGCCCGCGGATAGTCGCTCGGCGATGAAATTAGTTTGGCGACGGCATCCTGCGATTTATGGCAGAACGAACAGCGTAGTGCTTCATCCGATCCCGTGCGCGTTTTCATCTCCGACTACTCCTTCAGCGGTTCAGCGGCTCGATGGCTGGATTATGGTGTTAAGCGGGCGATCGATGATTTCGTCGATAATGCCGTACTCTTTCGCCTGCGGTGCGTTCATGATGAAGTCTCGTTCGACATCGCGTTCGATTCTGTCGAGACCCTGGCCGGTGTGTTTGGCCATAAGCTTGTTGGTTATTTCGCGGATGCGGATGATCTCGCGCGCGTGAATGTCGATGTCGGTGGCCTGGCCACCCAGTCCGCCCATCGAAGGTTGATGAATCAGGATGCGCGAATTGGGAAGGCCGAAACGCTTGCCTTTCGTTCCCGCCATCAGAAGAAACGCGCCCATACTGGCTGCCTGGCCGATGCAGTAGGTCACCACATCGTTGCGAATGAACTGCATTGTGTCGTAGATCGCGAGGCCGGCCGTAATGGATCCGCCAGGCGAGTTGATGTAGAGCTGAATATCTTTTTCCGGGTCTTCGCCGGAAAGAAAAAGTAATTGCGCGATCACCAGGTTCGCAATCGTGTCGTCAATCGGCGTGCCGAGAAAGATAATGTTGTCGCGAAGCAGACGCGAATAAATGTCATACGCCCGCTCGCCGCGGCTCGTCTGCTCAACAACCATAGGTACTAACGCCATCTTTTCCTCTACTCTCAGTTCTGAGGCTTTGACGCCTCATCGTCAGTGACAGGAATCACTCGCGCCCTATTGCGCGCCTTCAGGCCAACCGTTCCACCAGCAGACTACCTGTTTTTTCCCGTCGCAATTGTTCGCGGATTCGAGCCAGACTTCCTTCGCTCTTCAACCGATCGCGAAGGCTTTCCAGCGGTTCCCGCGTTTGCAATGAGATTACCTGAAGCTCATGCTCTACTTCGTCATCGCTGACCTGAATGTTTTCCACATCGGCAATACGATCCAGTACTAAGGTTCCTTTCACTTCGCCGGCGGCCGATTCCCTTTGGGCCTCGCGCAGCCGGTCAAAGTCCAGCTTGCGCATATCTTCTGTCTTCATGCCCTGAGCGGCCAGCGCTCTCAACCCGCGTTCCAGCCTGGTGTCAATTTGACTCTGCACCAGCGACTCGGGAACGGGAAACTGAAACTTCTCGACCAGCGCATCCAACAGTCGATTGCGCGTATCGGCCAGCAGCCTGTTTTTCTTATCAACTGCGAGATGTTCCCTCAACTTGCTCTTGAAATCTTCGAGGCTCTCGTAGCTGCCCAGCTCTTTGGCAAACTCGTCGTTGAGCTCAGGCTGCACCTTCTTTTGAATGCCTTTAACCTCAACGTGGTACGCCACCGTTTTACCTGCCAGACGCTTCTGTCCGAAATCCCCCGGATAGGTTACTTCGAATTTCAGCTCCTGACCGGGCTTCGAACTGCGCAGCGCGTCGCTGAAGGCCTGGACCGTGTCCTTGCCGCCGATTTCGACGTTAACGTCTTGTCCTTCTATCGGCTGAGCCGTTGACGACGCTGGTTCCTCGCCCTCGGGAGCTGCGGACTTCTCGCCTTCGAGTTCGCCGGTAAAGCTAATCTGCGCCCAGTCGCCGTCTGACAGGCCGCGATCCTCGGTTACGGGTTCCATTTTGGAACGCGTGTCGCGGATGCGATCAAACTCGGCCTCGAACTCAGCTTCAGTGAGCTCGGTGTTGGGTTTGTCGACTTTGACGTCGGTATAACCGTCGACGGAAAACTCGGGGACAACTTCGAAGGCAGCTTTAAAGTGAAGCGGCTGGCCTTCCTCCAGCTTCAGGTCGGTGACCTGCGGCTGCGAGACAGGGTGCAGACCCTTTTGCACGATGGCTTCGCGGAAGTGCGGGGGCACTACGGCTTCGACCACTTCTTCGCGAATGGAGCCGGCGAAACGCGAGCGCAGAACGGTTTCCGGCACTTTGCCGGGACGGAAGCCCGGGATGCGGGCGACCTTCTGATAGCGCTTGAGGACGGTGCGGAAGGCTTTCGAGACTTCGTCGGCAGGCACTTCGATTTCGACTTCGCGGGTGCACTCGGGATTGAGGCTGGGCTGCGCGTGTGTGTGCGCCCCGCGGTCGTGCGCTTCGTGTTCGGGTTCTGTCGGTTCAATTTCCGCCGTCGCGGCAGGATTCAATTCAGTGGTTTCTGTTGTCAAGGTGTGCCTTCCGGGGCCGCCCGGGATCTTCCTCAATTTGCGTGAAAGGGGCGGCGAATTGTGCCTTCGAAGTTGTCCCGCTGGCGACTACCGGCGGGAGAAATACGCTGGAGCAAGTTCTTCCTCTCTTTATGGTACGGACGCAATGGAATTAGGGCAAACGCGCGGGGCGGAAAATCGCTCGGGAGGTAATGCGGTGCTTTAGGCTGGTCTCCATGAGCATCAAAACCCTTTCCTCTCGCGAGGTCTATCGGAATGCGTGGCTGCGGTTGCGCGAGGACGAAATCGAGCGCGGCAACGGGGCGCGGGGCATTTACGGCGTTGTTGAAAAGGACGACTGCGCGATCATCCTGCCGATCGAGGGCGACACGGTTTACCTCATCGAGCAGTTCCGGTACACGATCCAGCAGCGGGCGCTCGAGCTGCCCCAGGGTGGGTGGGAGACGGCCGATGTTGATCCCGAAGAGCTGGCGCGGGGCGAGTTGCGGGAGGAAACCGGGTTGACGGCGGCGACGATGACCTTTCTGGGGAGCATGTGGATCGCTTATGGTTTTGCTCGGCAGAGGCAGCATGTTTTTCTGGCCACCGGGCTGACTCCGGGCGGCACCGATCCTGACCCTGAGGAGCACGACCTGGTTCTGCGGCCGACCTTGATCGTCGACTTCGAGCGGATGTTGCTCGATGGGACCATTGGGGACTCGAGCACGGTCGCGGCCTGGGGGCTGTATCGGCTCTGGAAAGACCAAAAACGCTGATTTTTGGGGGCGACAGAGTTCGACAGGTACGAATTTGATTCCATTTGGTTTATGCCTCCCAGGGGACAGTTATTGCCCACCTCGGTTCGACGCGTATGTATTTGATTCCGCAGTGGAAGTTGTCCAACAATTTGTGGGACGATTGGAGACGCTGCGTGCGGTTCGATGGTCTGTCTCTGACTGCCTTCGCCTCGGCGGCTGAGGCTTCTTGATTGCGATTCGGGCGCCGGCTTCGCGGAAGAGGGGCGACTGGCTTCGCGGTGTCGGCCCGGGAAAAACGCATTTTCCTAGGAGGGGCTCCGCGACACGTAAGAATAGGATTCTGTTAGTCTTAGTCGCATTCTTGACACTTTGTATGCACCCTCGGTTGAGGGCTATGTATCTGATTCTGCTGTTGAAGTTGTCCATCCATCACACTCCAAAATACTTGCGCGACAGGCTTAGTCTGGCCAGCCTTGCGGGTTCCCCTTCTTCGCAAAAGGAAAAGGCCGCCTGGGTAGGCGGCCTTTTCCTTTATTTACCCTCTATCTTTAGGATACCAAATCCAGCTATAAAACCTGCCAAATTTCTTCGGTGCGTTTGGCTTGGAAGTTGTTTGTTTTGTTGAGTTGTTACTTTGGACTTTTGCACAGACTCTTGACAAATCTTGGGGTTCGGGCGCTGGAGCGAGACCGCGTAGCGGGCTCCTCCGGGGACCGAACCCCAGGCGGGGAGGGCGCACCCTCGGCCCGGCCGAAGGCCGGGCCTTTTTGGCGGGCTGGATTGGAGTAGTTGGGGGAGCTGAATGAGCTCGCGAAGCGAGCTCATTCCGGTGCCCGAAACGGCGGGCGCTCACGCGCAATCCGGGTCTCAAAATCGAGAGCCTTCGGCACGCTCAGGCCAGGCTCCGGGCCAGGCAATATCCGGGCTACTAGTTTCGCCCTAGAAGCTAAAGGTCGACTGCAGGAAGATGCTGCGGTTCCCTGCTGTCGAGGCGCCGAAGAATCCGCCGGCCAGCGATTGCGAAGTGCCGAAGTAGGGCGAGGCCAGGACGCCGTTCGGCGTTCCCAGGTTTTCGTGGTTCAGCAGGTTGCTGCCGAAGGCGGAGAAGGTGAGGCTGTATTTCCGGGAGACGGCCGCGTCGAGGCGGCCAGGACCGCCGCGGCTTCCGCTGAGACCGCCCATCAGCCCGGGACCGCCCATCCCGCCGCCACGGGGACCACCACCCCCGCCTCCGCCACCCGCTCCGCCACGGCCGCCTTCGACTTTGGGACCTATGCCGATGACTTTGCTGAGGCGCATGTTGAGGCTGACGTTCGAGGGGCCGGTCAGGAAACCGTAGGGGATGATCTTTTCGCCGGTTCCATAGGGATCGGTATTGAAGCAGCCGAAGCGGGTGTCGACGGCGCCGGTTTCGGTGCAAGAGGCGGCGAACGTGGGGCGAGCGTTGAACTGGTTGTTGCCGGTGAGGTCCTGGCCGGTGGTGATGTTGTACGGATTGCCGGAGTTCGCGACAAGGAAGGGCGAGGCGGAAACCTGCCAGGGCAGCGTGACGTTACCGAAGATCATGAAGCGGTTGCCAACGTCGAAGTTGGTGCGCCCATAATCGAGGCCGGGAAAGCTGGCGACGGAAGGAACCGAGGTGGCTCCGCTGGTATCGCCATGCGCGTTCGAGTAGGTGTAGTTGGACATGATGCTGAAGCGGCGATAGCGCGCGGTTCCAGTGACCATGAGCTGGTGCTCTTTGTAGAAGCCGCCGGACTGGAAGGTCATGAGGTTCTCGGTGGGCTCGGTAACGGGAGCAGTGGGATAGATTCCCTGCTGTGCGTCGTCGACTGGAAACAATCCGACAGCGCCGAGGTTGTTGGTGAGGTACTGGTGGATGCCCTGGGAGAAGACGTAGGTGACGTTGCCGGTCATGAACTTCGTGATCTGGCGATCGACACCGATGGCGGCTTCCATATCGTTGGCGGCGCGGAAGTGCGGATCGATGAAGTAGTAGGAGGACGCGTTGCGGCCGGTACCGGAGGAGCCTGAGGTTGGGGGCTGCACTGGCGTTGTCGGGTCAAAGAACGTGGGATTGGTAACGACGACACTTTGCGAGTGCAGCAGGTCGGGACTGTTGCGGATGACCTGCGCGATATAGGGCTGACCGGAGCCGCCGAAGTTATTGGGAACGGTAAAGCGCT
>Ga0302326_10016636_pt1 | contig 15384 bp, 13 predicted proteins | sample Palsa_T0_3_FD_202264 | JGI IMG/M metagenome (GOLD analysis project Ga0302326, IMG submission 202264) | Peat permafrost microbial communities from Stordalen Mire near Abisko, Sweden - Palsa_T0_3 | ecosystem: Environmental > Terrestrial > Soil > Palsa > Peat permafrost | place: Sweden: Abisko...
ACAGCCTAGGGCCGTTCCACGCAAGGGCCTCCGCATCGACAGGGAAGATTTCAACTACGGGGCGTTCCTAGCTTCCGTGGTTACTTGGTAGCCTCCTTTACCCCATCCGATCCAGCCGTGTTGCCTCACTGCAGCCAGAAACGCTAGGGAGCGTGGTTTTTTGATGGTACTAGGCGATTCCTGGACAGTCCGAGGCTCCGATTAAGCCGCGATCGCCTTTGACCCAGCTTCCAGAGTGGCTCACCCCAACAGCGCGAGCACCACGCATTTTGGGATTCCCAAAATTGGGCCGGAAGAACTGTGACACCGGTGTGACACAAAACCTGCCAACACTGCCACAGTTGACATCATTGACAGTAGCGACCGGCTGAAACAAAAAAACTTCCGTATTTGCAACAAGCCTCGGAGAATCCGGCTTACAGACCTGACTTGCCCCAAAACCCTTGCTTGCCCAAAATCCCCATTCGCCGACCGACCCTGATTCAATGGAGATTCGCTTGCCCGATAGGGCACTTCTGATTGCCTCAAAAAGTAATGATTTTGGACAATGCGAACCTACCAGCAAACCCTACTTCGTGATGGAGTATGTGCCGGGCGCGACCATCACCGAATATTGCGATGAGAAGCGGGTGAGGATTCGAGAACGGTTGGAACTGTTCATCAAGGTGTGCGAAGGCGTGCAGCACGCGCATCCGAAAGCCATCATCAAAAAAAGCGCGCGAGCACGCTTTGGGCGCGAAGCCAAGGGGGCATCGCCGTTAGGGTTTGCGGTCCATCACGGTTTCAAGCAAGTTTCCCAACTGTTCCGCGCTAAATTCGTTGCCCTCCAAGTTGGCCACGAGATGCCCTTGGCGGTCAATGACCGCGCTGTGCATGGTGTGGGCAAGCATGCCCATCTCCGGCCAGAAATTCATACCGAACATCAAGCAGACACGCTGCACTTCTGCGGGAGGTCCGGTGAGGAAATACCATCCGTTGGCACTTGCTTTCCACGTGTGCGCATAGTGGGAGAGAGCTTCCGGGCTGTCATTGCTGGGGTCAAAGGTGATGGTGAGCAGCACCAAGTCCTTACCAAGGCGATCTGTAAATCGCTTTCCTATCAGCCCGAGGTTGTTCGATAGACGGAAGCAAAACTCCGGGAAGGAACATCTAGTGTAAACAAAAGAGAGCGCAACGACTTTCCCGGACCAATCAGAAAACTTCACTTGACGCGAGTTTTGGTCAATCAAGGTAAAGTCCGGGACTTTCTGGTCCACCGCCAACATCCGTGCGGCGCCCGGCTTAGCCTCGAACGCCCCTTCGATCATTGACAGCATTCGGACTTCAAGCGGCCGTTGGTCTGGGCTTTCAAATTCGTGAACGTTGATGTTCTCGGCGTAAGGCGAGTCCGGGTCCGCAACCAGCGTGAAGTCAACCAGCATGCCGGGTCGAATGGCTTTCAAATTTCCGGGGTCCCGGACGTCCAACACCATCACCATCGCGTCCATGAAACCCGGAATCTCCTTGCAGGAAACCTGGAACTGGTTTGGACCGTTGATTTTCAACACGAGTCCGAATGCGGAGTATCTCTGATCAGCCTTAGCGCATGGGGCGGCTGACAGCAAGAGTGCAACAACCGTGGCAACCAGCAACCATCGACAGGCATGTCTGATGGCAGTCATGGTTTAGGGTCCGCCGCAGCGACCAGACCACCGACCTTTGGCACCACCACATTAAGGGGTTGGGCGGCTCCGAGGCGATACGTGTGTCGAGTCAGCTTGCTATAGTCACGGTCAAATTCCTTGACCTCGATATATTGATTCATGGCCACGTTCTTGAATTCCTGCCGCGTATTACTGGTGGGCCACCAAATCTCGATCTTTGCGATGCTCGCGGCCGCCCCTAACCCAACGTGCTGCTCGAGTGGAGACGCGCCCCAAGAACCTCTGCTGTCCACAGTGCGATAGAAGGAATGGATTTCACCATCCTGACCTTGGGTGGTAACCGTGACTCGCGCGCCGATGGCGCCGCGGTTGGTCTTTACCCCTATGAGTTTTATTGCGATCCAGCGATTGTCATGGCCCGGATTCCGGAATACGCGAAGGGCATGCGCGTCCGAGGGAACTGCGCCGCCCATCTGGACCACAATGTCTTCATTACCGTTGTTCTCCAGATCCACGAACGCGATTCCGTGGGTCTTATGAAGTTCTCCGGTGCCTGAAGATGCAGTGATATTCACAAAACTCTTGCCTGCCTTGTTGCGCATCAGCACGTTAGGAACCAAGGTACCGTAGGAGGGATTTCCTGTGCCTAGGTAGAAATCCAGGAAACCATCGTTGTCCACATCGCCGTAGTTCGCACCCATGGGCATAAACACCTTGTCCAGCCCGACTTCGGTGGTCACGTCCTTAAACGTTCCGTCCCGCATGTTCTTGTAGAGCTTCAATGGTCCGACGTTGTGGCCAAGGCCCAGGTAGGTGCGCATGGTCTCGTCGACTGACGCATAGTCGCTGGCCACGAAGAGATCGGGCCAGCCATCGTTGTCGTAGTCGAAGAACCAGGTGCCGAAGCTTTGCCACGATTGCTGCACCCCGGCATGGGCGGCTACATCCGTGAATGTCCAGTCATGGTTGTTGTGGTAAAGAAAGTTATCTCCACGGAGGTTGGAGACAAAGAAATCGGGATAGCCATCGTTGTCGAAGTCGGCGGTGACCACGCCTTTCGAGAACTGAGTACGGTCAATGCCCGCACCTAGCGAAATGTTCTCGAATGTCCCGTCACCGAGGTTGTGATACAGCTGGCTTGGCCCTTGCTCATCGGCAACAAAGAGATCCAACCAGCCGTCATTGTCGATGTCCGCCCAGGCCGCCGTCTGCGTTGCGAATAGGTGTCCACTTAAGCCGGATTCCCGGGTTACATCGGTGAATGTGCCGTTGCAGTTATTGCGCAGCAGAGAAAGAGGCATCGGCACTTGCCAACCGCCGCGAAGGACGAGAATATCCATGCAGCCATCGTTGTTGTAGTCAGCCTGGATTACGTTGATACCGGCGGCTACTTTGGCCAATCCAGAAGCTTCGCTGCGGTCGGAAAACGTGCCGTCTCCATTGTTATGGAAATAGAGCAGGTGCGCACAGGCATCGTAGCCCGAAGTGACTACATCAAAGAGCCCGCGATTCTCGAAGTCTTCGACGATGACACCGCCAGAGATCTGAAAGGCGTCCAACCCTGCTTCATGTGCCACATCCACAAAACGGCCTACGCTCTGGCCTGGGGCCTCGGTGGCCGGCGCGGTGATCAAGTATTTGGAGGGTACGCCGTCCGGGTATTTCCCCAGTGTCATGTAAGCCAGGTTCAGTATCCATTTCACCTCGAGGTCGTCGGGCTTTGTCTCGAGGTACTTCAGAAAATACCCGATCGCTTTGTCCACATCGTGAGTCTTTTGGAACTTAGAATACCTGCCGTTCGGTTGCGGAGGGAAAATGCACCGATCGCCCGGCTGGGTGTACACCCCGTTATCCATCTCTGCCTTGTGCAGGTGAACGTCTCCGAGAACTTCCTCAATTAGAGGCACGCGATCGGGTAGGTCCGTTTGTGCGATCCGATAACACGCCTCGCAATGCTTGATCGCCTCGTCCATGTGGCCTTGATACGATTCGACCAGGGCAGCGGCATAGTGCATTTCCAGCAAGCGGTTCGGACTGGGGTTTGCAGACGCCTGGGAATCCAGCAGCTTCTTCGTGTAGGCCTGTAGTTGAGAAATGGCATCCTGGTGAAGCTTGCAGACGGTGCTCATGTCATAAGCCCATCGGTCCGGCTTAGGCATCGAGCGAAATTCCGTTTCCACCGGCGATAGTCCGGAGGTTTCGGGCACTTGACGACCTACCGCGCGCCCCGTGACGGACAGGGTTCCAGGGGCTCCCATGGTCGTTTGACTGGCTGGCTGGCCTTCCGCCGCTGTGGTGGTGGACGTGTTTGCATCAGCGAGAACTTGCAAGATGGCATACCCAGTTGGAATCTTGACGATCGGGCTGATTTGTCCTGGCCGTAGCTGCTGCAAAGCATCACGCAACTCGGCGCGCAAGTCCTCGGCTCTTACCGTGCCCAGCTCACCGCCCTCGTCTGCGGAGGGGTCCGACGAGTTCTGCTTCGCGAGCGTGGCGAAGTCTTCGCCGCGATCGAGGGCGGCGAGAATCTGGATTGCTGTCTGCTGTGAATCTACAACAATAATCCGCAAGTGAAGACCGCCTGCAGCGTGTCCGGCAGAAGAGAACGTCAGAAAGGTAACGCTTAGAGCAGTTGCGATGAGTAGCGCCTGACCCGCTTTTGAATGCGATCTTAGACGCGCCACAGCAGCCCTTGGGCAGTGTCCGAAGGACAACATGGTGGAATACTATGATTGCCGGCAGGCGCGCGCCATACTGCGAAGACGTTAACCTGAAAGCATTAAGATAAAAACGCGCGCCGAAGTATATTTCCGCTTCAGTACAGCTTTTTCTTCTCACGCATGGATTCTTCTAGTACTTAGGGAGTATTGCTCTCGATGAAGCGTGCCCGTAACTTGATGTCTGCGGTGATAGGAAGGCGGGTCAGCACACGCCCACCGCTCCTCGTCAATTGAAGGTCACTGCGGAAGAATAAGCCCGCGCTGCTTACTCGTGCGCTGTCATTTTGTGGAGTGGCATTGATTCACATTCCGCACCGGCTACCTCGCGTGGCATGAAAGCCGAGAGAAGTGATAAGCCACACGCCGACGACATCACGGTGTTGCTCGTCGATGACCACACTCTGGTCCGGCGCGGCTTTCGCCGCATGCTGGAGGACGAATCGCACATCACCGTGGTAGGAGAAGCAAGCGACGGTGTTGGGGCGATCCAAATGGCCTGCGAGCTTAAGCCCAGAGTTGTTCTTATGGACTGGGTGATGCCCAACATGAATGGTTTAGTGGCGACGAGCAAAATCTTGCAAGCATGCCCTGAAATAGCGGTCCTGATGCTAAGCATGCATTCCGAAAATGCACGAGTGCGCCAGGCAATGGAGGCCGGGGCTCGCGGATACATTCTCAAGGACGCCGTGGATCTGGATCTGGGTATGGCGATCCGGCGCGTGGCCGCTGGTGACCGAGTTTTTGCTCCGCAACTTTTCCAAGAGGCCGGGGATAGCGTTGCGCGACGCGACCTGAGCGCGCGAGAGCTAGAGGTGTTGCAGTTGATCGTGAACGCAAATCGAATAAGGAGATTGCAAATCAGCTCAGCCTGAGCGTCAACACGGTAGGCGTTCACCGCTCCAGAATAATGACCGTAGTCGGGGTTCGCAAGACCGCCGACCTGGTGGTTTACGCGATCCGCAAGAAGCTCGTAAACACCTAGTGACACGGCGGCCGCGCGGCACGGCGCAACAACTTCGCGCGTCAATCGCGCCCGCAGACAGAAGTGCTGCGAGGTTGCGCGAGGTGATGCATCACCAGAAGCGAACCGGCAAATCCCAACAGCATAAATCCCAGCTCGATGGGCTGGACAACATGCGTGGGCAACCCGTTCAACCTTCACAGGGACGTGCTGAGCACATGTATCCGAAGATTCGCGAGAGTGGACTGGACTTTGTAGACGTCAGCGCCGGGCTCGCGGCCCCGAGTGGGTTTACGTTATGGCCCGGCGCCTGGTTCTCTCCTAGGATTTGGATCCTGTTTCTGCCTGACCATGATTCGTCAGGACGCGGCGGGAGCGGAGAGACACAAAAGCTGCAAAAGTCTGGGGTTGGCACCATCTCGTTTTCCCCTGCCACAAAGGGTTAGAAGCGCTCGCCCGATCGCGTCACCACCGTTCTGATCGTCGACGACCACAGTCTTGTGCGACGTGCATTCCGTCGCACGCTCGAAGATGAGTCCGACATCCGTGTTGTCGGTGAAGCCAGCGATGGTCAAAAGGCGGTGGAGGCTGCACAGCGTATGCGCCCCGATGTGGTGTTGATGGATTTCGCATTGCCGGGCATGACGGGTGCGCTGGTCACGCAACACATTCGCGAAACTCTCCCCGGGGTCGCGGTGCTCATAGTTAGCATGCATTCAGAACCAAGCTACATCCGAGCCGCTCTGGATATGGGCGTGCAGGGATATCTTCTGAAAAGCACAACGGATCTCAATCTGGTGGATGCGGTGCGCAAGGTCGCCGCAGGAAAACATGTGCTCGACTCCCGGATTGCTCTGCCATCGTCCGGCTTGGGTCATTCGGTACGCCCGCTCTCACCTCGAGAGCTGCAAGTGCTGCACCTGATTGCTCACGGAAAATCGACTAAGCAAATTGCTGTTGCGTTAGGCATACGCGCGACCACGGTAGGAGTCCATCGGAACAACATCATGGAAGCGCTCGCGATTCACAATGTAGCCGAACTGACCCTCTACGCCATTGGCAGGGGGCTTGTGAAGATTCCATGAACGGTCAAATATTTCTTACAGCCCACCTGGGCTTACTTCGCGAACCATGCGATAGAACAGCTAACAGCATAATTCTGACCAGCGGATATTCGTTCCATCGTTGTCCGTAGTGGTTTTCACATATTGCCTTCTTTGCCCTCAATCTGTAAAACCCCATGCATCACATATCGACCATGCGAAAACTATTGTTGGTGTGGGTTTGTTTGTTTGCCCTGCGGATTCATGACTTCCCGGTCACTCTGACGGCGGAAGCGCAAGATCCAGCCGGACAATCGGTCTATGGCAAGCCAGAGAGTGGCCAAAACCCCCAAGGCGGCTCGGCCACAGCCGGGGTGTTTGCGCCAGTCCTTGACTCCGAGAAACGGCCTATCACCGCGGGAGGCTTCGTCAAAGAAGGCCCGATCGTATTCCAAGACATCGCCGACAAAGCCGGACTGACAACGTGGCGCCACACGATGGGCAGTCCAGAGAAGAACTACATCCTCGAAGCCACGGGGTCGGGAGTTGCGCTGTTGGACTACGACAACGATGGCTGGCTGGATATTTATATGGTCAATGGCTCGACGTTTGACGCGCTGAGCGGCAAAACGGAACCCCCTCACGCCGCCCTCTTTCACAACAATCATGATGGAACCTTCACCAACGTCGCGGATAAAGCCGGAGTCACTAATGATCGATGGGGGTTCGGAGTTGCGATCGGCGACTATGACAACGACGGGTGGCCTGATATCTACGTTTCTAGCTATGGGAAAAACCGCCTCTATCACAATAACCACGATGGAACGTTTACCGACGTAGCGGAGGCTGCCGGAGTCACCCTGGGAAATTGGTCGACGGGAGGCAGCTTCGGGGACTACGACGGCGACGGAAGACTGGATCTTTTTGTCCCTGGATACATTCACTGGGACATGGATCGTATTCCACCGAAGCCCAATTCTGGTCCAAATGCGGTGAACTACTGCCAATTCCGCGGTATCGGTGTTATGTGTGGCCCAAGGGGTTTGCCGGGGGAACACGATCACCTATTCCACAATAACGGCGACGGGACATTCACAGATGTTAGCGAAAAGGCCGGTGTCTCCGACAAACGAGGCTACTACGGTTTCACGTCTGTATTTGTGGATGTTAACAATGACGGCAAAGTCGATCTGCTGGTCGCCAACGATTCCACTCCGAACTACCTCTATATCAACAAGGGTGACGGTACGTTTAAGGACGTGAGTGTTGTTTCTGGTTTTGCCTTGAATCAGGACGGCCAGGAGACCGCCAATATGGGCATGGCCGTGGGTGACTACCGCAACAACGGTCTGCTCGATTTGTACACCGGAACGTTCTCGGACGATTACAAGCCGCTGTTTCTCAACGGAGGGAACGCAAATTACACGGAAATTGCGCCGGACATCGGGATGGCCGAGTTCACCTATCCGTTTCTAACTTGGAGCACCGAATTTATCGATTACGACAACGACGGCTGGAAGGATATTTTCGCCGTCAATGGCCATGTCTACCCGCAAGTCGACCAACACAACTTCGGCACATCCTACGCGCAGCGGCCATTTTTGTTCCACAACGCGAAAAAAGGTCAGAAATTTGAGGTGGTTCCTGCGGTCGAGGGTACCGGCCTCGGCAAGGTGATCACGGGACGCGGAGCGGCTTTTGGAGATCTATTTAACGACGGCAAGATCGATGTAGTCATCAATTGCATGGACAACGTGCCAGCGCTAATGCGAAACGTGAATCCGGACAAGCATCATTGGGTCGAACTGCAATTGATAGGCGGACCTAAGAGCCCGAAGGATGCAATCGGGGCCGTCGTGTATCTGACCGCCGGAGGCATCCGGCAGCGGGCCGACGTGATGAGTGGAGGCAGCTACGAGTCCTCCAACGATCAACGTTTGCACTTCGGCATCGGAGACGCTACCGCGATAAGTAAAGTGGAGGTTCGCTAGCCAAGTAGAGTTGTCGAGCAGGTCTCTTTGCCTTCGGTTGATCGGATATACACAGTCGAAGAGGGCAAGGGAGTAGTGCCCAGTGTTTACGACAACATCGCGCAGCAGGCAGGGCAGCGGAAAGTGGCCGTCAATGTGGCGAAGTGAGTGTGATGACGCCGCTGAAATCCCACGAAGGTTGATCGGGGTTTGTTCGCGAGCGGAGTATTGTGAGCGAGGTGTGTCTTCATGAAATCGCAATCCAGACGTGTATTGATGACAACGGTGGTGTTTGCGGTTGCATTGTGTGTCTTGCTTAGTGCCTCTCTAGCGCAGTCACCCGCCCAGTTATCATCCCAGTCACAGGCGCAGGCGCAGCAGGAGAGTGACCGTAAACAGTACGCCGACAAGGTACGCGAGAGCTATAACTTCAGGTTCGGGCCGGGCAAAATCTCTGTGCCGGGAAATGCGGCCATTGAGGGGAACAACTTCATCCAACCGGGAGCTTTTCCAAATGCAACGTATTGCGCCGGGTGCCATGCGCAGGCCTACAGCATGTGGCGGCAGGCGCTGCACTCAAACTCCTTTCGAACACCGGTTTGCCGCACCAGCGTCAATATACTGCTGCGTACCAAGGGCATCGAGTTCACCCGCCACTGCGACAGCTGCCACAATCCGGTTGGAGTATTGACGGGAGGATTGACTCAAGATTCCCAGGTCGATCGGCACTTTGACGCGGACGGCCTGACGTGTTTGACCTGCCACGCAGTTCAAAAACTGCAGCCGACGGTGGGAAATGGCGGCTTTGTGCTGGGTGTCCCCGCGGTAATGGTCGACGAAAATGGCAATCGCATCCCCGGGGAAGTCCCCTACGAGCAGATCCTCGCGCATCCGGAACGCCACTCGAAAGCCGTGATGAAGGACTTTTACCGGACACCCGAGTTCTGCGCCGCGTGTCACAAGGCCAATCTTCCGGATACGTTGAACGATTACAAATTCGTTCGGGCATTCACGGTGTATGACGAATGGCATAACTCGAAGTTCTCAAAGAGGAATCCTCTTACTTTTTATTCCGCGGATTTCACCACCTGCCAAGGCTGCCACATGAAACGTGCGGCTCCGACACTGCCAGATATGGGAGCGAAGAATGGCACGTTTGCGTCGCACCGATGGACTGCAGGAAATACCGCTGTGCCGTTCTACTACGGCTTCGACGAGCAGTTGCAGAAAACCATCGAGTTTCTGAAATCCGGAAACTACCTGAAGGTGGATCTGTTCGCCATCAAGAAGACGGGAACGGACGGAATGGTGGCGCCGCTAGGTTCGGTGCCTTTCAGCCTGAAACCGAACGACACGGTACAAACCCTGGTGGTTATTCAGAATAAGAATATCGGCCATTCTTTGATTCCAGAGGTGCGCGATCTATATGAGGCGTGGGTGGAGTTCACCGTCAAGGAGGCCGACGGCACAGAGATCTACCACAGCGGATTTCTGAAACCGGACGGCACGCTGGATGAGCGGGCGCACAGCTTCACCAACCGCCCGGTAGACGAGCACGGCACATTTGTAGACAACCACAGAGTCTTTGCGATCCACTCCGTTGCCTATGACAACACTATTCAAGCCGGCCGTTCGGCGCTGGTCCGCTATGAATTTCGTATTCCGGCTAATGCCAAAGGACTGCTGACCGTCGTCGCGCGCGTCAACTACCGTCACCTGCGCCAGAGCTATTTGAATAACATCTTCGGAGCGGACCATCCCGCTTATCCGGTTATCGAGATCTCTTCACGCACGCGCAGTTTGAATCTAGGGGATAACCTGGCGGCGGCGCCAGACGCGCAAGACAACCCAGACTGGATGCGTTGGAATAACTTTGGCATTGCGTCTTTGGATCAACTCCAATACCCACAGGCTATGAACGCCTTCGCAGAGGTGGTAAAGCTGCGGCCCGACTATGCGGATGGGTACACCAATGTCGGGCTTACCGCCATCGAGTGGGAAAAGTACGGCTCGGCTCGTGCCAGTCTGGAGAAGGCTCTGGCGCTCAGCCCGGACAATGCGCGTGCGCTCTACTACATGGCGCTTGTGGAACGTAGGGAGGGGAATCCCGATGTGGAAACCGCGGACCTTCTGAAGGTTGTCGCACAATATCCGCTATCGCGAGATGCCCGCCGCGAACTCGGAAAAGCCTACTATCGAGAAAATCAGCCGCAGAATGCGATGCAACAGTTCGAGGCTTTGCAGGCCATCGATCCAGACGACGTTACTGCGCACTACAACCTCTCGATTCTGTACGGGCGTATGGGCATGGACGAAAAAGCGGCGGAGCAAGCGGCGCTATTTGCAAATAAGAAGTTCGATCCTGGGGCGCCCACCTACTCGTTGGAGTTTTTGCTCAAGCATCCCGAAATCAACACGGAAAGTGTGCCATGGCACGTTCACAAGGATTTACAACCAGAACCGCCGGGATTCGCGGACGGATTGCCGCAAAAGCCGAAGGCTGCCGGAAACAAGTAACGCAGTTTGTCGGTTTAAGACAAATTTCGATGTCAGACCAAACACCACGACGTTAGATCTGAATCAAAAGTATCACCGTCATAGGCTTTCAGCAGTGGGCGTGGTTTCTTGGAGCGGTAGCTTGAATCGGAATCACAGAAGCTTTCTTCCAGCTTTGCGCTGTGCGCAATTTGTAATCGTGGTGTTTTCCATGTGGGTGTGCGTCCCGAGTATCTGCGAGGCAAAGGAAAACTGCCCTTGGTTGAATGAGGCGACGGCAGCTGGCGCGGTGGAAGGGCCGGTCACCGCGACCGTAACACACCCCAATAACAACAAGGATGACGCGACCTGTGAATTCATTCACCGGAGTGGATCGGCTACTACCGCGTTGCAAATTGAAGTAGAAACCATGAGCGGAGCACGCGGTGCCTTTGCGGCATATCTTGATCGGTGTGGCGCGAATGGCGTCCCGCTTAAGGCAATAGGCAATGAGGCGGTGACTTGCAGTTTTGATGACAGGAACAAGAAAGGGTGGGCGTCCGAACAGGTGGTGGGACGAGTGCGTGATCGGGCCTTCACTGTATGGATCAGTTCGAACGCCGAGTCACCGGTCCGAAGTGCCCTCCGGGAAGAAGCGCGGAAAATAGCGGAGCAGGTCGCAGGCTTCTTGTTTTGAGAGAATATGGGCACGAACGGCCTGCGGTCTTTTCGTTGACGCGGTAGCTAGCATGGCGAAATCCACAAAAAAGAGTAGGCCGAACCAATTGGTACGCTCGGAACGCTCGACACCATCTCGGGCGTTATTGGGTTTCGCACACAAATACGCCGGGATGCCCATGATTTCCTTGACTACCTTTTGGAGGTGAACAGTGCACGAGCAAAAAACGATCTTGACCAACGAGTCGGCCAAAGTCGGCACCAAGTCGAGTCCAGCATCAAGACAAACTTGCGGCAGGCTATCGCGATCGCAGAGCGAGCGCTCAGGCGTGCTGCAATCGTGCAAGACGCGGGACTCCAAGCTGTGGAAACCTCACTCATACGTTTGGACCACTTCGAACACGTTATCCATCGCCAATATAAGGTTCAAGATGACCGTCGCCTTGGGTGCCACTGACTGAGTTAAATCACATGGCGGCACGCCGAGCGATCATGGACTCGAGTTCCCGTTCCGGCGAGCGGCACACCACAGGCTCTCCCATGCAATCCTTTTCGCAGTTCAGCAACGCAGTGGGTTCACGCCAATCCGTGCGCGGTGCGCTGGCCCGTAACTTGCTGAGCCACAAGCTACAAAATCGTTGACCGCCAGCCCTAAAACAGCCGTTTCTGGACAGTATCAAAGCACGGCGTCCCAAACCGGACACCCGAACGTACTCCTATGCGGCCGTCAAAAGCTCGATCCGAAACATAACTTCCGGTTAGCCGACAATCCGGGAATTGGCCCGTCAATGACCGCAAGCGCGTTTCTCGTTACTAATCGAAGCGGACGGCCTTGTATGGGTGCATTGCACTGTTATCTGAAAGTGAATCCTCAAGAATGCAAATGATCAGCCCCGGAACTCAGCTAAACATCGTTACGCGTTCGAGCATAGAATCGCTTAGCTTTGGAACGGTTGCCACAGAGTTGCATGTCGCACCATCGTCGAGAGTGGTTTCTGCTTCGATCCAGGAAGAGCCATCGGCAGGTCTTCTCACTACATTCGCGAACGTTATAAATGTCCGATGAGGTAATCAGAGCGACTGCGGCATCAACGACCTGCCGAAGAGGCCCATAAGGTCTCTCCGTAACGTCACGAAAGGTGCGGACAAACCGGCATTTATGCCAGGCAACCTCGTCCACCGGTCGAGTTCCGGAGAGAAACCTGTTGAGCACTCGCAAATGCGACTTGTCGGGGCTTCGACCATGCACCGCGGACAGAATTAGGAAGTAAAGGGTTTCGCGCAGCTCGATGACTTGTTTGAGAACGCGTCGGGAGTCAAACGCACTCGAGCCACCCAGAAGTTTGCTCATCTGTGCCGCTGAAATAACTTCTGCCTGATGGCAAAACACAAGGAAACGTTCATAGCTGGGGAGAAGATCGATCAGGCGGTCCGGATCATAACGATAGTCCAGCGTATTCGCGAAATCGAGTGCCAGATGACCCGCAACGAGCTGAAAGTCGTCTGCCATAGACTCTCTTGATTGTAACCGTCTTGATTCCTTTTGATAGGTTATATAGATTATAACCATCAACGGTGATTATGGCGGTTATGAAAAGGCCATTGGATTTCACCAAAGCGGATGGAACACTCACACGGATCGAGGATAAAGAGTGGATTCAAACGATTTATACGAAGAGGTTCTAATGCAGGCGGCGGCACAGGCTCGGCACTACCTGCGAACGATTCGAGAGCGCCATGCCGGAGTGCTACCGGAAGCTATAAAGGGCTTGACGGCGCTCGGCGGCCCGCTGCCCGCCCGGGGCGAAGATCCACTGGCGGTCCTTAAACTGCTCGACGACACAGGTTCACCGGCAACGGTGGCGAGTATGGGTGGGCGTTTCTTCGGAGGGGTAATTGGCGGCGCTTTGCCAGCCAGCGTCGCGGCTCACTGGCTGGCAGATGCGTGGGACCAAAATGCCTGTATGTATGATATTTCTCCCGTCGCTGCACATCTGGAAGATATCGTTCTTTCCTGGGTCCTCGATTTGCTCGGCCTGCCGCCGAGTTGTGGCGGAGCATTTGTAACCGGCACCCAGATGGCTGATGTGACCGCTCTCGCCGCCGCGCGGAGCAGCGTTCTACGGAGCGCGGGATGGGATGTCGAACGGGATGGGTTATTCTCTGCTCCTCAGGTCACCATAATCGTCGGCGAAGAGGTTCACGCGACGATGCTTAAAGCCTTGGCGCTGCTCGGGTTCGGAAGAGGCCGTGTGCATATCGTTCCCGCTGACTCTCAGGGACGCATGAAGCCATCGCTTCTGCCTCGCGTATCCGGACCGGCAATCGTCTGCGTCCAGGCCGGTAATGTGAATACTGGCGCCTGCGATCCGATCGGTGAGATCTGCGATATTGCGCACGAAATGGGTGCATGGGTGCATGTCGATGGCGCCTTCGGTCTTTGGGCTGCCGTCAGCCATCATCGAAAGCATTTGGTGGAGGGTGTCGCTCGGGCCGATTCTTGGGCGACGGATGCGCATAAATGGCTTAACGTGCCGCAGGATAGTGGAATCGCAATCGTAAGGGACGCGGAAGCCTTGGGTCGCTCGATGTCGATTGCAGCGTCTTATTATCCACCGGACGCTGACGGGAAACGGCAGCCAATGCAACTTGGGCCTGAATCATCGCGGCGCGCTCGAGCAGTTGAAATCTGGGCGGCACTGCGTTCCCTCGGAAAGCAAGGAGTGGTTGACCTCATTGACCGCTGCTGTCAACACGCTGCAACATTCGCAGAGGCTCTTCGCGCCGGAGGATGTGAAGTTCTTAACGACGTTGTGCTAAATCAAGTGCTGGTCTCCTTCGGAGAAGACGAAATCAACAGTCGTATCATCGAGGCGGTGCAAGCAGAGGGAACCTGTTGGTGTGGTGGCACCGTTTGGAAAGGACGCAAAGCAATGCGAATCAGCGTGTCCTCATGGGCAACGACGAACCTTGATGTTACCCGCAGCGTGGCTGCAATCCTAAAGATTGCAGCAATTATTCCGGGCCAGAAGCCCGCTTGTGGGAGGTTCTGATTGGCGGGAGCCGAGAATTCGAGTGGATGTAGGGCGTATCGAGAATGACGCGTGATTCGCAGGCTGAAAGTTGCCCTCCCAAAATCATGCGAGTCTGTTGAAAAATCAGTCGGCGGAAATGGATAGCGGTGGGGCTGGAGTTCGTCTGGAACGGTTCGGACGACTTCTCAAAACTTACATCTTCTAGAGACGTCTCGTTTCCCTGTGGGTCTCAACCGATGCTGAGTGTTGGCGATTGCTTCTGAGCCAAGTGGTGCACCAACCTCTTCAAGTTTTGAACCGTTGCCGCGAGGTGGAACTGCTCAGCGACGTTCCACAGTCGTCGCAACCGCACTCGGCGCAGCTTCGCCTGTTGCTTGAGTTCGGCAAACAGAGCTTCGACCTTGTAGCGCGCTCGTTGGGAGCGCTTATATTCAGGCGTGCTTGCCAACGCGCGAACGGATGTAGCAGCGAATCTGCGGTACTTTTCCTTCGGCTCCGTGATGAACTCGGCTCCTCGACTTTTCCATAATTCATAGCACGCGCTTGAATATCCGCAACGCGGATATTCAAGAAGCTGCTGACCTTATCCTTGTCCGGGGTGGGCCCGCCCCCGACGTTGACGATCAGCCAAGTATTCGCGATCTGAATGTGCCCAGACGCACCCTTGCTGTCGCCTCTGCTGAGAATGCGGCCGCCGAAGACCTTCTCATAAAAATCAGCCGATCGGTCGATGTCGGCGACGGTGATGAAATGTGTGACGGTTAACCCGTCGCGCGGGGGCATCTCATAGCTCTTTTGTTCGATTTGTACGCTGCTCATTGACGGCTCCAATTCCGATAAACAGTGCTCCTCTGCTGAT
>Ga0302326_10016637_pt1 | contig 15383 bp, 15 predicted proteins | sample Palsa_T0_3_FD_202264 | JGI IMG/M metagenome (GOLD analysis project Ga0302326, IMG submission 202264) | Peat permafrost microbial communities from Stordalen Mire near Abisko, Sweden - Palsa_T0_3 | ecosystem: Environmental > Terrestrial > Soil > Palsa > Peat permafrost | place: Sweden: Abisko...
CCTTGCGCGCCCCAGGGCTTAGTGGCGGAGATTTGTTCCCAGCCGTTGCGGCCCGTCGAATCGTCAAGATCCCGATTGGCCCACGAGCTGTCGTCGCCCAGATGAAACTGCCAGGGGCCGTCGAGCGAAACAGCACCCTTGCCCAGCCCATCCGCAATAAATCGTGCCCCGGGAGAGTCAGCCATTGTCTGAGCGCGGAACAGAGTAGCGCAACAGACCGGTGCCGCAACCGCAAAGAGAGTTCGAATCAATCGGCCACCGGGGAGCATGCAGCTAGCATATCCCGGCCCAACTGGTTTGAGAGGAGGCTTGAACTCAGCAAACATCCCCAAATAGATATGACTTGGCCAATTCGGTTGGAGGCACAGAGTTCCGAGCTGCCCCTCGTCCCGAAGCAGGATTTGTGCATTCGCACAGTCTCTGGCAAGAAACAGCAAGGGTTGTCGTTCAGTTGATGCAATCGCACTGCTGGCGCGTCTGAAATCTGGAGTAACGATGGAGCAGTCGGAGGCCGAAATGAACGGATTGAGACCAAAGATTCCACCGTGCCTTATGCTGATCGCGATTGGCGATTCTCATGGATTCATCGCGGCGGCAAGCATGAAGCGCGCTGGAAACGTGAGCGACATGGAGGCGCGCGCGATGGTGACGGTGTGATCCTCGAGAGGCTGGCGCTCACTTCGAGGACGTTGCGCGGAAATTCAGGCAACTCATCGAGGAAAAGCAGGCCGTTGTGTGCGAGGGAGACTTCGCCTGGACGGGGAACGATGCCGCCGCCGATGAGGCCCGCGTCGGAGATGGTGTGATGCGGCGAGCGGAATGGCCGTTGGGTTACGAGGCCCTGCGCCGCGTCGAGCACTCCCGCGACGGAATGGATCTTGGTGGTCTCAAGAGCTTCGTCGAAGCTGAGCGGCGCAAGAATCGACGGGAGCCGCTTGGCGAGCATCGTTTTTCCTGAGCCGGGTGGACCGATCATCAGGATGTTGTGGCTCCCGGCTGCGGAGACTTCGAGAGCGCGCTTGGCTGTCTGCTGGCCGCGGACATCTTTGAAGTCGACAGAGAAATGCTGCAACTCGCCGAGAAGGGCTTCAGTTGAGACGCGGAAGGGTTCGCGCTGGATGACACCGAGGAGTTGGCTATTGAGCAACTCGAGGACGTCGAGGAGCGACGAGACTGGATAAACGTTGACGCCCTCGACGACGGCGGCCTCGGCGGCGTTGGCTGCGGGGAGAATCAGATTCGGAATGTTTTTCTCGCGCGCAAGGATGGCGACGGGCAGCATCCCCAGAATGGAGCGCACGCTGCCATCGAGTCCCAACTCGCCTACCATCAGGAATTGGCTGACGTCGCTCACCTGCAGCGCGCCGTATGCGCCGAGAATGCCGAGCGCAATGGGAAGATCGAAGCCCGAGCCCTCTTTTTTCAGATCGGCGGGCGCAAGGTTGATGGTGATGTGTGTGGGCGGAATCAGGTAGCCGGAGTTCTTGATGGCGGCGCGTACGCGGTCGCGGCTCTCGCGCACTGCTGCGTCGGGCAGACCGACGGTGTGAAAGTGGTCCTGATCGGAGACCACGCCGCTGTAATCGACTTCTACATCAATGAGGTTGGCGTCGATGCCATAGACGGCCGCGCTAAGGGCTTTGAAAAGCATGGATCCAGTACAGCGAGTGTAGCGGGACGGTACATCAACGGGCTGTGACGGTCGTCGCTCCGGTTGTGGATATTGCAGCAGCCCAGAAAAACGGCCTCGTGCGACGGGCTCGATGAGACGTGCCGCGTGCGCGCCGCCATTCCCTGCGCGCTACAATCACTCCGTGACGACGAGTTTCTTCGACTTGTACAAGATCGGCGTTGGCCCATCGAGCTCGCACACCATGGGCCCGATGCGCGCGACGTGCCGGTTCGCGCAGGGGCTGGCGGATCGCGGTTTGTTGGGACAAGTGGAGCGCGTGCAGGTGGAGTTGTTTGGCTCGTTGGCGTTGACAGGGCTGGGGCACGCGACGGATCGAGCCGTTCTGCTGGGATTGGCGGGCTATGAGCCGGCGAGCATCGACCCCGCCGCGATTGAATCGACCGTGGCTGCAATCCGCACTTCGAAAAAGATAGAACTGACGGGTGCGCGAACGATTCTCTTTGACGAAGCGAGCGATTTGCTGTTCCGGCGCGACGTCATGTATCCGCCGGGCGCGCAGACGCAACATCCCAATGGACTGCGGCTGACGGCGTTCGGCGCGGTGGGTTCGGTGCTCGACCAGAGGACTTTTTTTTCTATCGGCGGTGGATTCATTGTGGAGGACGGGCCGAACGCCGAGGCACAAAGCTCAGTCCAAGATCAGAAGAAAATGCCGTTTCCTTTTCATACCGCTGCGGAACTGCTGGCCGTGGCGGAGCAGAACGAACTCTCCATCAGCCAACTCATGCTTGAGAACGAATGCGCGCTCGTGGCGAGCGATTCAGGTCCGAGTCCGGTTGAAGTGGTGCGAGCAGGCATCGATCGCATCTGGCAGACGATGCGGGATTGCATCGAGCGCGGAATTGCGACGGAGGGAATTTTACCGGGCGGGCTGAATGTGCGGCGTCGTGCGCATCGATTGGCTGAGCGGCTGCGAGACAAGGAAGTGGATGGTTCGCGCGGCGATCCGCTGGCTCCCCTCGACTGGGTGACGGTTTACGCGATGGCGGTGAATGAAGAGAATGCCGCTGGGGGGCGCGTGGTGACTGCGCCGACCAATGGTGCGGCAGGGGTGGTGCCCGCCGTGGCGCAGTACTACGAGCGCTTCACGCCGGAAGCGGATCATGAGGGCATCGTTCGGTACTTCCTGACGTCCGCGGCGATCGGCATTCTTTATAAGGAGAATGCTTCTATCAGTGGCGCTGAGGTGGGTTGCCAGGGCGAGGTGGGTGTGGCCTGCTCGATGGCCGCGGGCGGCCTGACGGCGGCGCTGGGGGGCAGCAATGGCCAGGTGGAGCATGCAGCGGAGATCGCGATGGAGCACAACCTGGGCATGACCTGCGATCCGATTGGCGGACTTGTCCAGATTCCGTGCATCGAACGCAACGCAATGGGTGCGGTCAAGGCGGTGCACGCATCCCGCATTGCATTGAGCGAGTCGGAGGAGCACAAGGTCTCGCTCGACCAGGTGATTCGCACGATGTATCTCACCGGTCTCGATATGCAATCGCGGTATAAGGAGACGAGCCTGGCCGGGCTTGCACTCAATATCATCGAGTGCTGAGCGAGCGCGGCATGACGGCGGACGAGTGAGGCTTGGCGGAGAGGATCTCCCATTGCAAATACCCGAGAGCGATCCAGTACAAGCGGTCCCGAAAGAAATATCCCTAGCGGAAACGCATTCGGAAATCCTTTTGGGGCCGGTTCCACTTGCGCCCGTGTGGCACACCGTCGTGATGATTGGCGGCATTGTTGCGCTCTCAGTTGGTGGAAGCTCACAACGGCACCACGTATCGAGCCGGCTGCTGACTTATGGCACAACAGCGGCGCTGGAACTGGTGATGCTCGGCTGGGTGGCGCTGGGATTGTGGCTCAGAAGGATTCCGTTTCGCTCTCTGTTTGGCGCGACGACGCAGGGCTTTCGCGGGATTGCGCTCGATCTCGGGATTGCCTGCGTCTTCTGGATTGGGGCGCTGATGATTCTGGCTTCGGTGGGCGTGGTTTGGACGGGGGCTGAGCATGCGATGACGCATCAGCACTCGCCTGCTCATGCCGGCCAACCGATGGAGTCGAACTCCGCGGAGAAGCAGAATGTGCGCATTCTCGAACAGCTGGCGCCAGCGAGTGGAGCGGAGGTCGCATGCTGGGTGCTGCTCTGCTGCCTTGCCGGGACAATTGAAGAAGCCGTATTCCGCGGCTACCTGCAACAGCAATTCACCGCATGGACAAAGGGCGCAGTGGTGTGGGGCGTGGTGTTCTCGGCAGCGTTGTTCGGCGCAGCGCATGGATACCAGGGAACACGCAACATGGTTTTGCTTGCGGTCTTCGGTGCGCTCTTCAGCGTGCTTGCAATTTTGCGCCGCAGTCTTCGCGCTGGAATTTTTGCGCACAGTTGGCACGATCTCATCGCGGGATTGACGCTCGCATTCCTTCGCGCGCATCGCCTTATTTGAAAATATCGATCGACTCGCGATGGAGTGTTGCGAAAATTGTTACCACTTTTTCCACCCTCAAGTCGTTTTTTGCTTGACACTGAGCAAGCATGAATCTATACATTCCTCAACTGCATTTCAAATTGCAGCTTCGATGCAACCCATCGAAAAAGGGAGAATAGGCAAATGGCAACTAAGAAAGCAGCCAAGAAGGCACCCGCGAAGAAGGCCGCGAAGAAAGCCGCGAAGAAGAAGTAACGGGTCAACCAACCAAAGGCAAACACCGAGGGGGACGCACAAAGCGTCCCCCTCGGTGTTTCTGGTCAAAAGGGAACACACGCTGAAAGGTGCATGAATACAGGCGATGACGCGCAGACGATGGATTGCTGAAAATTGGGATGAAGCAACGGCGACGCTCACAGGGACAACCGCCGAACATCTGATTCGCGTTTTGCGCGCGCAACCCGGCATGGCAGCGGACGTGATTGCGGGTGGCCGCGTCTTTCACGCGGAGGTCGCTGCGATTGAAAATCGGCCCGACGACATGAGCGAGGTGCGGTTCAATCTCATCGCGGAGATGAGTGCCGAGCCCGCTTTGCCCATTACGGTGGTAATGTCTGTCTACAAGTTCGATCGGATGGAGTGGGCGATCGAAAAATTGACGGAGCTTGGCGTCGCGACGGTCGCGCCGGTGATTGCCCGACGCAGCGAGAAACACCTGGCGCACGCCGCAATGAAGCGCGCGGAACGATGGAGACGTATCGCCCATGAAGCGTCGCAGCAGGCCCGGCGCTCCGACGTGCCACTGATCCACGATCCGATTGCGCTGCCTGAGCGCGTCCGCGTGGAATCGAGCGCAACGCGGATCGTGCTAGCGGAGCAGGAACGCTCGACAACGCTGCGAACGGCACTCGAAGAGACGATTGCGGCTGCGGGAACAGAGATGCCTGCGATCGAGATTGCGATTGGACCGGAGGGTGGATGGGCTCCGGACGAAGAGGCGCTCTTTGACGCGAGTGGGTGGAAGGCGGTTTCGCTGGGCCCGCGCATTTTGCGGGCGGAGACGGCGGCGATCACGGCGTTGGCAGTGGCCGCGTCGATGTTGGAGTGAGGCGGACGGGTCTCAGACGAGAGCTCCCAAAGACGATTCTGCTTTTTTTTCTATAGTGAGACGCCGCGCTTCCAGGGGATGAAGTCGTTCTGTCCGAGCAACTCGGCTTTGGTGAAGCGCTCGCCGTTGGCTACCTCGATGCAAAGATCCAGCAGCTTCTCCGCACAGGCCGGGATCGTGGTCTCGCCACTGACGATGCCGCCGGCGTCGAAGTCGATGATGTCGGCCATGCGCTCGGCGAGCGTGGAGTTGGTGGAGATCTTGATCACCGGCGCGACCGGGTTGCCGGTGGGCGTGCCGAGGCCGGTGGTGAAGAGGACAAGGCTCGCGCCTGCCCCGGCCTGGGCCGTGACGCACTCCACATCGTTGCCCGGTGTACAGAGCAGATTTAGACCCGGCGTGGTTGCGTACTGCGGGAAGTCGAGGACGTCACGCACCGGCGCTACGCCACCCTTGCGTGCTGCGCCTGCAGACTTGATTGCATCGGTGGTGAGCCCGTCTTCAATGTTGCCAGGCGACGGATTCATCTCAAATCCGGAGTGCACAGCTCTGGCGCGGGCCTGATAGGCGTGCATGAGGTCGTAGAAGCGCTGGGCGAGCGAATCGGTTGTACAGCGATTGATAAGCTCCTGCTCCACTCCATGCAACTCGGGGAATTCTGAAAGCAGCGTCTTGCCGCCGAGGCCTCCGAGCAGGTCAGAGAGATAGCCGAGCGTGGGATTGGCGGAGATGCCGCTGAATCCATCGGAGCCGCCGCACTTCAGACCAATGGTGAGCGCGGAGAGCGGGGCCGAGGTGCGCGTGACCTTGTTGGCTCTTACGAGAGCATCAAAGGTCGCATCGAGTGCGCGGATCATGAGCGCGGATTCGCGTCCGGATTTCTGCTGATCGAAGACCAGCACCGGCTTGGTCATTTCTGGATCGCGTGCACGCAGCTCGTCGAGCAGCATGCTGGCCTGTGCATTTTGGCAGCCAAGGCTGAGCACCGTAGCTCCGGCGACGTTGGGATGATGAATGTAGCCGGCCAGCAAGCCGCAGAGGGCTTGCGCATCCTGACGCGTTCCACCGCAGCCGCCCTCGTGAGTAAGAAAGCGGATTCCGTCGATGTTGGGGAAGACGCGGTCGGCGCTGACATGCGCTGGATCTTCTGCGCGATGCCCGTTACCGCTGGCCTGATGCTGCACGAGCTGACGGACGTGGCTGCGATAGCTATTGTGGGAACCACCGTAGCCGAGCTCCTCCTCTAGAGCCTCCCGCATGCGGGCCACATTGCGGTTTTCGCAGAAGACGAGTGGCAGCACGATCCAGTAATTGCGCGTGCCCACCTGGCCGTCGGCGCGGTGATAACCCTTGAAGGTGCGTGTGGACCACGGTGCCGGGTCAGGCAGAGGAAATGAAACCGGCAAGCGCGTCGCCGTGTATTCGCTGGCGCGATGGCGAATGGTGCGTGTGGAGATGAGACCGCCGCGTGGGATGGCCTGAACCGCTTCGCCGACGACCATGCCATACAGAAAGACGAAGTCGCCCGGCGCGAGGTTTCCAATGGCAAGTTTGTGTTTGGCGGGAATGTCTTCGGTGACTATGCACGAATGATCGCCGTAGCGCACGATAGTTCCGGCCTTCAGAGGCCTGAGAGCTACGAGGACGTTGTCGCAGGGATCGAGTTGCAGGACGGATTCGGCCATATCTTCCTTCGATGCGGTGGCTGGAGGCGGAGGAACATTTCGCCTCAGCCAAGGATACAGCGGGCATGTTGAGCGCGGATAGACTCGGGATTGGGCTTATGATCGAGCTTCGTGGATCGAGACTTCGCGAAGGGTTGGAGCGGGAGACGCCGGAATGAAAGCCGTAGTGTTGGAAGGGCCGGGGCAAGCAGGGATCAAGAACGTTCATGCCCCGGAAGCGCCGGGCGAGGGCGAGGTTCTGCTCCAGGTGCGAATGGTTGGCCTCTGCGGGAGCGATTTGAATTCGTATCGCGGGCGCAATCCCATGGTGAGTTATCCGCGGATTCTGGGCCACGAGGTAGCGGCGACTGTTGTCGAGGCCGGTGCAGGTGCTTCGCAGTGGCAGGCCGGAACCGCTGTGACGCTGTCGCCCTACTCCAGTTGCGGACTATGCACCGCATGCCTGCGCGGCCGTTCGAATGCATGCCAATTCAATCAGACGCTCGGCGTGCAGCGCGATGGCGCGCTTACCGAGTTAATCGCGGTGCCTGCCGCAAGGCTGTTCCGAGCTGATCTCACATTGAAGGAGCTATGCCTTGTTGAGCCACTGACGGTGGGCTTTCATGCGGCGGCGCGAGGGCGCGCTGCTGCGGGGGATACGGTCGCTGTGTTCGGATGCGGCGGCGTGGGGTTGGGGGCTGTGGCAGGTGCTGCGTTTCGCGGAGCGACAGTGATTGGTGTGGACCTCGATGACGGCAAGCTCGCAACAGCAAGCAAGGCTGGCGCGGCTCACTCGGTCAACTCGGCGCACGAGGATCTGCATGAGCGGCTTGCCGAACTGACTGGTGGGCGCGGGCCCGACGTTGTGATTGAGGCGATCGGATTGCCGCAGACGTTTCGCGCGGCAGTGGAAGAGGTGGCGTTCACGGGGCGCGTCATTTACATCGGGTACGCAAAAGAGCAGGTCGCCTACGAGACGCGGCTGTTTGTGCAGAAGGAACTGGATATTCTCGGGTCGCGCAATGCGCGGCGCGAGGATTTTTGCGATGTGATACGGATGTTGGAGGCTCATCGGTTTCCAGTAGACGATGCGGTGACGCACACTGTGCCGATAGACGAGACTCCTGCGATTCTTGAGGCGTGGAGCCGCGAGCCTGCGCGGTTTACGAAGATCATGGTTGAAGTCGCGTAGTGAGCCTGTGGAGGTGAACCGTGGGGGACACTGGTGCTGTGAAGACGAATGCGGAGAACGCGGCGGGAAGGTCGTTAAAGCGGTATGCATTCATGCTTCGGCTGCGGCCAGGTGCCGCGGCGGCCTATGAAGAGGCGCACCGCGCGGTGTGGCCGGAGATGTTGGCGCTTTTGAAGCGCGCCGGGATCAGCGAGTATTCGATCTATCGTCGGGATGAATTGCTGATTCTGGCGCTGCGCGCGGCAGACTTCGAGTCGACATGGCAAAAAATCGAGAGCGATCCGATCAATACTCGATGGCAGCAGGCGATGGCGCCGTTCTTTGCTTCCATCGAGGGACTTCGTCCGGGTGAGCGGTTCCCCATGATGGAAGAGGTTTTTTACCTGCCCTGATGATGAAGCGTGTCGGCTATAGGTGCGCGTAGCGCAGCAATAGGCCTGCAAGTGCGCCGCCTACAAGATCGCCGATGATGGGAATGGGTGCATAGCCCCAGTTGGAACTGCCTTTGCCGGGAATCGGAAGCAGGAAATGCGCGAGACGCGGGCCCAGGTCGCGGGCAGGGTTGATAGCGTATCCCGTAGTTCCGCCGAGCGAGAGGCCGATGCCCCAAACGAGACTGGCGACGAGCCACTGTCCGATTCCGGCTGCAGGGCCCGTTTCAGAAACGCCATGAGACGAGATGGCCCCGACAACCACAACCAGAACCATGGTTCCGATCACTTCGCTGGCGATGTTGGCGAGCGGACTCTTGATGGCGGGACCGGTACAGAAGATGCCGAGCTTGGCCGCGGGATCGGGGGTGGGTCTCCAGTGCGGGGCAAAGTGGAGGGCCATAAGCGCGGAGCCCGACATGGCTCCGAGCAATTGAGCAGACCAGAAATAGAGCAGGTGCGAATAATCTCCGGTAATAACGGCGCTGGCAAGCGAGATGGCTGGGTTCAAGTGCGCGGCGGAACTGCCGAAGGCTTGCGCGACGAGCACGCCGCAAAGCACGGCAATGGCCCAGCCAGTGGCGACTACCATCCATCCGGCATCGGCTGCGTAGGATTTGCGCAGCGTCACGTTGGCGTTGACGCCGTTGCCGAGCAGGATGAGAACCAGAGTGCCCAGATACTCGCCGAACCAGACAGAGTGCATCGAGTCTTCCTTGCCAGTCCATTGGCGCAGGCGAATAGCGGTGCCAGCGTGCGATCAACGGATCATTTTGCGGAACTCAAGCATTGTGCATGTTGGGGGTTGTCTTCGCCAAGTCCGTGGTTTCACGCGGTTGGCTTCTGCATCGCGGGCATATGTCGTACAGCCAAAATAGCCGTGTCATTTTTGTGGCGATTGCGACTCTTCGGTTCGGATGACTGCATTCGCATACCTCGGCCAGTTGGCGAGCAGTTCATGCACGACTGTGTGACCCACGGTGTAGGCCGCTTCGAGTGACGGCAGGTAGGCGCTGTAGGCGCCGATGCGCTGGCGCGCGAGGCTGTCTGCGGCACTCATGCCATGGGGTTGCTGGTCGTAGTTGCTGACAGTGCGCAGCACAAGGACGCGCTGCCAATCGACGCGGCCGGCGTTGGCGAGATTTTTCAGGGAGAGCAGGGTTCCGGTGTCTTCCATTGCCGTGGTAACGAACTGGCCCTGCCCGCCCGTGAAATAGGGAACCCATTCGGTTGCCCAAGCGTCGGAGAGCTTGCCATGCCAGTACGTCGATGAGGAGATTTCGTCGCCGACCATCACGAAGGGTGGGCGCTGCGCGGCTGTGCCGTCGAATTCGGCGCGGATCTGTTTGAGTTTATCGGAATCGGCGAGAGGGATAGAGCGTGTCAGGTTGAAGGCCCATTGGGTGAGGGCCGAATTGAGCGCGAAGACTTGGCCTTCGAGCGGTACGGCGGGCGGTTCATAGGGGCGCGTTTTGCGGAGCGGGAGGTAGCCCGTGGACCAGCCAGGAGGAATTTCGCGCGCATCGATCTCGTAGCCGAGGTCGCCATCGACGACCCAGCGTGCCCACGCGGCGGAGCCAAGCGAGATGCGTTCGGGGCTGCCACCGGCGATGCCTGCGATGAGCCAATAGGCATGCGACAGGTCGAAACGCGGATCGAGGCCCAGAGCCATGATGGTCGCAGCGGCGTGTGCCGTGCCCTGGCCGGTGAGGACGGCCATTTCGCCTTCGGCGTTCATACGCACGGAGTGATAGGCGGCGGGCAGCGGATAGACGCGGTCGAGATGATCGCGCTCAACCCAGTACTGCAGCTCTCCGGGCTGATCGCCGGTGTCCTCGCCAACTTCAAACATGGCGACGACGACGACTTTGACGGGAATGGGCTTCGGCTTCGCTGCGCAGTGGTCGGCAACGGCGGCGAGCATGATGCAAATGAAGAAGAATCGGAAGCGGGTCATTTCTGACTGTGATCGTATCGGATGAGCGGGAAACGGAAAACAGACAATTGCGAATTGTTGCGATATACAGAAGGAGAGGGCGATGCACATGCAAGGGATGGCGAGAAGGCTGATGGCGATTGCGATAGGGGCGGGAGCGGTGACGGCGAGCGCGCAGCAGACGAGTGTCCAGCCGAATGCAAGCCATCATTGGGCGATTGTGGTCCATGGCGGTGCAGGTGTGATCGAGCGCGCAAAGCTCGGACCGGATGGCGACAGCGGCTATCGCGCAGGGCTCAAGATGGCAATTGAAGCCGGAGCGAAGGTGCTGGATCGGGGTGGATCGTCGCTCGACGCGGTCGAAGCTGCGATTCATGTTCTGGAAGACGATCCACTGTTCAATGCAGGGCGGGGCTCGGTCTTCACTTCCGAAGGAAAGAATGAAATGGACTCGGCCATCATGGACGGGGCCACCTTGAAAGCCGGCAGTGTCGCAGGGGTTACGCGGACGCGGCACCCGATTAGCCTCGCGCGGACGGTGATGGAGAAGTCACCCTACGTGATGATGATTGGGCATGGCGCCGATGATTTTGGCGCGAGCAACGGCCTTGAGCAGGAGCCTCCGAGCTTCTTCTTTACCGAGAGCCGCTGGCAGTCCCTGGTAAAGCAGCTTACGAAGGAAGGGAAGCCGATTCCACCGCGACCGGCCGGTGTGCCTGCGGAGGGCAAGGTGGTGCCGGTGGCGCAACTGGAAGAGTCGGCCGATTCGCACCTGTACGGCACGACGGGCGTGGTCGCGCTTGACCGCAATGGTAATATCGCCGCGGGTACTTCGACCGGTGGTCTGCAAGGCAAGATGCCGGGGCGCGTGGGCGATTCGCCGATTATTGGCGCGGGGACTTACGCGTCGAATCAATCGTGCGCGGTATCGGCTACCGGGACGGGCGAGTACTTTATTCGGCTCGGCGTGGCGCGCGAGGTCTGCAATCTGGTGCTCTTCAAAGGCATGACGGTGCAGCAGGCCGCCGATCAGGTTATCCACAAGGAACTGGACGCGCTGCATGGCGATGGCGGTGTTATTGCGATCACGCCGGACGGGCAGCTGGCGTGGAGCTTTAATACGCCGGGCATGTTTCGCGCACGGCTCATCGAAGGCGGCACTGTGCAGGTTGGTGTCTACAACGACGAGCCATGACTGGCTCTGAGTAGCTCAATGACTTCGGTGAAATGAACGGCGGACCGGTGCCAGCCATGTGCGGAGATGGAGAAGGTCGCTTGTGCCGGGTTCATCGTCGTCCCACTGGAATTGGATTTGCCGAAACAACCAGTGATCTTTGTTGCGAGTCAGGACAGCGGTGAAGCGGATGGGACGCTCCGATGAGGGAAAGCGAACCGAGCCGAGGCTCGCGACCCAGGCGGTATCACCAGACGACCAGATGAGTGAATCGTCCACGTTCAATCGGACGTCTCCCCACTGTTGCCAATCGGTTTTTATGAACTGCGCTACTGCGGTATCCCCACGCACCCACTCGGCGTTGCCACCTTCTGTTCCGAGAACAAGCACGTCGGCCGTCTTTGGGAAAAGCCGGTCCATGAAGGAATCCAGGCGATTGGGGTCGCGTTGGACATATCCGTCCTGAAACGCACGCAAAGATGCAAGAACACCGGTCCGGACGTCTGGCGGTGCATCGCCGGCCGGGGTTAACTGCTGAGCGCGGATCTTGTTTGGTGCTGCACTTTTCGAATGGACGCATGCGATGAAGCCGAGTGCGTAGCCGGTGCATAGCAGAAAGAATGCCGCGAGTGCGACGAGGACGTTCTTGCCAGGTTTTCTGCGAGTCACAAGTGCTCCCCTCCTTACACGGGAGATTGCCACCAATACTCGGCGCAGACTTAGTATCTCGAAGGATGCCTTACACTGTCCGCATGGCGCTTCAATTCACAACATCCTATATCCAGGATTCGCTGGCTGTTTTTCGTTACTACAAGAAGCTGGCCGAGCGTGCGATGGAGCAAGTGACCGATGAACAGCTTTTCGAGGTGCTCGATTACGAGGCCAACTCGATTGCGATCATCGTGAAGCATATGGCGGGCAATATGCGATCGCGGTGGACTGATTTCCTGACCACGGATGGAGAAAAGCCGGACCGCAACCGCGATAGCGAGTTTGCCGATCCGCCGGCGACGCGTGTTGCGTTGCTGGCGGAGTGGGAGGATGGTTGGAACCGCTTGTTTGGCGCGATTGAACCTCTGTCGGACGCCGATCTTGGGCGTAAGATTACGATCCGTGGTGAAGCGCATTCGGTGATGCAGGCGGTCAACCGGCAGTTGGCACATTATCCACATCACGTTGGACAGATCGTTTTGCTGGCGAAGCATTTTGCCTGCGAGCATTGGCAATCGTTGAGTGTGCCCCGCAACAAGTCGGCGGAGTTTAATCGCAAAGTTGCTGCGGGTGAAGCGAGCCAGCGATAAAGACTGACCCTATCGGAACACTTCGAATTTGTTCCAGGACAAATTGCACACTGGGCATCGTTCGTGTTCGTCCGGAGACTCCGACGTGTATCCGCAGGCCGCGCAGACATAGAAATCGCGCGGGGCTCTTGCCCATGCGTCTTTCTTCCCGGCTTCGATCAAAGCGATGGCTTCGGTGTAGAGCCGGGCTTGAGTTTTCTCGGCTTCCATGGCCCATGTGAAGGTCCGGACCGCGGCGGTGTTCTCGTGTTCGTTGGCCTCTTTAATGAAATCCGGATAAATGGAGTCGATCTCAAATTGCTCCCCGGCCAGTGCTGTCTTGAGATTCTCAAGCGTTGTTTTCACGTCCACTGGTTCGATCTCACAGCTGGCCTCGCCGCCTAACTGGCGAATGACGCGAGCATGATTCGCGGCGTGTATCTGCTCGGCCTGGGCCGCAGCCCGAAACAGGCTGGCGGCGCCGTGCCACCCATCGGCATCCGCCTTGACTGCGAATGCGACGTATTTGGCGTTGGCGTTCGATTCTCCTTCAAAAGCGGCGAGAAGATTCGAGATGGTTGTGGCGTTTTCAGTTGGAATTGTCGGCAACGTTTTCCCCCCAGACACCGATTTCATCGTAGGGTCCTGGGCGGGAATCGCGATGTGACCGTGAGTACAAACAGGAAAGGCACCCGTCCCCGGATGCCCTCTGTCTTAACTATTTCTAACAATTGCGGACTGAGGGTTACGGCTGAGCGGCCGCCGAACCCTGGCCGGATGCGTTGCGAGCTTCGGCCTTTTGCGCCAGAACTTTATGTGCGTTGTCTTCGAGAGCTTGCGCTTCAGGCAGGAAGGACAAGGCTTTCTGGATCATCGGATCCCAATCGGCCATGGCACGCAACCCTTGCAATTGGCCGAACTGGCTGGTGACGATGTACTGCCGGATGCTGACTTTCAACCAGTCGGAGACGCCGTTGATGTCGTTGTCGGTCCAATTGATGTTCTGCGCTGTGAGGAACTGCTTGAAGTCGGCAAGGACCGCGTCGTCGACCTGGAAATTTTTGTCGACGGAGCGATTGGAGAGGTAATGCGCGGCGAAGTGGAAGAACGCTGCCTTGTAGATCAGCTCGTCCTGGAAGTCGTTGCTCTTCGGCGCTTCCACTTTTTCATCCGGCGTGATGCCACCACCGCCGTAGACGGTACGGCCTGAATCGGTCATCTTGACTTCGCGATTGGTCGAGTCTGCAGCGGACGCGCCGGCGTGATTGTAGTAGTAGTCGTAGAGCGAAACGCCGGTATAGTTGCGCTGGATGAGGCGGCCGGACGGCGTGTAGTAGTGGTAGGTAGTGAGGGCGAGGCCGGTGTTCTCACTGAGGTTGTAGACGGTCTGCACGAGTCCTTTGCCGAATGTCGTTTCGCCAACGATCAAGGCGCGATCATGATCCTGCAATGCGCCGGAGACAATCTCTGCTGCCGAGGCGGTATTACGGTTTACCAGGACAACGATGGGAAAGGTCTTGCCGTCGTTGCCATGACTGGCGGTATAGACCTGATCGGGATAGGCGCGTCCGCGCTGTGAAACGATGGTTTGTCCCTTGGTCAACAGATGGTCGCAGACCTCGACAGCCTGGCTGAGCAAGCCTCCTGGGTTATTGCGCAGGTCGAACACGAGGCCATGCAGGTTGCTGAAGCCGTCGACAGCATCCACGACTTCCTGGGCTGTAGTCTCCTGGAATTGCGTGAGGTGAATGTACCCGATGCCGGGCTTGATCTCGTAAGCGAGATCGACCGAGGGATGCGGAATCTCATCGCGCACCAAGTCGAAGACGAGCGGCTTAGCCTGGCCTTCGCGAATCATGGTGACCTGAACGTGTGTGCCCTTGGGGCCTTTCAGCGCCTTGGCCACAAGGTCGGAACTCATGCCGTCCGCCGACTTGCCGTCAATGGCCGAGATCACGTCGCCGGGGCGAATGCCGGCGCGGAAAGATGGCGTGTTCTCATACGGCGTGATGACGAAGACTTTAGCGCCCTGCTGCTGGATGACCATGCCCACACCGTAATAGTGGCCGCGCTGATCCTCGCGCATCTTGGCGTAAGACTTGGGATCGTAGAAATTTGAGTGGGGATCGAGAACACGCAACATGCCAGGGATGGCGCCGTCGTAGATGGCGGTGTCGGCCTTGTCGCCGTTGATGGGCTCGGCGTAATTCTGCTCCACCAGCGCGTAGACATCGGTGAAAGTCTTCAGGCTATCGCGGATCTGGCTTTCGTCCTGCGATGACTGAGCGCCAACCTTGCGCTGCATGACGCTGCCCACAACGGCACAGACGACGAAGAAGAGAACAAGGGTAAAAAGGGCCCTGCTGGTGCGTGGGGTCATAGGCGGAAGGTACCTCCGGACGGCTGGTGCGATAGGCGTCTAGACAGGGCCGCGCAAGGCAGTCTTGGGCTAAAGTATATCACTCACTTATTTGACGGAACTGGGGTCATC
>Ga0302326_10016640_pt1 | contig 15381 bp, 14 predicted proteins | sample Palsa_T0_3_FD_202264 | JGI IMG/M metagenome (GOLD analysis project Ga0302326, IMG submission 202264) | Peat permafrost microbial communities from Stordalen Mire near Abisko, Sweden - Palsa_T0_3 | ecosystem: Environmental > Terrestrial > Soil > Palsa > Peat permafrost | place: Sweden: Abisko...
TCTTACAACGGGTTCCTGGCGTATCGTTGAAGGCTGGCTCCTCGGGCTTGCTGATGGCTCGCGCCGCAGGGCCGCCTGACCGGACAACTCAAGATGAGGAGCTCGCCGTGACCGGGCTACCGTCGCACATGCAGGTGATCGAGCTGCTCGATGGTGAGTTCGCGCGCGCAGGTTACGAAATTGAGGACGTCGTCATCGATTCGCGGGCGCAGCCGCCGCGGATAACCGTGATCGCCGATGGCGACACTGCGCTCGATCTGGACACCGTCGCGGTGCTCTCTCGCTCGGCGTCGAGCCTGCTGGACGCGGCGCCCGACCTTGACGGCAGCTACGTCTTGGAAGTCACCTCACCGGGAGTCGACCGCCCGCTGACCAGCGACAAGCACTTTCGCCGCGCGCGGGGCCGCAAGGTCGAGTTGGCCATGGCAGACGGGACACAGGTCACCGGTCGAGTCGGCGAGTTGCACGACGGCACGCTGAGCCTGGTGGTTCGCGACGACCGCGCCCGCGACTGGGCAGTGCGGCCGATCTCGCTCGGCGGTATCTCGAAAGCTGTTGTCCAGGTCGAATTTTCGACTCCTTCTCAGCGGGAGATGGAGCTGGCGACGATCGATCGAAGCGCGGAGACGGAGGGCAGAACGTGAACATCGACATGGCCGCTCTGCACGCGATAGTGGTAGAGCGAGGCATCTCGTTCGACGACTTGCTCGAGGACGTCAAGGCCGCGGTGCTGAGCGCATACCGGCACACCGAAGGCCATCAGCCCGACGCGCACATCGACATCGACCGCAAATCGGGTTCGGTCCGCGTGCTTGCTCGCGAGCTCGACGAAGACGGCAACGTGCTCAAGGAATGGGAGGACACCCCGGAGGGTTTCGGCCGCATCGCCGCCACGACCGCACGACAGGTGATGCTGCAGCGGCTCCGGGACGCCGAGAACGAGCGGACCTACGGCGAATTCTCCACTCATGAGGGCGAGATCGTCGCCGGCGTGATCCAACGCGACAGCCGGGCCAATTCGCGTGGTCTGATCGTCGTTCGGATGGGCAGCGAGACCAAGGGGTCCGAAGGGGTGATCCCCGCAGCTGAGCAGGTTCCGGGCGAGGCATACGAGCACGGCGACCGAGTGCGCTGCTACGTGGTGGGCGTCAGCCGCGGCGTGCGCGAGCCGGTGATCACGTTGTCGCGCACCCACCCCAACCTGGTCCGCAAGCTCTTCTCGCTGGAAGTCCCCGAGATCGCCGAAGGCTCGGTGGAGATCGTGGCGGTGGCACGCGAAGCCGGTCACCGCTCGAAGATCGCGGTCGCGTCACGCGTTCCTGGTCTGAATGCCAAGGGCGCCTGCATCGGACCGATGGGTCAGCGGGTGCGCAATGTGATGAGCGAGCTGTCCGGGGAGAAGATCGACATCATCGACTTTGACGAGGACCCGGCGCGCTTCGTCGCCAACGCGTTGTCGCCGGCCAAGGTCGTCTCGGTGACCGTGATTGACCAGAATGCCCGGGCCGCCCGTGTGGTGGTGCCCGACTTCCAGCTGTCGCTGGCCATCGGCAAGGAGGGCCAGAATGCGCGGCTGGCCGCCCGGCTCACCGGATGGCGGATCGACATTCGCGGGGACTCGCCCGACCAGGAGGCCGACCATCCCGCACATGATGCGGCCCACGGGCTGGCGCACGATCACTAGCGCGTCGACAACGTAGACCGCAGCCGTGCGGGTGGTTCTGACCACTGGTTGGGTGCAGGTAAGCTAAGCCGTGATCCAGCGCGAGACTTCGGCCTCGGCGCATCGACGTACCGAAGGACCGGTGCGAACGTGTGTCGGTTGCCGAAAGCGAGAGTTGGCCGCCGAACTGCTCCGAGTGGTTGCTGTGTCGGCCGGGAACGGTAAACACGCCGTGACCGTTGACCCAGCGGGTACTCTGCCGGGGCGGGGTGCATGGCTGCATCCCGTGCCACAGTGCGCCAAAGAAGCAATTCGGCGGCGAGCTTTTGCTCGAGCGTTGCGCATCGCCGGCGCACCGGATACGTCAGCGGTGGTCGAGCACATCGAGCTTTCGATGCGCCCGACTATCCAGCCAACAGAACAGGCAGCAAAGAACATGAGCACACCGTGAAGTCACGATGACCATGCGTCATAGCTAAACCCGAGGCGCGGCCTACCACCGCTGTCGCCTCATAGACAGGAGATGTAGTGGCAGGCAAGGCCCGCGTGCACGAGTTGGCTAAGGAACTCGGTGTTACCAGCAAGGAAGTACTCGCCCGACTGAGCGAACAGGGCGAATTCGTTAAATCCGCATCGTCGACCGTAGAGGCGCCCGTCGCGCGTCGACTGCGTGAGTCGTTCGGTGGCGCCAAACCCGCACCGGAGAAGACGGCCGGCAACGGCGCCGGCGGCGCCAAAGCCGCCGTCAAGGATGCCGCCCCGGCGCCGGCAAAACCCGCCGCGCCTAAGCCGGCGGCGCCACCGGCACCTACCCCGCCGGCGGAGCCCGCACCGCCAGCGCCGGCGCCGGCTCCCGAACAGCCGCAGGCCGGCTCGACGGACGCGCCGGCTCGCCCAGCACCGACCCCCGGTCCGCGTCCGGCGGCCCCCAAGCCGGCGGCACGCACGCCGCGCGTCGGCAATAACCCCTTCTCCTCAGCGCAACCGGTGGACCGGGGGATACCGCGTCCGCCGGCGCCGCGTCCGGGTGGGGCGCCGCGTCCCGGCACTCCGCGCCCCGGTGGTGCGTCGCCCGGCAACATGCCGCCTCGTCCCGCCGGTGCCGGCGGGCCGAGTCGCCCGCCGCGTCCCGGTGGTGGCCCCCGACCCGCCGGTCCAGGTGGCCGGCCGGGCGCTCCGGCTGGTGGCCGTCCCGGCGGTGGTGGCGGCGGTAACTACCGCGGCGGCGCTGGTGGCGGTGGCGGCGGTGGCGTCGGTGCCCCACCCGGAGGTGGCGGCGGAGGCTTCCGCGGCCGTCCCGGTGGTGGTGGTGGCGGCGGACGGCCGGGCCAGCGCGGCGGTGCTGCCGGTGCATTCGGACGTCCTGGCGGTGCGCCCCGACGTGGCCGCAAGTCCAAGCGGGCGAAACGCGCCGAATACGAGAACATGCAGGCGCCGGTCGTCGGTGGCGTGCGGTTGCCGCACGGCAACGGCGAGACGATCCGCCTGGCACGTGGTGCCTCGCTGTCCGACTTCGCCGAAAAGATCGACGCCAACCCGGCCTCGCTGGTGCAGGCGCTGTTCAACCTCGGCGAGATGGTGACAGCCACCCAGTCGGTCGGCGACGAGACGCTTGAGCTGCTGGGCGGCGAGATGAACTACGTCGTCCAGGTCGTCAGCCCCGAGGACGAGGACCGCGAGCTGCTGGAATCCTTCGACCTGACCTACGGCGAGGACGAAGGCACCGAGGAAGACCTGCAGACCCGGCCGCCGGTGGTGACCGTGATGGGTCACGTCGACCACGGTAAAACCCGACTGCTGGACACCATCCGAAACGCCAGCGTGCGAGAGGGAGAGGCCGGCGGTATCACCCAGCACATCGGTGCTTACCAGGTGACCGTCGACCTCGACGGCGACGAACGGCCGATCACCTTCATCGACACCCCGGGTCACGAGGCGTTCACCGCCATGCGTGCCCGCGGTGCCAAGGCCACCGACATCGCGATCCTGGTGGTGGCCGCCGACGACGGCGTCATGCCGCAGACGGTGGAGGCGATCAACCACGCGCAGGCGGCCGACGTGCCAATCGTGGTGGCGGTCAACAAGATCGACAAAGAGGGCGCCGACCCGCAGAAGATCCGCTCCCAGCTCACCGAATACGGTTTGGTGGCAGAGGATTTCGGTGGCGAAACCATGTTCGTCGACATCTCCGCGAAGGCCGGCACCAACATCGAGGCGCTGGAAGAGGCGGTGCTGCTGACCGCCGACGCCGCGCTGGACCTGCGGGCCAACCCCGACATGGAAGCCCAGGGTGTGGCGATCGAGGCGCACCTAGACCGCGGCCGTGGTCCGGTGGCCACCGTGCTGATTCAGCGCGGCACGCTGCGGGTCGGCGACTCCATCGTTGCCGGTGACGCATACGGCCGTGTTCGCCGAATGGTCGACGAACACGGCGCCGACATCGAAGAGGCGTTGCCGTCGCGGCCGGTGCAGGTCATCGGCTTCACCTCGGTGCCCGGTGCCGGCGACAACCTGCTGGTTGTCGACGAGGACCGGATCGCCCGTCAGATCGCCGACCGTCGCAGCGCGCGCAAGCGCAACGCACTGGCCGCGCGCTCGCGCAAGCGGATCAGTCTGGAGGACCTGGACGCAGCGTTGAAGGAGACGTCGCAGCTCAACTTGATCCTGAAGGGCGACAACTCCGGCACCGTCGAGGCGCTGGAGGAGGCCCTACTGGGCATCGAGATCGACGATGAGGTGGAACTTCGCGTGATCGACCGTGGCGTCGGTGGCGTCACCGAGACCAACGTCAACCTGGCGTCGGCCTCGGACGCGATCATCATCGGGTTCAATGTGCGCGCCGAGGGCAAGGCCACTGAACTGGCCAACCGCGAAGGCGTTGACATCCGGTACTACTCGGTGATCTACCAGGCCATCGACGAGATCCAGAGTGCGCTCAAGGGCATGCTCAAACCGATCTTCGAGGAGAACCAGCTCGGTCGTGCCGAGATCCGCGCGCTGTTCCGGTCGTCGAAGGTCGGTCTGATCGCGGGATGTCTGGTTACCTCCGGCATCGTGCGGCGCAACGCCAAGGCCCGCTTGCTGCGGGACAACATCGTGGTGGCCGAAAACCTCACAGTGTCCTCGCTGCGACGGGAGAAGGACGACGTCACCGAGGTCCGCGACGGGTACGAATGTGGTCTGACGCTGACCTACTCCGACCTCAAAGAGGGCGACGTCGTCGAGACCTACGAGCTCGTGGAAAAGGAGCGCGTCTGAGTATGAGCTCCGACAAGTTGACCTTGTGGCATGGCTGACCCGGCAAGGGCGCGCCGGCTGTCCAAACGGATCTCCGAAATCGTCGCCTCGGCGATCGAGTACGAAATCAAAGATCCGGGACTGGCCGGCGTGACGATCGTCGACTCCAAGATGACTGGCGATCTGCACGACGCGACGCTGTACTACACGGTGATGGGGTCGACGCTGGACGACGCGCCCGATTACGAAGCTGCCGCTGCGGCACTGGAACGCGCCAAGGGTGTGTTGCGCAGCAAGGTCGGAGCCGGCACCGGCGTGCGGTTCACTCCCACGCTGACCTTCACCCGCGACACGGTGTCCGACTCCGTGCAGCGGATGGAGGAATTGCTGGCCCGGGCGCGCGCCGCCGATGCCGATGTGGCCCGAGTGCGTGAGGGAGCCTCGCCGGCCGGCGACCCCGATCCGTACCGGGTGAGTGGGGCGGAGCAGGACGACGAAAACACGCTCGGTGACGATGCGGGCCGGGTAGCGGCCCGAGGTGGGGGTACCTCCCGCTTGCGGGGGAGAACCGAGCAATTGAGCACAGGGGCGCTAACCGCTAACGGGGAAGGCGCCGGTGACGACGACGAACTCGAAGACTGATTCGACTACACAACCCGTCGACGCCGTCGGCGCCGCCAAGGTGCTGGACGCCGCGGCCACGATCGGGGTCGTCTGCCACGTCCATCCCGATGCCGACACGATCGGCGCGGGGTTGGCGCTGGCCTTGGTACTGGACCGGTGTGGCAAGACCGTCGAAGTCAGCTTTGCAGCTCCGGCCGCGCTTCCGGAGTCGTTGCGGTTGCTGCCCGGCGGCCGACTTCTGGTTGCTCCCGAAGCCATGCGTCGTGATGTCGATCTGGTTGTGACCGTAGATATTCCGAGCATCAACCGGCTCGGGGGCCTGCGGGACATGACCGCCGACGGCCAGGAAGTGCTGGTGATCGACCATCACGCATCGAACCAGATGTTCGGCACCGTGAACTTCGTCGAGCCGTCGGCGGACTCCACCACGATGATGGTCGCCGACCTGCTTGATGCCTGGGACAAACCGATCGACACCGATGTGGCCTATTGCCTGTACGCGGGGCTGACCACCGACACCGGATCGTTCCGGTGGGCCAGCGCGCGCGCCTATCGGTTGGCGGCTCGGCTGGTCGAGCTCGGCATCGACAACGCGGCGATCACCCGGTCACTGATGGACACCCATCCCTTTGCGTGGATGGCGATGCTGTCGCGGGTGCTGGGCTCGGCCCAGCTGCTGCCCGACGCCGCCGGTGGCCGCGGCCTGGTGTACGCCATTGTCGAGAACCACGAGTGGGACGGCGCACGCCCGGAAGAAGTCGAGAGCATCGTCGACATCGTCCGCACCACGCAGCAGGCCGAGGTGGCCGCGGTGTTCAAAGAGATTGAGCCGCAGCATTGGTCGGTGTCGATGCGGGCAAAGGCCGTAGTAGATCTCGCGGCCGTCGCCTCGACTTTCGGCGGCGGCGGTCACAAGCTGGCCGCGGGCTACTCGACCACCGGTTCGGCCGACGAGGTCGTTTCTTCGCTGCGCGCCGCCCTAGGGTGAGCGAGCCGGGCCAGCCGCACCCGGGTGGCCGCCAGATCGCCCAACTGGCTCTGCCCGCGCTGGGTGTGCTGGCCGCCGAGCCGCTCTACTTGCTGTTCGACACCGCGGTCGTCGGCCGGCTGGGTGCACTGAGCCTGGCCGGGCTGGCTATCGGGGGATTGGTCCTCGGCATGGTCGGTTCGCAGCTGACCTTTTTGTCGTACGGCACCACCGCGCGCTCCGCCCGCCATTTCGGCGCCGACGATCGGCCGGCGGCCGTGGCCGAGGGCGTGCAGGCGACCTGGCTGGCGCTGGGTCTAGGTGCGTTGATCGTCGTCGTTGTGCAGGCCGTGGCGGTGCCGCTGGTGTCGGTCATCGCGGGTTCGGCCGACATCGCGAATGCGGCGCTGCCCTGGCTGCGTATCGCTATCGTCGGCGCACCCGCAATTCTGGTGTCGCTGGCCGGTAATGGGTGGATGCGCGGTGTGCAAGACACCGCGCGTCCGTTGCGCTATGTGGTTGCCGGCTTCGGCCTTTCGGCACTCTTGTGTCCCTTGCTGGTGTACGGCTGGCTGGGATTACCCCGCTGCGGATTGGCCGGGTCCGCCATTGCCAACCTGGCGGGTCAGTGGTTGGCTGCGCTGCTCTTCGGGCGCGCGCTGCTGGCCGAAGGCGTCCCGTTACGACTCGACCGTCACGCGCTGCGAGCCCAAATCGTGTTGGGGCGTGACCTGCTGGTGCGAACGCTCGCCTTTCAAGCGTGCTTCGTCTCAGCGGCGGCGGTGGCGGCCCGCTTCGGTGCCGCTGCGCTGGCCGCCCACCAGGTGGTGTTGCAGCTGTGGAGTTTCCTTGCGCTGGTTCTTGATTCGCTGGCTATCGCCGCGCAGGCGTTGGTCGGCGCTGCGCTGGGCGGCGGTGATGTTGCGCTCGCGACCGCGACGGCCCGGCGAGTGACGGTGTCATCGGCGATCGCGGCCACCGCTTTGGCCGGCGTGTTCGCTGCCGGCGCCTCCGTGCTGCCGGAGCTTTTCACCGACGACCGGTCGGTGCTGGCCGCAATCGGAACGCCCTGGTGGTTTCTCGTTGGCCAATTACCCTTGGCAGGAGTCGTTTTCGCGCTTGACGGCGTGCTGCTCGGCGCCGGCGACGCCGCGTTTATGCGCACTGCGACCGTGGTCAGCGCGCTGGCCGGGTTTCTGCCGCTGATCTGGCTGTCGCTGGTGTTCAATTGGGGGTTGGCCGGCATCTGGTCGGGGCTGACCATGTTCATCCTGCTGCGCCTGATCTTCGTGAGCTGGCGGGCGTTATCGGGCCGTTGGGTGGTGACCGGGCAATGAGAAGTCAGCGCGTGCGGATGCTCGGCGGCGAACCGTACCGGGCCGACGATCCCGAATTGGTGGCCGGCCGCAAGGTTCTGCACCGGTCTGGCGGGCACCCGGCTGAGTTTGTACCGGCCACAACCGAGCCGTAACACCACGCGGCGCCCAATCGAGGTCACAATGGTGGTCGGACACCCATGTGGACCCGGAAGGCTGTCGAGCGATGTCGAACGCAGGTCTCCAGTTCGGTGTTCTGGGGCCCTTGCAGCTGAGGGCCGGCGGCGCCTTGGTACCGCTGGGCGCCCCCAAACAGCGGGCGGTGCTGGCCACGCTGCTGATGAACCGTAACCGGGCGGTGTCGGTCGACGCGCTGATCGATGCGGTCTGGGAAGAGTCGCCGGTGCCGGCTGCGCGAACCAGCATCCACTCCTACGTGTCCAATCTGCGCCGATTGCTCGGTAGCGCATCGGCTGACCCAAGCAGGGTGCTGGCGAGCGTCTCGCCGGGGTATCAGCTGAACGTCGCCGATGCCGATTGCGATCTCGGGCGCTTCGTCACCGAGAAGAACGCGGGCGTGCACGCCGCCGCCGCGGGACGCTTCGAAGACGCCAGCACCTACCTGTCGGCTGCGCTGGCCGAATGGCGCGGGCCGTTCCTCGATGACCTACGCGAATTCGCCTTCGTCGATACGTTCGCCACCGCGCTGTCGGAGGTCAGAGTGGCGGTCCACACCGCCCTCGCCGAAGCCGAGATCGCGTGCGGACGCGCCGACGGCATGATCCCGCGCCTGGAGGTGCTGACCGCCGAACACCCCTTCCGCGAACGGCTTTGGGCTCAACTGATCACCGCCTACTACGTCACCGAGCGGCAGTCCGATGCCCTAAACGCCTATCAGCGACTGAAAGCGAACCTCGCCGAGAACCTCGGCATCGACCCCGGTCCGACAGTGCGCAGCCTGCACGAGCGCATCCTGCGTCAAGAACCCGTGGACACCCACGAGACAGCGCAGACGACCGCGACGCATGCCGTCGTCGGCCTCAGTCCGCACACCGGCACGCTGGCGGTCCCGTCAGCCGTCGCCGAGCTGCGGGGAAGGGATGGACAGCGCTACCGGTTGGAGGGGTCGACCCGGATCGGCCGCCGCCCTGACAACGACATCGTTCTCGACGACGACGAAGTCAGCCGCTACCACACTGTCGTCATCGACACCGCTGGCAGTTTCGTCATCAGCGACCTGAGATCGACCAATGGCGTCCAGGTAGGAGGCCGACGCATCCGGGGCAGCGTGACCTTGGCCGATGGCGACCATATCCGGATCGGCGGCCACGAGTTCATATTCGAAATTCGCGCCCGCTGAGCTGCGCGAATGCGGTAGGAGCCAACGCAAGAATTTCGCAAGAATGTCGCCAGGATCCGGCAAGGCGAGCGGTGCATGCTCGTGATGTCGGGAAATAGCAACCGACCCCAGCGAAGGATTTTTATCCGTACCTGGGACACCACTGCACGGTAAGGAATCAGAACCATGAAATCTTCCAAACTGCGTGTTGCAGCTGCCGGGCTGTTCGCCGCCGTCGGTCTGTCCCTCCTCGGATCACTCGCGGCGCCGATCGCCTCGGCCGACCCGTGGGTGCCAGGCAGCGGACCGCTGCACCCGATTCGCCACTACGCCGCGGACATCACGCACCCCATCTGGGCGATCACGCACCCTCTGCGTGCAATGACGCCGTGATCTAACGCGTCAGCTGTCATTCTGCCCCGTTTCCACCCTGCGGAAGCGGGGCAGAATGCTGTTACCGAACTTGAGCCCGGCCGCGCTTCAGGACGGCCTCACGGTTGGCGGCAATGTCGTCGCCGGAGGTCCGGAACTGCTTCGCCGCCGTGGCTTCCAGCCACAGTCCCTCACTGGTCACGGACTCGTCGATGCGGTGATACGAGCTCAGCAGCGCACGCACGGCGCTCTGGTTGTTGCCGACGATGCTGTCCGCAACCTTGCGCGCGGCGGGCAGCAACTGGTCGTGCGGAACCACTTCGGTCACCAGGCCGGCGCGCAGCGCGTCCTGAGCGGATAGGTAGTCGCCGGTCAGGCTCATGCGCCGAGCCAGTCCGATGCCAACTTTCTGGGGCAGTCGCACACTGAGCCCCCAGGTCGGCAGCAGACCGACTCGAGCATGCGTGTCGGCGAATCGCGCCTGCTCCGAGGCGATCAGGATGTCGCAGTAGAGCGTCAGTTCCAGGCCACCGGTCACCGCGGCGCCGTTGATGGCCCCGATAACGGGCTTGCTCAGCGGTGGCCACCGCGGCGAGATGTCCGGCAACGCCGACTGCCCTCCCAGTTCTTTGAGGTCGAGTCCAGCGCAGAACACCGGGTCGGTGCCGGTGAGGATGACGACGTCGACGTCGTCATCGGCCTCGGCTTCGGCCAGGGCCGTGAAAAACTTGTCCCGCAGCGCGGCCGACAGCGCATTGCGCGATTCCGGCCGGTTCAGGGTCAGGGTTCGCACCCGCTCGTCGGTGTGGATCAGCAAAATATCGTCGGTCATGAGCGCAACCGTAGTCAGTCCGGTTCGCCAGAACGTGACCGCACCTATCGTTGAGGGATGTGCCGGAATATCACTGAATTGCGTGGACTCGAGCCGCCGGCGACGACCGAGGAGATCGAGGCGGCGGCCCGCCAATATGTGCGCAAGGTCAGCGGCTTCACCCGTCCCTCGTCGGCCAACGCCGAGGCTTTCGAGGCGGCCGTGGCCGAAGTCGCTGCGACGACGACCCGCCTGCTGGACCGCCTGCCGGCCCGCCGCCAGCCGCCCCAGACCGATCCGCCGTTGCGCCGTCTCGCGACGAGGTGACGCACACCGCGACGGTGCCCGCGCTCAAAGAGTGGAGCGCGGTAGTACATGCGCTGCTGGACGGCCGCCAGCGGGTGCTGTTGCGGAAAGGCGGGATCGGCGAGAAGCGCTTCGACATAGCTGCCCGAGAATTCATGTTGTTCCCGACCGTCGCGCACAGTCACGCCGAGCGGGTACGTCCCGAGTTTCGGGACTTGCTCGCCGCCGCGGCACCCGACAGCACGGACGACCGATTCGTGGTGCGGGCAGCGGCGAAAGTCGTTGCGGCGTTGCCGGTCAACCGACCGGACAACATCACGGCGATCGAGGACCTGCATATCTGGACAGCCGAATCGGTGCGTCGTGACCGGCTGGACTTTCGGCCCAAGCATCGGCTGGCGGTGTTGGTTGTACAGGCCATACCGTTGCTTACGCCGGTGGAACTGCCTCGCGTCTCCGATTACGCCGGCTGCACAAGTTGGGTGCAGCTGCCTCTCGGTGACCCCTCGCTGGGTGTGCCGGTGCACGACGATGCGTCGCTGCGCGAGATCGTCGCGCGTGTCCGCGACGCAGTTGAATAGGGTTGTGTGCTTACCGTTTTCACGGAGTCTGGTCGACGAGCACCGCGCCCGCGGGCCAATCGCCGATCGTGCCCAGCGGCGTGGGATCGGCGGCCGCGGTGAGTCGCACGACGTCGGCCACCTGTGCCGGGGCATCGCACTGCAGGTAGTGATCGGCGCTCGGCAGTATCCAATAGCGGTTCAACCCGGGCTTGTTCCGGAGGAACTCCTGCCACACGTAGTTCGCGACCCGGACCGGTGCGACGTTGTCGTGTAGGCCCCACACCAGGGTGGTGTTGACGTCGCTGGCGGAAAGCGCTTGGAGCCAGTTGGTTTCGTCAGCCGCGCGTTCGTTGAGGTATTGAATCGTGTCCGGCAGCACCGCGATCCCGTCGTTGTGCGCGAAGCATTGCGCCAGCGCGGCGATCTCGGGATCGCTCACGTCTCGCCGCGGCATGAAGGTCGTCGCGCCCATGCCCGCGGCCAGCATCTCCGGCGTGGTCGCTCGCGCGGTGCTGCGCGCCACGGTGGGATCGAGCAGCGCTTTCTGGAATCCGGTCAAATTGGCCAGCGGCAGATAGATGTTCGCGTTAGTGAGGATGACGTTGGCCGGGGGGCTCGCGTCGTCGAGGTCGGCGAACATGGACAGTGCGATCATGCCGACGCTGGTGCCCCGGTCATGGGTCAGCAACGTGTAGTCCTCGAGCTGCCAGAGCTTTGTGATCGCGTAAATCAGCAGGCGCGCATCGTCGTACAGCGAATACACGTATGGCGTGGCCGGCTTGTCGGAGAGGCCGTAGCCCGGGAAGTCGAGCAGGTAGATGTCGAAATCGGCGCCGAGCTCGCGGGTCAGCGAAAAGAAATCAATGCTCGCGGTGGGGAAGCCGTGCACGCAGACCAATGCCGGCGCCCCCGATGTGCCACAGCGGCGGGTGAAGACGGTGACGTCGGCGTCGGCGTTCGCGGCGGTTGTCGACCGCCAGTGGATTTCTGTTCCGCCGCTTCGCCATTCGTCGAAGATATCCATCACGAACCGACCGGGAACACGATCCGCGAGGTGCCGAAGTGCACCTCGTGGGTGGACGGCGTGAGTCGGCTGCCCGTCGATGTCGCCTCGCCGGTGCCGAGGTTACGGTCGAAGCGCGGATGGCAGCCGCCGGCGATCAGCACGCGGATGCGTGTCCCGGCCGGGAATCGGTGCGAGGTCGCGTCCAGTTCGAGGCTGACGTGGTCGGTCGCGTCGGTCAGCCTCCGGTAGCCGTCGCTGACGTTTCGGGAGCGGCCCTTGGCGTCGACTTCGCTGATCCGGACGAACACGTCGACATACGGGTTGTCGGAGCTGTGCGCCAACTCGGCGACGGGGGTGCCGTGCACGTACAGGTCGTTGGCGAGCACGTCGCTGGTGAAGCTGAGCACATCGCGGCGAGCCGCCAGCTCGGTGTCGTCGCGGTAACCGCCGTCGGGGGACAGCAGTCGTCCTCCGATCGTGGGTGTCGGTTCGGAGGGGTCGTAGCGGAAGCTCGCCGAGGATCCCGCCGTCGGCGCCCTGTCGGCCAGGCCGCCGCCGGGCTGCAGGTAGACCTCATGCTCGGTGGTGGCCGGCGGCCAGTCGGGCAGCTCACGCCAGCCTTCGCCGGAGACGAAGAACCGGACTCGGCCCGAACGTGGGGTAGCGGGGCGACCGGCCAGGTGAGTGTCCAGCCATTGCTGGGTTTCCCGGGCGATGGTGGCCAGACCTCCCACGAGCAACTGGGTGTGAGTCCACGGCCCCATGGTCAGCGCGACGTCGACGCCCCGCGCGCGAAGGTGCCGGAACTGATGGAGCGTCTGACCCAGGAACAGGTCTTGCCAGCCGCTGAGCAGCAGCACCGGAACCTTGACCTGGTCAAGGGCGGAGTCGACTTTCAGCGGCCCCCAGAACGGGTTGTCATCCGCCGGCGGTGTCAGCCAGGACTCCCACCACGGGGCCCGTTCGCCGAGCAGCGCCCGGCCGGACGCGCCCAACGGCGCCTCGGCGGCCGCACGCACCACGCTCTTCTGAGCCCGCAGTTGGCGGACGCCGGCGCGGATTCGGCCCGGATCTTCCTGGTGCGCAACCAGATTGCTCCAGCCGAGGAAGTCGTTGACCGTGAACGAGCCGGTACCCCACGCGGACGCGCTGAGATCATGGGGACCGGCGGTGATGACGGCCGTGACCAGTTCCGGCGGCGGATCCTGCAGCAGTGCGTACTGAGTGAACCCGAGGTAGGAGATCCCGATGGTGGCGAAGCGGCCGGTGAACCACGGCTGCCGTCGCATCCATTCGACCGTGTCGGCGCCATCGGCCGCTTCGTTGACCATGGGCTCGAAGTCTCCGGCCGATCCGAATGTCCCTCGCACACTCTGCAGCACCACGCGATATCCGCGGGCAGCGTGCAGATCGGCGAACACCAGCGAGAACGGAAATCCGCGGCCGTAGGGTCCGCGGGCCAGCAGGGTGCCGACGGTATCTCCGACGGGTTCGTACACGTCGGCGATCAGCTCGACACCGTCGCGCATCGGGATCTTGACGCTGTTGACGGTGTAGCTCGTCGTCGGCGCCGGCAGCCGCAGTGTCCGGGCGAGGGCGCGGCTGGCGAGCCGTCGGGGCAGGGTGCGCAGCGCCGACCCTGCGGGTCGGTCGGAGGTGGTCGTCACGCCATTAGGTTATGGCCGCATCAGCGATAGCGGACTCAGAATTTGTAGTACGGCGCAAGCTCGTTGGCGCGCTGCAGGTTGGTGGCCGGGCAGTCGACCTCCGGGCTGGAGTAGATCGTCGAGTAGAACAGCGATTGCTGGATGACCCCGTAGCTGGTCTTGAACGCCACCATGCAGGAGAAGTAAAAGTAGCTGTTGTGGTACGTCGGCTTGAGGTTCCACCATTGCGCGGCGCGGTGGCCGTTGATCGTGGTCTCGACGGCGTCGGCCGGCAGCGACTGGTCGTACTTGCGCCAAATGATCGGCTCGACGGCCAGCTGGTAGTTGCCTGCGTCGTAATGGCAGCGCAGCCCCTCCTCGGCCTCCGGCGGAGTGAAGGCCAGGCCTAACCGCTGGACCACGTCAAACGGGATGTCCCGACACGGGTCGAACGGGCTCGGGTCGGTGGTCGCCACGATCGGGCTTTTCATCGTGGTGGGCGGGTCCATCGGAGCTGCGGTGGACCGTAGTTCCACCTTGGGCCCACCGACCGTGGCCGGCGGCGCACTCTGCCACACCACTACCGTCGCCATGAACAAGGCACCGAACGCTGCAAGCAGGCGCAGCTTGGCGACCATGACACCCCCCTCCGATTCTGGTTGTCCGACTCCTCCTCGACCCGCTTCGCGGGCCCGCATCGTCGGCGGACGGGCTCGACTCCTGCCGGGAGCTTACAAGTCGCAGCCGCGCCGCCACAGAGTAAACGAGAACCTGTTCTAGTCCGGGGACGCGGCGCGCGGCGCATCGGCCACCGACCAGCCGTTAGGCTGGGGAGTCGTGGCTTGGCAGGAACATGGGCAGCAGCCCCCGACAGCTCGGCAGCCGACCCTGTGGGCGGTGTCGGATTTGCACACTGGCCATGTCGGCAATAAGCCCGTCACCGAATCGCTGTACCCGTCGACCCCGGATGACTGGCTGATCGTCTGTGGCGACGTCGCCGAGCGCACCGACGAGATCCGCTGGGCGCTGGATTTGCTGCGCCGCCGGTTCGCCAAGGTCATCTGGGTACCCGGCAACCACGAGCTGTGGACCACCAACAAGGACCCGATGCAGATCTTCGGCCGGGACCGCTATGACTACCTGGTCAACATGTGCGACGAGCTGGGTGTCGTAAGCCCCGAGCACCCGTTTCCGGTGTGGACCGAGCGGGGCGGCCCAGCAACCATCGTCCCGCTCTTCCTGCTCTACGACTACTCGTTCCTGCCCCAGGGCGCGACCACCAAAGCCGAGGGGTTGGCGATCGCACGGGAACGCAACGTCGTCTGCACCGACGAGTTCCTGCTCTCACCGGAGCCGCACCCCACCCGCGAGGCGTGGTGTCACGAGCGCGTTGCCGCCACCCGCAAGCGGCTGGACGATCTGGACTGGATGAATCCGACCGTGCTGGTCAACCACTTCCCGATGGTGCGCCAGCCCTGCGACGCGCTGTTCCTTCCGGAGTTCTCGCTGTGGTGCGGAACCACCGAGACCG
>Ga0302326_10016641_pt1 | contig 15381 bp, 9 predicted proteins | sample Palsa_T0_3_FD_202264 | JGI IMG/M metagenome (GOLD analysis project Ga0302326, IMG submission 202264) | Peat permafrost microbial communities from Stordalen Mire near Abisko, Sweden - Palsa_T0_3 | ecosystem: Environmental > Terrestrial > Soil > Palsa > Peat permafrost | place: Sweden: Abisko...
TATAGAGGTGGAACACATACTCCCGAACTGTCCTGGCGAAAGCGAGTACGCGTCCATCAGGCGAGAGCCCTCCAACGAAATCACCTTGGGGGAGGTCCGACTGCACCGCTGCCGGGGATGGGAGCGAGCGATGCCGCTCGCCTGTTTCCGCCGATAGTAGCCAGATCCAATAGGTCTCGTTCGGCGAATCCCGTGTTGAAACCACCAGCCACTTGCCGTCCGGTGTCCAAAGGATACGCGATAGGACCGAAAAATCGGCCGCCATTTCCACCTTGGCGATCCTTCTCTCCGGACCTCCAATGGAGGGTACCAACAGGATCGTTTGCTCGTCGATCCGGTGGAATGCGATGTATCGGTCATCCGGAGACCATGCTGGAAAGGCGTCCCTAGTGCCGCGAGTCAGCCGCACCGGCGGACCGCCTCCAATCTGCTTGACATAGATGCCGGACGGGTCATCCTGCGAATTGTGCGAAGCCTCCGGCGGAGCCATCCAATGGTAAGCCACACGGCTGCCGTCCGACGAGAAGCTTGGATCGGTGGCCAGGCCGGCCGTAGAGACCAGGGATACCGGATTCACTTCCGCAGGGGGGCGGCCAGTTCTGGTCCAGATGAAGAACGTCACCGCACACGCAAGAAAGGTCACAAGTGCGAGCGATAGACGGAGCCATCGTTTCCGCGATGCCCGCCGGGGAATCTCCTCCAGTGCGGTTCGTAATTCAGCCGCCGATTGCCACCGCTCTGCTGGGTCGTTCGCCAACGCCTTCGCGATCACCGGCGCCACCCGCGATGTCAACGTCTCTCCCGCCAATTCGAAAAGCACTTGTCCGAAAGAGTAAATGTCGGATCGTGCATCCAGCGGCTCCCCACCCGCCTGTTCCGGCGACATGTACCCGCTGGTCCCCGTCACCGTGGATTGCGCAACGGCGCCATCTTCTTGGCTCACCGTCTTGGCAATGCCGAAGTCCATCATCTTCACCTGCCCGTGCGTGGTCACGAACAGGTTGTCCGGCTTGATGTCCCGATGCACGATCCCGTGTGCGTGCGCCGCCTCCAATGCTCGCGCCACCTGGAGCGCAATGTCGAAGAACTCAGCCTCGCTCAGCGGGCCCCGCGCCATCCGCGCCCGCAGCGGCTCCCCTTCCAGAAATTCCATTGCCAGGAAGACGCGGCCCTCTGCTTCGCCCAGTTCATGCACCGTGCAGATGCCAGGGTGATTCAGGGCGCCGATCATGCGCGCCTCGCGCCGCATTCGCTCCAGCGCCGGCGGATGCGCGGCTAACTCTTCGGACAGGAACTTCAGCGCCACAGTCCGGCCGAGTGTCAGGTCCTCGGCCTTGTAAACCACTCCCATGGCACCCCGGCCGGCTTCCGCGACGATTCGATAATGCGAGACCACCGCACCCGGAACCAGCGCGGCTGTCTCCTGGGTAACCGCCTCCACTTTCCCGATGAACCGGTACCCCTTGCGCGGCAGCGTCTCGATGTAGCGCGGCGTGGCCGCGGTGTCCGACAGCGCCTCGCGCAGCCGTTTCACCGCCGAGTTTACGCGGTGTTCGAATTCGACTATGGTGCCGTGAGGCCAGAGGCGCCTGGATCTCCTCACGCGTGACCAGCTCGCCCGGCCGATCCAGCAGCATGGCCAGGATGGCGAGGGACTGGTCCGGCACACGCAACCAAGTCCCGCCCTTTCGCAGTTCCCGGGAAGAGCTGTCGAACGCGAACGCGCCGAACCGGATTGGACGTACGGCCCCCGCGGCAGCCATACAACCCCGGGTCAACGATACCACAAACGCCCTGTGGCTACAAGCCCAATTAAACAGCCCAATTCACGTATTTTGAGGCGCTTGCCGTGTGACATCGATGTTACCGACGTGCCCGACGCCGTGCATCGAGTTTGCGCCGCCCTTGGCTCATTGTCGAGCCATGAACGCCTCATGGAAAACGGTTTCGCTGGCGGCGCTAGGCGCTATGTGGACGGCGGTTGCGGCGGACGCCCGGGAGCAGCTACCGGGCGATCGGACCCTTACGGTTATCGTTTGGGACTACGCCGGAGTGTCCGACAGTTCCCTGGACGAAATGGAGAAGCTCAGCGTTTTGCTGCTGTTCCGCGCAGGCATCGGAACCAAGTGGGTCCACTGCCTTGGGCATCAACAAGGTCCGCGGCCGGCGCTGTGCGACGCCAATTTGACAAAGGGGTCGGTGCTGCTGCGGATCGTGGTGGCCTATCCGGGCAACCAGAACAAGCGCGGCGATCCGTTGGGAACAGCCATGGTGGAGAGCGGCTACGCTTCGATCTACGCGACCGAGATCCACAAATACGCGGCCCACAACGGGCTGTCTGACGGCACTCTGATGGCTTACGCCGGTACGCACGAGATCGGGCACCTGCTGCTGGGTCCGAACCACACCTCGTCGGGGATCATGCGCGCAGTCTGGGGAGTAGCCGAATACCGGGGCATGGATCAGCGCTGGCTGGGCTTTGGCGCGGCCGAACGGCATTCTCTGTGGCGTGCCGTTCCCGCACTGGACCAGCTTGTGACTGGCCTGAAATGAAAGTAGGCGCTACCCGGAGAGTGCGCGCACAGGGCGGCCTACCCGCGGACGTGGTGCGCTTACTCCCGGCGAACACCGTTCCGCTAAATTAACGATGCTAGGCCCGGTCATCGGCCAACTGGCGTAACGTCGGCAGACCGGAAACCGGCCTGCTGGGCCGATCCACGGGAACAGCGAGGCGGTCCTGCCCGAGCGCCAATGCGAACCCAGTCCTAGCGAGAATGCCTATCTTAGCGCTTAAGCAGGGGTCCCTCTGGGTCCAGCGGCCTCGCAGGCCCCCCCACGCGCCAGCGCATCCCATTCCATGAGCCACTCACTCCACCGCAATCGTCACCCCCGCCGGGCTCTGATACGTCCCCACCGTCAGCACTACCGGCAACTCGCCGGGCGGCACAAACCCGCTGGGCACCTGCGCGTTGATTTGCATCACCCCCACAAAGCCCGGCGCCTCCCCGGCGAACAGGATGGTGGCAGGAATACCGGCCATAGTCAACGACACCGGCAGTACCGGCAGCGGGTATGGCGATTGCGCGGCCTGGCCAGTCACTCCGGCAGGCGACGTCTGGCCTTCGCCCGTGGCATACAACACCACGATCGAGCCTTGCGCCGCCGGATTCCGATCCGAATTGATCGTGCCATCCTGATTCACCACCACCGCGTTCCCCGTACCGTTGTTCAGCGTGAACAGCGCGGGATTGGCGTCCACCAGCAACACTTGCATGGACGCCAGTGTGACGCCCTGGTATGCCACCTGCAGTTGCGCGGAAGTCTGGCCCGCCATCTGATAAGGCACCTGCGCGTTGATTTGGTTCGCCTGCACGTAGTAGAGTGGCGCGGGCGTCGCATTGATGGGTATGCCATTGAACAGCACCTGCACGTCGGCCAGCGTGGTCGATAGCGTCCCAGCCGCATCGTAGGTCCCCGTGACGGCGGCAGCCGGTCCTATGCCCGTGCCAAAGATCGAAAAGATCTCACCGGGTGCCAGCGGCCCCGCCGCGAGGCTGGCCGCATTCGCCAGTGTCACGTTGATCAGTTGCGTCGGTGGTGGCGTCGTCACCACTGTCTGGCTCGTCGACAGCATGCGCACGCGATTGTTGCCCGAATCGGCGACAAATACGTTGCCCTGGCCATCCAGCGTCACCCCGAAGGGACTGGAGAGCGCCACCTGCACTGCGGGACCGTCGTCGCCGTTGTACGTCGCATCTCCCGTGCCTGCAATCGTGGCGATATTTCCATCTGTCGTCACCAGGCGCACGCGATGGTTGAGCGTATCCGCGATATAGATGTTGCCGCCGCTGTCCACCGCGACCCCCGATGGGGCGTTTAGCTGCGCGGCAGTCGCGGCGCCGCCATCGCCGCTGAAGCCGGAGGTCCCCGTGCCAGCGATGGTGGAGATCGTGCCGCCCGGAGCCAACATCCGGATGCGATGGTTCTGGGTATCCGCGATGTACAGGTTGCCAGCGCTATCCAGCGCCAGGCCGGTCGGGCCGTTCAACTCGCCCCACGCGCTGTTTCCCGCGCCTGCGTCACCTGCCGTGCCGTTACCTGCCACGGTGTAGACGTTGCCCGCGGGGTCCACCATCATCACTCGATTGCCTCCCGTATTGGCAATGTAGGTGTTCCCCAACAAATCGACAACCGCGCCTTGCGGTACACACAAAGGTGTGAGGGCGGCCGGATCGCCCTCGGCGCCGGACCCGCAGGTGCCGATGCCCGCGAAGGTCGCGATTACTGCGGCAGGATTGACGCTGCGCACGTTGTCGTTCCCCGTGTCCGCGATGTAGAGGTTGCCGCCCGCGTCGAACGCCAGGCCGGTGGGACTGCTCAACGTCGCGCTCAGGGCCGGGCCACCATCGCCCGTGTAGCCTGCCGTCCCACTGCCCGCCACCGTGGATATCGACCCGCCCGCAACCTGGCGGACACGCTGGTTCTTCGTGTCGGAGACATTCAGCGATCCATTGTTGAACGCCACTCCGGTTGGCGTATTTAAGACCGCCGTTAGCGCACTGCCGCCGTCGCCGCTGAAGCCGAATGTGCCGTCGCCAACTACGGTGTCGATGATGCCCGTCGTCGCTGAGACCAGGCGCACGCGCTGCAGCTCCGAGATGTACAGGTCGCCCGCCGCGTCCAATGCCACCTCTATGGGATCGATCAGCGCGGTCTGCAGCGCGGGCTGCCCGTCACCGGTGTACCCGCCGCCACCCGGAACACCTGCCATTTGGGTGAGGACGCCCGCGGGATTCAACTGCCACGCTGCGGAATTGACGACGTCCAGAAAATAGAGATCGCCGGCGCCGTTGGCAGCCAGCCCGGAGAGGCTTATCGTGTACACGAAGTTCTGCGCGTTGAAGGTCTGCTGGCTGCAAACCGTGCTGATCGTGCCTATGCCGGCCAAAACCTTGCGGATCCGGAAGTTAAGGCTGTCTATGATATAGAGGTTTCGGACGCCGTCCAGCGCGAGACCCGCCGGCTGGTCCAATTGCGCGGCGGTAGCCGGTCCGCCATCGCCCGCGAATCCGGCGACGCCGATGCCCGCGACGGTGGAGATTTTTCCCCCCGGCGCTACCATGCGCACGCGATGGCCGAGGAGCTCGGAGATATAAAGGTTGCCGGACGGGTCGGTCGCCAGGTCGTGCGGGCCCAGCAGTAGCGCGGCCGTCGCCGGACCGCCGTCTGCATAAGTGCCGCTTGGCCCATCGCCCGCCACGGTGGTGATGTTGCCGTTCGTGCCGATCGCCCTCACCCGCTGGTTCCCATAGTCGGCGATGTACAGATTACCCGCCGTATCCAACGCTAAGCCATACGGCTGATTCAACTGCGCACCCGATGCCGGCCCGTTATCGCCGCTGAAGCCTGGGTGTCCGTTCCCCGCCACGGTGCTGATGACCCCCGCGGGAGTCACTTTCCGCACCCGATTGTTGCCGGCGTCCGCGATATAGAGGTTGCCGGCCGCGTCCACCACGATCCCTTCCGGCTGTTCCACCTGGGCTGTTACGGCTTGGCCGCCATCGCCCACCGAGTCGCTGCCCGCCACCGTGGTGAGTTGATAGACCGGGGCCGACGCCGCTAGAGGCAAGCCCGGGAAGCAGCATTGGCAAAACCACCAGCCGCCAGCCACCAACCGGCGCACCCACCGGGTCCCGCGGCGGGCGCAGTTCGCCCCTGCCAGCACACGCATATTCGCTTATGTTGTGCGCCGCGCCTCAAGTTTCTCTCAAAGACGGCCGTTATAAAGGTGAGTTCGCTTATGAAGCGCCGAACAGTTTACCTCATTGCGGTAGTGTGGATGGCTGCTGTATCCAGCCGGGGCAACGGACCGATCCACTTGAAAACAAGGGATCTGACTGCCGCTAGTTACCCCGCCGCGGAAGCCCTCCAAGCGGCCGGGCTGGGGCCCGGACACTTTTTGGTGCAGTTCATTATTGGGCCTACCATTGACGATTTGCTGGAGTTGGAACGGCGGGGAGCTCGGATCGTCGGATCGGCGCCCGATGGAGGTATCGCCATTTCCACCGATCAGCCCATCTCACTGGCCGGTCTGGCGGTCGAATGGTCCGGGCCGCTGCTGCCGCAGGACAAGATCAGCCCCCTGCTCTCCCAGGCAGGCGCCAACGGTGGACCGGCCGCCGTGGTCGTCGAGTTCCATCCCGACGTGCAAATGCGGCGTGCGCTGCAGTTGTTGCAAGGCGCCAACATCCAAATTCTCAGCAATCCGGATTTGTTGCCAAACCATATGTTGGTTATCGCCACGCTAACCGTGCTCGCCCAGATCGCTGGCTTCGATGAGGTGGCGTATATCTTTCCGGCATCCAGCGATCTCGTTCAGGGCAACCGCGTGATGGCGTGCGAGGGGGCCGAAATGACGGCCGGAACCGTAGGCCAATATGTTTTGGTCGGGAGTGGCTGGTCGGGTGCCGGCGCTGGCGTGGTCCAACTGGAGTATGTGTTCGCTCAGATGAGCGCCAAGCTGCCCGTGGCCGCGGCGCAATCGGAAATCTTGCGCGCCTTCCAGGAATGGGCCAAATACGCCAACGTGGAGTTTGTTCCCGGCGCCTCGCCAACCGGCAGCCAGACTGTGTCGGTGATGTTCGCGCAGGGCGTCCATGGCGATGGCTTTCCCTTTGCATCGGGTAGCCCTGTGCTGGCCCACACCTTCTTTCCGTCGCCTGCGGACCCCGAACCGCTGGCTGGCGACATGCACCTGAATGAGGACCAGGATTGGCACATCGGGACGGATATCGATTTGTACACCGTGGCGCTGCACGAGGCCGGACATGCCCTGGGTCTGGGCCACACCGACGATCCAACCACCATCATGTATCCGTATTACCGCTTCGGCGCGGAGCTATCGAGCGGCGATATCGCTGGCGTGCAGGCCCTGTACGGGAGTCCCGGCGCTCCCACGCCGCCTGTGACGCCGCCTGTTACTCCGCCTGTCACTGCGCCGGTGACTCCGCCTCCTTCGCTCCCCGCGCCGGCGGCCCTAAGCTTGGCTATCGTCAACCCGGCCGGTGCCAGTCTGACGACGACAGCCTCTTCGATCGCCATCTCCGGCACAGCCAGCGGCGGCACAGGCGCCCTGCAAGTGATTTGGAGCGACAGCCAGGGCGGATCGGGCCCGGCCTCTGGATCGGCGAACTGGTCGGTGGCCTCCGTGCCGCTCGCCATGGGCGCAAACACGATCGTTGTTTTGCTGACCGACCAGGGTGGGAATTCGGCATCTGCGTCGCTCACCGTGACGCGCCTGGCGGTATCCACCGCGCCGGTAACGACACCGCCCGTAACTACACCGCCTGTAACTACTCCACCGGTGACTACGCCGCCGTCCGGACCGCCGTCACTCACCATCGACACGCCCGGGATGACCGTCGTCTCGACATCCGCCGCCACCATCGCATTTAGCGGCACAGCCACGTCCGGCGTGACTTCGGTCACCTGGTCTAATTCGACGGGCGCCGCCGGCAACGCTACCGGCGCTCAGCAGTGGAGCGTCCCCGCCATTCCGTTGCTCGTGGGCACGAACACAATCATCGTAACTGCCTACGATGCGTCCGGCGCCTCTGCCTGGCGCGCCGTCACTGTCGTGTGCCAATAAAACCCGGGTGGGGCAGGCTCCCAGCCTGCTTGCGGCCTCACAGGCCGCAAAGCTGAAGACACCTCTATCGATGACGCATCTCAGAATACCGCCAGCTTGCTGAAAACAAAGCATAACCGCCCGTCGGCTCGAAGGCCCCAGTGGCACGCGCGTGCTACTCTCGGGCATAGAACACACTACGGCCCCATCCTCGCTCTCCAGGGTTAACGTTAGGGCCGCCGGCCCAACACCGACCGGCGCTGCCGAATCCCACTTCCTCCAAATGTTCCCCGAATGTAACCGAATGTTACATTCCACGACTTAGAAAGACTCGCTTTGCTCGCTCTGCATCCTACCCTGCACGACCAACTGGTTGCGAATCAATGTCTTCCGGCCCGAGCGAGTCGCAGATGTGCTGGAGCTTCTCCGGATCCGTTGTGGCACAGTTTCAGGCTCCACGGCGCATAGCTGCAAACTTTGATGAAGAGGGGTCCGAAGTCGGCGTCGTCGATGTAGAAATAGAGTGTTGACGTAGACGGTCTTGTCGGGGTCGAACTGAAACTGCCCGTTTACCTTCTTCCCGTTGAACGCCTGCGCCTTCTCCTGGGCCACTCCGATGAATACGATGCCGTCGCGGACTTGCCGTTGGCGGCGGAACTCATTGGCGATGTCGTCCTTCCGTTCCTTGTGATTGAATTGGTAGAGCGGTATGGAATAGTGCTCCGCCAAGGACTTTACCGAGTCGCGGGATCTCTCTTAGATCTGCCCCAGGACCACGGGCGAGGGAACCGGTTTGCCGAGTTGGCAGCACATGAAACCGATCGATCCGCCGCCGAATGTAAGTTGGCCGATGTACCCATTGAGGCAAAGACGATCAAGGCACCACTTGGAGTGTGACGTGGCCGTCAAAAAGTTCCGGGATGGTGGCCATTCGCGAATTCTACAAAAGTCTCTGACCGCCTAAAAAGATTCTGATAAAACAATCCCGATCTGAAATATTTTGGCGTTACTGGGGGTATGGCTTGTCCTGCCCTGATCGCTGCCGGGCCTGGCGCATGACCTGCTGCTCCTGCGTGGCGACCCACGGGCGGAAGGCAAGATTGTCGGCGTGCTCATGGGAATCGCGAGTCAGGTTGCGCCACGCCGCGAGCCTGACCGGCACAGAACGGAACTATCGGAAGGGCATATTCGTATCCTCTACAGGCACACACATGGCAACCTCGCGGAAAAGGCGATCGCTCAAGTGGATCTTGTTCCTTCTGGTGCCCCTGTTAGGGGGCGCGGCGCTATTCACTCTCAAGGCTATCGGCCGGAGCTCGCCTAAGATCGACCCGGAAAAGCTGGTGAAAGCGGAACGTATCGATTTGGCGCGCTCCGTGGTGGCCACGGGGAAGATCGAGCCGGAGACCAAAGTCGAGACGAAGTCCAAAGCCAGCGGCATCATTCAGAGCCTGCCCGTCAACGTTGGGGACGTGGTGCATAAAGGCCAGATCATTTGTAAGCTGGACGAGAACAACGTGCTGCCCCAAGTGCGGCAGTTTCAGGCGGCCCTGGCCCTTGCGGAAGCCAACCTGAAGAGCACCCAGGCCGATTACGAGCGCTACAAAGTCGACGCAGCCGGACCCGATGTGCCGTTCCTCAAGCGCGAGATGGACCGCGCGCGCGGCCTCTATGGAGAGCAGTTGATGGCGCGCAATCTGGTGGAAGATGCGGAGAAGAACTACGAAATGGCTGTAAACCGGCAGAAGTCGGCTACCGTGAACCTGGGCGTGGCACAGGCGGCCATCGCTAAAGCGCAAGCGTCCATCGAACAGGCCCAGGCGGCCCTGGCGCAATCGGAAGAAGACCTGCGCAATACCACTATCCTGTCGCCGATCCACGGCGTGGTGCTTTCGCGCGACCGCGAAGTGGGCGATGCCGTCAGCTCCATTCTGACTATGGGTTCCGGCGCCACGCTGATCATGACGCTGGGCGACCTGTCGGAAGTGTATGTCAAAGGCAAGGTGGATGAGAGCGATGTAGGTAAGATCTATCTCGGCCAGCCCGCCCGCATTACCGTGGAGTCGTTCAAAGACGAAAAGTTCAACGGCAAGGTGACTAAGATCTCTCCCATGGGCGTGGAGAAAGACAATGTGACCACCTTCGAGGTGCGTGTGTCGATTTCCAACGAATCCCGCAAGCTGCGCGCGGAGATGACCGCCAACGCGGAAATCATATTGGAAGAGCGCAAGGGCGTCGTGGCAGTACCGGAAGGCGCCATTCTGTATAACAAGGATAAGTCCACGTCGGTTGAGGTGCCCGATCCCGCGAGCGAAACAGGCAAGCGCAAGATCCCTGTGGTCGCGGGGATCAGCAACGGCTCCAAGACGCAGATCGCCAAGGGAATTGCCGCTGGGCAGCAGGTCATACTGCAATAACCGATACTGCCGGGCCGCGGCCGTGAGGAAGCGGTTTTTGCCATGGGTTACCTCAAAGAGCTACTGTCACAGGTCGCATCCAGTCTTTTCCACAACAAGCTGCGCAGCATTCTGACCATGGCGGGAATCGCCTGGGGCATGGCTTCGATCGTATTGATCGTGGCCATGGGGGATGGCTTCAAGCAGGGCCAGCGCAACAACACCAAGCAGCTTGGCGAGAACATCGTGCTGCTGTTTGCCGGCCGCACCGAGAAGCAGGTGGGCGGACAGCGCGCCGGCCGGCGGATTCGCTTCACTTACGACGACATAGACGACATACGCGCGGAATGCTATCTGGTGAGCCGGGTGATCGGCGAGTTACAGAATGGCGCGAAGGTGGCCAGCGCTTACAACAGCGGTTCGTTCACGGTGAACGGCGTGGAGCCGTTGTATTCCAAAATCCGCACCATACCCATCGCGCAGGGCCGCTTCCTGATCGAGCCCGACGAAACGGATGCCCAGCGCGTGGCCGTACTGGGAGATAACGTCCGCAAGCAGTTGTTTGGCGACCGGAACACCGCCCTTGGAGTGAATATCTTCTTGAATGGCCTGCCGTTCCGCATCGTGGGCCTGATGCCTTCCAAGAATCAGAACAGCAGCTACAACGGCCTGGACGGCGATAAGATCTACGTGCCCTATTCGGCCATGGTCCGCGATCTGCCGCCCAAGGACGATAACTTCCATCCCGGCATTGTCAACGACATCATCTATGTGCCTTCGTCGTTGACGCATTGGAAGGCGGCGCGCCAACAGGTTCTGCGAGTGTTGGGGCGCAACCACCAATTCGATACGGACGACAAGGGCGCGGTGTACATCTGGGATACCGTGGAAAGCGCCGAGCTGGTGGATCAGATTTTCGTCTCGATGACCGCGTTTCTGGGCGCCATCGCGGTGATCACGCTGACGCTGGGCGGCGTGGGGGTCCTGAACATCATGTTGGTTTCGGTCACCGAGCGGACGCGGGAAATCGGGCTGCGCAAGGCCATTGGCGCCACGCGGCGCCGTATCATGATGGATTTTCTGACGGAGGGCGTGATGCTGGCGGGGCTCAGCGGCGTGGTGGGATTTATGGGTGCGTACGGTTTGGCCTCGTTGGTGAATCTACTGCCGCAATCGGACATGTTCGCCGGACTGCCAGTGAAGGGCGCCACCACTGCATGGTCCTTCGGCGCGCTGGCGGTCGTGGCGATTGCCTCGGCGGTGTTTCCAGCCTGGCGCGCGGCGTCGCTGACGCCAGTGGAGGCGCTGCGCGATGAGCGTTAGGGCGGCGGCGCATCGAGCGGGTCCTGGAGGACCCGCGCAGGCCTTGAGGCCCGCCCCACATGCGCGTTAGGTCGATTTTCGCCGAGGCCGCCGCGGCGCTGAAGTTTAACCGTCAGCGCAGCATCCTGACCACCATCAGCCTGGCGTGGGGCGTGGCCTGCTTCGTGATCCTCTACTCCTATGGCGACGGCTTCCATTTCGCGCTGCGCAAAGCCTTCATGGCCGTGGGCCGGGATTTGGTCCTGATGTTCGATGGCCAGACCTCCACGCAGGCCGGAGGCGAGCGGGCCGGCCGCAAGATTCGTATGGAGCGCACCGATGTGGACGCCATTCGCGACGCGGTGCCGCTGGCGGTAGCGATCTCGCCCGAAGTAATGGTGCACGGCGCCTCCGTGGTGCGCGGCTACCGCACGCAATCCATTGCGGTGCGCGCCGTTTATCCTATCTACGGCCGTATCCGCAACCAGACGCTGGCCACCGGCCGGTGGCTGGGACCGGAAGACGAAGCCCAGAAGCAGCGCGTCGCGGTGATGGGCGGCGAAGCGGCCACGAAAATGTTTGGCGAGATTCCACCCGATGGCGAAGACATCTCCATTAACGGGCTGCACTTCACTGTGATCGGCGTGCTGAAGACCAAGACGCAAATCTCCAACTACAACGAGCCGGATAACGAATGCATCTTCATCCCGTACGACACCGGCTCGCTGCTGCGCGACATCAAGTATCCGGACTATATCGTTTGGATGCCCGTGAACCCCCTTTTTCGCGCGGAGGCGGTGCGGCAGGTGCGCGAGACGCTGGCGCGCGTGCATAACTTCTCGCCGAACGACGAGCGCGCCATCCAGATTATCGTCTTCAACGAATTCCTGCGCATCGTGGATACCATGGGGATGGCGCTGCGAATCCTCCTAGGCTTTGTGGGCACTCTGACGCTGGCCATCGGCGGCGTCGGGCTGGCCAACATCATGCTGGTTTCGGTGACCCAGCGCACGCGCGAGATCGGCATGTTGAAGTCCATCGGCGCTACCAGCCGTTCGATCCTGTTCCAATTTCTGCTGGAGGCCATGACTATCGTCACGCTGGGCGGTGTGCTCGGTGTAGCGTGCGGGTATGGGGTTACAGCCACGCTCCAGACGCTGCCGCTGCTCGGGCCGCTGTTCAAAGATACCAGCGGCACGGGCGACATTCATTTGCAGATCTCGCAATTCGCGGTGATGACATCCACGCTGCTGCTGGAGTTTGTGGGCCTGGTGGCGGGACTGCTGCCGGCCATCAAGGCGTCGCGGATGAGCCCGATTGAAGCGCTGCGGTATGAATAGTGTCAGTGCCGGGACAAAACACCCGCAGCTCAGCGCTGTCCCTCGGCGCCGCCGCGTGCGCTGGCGGAAAGGGCCTCCGCCCCGCGCCGACTGACGGATGAAGGCGATGGATTTCGGGAACCACCACTCAGCTTCGAATGACGACCTCGATTGGTTCCCCGTTCAGTCGCGTGGGTTTGTAGACCCAGTTATGCCACGTGCCAGATGAGCGCGACCGCCGGAGGCGCGCCGCAATTTCAAAATGCGGCCCAGCAGCCGCAACCATGCAGCCAGGCGGAATATCTGCGATTGGCGAGCGTCATTGCACCGTGAAGTCTTCCTTCGTCGTGACCGAGCCGTTAGCCGTGGTGATCGTCACCGGACCCGTGGTGGCCCCTGCCGGCACGATGGCCATCACCGCCTGCGTCGAATTCACTTGAAACGCCGCCGCCGGCACGCCGTTGAAGGTCACCGAGGCTGCGCCTAACAGGTGTCCTCCCCAGAGCAGAATCTGCTGGCCCACTGTTCCCGACGACGGAACCAACTGCGCAATCGAGGGCTTGGGCGGCGGCAATCCGAAGTCCAGGCTGAAGACCGCCCCGCCCCCCGGACCACCAATGGCAGCGGTGCCATAGAGGTTGCCATCCATGCCCTGAATCAACCGGCAAGGGGCACAACTGCCCTGCAGGTTATACGGGTTCATCTGGTAGGCCAGGGTCAGCGCGTGGGTGGCCAGATCGTAGCGAAAGATGGCGTTGTGGACTGTGGAGCCGTAAAGCGCATAATCTGAAGCCTCCACCAGCCAGTTAGGGACCGACATGCCCTCGTCTGAGCTTTTCGAGGGAAAGCTCGCCAGGATTTGCAGCTGTCCAGACGGGGTTGCCCGGTAGATCATCCCTGTGCCGTTGGCGCCAGAGGCGCTGAACGTCCCATAGAGATTGCCGTCGGATGCGGCGATTAGTGAAACGTAGGCTCCGCCATAGGACGCTGGGAACGTCAGCGGTTGCGAATACTCGCCGGACGGCGTTAACTGGAAGATGAAGTAGGGGGGCGTCGGAGGGTCACCCTGGCTCCCGATGCCGTAGAGATTGCCGTCCGCGGTTCCCGAATCAGCGTGATCGGGACTCCCTCGTTTGACGAGAGCGCATGGAGTATCGCCACCTTGCCGTTCTCGTCGATGCGCACGAAACCAAATGACTGCAGCCCCTGCGGTGTAAGATTACCAAAGCTATCGTACAGCACCCCCGGCGCCGCAATCATTGTTTCCAAGGACTCCGCTTTGCCGGTCGGATACTGCTGCAGACCCAGCCCGGAGGTGGACGCAGAGTAGTAGAAGCTACCTTCTAGTACGTCGTTATTTCTTAACAGTGCCTTAGGGCGCCAGAGGTCAAGTCGATGGTGTAGGCATAGAGCCAGCCCCAGTTACCCTCGTATGGCTCAGGCGTGATGGCCCACAGCGTGGCGGCCGACGCGACGGGGCTGGGTGAGGCGGCGACGGCCATGGATCCAACCGGTGCGCCCGTGCCGGCGCCTGGGAACTCCAGCGCCGGCGGAGGTCCCTGGCAGTAGGAGGGCAGGTCGGCTTTCGTAAACGGGGGCGGGCAGGGCTTAAACACCGCCGTGGGATTGAACGAGTAGTTGTATGTGCCGCTGCCGTTGGGCTGGCTGAGGTTTCCCTGGAAAACCTCCACTGACTCGTTCCGTGGCCAGACGATCGCCAGGTTATTCAGAAACGCAATCTCGTGGATCTCATCGCAAGACGCACCGTTGTTCGTCCAATTCGTGGGGTCGTTCACGGGACAGACTGGCTCGCTGATGTTGGGCGCCATGGGCAATTGGATCGCCTGGAAGGGAAGCCGCGTGCTTACCGCACCGCTTGTCAACCCAACATCGCCGGTCTGGAACTGCCCCAAGCTGACGGTGATACCCGTGCCGTTAGCCTCTGCCGGCACAACGTACATATAGCAGCTTTTGTCGGCACTCACCGCGAACTCGGGTGCGTTGGTGAAGGATATGATCACCGGCGGCGTAGATCCGAAGTCCAGGTCCAGGCGGATCTCCTCTCCGGTCTCGTAGGCCGATTTAAGAGGATCGCCGTGCGAGTTTATGGTGAAGGTCTCGTTGTTCGGAGCATAAAAGTCGCTCGGAAAGGCGGGATTGGAAGAATTGGCCGGGGGGAACTTCATCATGGACTCGCCCCAGTAAACCACGTTTGCCGCAGTGAGGCACTCCTGAGAGGTCCCCGACCCCGTACAGGCAAAGGGACCGTTGGCGGATGCCGCATAGACGCTGGCGGAGGCGGTGGAGGACGCGCCACCCGACGACATCCATATCCCTCCCTGGCTCACGCCCCAATTGTCGCCCTGATCGTAAACGGCATTGCCGGTTACCCCGGATGGGCCGTTGGGGGCGCCGCTGGTATTGAAGCCGGTGTACACGGAAGGGAAAACATTAGTATTCGTCCGGCCCGACGTGGATAGAAACACCCCCGTAGGGCTCCCCGTCGTCGACGACGACCGGATCTGGTGCTGTTTGCGCAGCGGCACTGTAACCGGTTAGTAGCAACACAACAAAGCGGGAGTATCTATGCGTCAGGAGTGATTTAGCGTACAGATGGGGTATCCATTTGACTCAGGTGACCCCAAGATGTAGTATGGCGGTCTATGGAGGATTACCCGCGAAATCTGGCCGAATTCGAAGCCCGCTTCTCGAACGACGCGGCCTGCCGGGAGTACCT
>Ga0302326_10016646_pt1 | contig 15380 bp, 15 predicted proteins | sample Palsa_T0_3_FD_202264 | JGI IMG/M metagenome (GOLD analysis project Ga0302326, IMG submission 202264) | Peat permafrost microbial communities from Stordalen Mire near Abisko, Sweden - Palsa_T0_3 | ecosystem: Environmental > Terrestrial > Soil > Palsa > Peat permafrost | place: Sweden: Abisko...
CTTCAGTTCAAACCTATGTCGTCACAGCTGCCAGGGGAAATGCCGCTGCCGCATCCCGACAAGGTGCGGGCGGCTCGCTTAGGGCAACGGCGGTGAGGTGCTCGTCGCCCGACATGCGCCTCGTCGGCTGCGGCAGCCGTATGCTTTGTTGTGCCAGAGCCACAAGGGAGTCGCCGTATGCAGACACTATTTTCGCCCGTGATTTACTGGACAATCGCGCCTGGTTGCCGAGGTACGCCGCGACGCTGTTGCTTGCAGGAAGCGGGAGCCAGCTTGGGCGGTACCAGCGTTCTGGAGCGCGCCATATGCCCCGTCTGACACAGCCTCTGAGGCCGCGGCCCCGCTTGCGGAGATCGTCGCGCCGCGAGGGACTGCCGGGACACCACCCCGGAAATGGGGAAACCGGCCAGCAGCTTGAGGAGCAGTCCGGGGTGAGCTTGCCAGCTGCGTCGCGTGAGACTCCCAATGAGACCAGGGCTCCAGTCTGCGCTGTCGCTTGCGGCGCTCGAAGTCAGCACGCCCCAGCCGTGGTGCGCGCGCCCTGACCAACGGCGCGAGAATCAATCATTGGGAGAACCTGTCATGCGCAAGCCCAAGAAAATACTCGTCCTCGATGTCGGAGGCACGAACGTAAAAATGTACGTCACCGGCCATCGCGCGATGCGCAAGTTCAGCTCCGGTCCCAAGATGACCCCGCAGAAGATGGTGGCGCAGGTGCGCGCACTTGCCGCTGGTTGGCGCTATGACGCGCTTTCCATTGGCTACCCTGGGGTGGTGCTGCACGGCAAGCCCGTCGTCGAACCGCACAACCTCGCCCCTGGCTGGGTTGGATTCGCCTTTGATAAGGCATTTGGCAAACCGGTGCGCATCATCAACGACGCCGCGCTGCAGGCAATCGGCTGTTACAAAACCGGCCGCATGTTGTTCTTAGGTCTGGGCACCGGTCTTGGGTGCGCGCTCGTCATTGACGGGGTCGTCGAGCCCACTGAGCTTGCGCACCTGCCCTATAAGCGCGGACGCACCTACGAGGAATACGTGGGCGAGAGTGGTCGCAAGCGCCGCGGCACGAAAAAATGGCGCAAAGTGGTCGAGGATGTCGTGTCGCGATTGGCGACGGCGCTCGAAGTGGATGAGGTCGTGATCGGCGGCGGTAACGCGCGCCGCTTGGCGCGGCTGCCGAAAAATGCTCGTCGCGTCACCAACAGCAATGCATTCATCGGCGGCGTGCGCCTATGGCAGGCGCCACGCCGCTAGCGAAAAATCGCTGCCGCCTTCTGCAGCGCCAGCACGCGCGCCAGGCACAGGAGCTGTTCGAGCGCTTGCGCGACCGGATCAAAGCGCTCACGCACTAGAACAATGCGGCCGCCTTCTGCAGGGCGATATACAGACCTATACAGAATGGAATGCCTACCGCCAGCCACGCGAGCACGCCCCCAGGACCAAAGCTGCCGCGCGCAGAGGTCTCGGCGTTCGCCTCGATGCGGTCTTCGTGCTGCAATGAGCGCTCGCGTGCCAGCTGTTCATCGGTCATCCAGTGCTTGGGATCCACCGGCTTGACGAAGGCGTTGCATATCAGACCCCCGAATAGCAGAAGCGCCATGATGTACAAGGTGATGTCGTACACCTGCGCATGCGGGACGCCGTGGTCAATCTGGAACTGGCGCAAAGAGGCGATGAGGGCAGGGCCCACAACTCCGGCGACCGACCAGGAGGTGATCAGACGTCCGTGGATGGCGCCGACCATCTGTGTGCCGAATATATCGGCGAGATAGGCCGGAACCGTGGCAAAGCCGCCGCCATACATGGTCATGATGATGCAGATCGACGTTATGAACAGACTCGCAATGCCCAGATGTCCCCACGTGGGCAGCAGGCAATAAAGAGCGATGCCCAGTATGAAGATCGTGTAGTACATGGTTTTGCGGCCGATCTTGTCCGAGAGCGAGGCCCAGAAGATGCGGCCGAGCGAGTTGAATAGACTGATCAGCCCGACGAGGCCAGCGGCGGCAGCCACAACCGCAGCCTTCTGCGCCGCGGTCAGCGCGGCCGCAGAATCCACCCCCAACAGCTTGGCGCCGAAGATGTCCTGAAACATCGGGCTCGCCATTGAGATCACACCGATGCCGGCCGTGACGTTGAGGCCCAGGACTCCCCAGATCAGCCAGAATTGCGGCGTACGCCAGGCTTCGTTGAGATGCACATGGCGGCGTGTAATCAGGGAGTTGCCCCCGTCGCCGGCCGGCGGCGCCCAGCCCGCCGGCCGCCAACCCGGAGGCGTCACGCGGAAGCCGAGAGCGCCGGCCGACATGGCAATGAAATAAATGACTCCCATCGCGACCAGCGCGCTTGGGACCCCGGCCGGCGCGCCGCCGCTGCCGCCGAAATGGGCCATGAGCCAGACTGCCAGCGGGGCGCCGATCATCGCACCGCCGCCATAGCCCATGATCGCAAAGCCAGTCGCCATGCCGCGGCGATCGGGAAACCATTTGACCAATGTCGATACTGGCGTGATGTAGCCGATTCCCTGCCCGACTCCGCAGAACACGGCCACGAGGTAGACCAGCCACAGCTGATGCAGCGACACCGCTCCACCGAGCAATATCAATCCGATACCCCAGCAAGTGGCGGCGACCAGCCCGCCTTTGCGCGGCCCGGCATGTTCGAGCCAACCGCCCCAGACGGCGGCTGATATGCCGAGCACAGCGATGAAAATCTCGAAAATATGAGTGACGGTGGGCACCGACCAGTTGCAGTCGGTCGATGTGAGCGCCGAGCTGAGGCCCTGCGCGGCGCACGTCGCGGCGTCCGTTGCCGGCAGGAGGTGGCTCATCGGCAGCCAGAAGACGGAAAAACCGTACGACATCCCGATACATAGATGGATCGCAAGCGCCGCTGGAGGGACCAACCAGCGGTTGAATCGCGGACCGGCGATGGTTCGCTCGCGCGACAGGAAGCCAGAAGATGTTGCGGTATTTGTTGCCATTATTATTTCCCCCAACGCCCGCCTGAAGCGTTTGCGCCAGCGGATATTGCCGCGTTCGCGGGATTTCAGCTACTGGGGCGTGCGGGCGGCGCTGCCCGGGAGCGGCCGGGCGAACACCTGGGTCCAGAATATGGCCGACGGGTCCTTCGGGTTGACCGTATAACCCACCCCCATGTCGGTAAAACGTGGATCCATGAGATTCTGGCAATGGGCAGGACTTTGCAGCCACCCGGCAACAGCCTCCTCAGGCGTCGGCACGCCAGCCGCCAGGTTTTCCCCGACGACCTGCCAGGCATAGCCGGCGCGCGCGACGCGCGAGGCGGGCGTGCTGCCGTCCGGTCCGGTGTGATCAAAATAGTCGTGTGTCGCCATATCGAGCGAATGCGCGAGCGCGGCGTTGCCCAGCGCCGGTGAAAGCGTGAGCGCAGTCGTAGCATTAAAAGTCTCGCGCCCGCAGCGCCGCGCTTGCGCCCGCGCGTCGTTCACAAGTTCGAGCACGCGGCGGCTGACCGTGGGTGCGGCCTGGGGCTGTGGGGTCTGAATGGGTGCGGCTAGGACGATCCAGGTGTCATCGCCCCGGCGTGCGATGCCGATCTCGCGCTCCATGGGCTCGGCAATTTGCGCGCAGAAATGCTGCTCGAGCAGGCGGGCCGTGGCGAGATCGCCACCGGGCGTGGCTACGTGGATCGCCGCGGACTGCTCGGCGCCGTAATCCGCCGCCAGCAGGGCTTGCTGGAGATTTGCGCCAGCTGCCGTACGCCGGGCGGCCTCATCGAGCTTGCGAGCCGTGTGCAGCGGGCGATTGATGCCCGCTCTGCCTCCGCAGCCACGCAGCCGAATTGAGTTGACGGCGTCGGGCAGTGCTGCCTGCGCTGACAACGTGTGCGCTGTTATTAAAAGTGCAAACGCCTGAACGACTGCGCTGCGCCCGACGGCCCCGAAGCGCACGCACCGCGCGCCGCTTGGCGCTTGAGTCAGGCGGCGATGGTCTTTTGGTCTGCGAGCAGACACTCGGCGATCTGCAACGCGTTTAAGGCTGCACCCTTCAACAGCTGATCCCCTGCAACGAACATGGCGATGGAGCGACCTGTCGGGTCGCTCACATCCTGGCGGATGCGGCCGACGAGAATGGCATCCTGGCCGGAGGCGTCCTTGGGCATGGGAAAATAATTCGCCGCCATGTCATCGATGATCTTTACTCCCGGCGCGGCCGCGAGAATCTCGCGCACGCTGGCAGCGGTGATCGGTGCGTCGCACTCGAAGTTCAATGCCACGCAATGCGCGCGCAGCACCGGCACGCGCACGCAGGTCGCCGTGATGCGAAACCCGGGATCCGCGAAGATCTTGCGCGTTTCCTCGATGACTTTGGTCTCCTCCTCGTTGTAGCCCGTGACCGCATCGATCTTCGTGTTGTGGCTGAAGAGGTTGAAGGCATAGGGATGCGGCAGGACTTTGTGCGCGTAGGGCCGATCCTCGAGAAAGGCGCGGGTCGACTCGCGCAGTTCCTGCATCGCCGCGGCGCCCGCGCCCGATGCCGCCTGATACGTGGATACGATCAGCCGGCGGACGGGATTTCTCTGGTGAATGGGCCACAGTGGCGTGATGGAAATGATGGCGGCGCAGTTCGGATTGGCAATGATGCCGCGATGCTTGCGTGCCGCTGCGGCATTGATCTCGGGTATGACGAGCGGTACGTTGGGATCCATGCGAAACGCCGAGGAGTTGTCGATGACGAGCGTTCCCTGACGGGCGGCAAGCGGCGCATAGCGCTTGGAGATGGCGCTGCCGGCGGAGAAGAGCGCAAGATCGACGCCGCGAAAGCTCTGCTCCTCGAGCTCTTCAATCTGCACCGCATGGCCGCGAAAGTTGAGCTGCTTGCCCGCCGAGCGGGCCGACGCGAACAGCTTGAGTTCCGCGACCGGAAAGCGACGTTCTTCCAGACAGCGCACGAGCTCGACGCCGACCGCGCCGCTCGCGCCGACGACGGCAACCACGAATCCTGAGCCGCTCGTGCCCTGGCGTTGCATGAAGTTGGACATGCCGGCAACGCTAGCGCAGGGGTCAGAGGCTGTAAAGGCGCCTGCGCGTAGTATATGGCGCAGGGCGCGCGAATCGTGCGCGCGATCACACGGTGAGGGTGCAGGAACCGATGAAGAACATTGAGCTCAGCTTTATCACGACCGCCTTTGAGCTGCCCGGACATCGCATCGTCAGAAGCGTCGGGATCGTGCGCGGTATCGTCGTGCGCTCTCGCAGTCTCGTCGGTGCGCTCGGCGCTTCGCTGCAGACGCTGCTCGGCGGCAACATCACGCTCTTTACCGCGCTATGCGAGAAAGCGCGCACCGATGCATTTGAGTTGATGCTGCAGCACGCCACCGAGCGCGGCGCCAATGCGATCATCGGCGTGCGCTACGATGCCAATGAAATCGCGGCCGGGGTGACGGAAGTGTTGGCCTACGGGACGGCCGTCATCGTCGAGTAGACCAGCCCACTCACCGCCGCGGGGCCTCTCGTCCCTGCGACGGCGGGCGGGTCGGGGGGAGCAACTGTTACGAGGACGTGGCGGGGGCCGGTGCTGCGGCTGCGGGCGCCGAGTTCTGATGGCGCTGCTGCCACTTCGCCTTGTCAGCGGCAATGATCGACGGAATCTCCTTGATCTGCGCGGGCGTCAGCACCGCGTAGATCTGCGTCTTCACCGCGCTCATCTGCTCGATGCGCGTTGCCGCATTCGCCTTTTCGGTGGCGATGAGTGCGGGATAGGCTGCATCTGTCGGCGCCATCGCTTCCAGAGCCTCGTGATTGCTGCGCATGCTCTCACCGAGTTCCTTGAACTGGGACTTTGCCGACGCAAAGATGCTCTTGACCTGCGTCTGCTGTTCGGCGGTCAGATTCAGCTGCTTTAGAACGTGCATGAAATGCGCGCCCGGCCCATGGTGGTGCCAACGCAAAGCGGAAGTCTGGGTCGCGGGATCGCTCGAAGTCGCGGCGTGGACCGCCACTCCAGCAAGGCCTGCGGCTGCGAGCGCCGCGATTACAATCGCACGGGTGCGGTTCTTGGCTTGAGACGGTGTGTGCATGAAAGACTCCTGAAAATCGCGGGACACGTCAATTAGAGCAGATGCTCGGCCAGGAGTTGCTAAGGCACAGGCGCTGCGGCACATAAGAATTGTAAAGAACTCTTGGCCTGCCGCGAGATCGAGGATAATGGGGGCATGATGTTGACAGATTCGGCCGCGGCGCCTGCCAAACCCGTATTGTTGATAGTGGATGACGACCAGGAGCTGTGCTCATTGCTGGTGGAATATTTGACACCGGAAGGATTCGCGGTGGAGCTCCTGGGCAACGGCTCTGCCGCGCTCGAGCGCCTTGCCAAGTCCGCACCCGATCTCGTCGTGCTCGACGTCATGTTGCCGGAGCTGTCCGGATTTGAAGTCCTGCGGCGCATTCGTGCGACGAGCGCCGTGCCGGTAATCATGTTGACTGCGCGCGGCGAGGAAGTTGATCGGGTGGTGGGCCTCGAGATGGGTGCCGATGATTACCTGCCCAAGCCCTTCAGCCCGCGCGAACTTGTCGCGCGCATCAAGGCCGTGCTGCGCAGAAGCGCCGGCGACGGCGGTCCGGTGACCTCCGCCACCTCGGTGCAGTGGGGACCGCTCAAGATCGATCTGCGTGCGCGCTGCGCCGCGGTCAACGAGCACGATCTGGAGTTGACCGGTGCGGAGATGCGCATACTCGAGCAGCTGATGCGCGCGGATGCCAAAGCCGTGACGCGCGAAGAGCTCATGACCCGAGCCCTCGGGCGGCGCCTGCTGCCGACGGATCGCAGCCTCGATACCCATGTCAGCAATCTGCGGCGCAAGCTTGCGAAGTACACCGATCGGGTCACGCTGCAGAGTGTGCGCGGCACCGGTTATGCGCTCGCGCTGACGAGCGCGCGCGGGGCGGCAAGCGCGGAGTGTTGAGCCGCTATGCATTCGCTCTTCTGGCGCATCTTCCTCACCTTCTGGCTCGCGCTCGCGCTCATTCTCGTGGGCACCGTGACGGTCGCCGTGGATGCCGCGCTCAAATGGAGGAATGAGCGACCCACGCTCCCCTACCAGGAGATCTACTCTCGGGCCGCACAGGTATTCGAAGCGGGCGGCGGTGAGGCTCTAAAACAATGGCTCGAGGATTTGACTCCGGCGGCGCTGCGTGAGCGCACATTTGTGCTCGACTCCGACGGGCACGACCTGCTCGAACGTCCGCTGCCTCCTTATCCCGGAGCAAACCGCGAGGGGCCGGCGCGCGCGCGGCCGTCGACGGAGTCGATCGGCCGCTCCTCGTTGTTGCTCGTGGGTCCAGATGGCAAAGCGTTTCGTGTCGTGGTCGTCACGGGGCCCTTTCGCGGCCCGCCGCGGCGATTTGGCGAGCTCGAGCTGCCCGGGGTGCGCGCGGCGACCCTGATCATCGCCCTCGTCGTGAGCGCGGTGGTGTGCTTTCTTCTCGCGCGCTATCTCACGGCACCGGTGGATCGGCTGCGCGATGCGACGCAGCGCATTGCCGCTGGGGACTTGAATGTGCGCGTACTGCCGAGCCTGAAGGGCCGTAAGGACGATCTGGGCCTGCTCGCGGCGGATTTCGATGCGATGGCCGAGCGCGTGCGCAGCCTCCTCGAGTCCAAGCACCAGCTCCTGCGCGACGTCTCCCACGAGCTGCGCTCGCCGCTCGCCCGGCTGCAGCTCGCGTTGTCATTGGCGCAGCGCGGCGACGCCGGCACTGCGGAGAATCTCGCCCGCATCGGTCGCGAAGCGGACCGCCTCGAGCAGCTGATTGCGCGCGCCCTATTGCTGGCACGGCTCGAGCGTCCCGCGCTCGGTGCCGAGAGCGAGCGCGTCGATATCGCCGAACTCCTTGGCGAGATCGTCGCGGATGTGGCTATCGAGGCCGACGTGCGCCACGCGCGCGTTGCACTCAGTACCTCCGGCACGCTCGAGGTCATGGGCGATCGCGAAGCGCTGCGCAGCGCCTTCGAGAATGTGCTGCGCAATGCGGTGCGCTACAGTCCCGCGGGCTCGCAGCTGCAGGTGCGGGCAGAGCACCGCGCCCCATCGATCGAAGTGGTGATCGAGGATCAGGGGCCGGGCGTGCCGGAGAAGGATCTGCAACTCATCTTCGAGCCCTTCTACCGGGTCGATGCGTCACGTGATCGCGCAGAAGGCGGCGAAGGGCTCGGGCTTGCGATCGCCGCGCGCGCGGTCGCGCTTCACCACGGCACGATCGACGCCCGCAACCTGACCGCTGGGTTTGCCGTGCGCATCGTACTGCCGGAGCTTGCCTGAAAAAGAAAAAGCCGCCCTTGCGGGCGGCTTCCGACGGCGGTCCGAGACTACAGGCGGCGATCATCGAGTCTCAAAGGGGGGAGAGGAGATCTCGAGTCGAGCGCCACGCCGGGACAAAACATCATGTTCCTTCAGTGTGACCGTTGGTGCAGCGCAAAGTTGAATGCGTTGAAGCTTCTTTAGAGTTCTTGAGATTTTGCGGAAGCGTCGGTTAAATGCCGTTCGCATGAACGACAAATCGGCATTGCTCGAGCAGCTGCGCTTACACCGCGGCGATCCGGCGGCGCAAAAGCCCCGCAGCGCCCTGCGGTGGCTCGCTGCTGTCGCGGCGGCGCTCGCAGTTCTCGCGCTCAGCGCGTGGCTGTTCTTCGGCAGAGCGAGCGGCGTGCCCGTGCGCATCGCGCTCGCACAAGAGTCGCCCGGCGGCTCCGCTGGCAGCGCCGCATCGCTGCTCGATGCTTCGGGCTACGTCGTCGCGCGCCGTGAGGCGACCGTGTCGTCCAAGATCACGGGAAAAGTCCTCGAGGTGATGATTGAAGAGGGTCAGCGTGTCGCTGCCAACGAAGTGCTCGCGCGCCTCGATGACTCCAACGCGCGGGCGCGCCTGCAGCAGGCGGGCGCGCAGATTGCGCAAGCGGAGGCAAATCTGCAGGCGGCCCAGACTGCGCTCAATGATGCGACTCCCATTTATCACCGCATGGAGCAGGAGCGCGCGCAAGCACTCATCAGCGCACAGGACTTCGATGGCGCGAAGGCGACCCACAACGCCGCCGCCGCCGCGTTTGCAGTCGCGCAGCGTGCAGTCGCGGTCGCCCGCTCTAGCCTCGTCGTGGCGCAGCGCGACGAGGACGATACGGTGGTGCGTGCACCCTTCGCCGGCGTCGTCACGGTGAAGGCGGCGCAGCCGGGTGAGATGGTGTCGCCCATCTCCGCCGGCGGTGGCTTTACGCGCACGGGTATCGGCACCGTCGTCGACATGGACTCTTTGGAGGTGGAGGTCGACGTGAACGAGAACTTCATCACGCGCGTGCGCCCGGGCCAGCCGGTGACCATCCGCCTGAATGCCTATCCGGATTGGGAGATTCCGGGCGCCGTGATCGCGATCATTCCGACTGCGGATCGTTCAAAGGCCACTGTCAAAGTGCGCGTTGGCTTCAAACGGCGCGATGAGCGCATCCTCCCGGAGATGGGCGCCCGCGTGTCCTTTTTGCAGGATGCGGGCACGCAGGCCGCGGCGGCCCCCGCGCGCCGTGCCGTCATCATCCCCACCGAGGCCGTGGAGGCGAACGGCGCGACCGGCATCGTGTTTGTGCTGCATGATGGCAAAGTGGAAGAGCGCAGCGTGAAACTCGGTGCGCAGTCCGCGCAGGGTCAAATCGTTCTTTCCGGGATCGACCCCGGCGCGCAACTCGCGATCGCCGTGAGCGGCAAGCTGAGTGACGGCGCAAAGGTACGGATCGAATCGCCGTGATGGAGTTGCCAGTGTCCACGATTGTATCGCTGAAGAACGTCGTCAAACGCTACACACGCGGCAAGCAAAGCGTGGAAGTGCTGCATGCCCTCAATCTGGAGGTACCGCAAGGAGAATTTCTCGCGCTGATGGGGCCTTCGGGATCCGGCAAGACAACACTCCTCAATCTGATCGGCGGCCTCGACCGGCCGACCGAGGGCGAAGTGACAGTCGCCGGGCAGCGCATCGACCGGCTGTCGGGCGGAGCGCTTGCCAAGTGGCGCGCGCGGCACGTCGGCTTCGTGTTTCAGTTCTATAACCTCATGCCCATGCTGACGGCCGAAAGAAACATCGAGCTGCCGCTCTTGCTGACGCCGCTGTCACGCGCCGCGCGCCGCAGGAACGTCCAGGCGGCGCTGGAGATCGTCGGGCTCGCCGATCGCGCCCGCCACAAACCGAGCGAGCTCTCCGGCGGCCAGCAGCAGCGAGTGGCGATTGCGCGCGCCCTTGTGGCAGATCCGACGCTGCTGGTGTGCGACGAGCCGACCGGAGATCTGGATCGCACCACGGCTGATGAAATTCTCGGCCTGCTGCAAACTCTCAACCGCCAGCAGCACAAGACGGTGATCGTCGTTACGCATGACCAGAAGGCCGCGGACTTTGCCTCGCGGCAGCTGCACGTCGACAAGGGCACCCTCACCGATGCGGCGAGCCTGGCATGAAATTCCTGCCGCTCTTGTGGGCGGGCCTGTGGCGCAAGCGCGCCCGCACGATCTTCACGCTGCTGTCGATCGTCGTTGCATTTGTGCTGTTCGGCATGCTCCAGGGAGTAAACGCGGTGTTCAACAACGCATTGAACGCCTCCGCCGTCGACCGGCTGAATGTCGTGAGCAGCATCAGCTTTACCGAGTCGCTGCCCTTTGGCTATCTGTCGCAGATCGAGTCGCTGCCGGGCGTTGCCGGCGTCGCCTATCAGAGCTGGTTCGGCACCTACTACCAGGATCCGAAGAATTTCCTCTTTTCCTTTCCGCTCGACCCGGCGCGGTTTTTTCCGCTTTACCCCGAGCTGAAGCTTTCGAAGGAGGAGCTTGCGGCGCTGGTGCGCACGCGCACCGGCGCCGTCATCGGCCGCGAGCTCGCCAAGAAGTACGGCTGGAAAATCGGCAACCGGGTGACTTTGCATTCTGTGATCTGGACCCAGACCAATGGCAGTTCGGATTGGGACTTTGACATCGTCGGCATATATGACGCGCCGAACGATCCTAACCAGGCCGCGAGCTTTTTCTTCAACTACAGCTATTTCGACGAAGCGCGCAGCTTCGGTAAGGGTACTGTCGGTTGGTACATCGTGAAGGTGAAGGATCCGCAGCAGGCCATGCAGGTCGCGGCCGCAATCGACAAGCGCTTCGCCAACTCAGCGGATGAAACGAAGACTCAAACGGAAAAAGAATTCGCACAGTCGTTTATCAAGCAGCAGGGAGACATCAACTTCATAGTGACTTCGATTTTAGGCGCGGTGTTCTTCACGCTGCTGTTTCTGACCGGCAACACGATGATGCAATCGGTGCGCGAACGTGTGCCGGAACTTGCAGTGTTGAAGACACTTGGCTTTACCGATTTCGCGGTGGTCGCACTGATACTCGGCGAGGCGCTCATTCTGTGTCTCGTTGCGGCGCTACTCGGACTTGCTATCGCCGCGGGCATCTTCCCGGCGCTGAAGAGCATCATCGGCGAGGCGCGGCTGCCCGCGGACGTTGTCACTTCAGGTCTGGGAGTGGCGGTGCTGCTGGCGCTCTTTACCGGCCTGCCGCCCGCCTGGCGCACCACGCGGCTTAGCATCATCGACGCGTTGGCCGGACGCTAGCAGGCTGCCGCCATGAACATGCTTAGACAGATCCGCGCCGTCACCTGGATGAACCTCAGCAGCATTCCGCAGCGCTTCGGCACATCCTCGGTCATCATCGTCGGCATTGCCGGGGTCGTCGCGGTACTCATCTCGGTGCTCGCGATGGCGACCGGTTTCCAACGCACCATCGTCGCAACCGGCCGCGATGATCGCGCCATCGTGCTGCGCGGCGGCTCGGATTCGGAATTGGCGAGCACTCTTTCCCGCGAGGCGACGCTCACCATCATGGATGCGCCGGGCATTCGCAAGGATTCCGCCGGCAAGCCGCTCGCATCGGCCGAGGCGGTGGTCATTGTGGATATGCCGAAGAAAAGCAATGACAGCGGGGCAAATGTCACCATCCGCGGCATCGGAGCTGCGGGCCTCGCGCTGCGCCCCGAGATCCATCTCGTCGCGGGCCGCATGTTTCAGCGCGGCCTGCGCGAGCTCATCGTCGGCAGCGGCGCGCAGGCGCAGTTCAAGGGTTTGGATGTGGGCAGTCACTTGGCGCTGCGCGGCAGCGACTGGACCATCGTAGGTTCCTTCCAGAGCAACGGCGATTCGCACGAGTCGGAGCTCCTGGCCGATGGTGAGACCGTGCTCTCCGCCTATCGACGCAATCTGTATCAATCGGTCGTGGTGCTGCTTGCATCGAAGGACTCCTTCGGCGTCTTCAAAAGCTCGCTCACGACCAATCCGCAGCTTTCAGTGGATGTCATGCGCGAGCACGACTATTACGCGAAGCAGTCGCAGCGCATGAGCAGCGTCTTGTCCTTCATCGCCTACGTCGTCGGCGGCATCATGGCCGTCGGCGCGCTCTTCGGCGCCTTGAACACCATGTATTCGGCGGTGAGCGTGCGTTCGCGCGAGATCGCAACCTTGCGCGCCATCGGCTTTGGCGCAAGCGCCGTAGTGCTGTCGGTGCTGATTGAAGCGCTGCTGCTGTCGGTCATCGGTGCGTTGATCGGCGCGGGTCTGGCATGGATGTTCTTCAATGGCAATATGGTCAGCACGCTCGGCAGCAATTTCACCCAGGTCGTGTTTCGGCTCGCCGTCGGGCCGTCGCTCGTCGCGCTTGGCATCGTGTGGGCCTGCGTGATTGGTCTCGTCGGCGGCCTATTTCCCGCAATCCGCGCTGCGCGTCTGCCGGTTGCCACCGCGCTGCGGGCAGTCTGAAGGCTGCGGTACCACGGGAAAGGCCGCCTCGCGGCGGCCTCCTGACTCTTCAAACCCGCGGCCCTACTTGGTCGTGCCGTTGTGCTTCTTGTTGTAAATGCGGTTGCTTTGATGATTCTCTGATCCTTGGATGCGGCTCTGCTCGCCGGCGCCGACATGGCCGTTCGCCGCCGCGTTTGCCTCGCGCCGATCAACATGCGCCTGGCCGCGCTCGAGCGACCCAGATTCCTTGTTTGTGAGCGCACCGCTTTGCATGCCGTTCTGGATGCGCTGCTGTTGATTCACGTTGCGCTGCACGTCCGCCTGCATGCGCCCAGATGAAGCCGAATTCGGATTGCCGGTCGTGGCGTTGTGCTTGTCAGCATAGATGGCGCCGCTCGCCTTGTTCTGGGCCGCGTTCAGCCGCGCCTGCTCGGCGGGACTGATCGAGCCATTCTTGAGGTCTTTCGCTTCCATGCGATCCACATGCTGTTCGTCGCGCTCCAAGCTGCCCGCCTCTTTGGTTGAGAGCGCGCCTGATTTCAGGCCCTGCTCAATGCGCGCCTGCTGGTCGACATCGCGCTGCTGGTCCTGTTCAGCAACGCTTTGGGCCCATGCAGCCGTACTCAATACACTGGCAGCTACAGCTACGCAGGTCAGTTTAGAAAGCCTCATCGCGACCTCCAAAAAATTGATGCTCCTGGGGTTGAGGAACGCACGGTCGTGGATGACGTTGACGTCGCGCCTCGATCGAGACAGCAGCCGGGCATAATGCGGCTCTGCGCTATCTGACGTTGAAAGAATGCCCGCGATCGCGAACCGCTGAGCAGACGCGGGCCTCATCCCGCAAGCTGCGATTACGCCCAGCCGCGCGCGCGCTCGACGGCGAACGACCAGCGCTTGCGTCTTTGGGCAGCCTCATCGCGGCTCATGCCGGGCTCGAAGCGGCGCTCGATGTGCCAGTTGCGCGCGATTTCCTCGAGGCTCTGCCAGTATCCCACCGCCAAGCCGGCAAGATAGGCGGCACCCAGCGCAGTCGTCTCCGTGGTTCGCGGGCGCACAACCGGCACGCCCAGGAGATCCGCCTGAAACTGCATGAGAAAATTGTTCACCGACGCACCGCCGTCGACGCGCAGTTCGGTGAGCGCCTCACCCGAATCCTGCTGCATCGCAGTTAACAGGTCGGCACTCTGGAATGCGATGGCTTCGAGAGCGGCACGCGCGATGTGCGCGCGAGTGCTGCCGCGTGACAGTCCAACTATGGCGCCGCGCGCATGCGGATCCCAATGCGGGCTGCCCAACCCCGCGAATGCCGGTACGAAATACACGCCATCGCTGCCCGCGACACTGGTGGCAAGAGCCTCCACGTCCGCGGAACTGTCAATTATCCCCAAGGAATCGCGCAGCCACTGCACGACCGCGCCGGCGACGAACACGCTCCCCTCGAGCGCATAGTGCGTAACCTCGCGCTGCCAGGCGACGGTCGTCAGCAAGCGGTGCTCCGAGATGAGGGGGCGCGTGCCGGTATTCAGTAGCGCGAAGCAGCCAGTGCCGTAGGTGTTCTTGGCCATTCCGGGGGTGAAGCAGGTCTGGCCGAAGAGCGCGGCCTGCTGATCGCCCGCGACTCCAGCGAGCGGCACTGCGTGGCCCGCGAGATTCGCGCTCAGGCCGGCCGCCGTCCGTGCAGCGGTGGGAATGATCTGCGGCAGACATTCCCGTGGGATACGGAAGAGCTCGAGCAGCACGGGATCCCACTCGCAGCTTCTAATGTTGAACAGCAGGGTGCGGCTGGCGTTGGTGGCATCGGTCACATGGCGCTGGCCTTGCGTCAGGCGCCAGATGAGCCAGCTATCGATCGTGCCAAAGGCAAGCTCGCCGCGTTCGGCGCGCGTGCGCGCTCCCGGGACGTGCTCGAGAAGCCAGGCGAGCTTGGTCGCTGAAAAGTAGGGATCAAGCAGCAGTCCGGTGCGGCGCGTGATTTCCGGCTCGTGGCCCGCGGCGCGCAGACGTGCACAATGCTCCGCGGTGCGCCGGTCCTGCCAGACGATGGCGCGCGCGACGGGCACGCTCGTCTTACGGTCCCACAGTACGGTGGTTTCACGCTGGTTCGCAATGCCGAGCGCCGCAAGCTCTGCGGGCGATGTGTCTGCTTTGGCCAGCACTTCGCTGATGAGCGGCGTCTGGCAGTCCCAGATCTCCTGCGCGTCATGTTCCACCCATCCAGAGTGCGGGAAATGTTGCGTAACCGGGCGCTGCGCGCTCGCGACCGGATGCGCCTCGTGGTCAAACAGTATGGCGCGCGAGCTCGTCGTGCCTTGATCGAGCGCGAGAATAAAGCGCTTCATCGTCGCGCGAGCCAGTCTTCAAGACGTTGCGCGCTCGCGGGCGGTGCGTGCAAGCCGAGCTTCGTGCGGCGCCAAAGAATGTCCGCAGCGCTCACGGCCCATTCCTCGCGGCGCAGGTATTCGGCTTCACGCTCATAGAGGCCCGGCAGAATTTCCACGCCCATATCGGCAAGTGCAGCTGCAGAGCCCAGCAGCCGATGTATGGCGGTGCCGTAGGCACTCGCATAGCGCAGGCGCAGCGCCG
>Ga0302326_10016648_pt1 | contig 15379 bp, 8 predicted proteins | sample Palsa_T0_3_FD_202264 | JGI IMG/M metagenome (GOLD analysis project Ga0302326, IMG submission 202264) | Peat permafrost microbial communities from Stordalen Mire near Abisko, Sweden - Palsa_T0_3 | ecosystem: Environmental > Terrestrial > Soil > Palsa > Peat permafrost | place: Sweden: Abisko...
TCTTCCGGAAGGCGCTGGTGTCCGCGGTCAGGGTCGCCGGTGATCTCGCCGGCCCGCGGGCCGGCCCGGTTGCGTGCACGGCCGAGGAGATCATCCGGCACGCGGCCGGCGTGATGGCGGGGGAGCTGTGCGAGGCCGCGAGCCTCGGGTGGCCGTGGCTGGATCCGGATGAGCTGCTGCTGGAGGACACCGATTTTGAGTACCTGTACGGCACGGGCATGGACGGGCTGGAGCACGACCCGGCGACGCTAGCGGGCGCCCGGGAGCCTGAGCCTAAAGGTCAAGGCCGTGTAGTTAAGGGCTGATGGGGATGGTCAAGATGGCGATGCTGATCGTGGCCTTGTAGGTGCGGCGGTCGATGCGCAGGCTCTTGTAGGCGTAGCGGGACAGCGGTCGTTTGACGGCGCGGGGGCTGACGCGGAGCCGGCGGGCGGGCATGAGGTTGTCCAGGACGTGGCGTCCGATGGTGCCGGCCAGGTCGATGGTTTCGTCGGCGATCACGCCGGCGGCCTGGATGACCTGGTCGCGGGCGGCCTGGAGGGCGACGCTGAAGCTGGCCCGGTCCGGGTCGGTGCCGGGGGCAGTGAGGGTGGTGTCGCTAACCGGTAGGTCCCGGTCTGGGTGCCGGCTGTGGTGGCGATGGTGATCTGGCACTCGATGATGCGGACCTTGACCCCGCCCAGCACCGACAGGAAGGAACCGTCAGGCAGCCGGCGCAGGACCGGCGGCTTGCGGCTGGCGCTCAGCCGGGCCAGGAAGTCCGCGCCGGTTCCGGTGACGGCGGCCAGCAGGGCGTTGCCGGACAGGCCCCGGTCCAGGAGCACGATCATGCCCTGGTGCAGGGAGCGCAGCAGCCCGGTGACGTAGGCGGGTTCCCCGGCTGCGGTGGGGCCGAAGACCGCGTCGATGATGGCCCGGGTGCCGCACGCCACCAGCGCCGCCAGCCGGATCTGCGGGTAGCCGGCGGTGGCGTACTGGTTGTCCTGCTTGCCCAGCCGTGCCCGGTGACCGGGCGTGTCCGGGACGTCCAGCACGGTGCCGTCGATGGCGCAGACCAGCAGCCCGTGCCACCAGGATCCGCTCGTCCGCGGCGCGGCGGCTGGCCCGCGCAGCAGATCGAACAAGGCCTGCAGCGGCGCAGGCCCCAGCCTGGTACGGGCCTGCCACAACGCCGCGGCCGTGACCTTCGCCACGCCCAGGCCCTCCAGCGCGCCGGTGAGCTTGCGCCACACAGCCGGGTAGCCGGCCGGCTCGAACAGCGCTGCGGCCAGCAGCAGGTACACCACCACACGGGCCGGGAGCTTGCGCACCCGCTGCTGCACGGCACCGCAGCCGGCCAGCACCGCACCGGCCATCTCGAACGGCACGATGCGGGTGAGTTCTCCCAGGTGACCGGGCGCGAACACGCCACCGGCCACCACGATCCGGCGGGTAATGACAGACTGAGCCAACAGCGGAGCCCCCTCGGGAAACCGGCGCGTCTTTGGCGGACACGTCGTTCCTACCGGGGCTTCGCTGCTGCTGTCTGCCGATCTACCCGATCACCTGTGCCATCCCTTGCAGCCAGGGACGATGTCTTAACTACACGGCCTTGGCCTAAAGGTCGGCTAGCTCGCTGACCAGCCCGGCGGCTTCAGGCGTTCCCAGACCGGTGGGCCAATCCCAGCCTTTGGTGGCCTTGCATTCGGTCGCCGATCCGGCCGAGCCGGTTTTGATGTCGGTGAACATGGCCGGGTCGATGATGCCTGGCTTGGACTCGTGTGAGTTAGCTGCCAGGTATATCCCGTCCAGCAGACCGCTGGCGGCCAGTACCGACTTGCCCAGGGCGGCCCGAGCCTGGTCGGCGTCAGCTATCAGGCCGGCCCATTGTGGAATGCCGGCCGAGACGCCGTCCTGTTCGAACCATTGGCCCTGGATCGTGACCGGGTAGTCGACGGCATTGTACGAGACGTCGTTGTCCACCCGGTAGGGGCTGGTTGACCAGTTCAGCTGGTAGCTGGGCCGGGTCTCGGCGGTGTTGGCGTACCCGCCGCTGTTGCTCCATGTCGTCTGGCTCGACGTGGTGCCGTCGATGGTCAGGCTGGTACCGCCTACCGAGAGGACGTAGGAGGAGCCTGACGGGTAGACCTGCCCGGAGTTATCCGGGCAGCCGAAGTCACCCGAACCGCTCACGAAACCGGCTGTCGGCACGTCGAAATGGCTGTTATCAGCGGCGGTAATCCCGGTCTGGTCCCAGGACATCGACACCACCGTCGCGCCCATCGACACCGCCTTGTCGACCCCGGCCAGCAACTGCGGTCCGGTGTCGCCGGCTGCCTCCACGAAGAGGATGTCAGCACCCTCCGCGGTGACGTGTGCCCACTCGGCATCGAGGGAGGCTTCGCCCATGGTGTTCTTGTTCATGGCCGGCGGTTTCTTGCCCGTGGCGTAGGCCACCTGGAAGCAGGGGGTGGTATGGATGGTGGTGCTGACCGTGCACGGTGTCTTGGCGGTCAGCCCGTTCATGGCTTCGAGATAGCTGTAGGTCTTCAGGAACTTGCTGATGTCCGATTGCAAGTACTGGTCGCTGTCCCAAAGAACGACGCCGATGATCTGTCCTCGCCCGTCTATGGGGTTGCCTTTGGCGTCGCTGCCCATGGCGTTGAAGCCGTAGACGTTCCGGATCTGGGTTGGCGCGAAGCCGACCGGCGCGGCGAAGGGGCCACCCGTGATGGTGCTCAGGACGTGGGCCTGGCCGGGCGGCTGAAGGCCGCCGCCAGCATTTCCGCCTGCCGCGCGCACCCCCGGGACCACCGCGAGCAGCAGGCCGACGATAGCCGCCGCTGACAACGTGAAACGACGTGCGGTCCGGTCCATGCTGAGCCCCCCTGCCGCATCGATATCGGGCAATTTATCCCATTGCGCTGGAGCCGGCAACCCGCGGAACCACGCCGGAACCCGTCACGCCTTGTGTGGTTCCGGAACTCGGCCCCCAGCCCTGAGCTGGGCTTCTACGCGGCCCGCTCGTATACGTGGTGAGGCCGCCGAGGACAGTGCCCAGGATAGGTCTGCGCTTGATTCGCTCCTGGGCCAGGTCGGCGACGGGGTGACCGGGCCGGGGCGGGTGGAGCCGGCGGCTGCGATGGGGCCGTCGTCCGTTGTAGTGGGTCTCGTACTCGGCCAGGACAAGCCGCAGGTGCCGTTCGCCGAAGATCAGCATCCTGTCGGTCACCTCAGTCCGGGCGGTGAGCACGAACCGTTCCGCAAAGGCATTCGCGCGAGGGCTCCGGGGAAGGATCTTCACGGCCTCGATGCCAGCGCCGGCCGGGGCCGCGCCGGAGGATCCAGTGGACTGCCCGGCCCGGTCGCGGACCAGGAACGGAAGCCCGCTGCCCGGTCGCCGGGGTCCTTCAGCAGATGCGGACCTGCTGCGTGGCCCGCGGCCGGTCCGGGCTGGCAGTGATCCCCAGGATGCGGGCGTAGCGGCTGCCGGCCTCCATGACGAACAAGCAGTACAGGCGCTGGAGGGTCACCGCGCAGTCCACGCGGAAGAAGGCCGGCCATGCGCTCGCGCTCAACGAGAAGGGCTGGCGCAGCATCGTGACCCAGAACATCGTGACCCAGAACATGGCAGGGAACGACGCGATACTGGCGAGCAACCGAACGCTCGGGTTCAAGAGAATCGCTGCCAGATACGACCTGATCTACGACCACGCCCCCGCGCGATGACCCAGACTGCGGCGCCGACCGCGCACCACGGCGTCGGCAGTAACCGATCGAGAATGCCAGTTCATGGCGACCCACCGCGACGTCACCCACGGCCGTTTCAAGATCGTTTTTAGTGTCGGGCTCGCTGTTCCTGGTTTGACGCGATGTGACGTTCTGTAACGATATGGTGTCGGCTCGGCGTACCTGATCTTGGGGTAAGGCGAAGCCCCGGTAAGACGAGGTGTCCTCCTACAGGCCCCTCACGCGCCGGAGCTTCGCCGTGCCTGATTGTGCCATTGCCAGTGACTGCCCGGTGCCGGCCGGGCGGCTGACGCCGCTGCTTCGGGCGCGGTAGCCGGCGCCTGGCTGATGGAGCGTGCCCGTGCCGCCGGCCAGCAGATAGGAACCAGGCCGTCCTGGCCGGCCGCGCCGCGGGCCGCCTTGCCGTCCACCCGGACGGGGATCAGCGGCAGCCGCGCGGGTGCGGCGACTGTCCCGGGCTCCGCTGGAGCGCCGCAGATCAAGGCTATTCGCCCTTACGCTACCATACTGGTAAGCATCCGGCATCGCGCTACTTAGCGGACGCGGTACTGAGCGGAAAAGAATAAGCGGAAGAGAATAATTCGTCGCGCAAAAGGGGTGGCAGTTGGACACGATCCTCGACTACATGAGTCACTGGGCAGCGGTTCAACCGGAAAAGTGTTTCGGTATGTTTCTCGATCGTCACGGCAAGCCGCGCGAAACCTACACGTATCAGTCTTTCGAAGCAAGGACGCGCTTCCTCGGCGAGTATATTCACGATGAAACGGTCCTTCAGCGCGGCGATCGCGTGGCGCTGGTATATCCGCCAGGGCTGGAGATGGTAGCCTCGTTCGTCGCTTGTGCCCGAATAGGGGTCATTCCCGTTCCCGTTCCTCCGGTCACGTCAGTCGCAAAAGGGGGAGCGGCACGACTCAGGTCGGTGATGCTGGACAGCGGGGCCTCGCTCGCCCTGACGGATTCATCGCTTGGATCAGCGCTTCGTGGCACTGGTGAGGCCGGCGACTATGCTGACTCGGAAGATCCTCTCGCTCCCCTCGGCATTAAGTGGCTCGCCACCGATCGGTTGCAGGGCGCTGCGCGGGGGGACATAATCGATAATCCAGCCCAGACCCTTTTCTTGCAATACACATCCGGGTCCACCGGAGCGCCTAAGGGCGTGGTCGTATCGCACCAGAACGTTATACATAACTGCCGTTCAACGATCGACCACCAAGCTATCGGGGTTTCATGGTTGCCACAATTTCACGACCTGGGCTTGATCGGATACTACCTTTTTCAGGTCGTCACCGGCGGCACGACATATGGAATTTCGCCGCTCGACTTTCTGCGACGACCCGCTCTGTGGCTGGAGACGCTCAGCCGGTACAAGGCGACCTACACCTCGTCTCCAAATTTCGGCTTCGAATACTGCCTCTCTCCTGAGCGGGTTCCGGACGATCTGCTAGAGGGTCTGGACCTAAGTTCTGTACAAGTCTTTATGAATGCGGCTGAGCCAGTTAGGCCCAGCACGTACCGGGGCTTCTTGGAACGGTTCGCGAAGTACGGTCTGCGTCCTGCGGCGCACGTTGCAGCTTACGGACTCGCGGAGAACACGTTGGCGGTCGCCAGCTCGGGACGAAGGTCCGTCACGATCAGCCGAAAGTCGCTTCACGCGCGTACCGTCGTAATGGTTGCCGAGGACACGCCTCCCGACGAACAGCTGGAACTGGTCAGCTGCGGTAAGCCTCTGGATGGGATCCACGTCCGGATCGTCGATCCAGGCATCAGGGTTGCAGTCGGAGGCGGCGGAATCGGGGAGATATGGGTGGCTGGTCAGAGCAAGTGTCAGGGGTACTGGAACAAACCTGAGCTTTCGGAGCACGTGTTTGACAACTCGATCGCAGACGATTCCGGCGACGGGTATTCATACCTTCGCACGGGGGATCTCGGATTCCTCGCGGAAGGGGAGCTATTCGTCTGTGGCCGACTGAAAGATATCATTATTCTTAGAGGCCAGAACTACTACCCTGAGGATCTTGAGGCTGCTGTCGAGAAGAGTTCCGAGAAAATACAGTTCGGAAGTGTGGCCGCGTTCCGGGGCCCAGATTCGGAAGAGAGACTCATTGTGGTCGTCGGCCTCCGGGATCCGGGCGACCCACCACACCCCGATGAGGTCTCCCGCTCGCTCCGTGTGCACGGCTACACGGGGCCACATACGATTGTGTTCGCTCGCCGCCAGGCCGTCAAGAGAACGACCTCTGGGAAGGTGGCCAGAAGCCTTACTCGCGACAAGTGGCTAGACGGTAGCCTGCGCATGATCGAGACCCATATGCGTGACGGCGATGGAGCGGGACTGAACTGGGAGCACACCCTGGACGTTCAGTCCCGCTACGGGCGTTTCCTGGAAACGTACGCGCTAAGCGGGGATGAACACGCCAGGCCAAACGAGGTCGGCCTCGATTCTCTTGCGATGGCCGAGCTTTTGGTGATCCTTGAGACAGCGGCTGTTCAGACTGGCGCTCGCGACCTGCAAGAGGCACTGCATATCCCACTCCTGCAACGTTTGACCGTGTTCGAGATATCCGCGCTGGTCCGCGGGTTCCAGGAGGGCTCTGCTGACTGGGCCATCAACCTGCACGCGGAACTCGATGAAATGAAGCGGGAACGTGATGAAAGCGAAGCGGCGGCAATGCGAAAGGACGCGCTACTCGGTCCGCAAAGTGTCGGTGCCGTGCCACCGGCAGACTGCACCTTCAATCACGTGCTCTTGACTGGCGCCACCGGATTTCTGGGGCCATTTCTCCTCCGAAGCCTGCTAGACCAGACTAGTGCGGCATATACAGTTCTCGTGCGAGCGACCGACCCATCGGCGGCGCGCGAGCGACTGAAAACTGACCTCGAGGCTGCAGGTCTTTACGACCTGCGCACTGCGGAGGTCTTCGACGCCCGAGTACGCGTGATATGCGGTGACCTGGCGAGCCCGCTGCTGGGGCTTTCAGACCGCGTCTGGCTGCAGTTGGCGGAAACGATTGACACAATCGTTCATAATGCGGCCTGGGTAGATTACATCCTCGACTATGACACACTCCGGCCATCAAACGTCGAAGGCACCAGAGAGCTTCTTAGATTGGCGTGCACCTCGCGCCGCAAGCAATTTCACTTCGTTTCAAGCACGACAATCTTCGGGTGGACCGGAAAGCGAAATCTTCTCGAACGAGACTCAAACCCAGAAATGTCCGGGCTCGACTTCGGTTATGCGCAGACGAAGTGGGTCTCAGAACAACTTGTACTACAAGCTCGTGCACAGGGCATTGATGCCAGAATATATCGACCGGCCTTTATCACAGCGTCCACCGCAGGAGTCGGACATTCTACGGACATCGTAGTACGCTTGCTTTCGTTCATGATCAGGTACGGCGTGGCTCCGAACGCCGACATTCAACTCAGCTTTATGCCTGTGGACATTGCCGCCCATAATATCACCGCTGTTATGACCTCCTCCGCCGAGCCTCAGGATCCAGTTCTTCATGTGACAATCGACGAGTACTTCAACATGGTCGATCTGACCACTCAAATCAGCAAGGACTACGGAATTCTGTTCCGATACGTCGATCTGGAGAAATTCTCGCGCGAAATGAAGAGACTGTGCACCGTCGCGGATCCAGTCTTCCCGCTAGTTGACTTTGTTGCCCGCGCGCACTCGAAAGTCGTAGTGATGGAAGGAAAGCGGTACCGAAATATGGCGTTTCGGCTAGCACTCAAGCACTCAGGTGTTGGTGTCCCGGACGCGTCCCTCCGAGAGACTGCGTCGTTTCTGATGACTCATCTGAGGGCTGGGGGAATGCTTCCGAGTGGTTGAGCCCGGACGTGTCCTGGGCGACGTTGTGCGTGCGGAAAACCTCGGCCACGTCATGGGACCAGGCGACATTCGTTAATCAGGCCACCGGCATGAGCCTGTTTTCGGACGGCGGTGCTTGTCGAGGTTGACCGGTTCGGGTAGTGGCTTCAGCGGACCGCCGCGACCCGGGCCGAGCGCGGGCCCGCCTGGCCTCCGGCGCTGACCCCCTACATCTTCGCCCTCGCGATCACGCCGTAACCACCGTAAACGCCGGAGATGGCGTCCTCGCCTGGTCAAGCCTTCGGGGTGGCCGCCGCCTGCTTGCTGGCGGCGCTGGCCCCGATGGCGTTGATCGCCTGCACGGTGAAGTAGTACTTCGTGCCGTTCTTCAGCTTGGTGACGGTGTAGGTCCTTGCCTTCGCCGACAGCGGCTCGGCGTTGACCGGGGTGGCGGACTCGTGTCCCGACGAGGTCCCCCGGTAGACGTCGTAGCCCGTGACGGGGCTGCCGCTGTCGTTCCAGGCGGGCGCCGTCCAGGTCAAGGTCACCGAGGCGTCACCGGCGCTCGCCTTCAGCGACGCCGGCGCCGAAGGCGTGGTGGCCGGCGTGGCGGAGGCCTGGCTGGAGGCGGCACCGACGGCGACGGCGTTGACCGCCTGCACGGTGAAGTAGTACTTGGTCCCGTCGGTCAGCCCGATGACGGTGTAGGTCGTCGTCTTCGCCGGGAGCGGCTTGGCGTTGACGGGGGTGGCCGACTGGTGCCCGGACCAGGTGCCCGCGTAGACGTTGTAGCCGGTGACGGGGCTGCCGCCGCTGGACGCCGGCGCCGTCCAGGTCAGCTTGGCTGACGAACTGCCTGCGTGGGCCGCTAGCTGCTGCGGTGCGCCCGGGGCCGTCGCCGACGTCGTCGAGACCTCCTTGGAGGGGGCGCCGACCCCGCGGGCATTCTTTGCCTTCACGGTGAAGTAGTACGTCGTGCCGATCTTCAGCCCCGTCACCGTGTAGCCCTTGGCGGTGGCCAGCAGCCGGTGCGGGTTGAGCGGCGTCTTCGACTCCGCACCGGGCTTCGTCCCGTCGTAGACGTCGTAACCGGTGACGCTGCTTGTCGTCCTCTCCGAGGCCCTCCGGCCGGCCGGCGCTGGCGCTGGCGCGTTGAACGCCACCTGAGCCACCCCGTTGCCGAGGTCAGTCACCGCGACGTTCGGCACCGCGCCCGGCAGCGGGATGTTGACGGTCTCGTTCAGCTGCGGCGAGGAGGAACCGGCGAAGCCGGCGTCGCCGCCGTAGACCGCGACGATCGCGTGCGGGGACGTGTCGGTGTAGGTCTGCGCGCAGGCCGCGTCCCCGGAAGCGTCCAGCGACACCGACTGGCAGCCGGTCACCGGGTTCCCGCTGTCGTAGAACGACACCGTGCCCCCGCCGTCGCTGCCGGTCACGGTCGCGGTGTACGTCACCGCCTGGCCGGTCGTCCCCGGATTCGCCGACGACACGACCGACGTCGACGTCGCGCCGAATGTCCCGGCCGCCTGGATCAGCGGCGTCGAGACCGACGATTCGTCCGGGTGGCCGAACCCGTCAAAGGACGCCACGATCGAGTGCAGCCCGGCGGTGGAGTACGTCCACGTGCAGGTGGCGGTGCCGGACGGGTCAGGAGTCAGGTTCACGCAGTCCGTGTTCTGGTTCGCCAGATCCTGGCCGTTGTCGGTGAAGGTGATCTGGCCGTCCTGATTGGCCGGGCTGACCGTGGCCGTGTAGGTGATCTGCTGGCTGACCGCCGACGGGTTCGCTGACGAGGTCACCGCTGTCGTGGTCTGCTGGAAGGCTTGTATCTGCACAGTCCCGAGCAGGCCGCCCGCGAAGCCGGCGTCGCCGCTGTAGACGGCGTTGACCAACGTGGTCTGGGGCGCGGTGGGAATCTCCGTGCAGGTCGCCTGGCCGGCTGCGTTCAGCGGGACGGCCGTGCAGTTGCCGGTGCCGGGGTTCAGGGAGCCGAAGTCCACGGTGCCGCCGCCGTCGGTGGGGGTGACTGTCGCCGTGAAGGTCAGTGGCTGGCCGGTGTTCACGCTGAACGCGGACTGCGTCAGCGATCCCGAGGTCGCCGCCGGCGCGCTGACCACCTGGCTGAGCGCCGCCGAGGCGGAACCCAGCGTGGCGGTGTCGCCACTGTAGGTGGCGACGATCGAGTGGGTGCCGCCGAAGTCGTAGGAGGTCACGCAGGTCGCCTGGTCAGAGGCGTTCAGCGACACCGGCGACGGGCAGTCACCGATCGCGTTGCCGCCGTCGGTGAACGACACCGTGCCGCCGCCGTCGGTGTTGGTGACGGTGGCGGTGTAGGTCACCTGCTGGCCGCCGGTCGACGGGTTGGCCGACGACGCCAGCGACGTCAGCGATTGCGTCGGCGCCAGCGATGTCACGACCAGGCTCGGGCTCCAGTTCAGGAACGCCGAGCCGAACGATGCGTTGCTGAACTGCGGTCGGACGGAGAGGGCGACCGGCCCGGACGCGGAGTTGTCGAAGGTGAACGACGGGCTCGCGCTGACCGCGCTCAGCGTCGGAGTGCCGGCGGCCTGGACGCCGGCCAGCGAGACGTTGTCGACGTACCAGCCGTTCGGCTCGCCGCAGCAGTCACCCCATTCCCCGCTGGTGTGGGTGAGGGAGAACCGCACGTTGATCTGCTGGCCGGCAAACTGGCTGAGGGAGACGGTCTGCGGGCTGAAGGCGCTGTCCTGCTCGGTGCCGGGCGGGGACTGGGAGAAGATCGACGTCCAGGTGTTGCCGCCGTCGGTCGAGACGTCGACGCTGGCGGTCTCGCTCGGGGTCGCGCTGAAGCCGAGGTCGTAGAACAGGCTGCCGAAGGTGAGCTGGCTGCCGGCGCTGGGGAAGAGGGTCTGGTTCAGGGTCAGGGTCTGCTGGGCGGGGGCCGCCAGCGGGGTGAAGGTCCCCTGGCTGGAGAGCCGGAACGCGGTCGCACCGGTCGGCTCCGCCGTGGACAGCACGGGATAGGCCGGGGACACGTCCGGCGTCCAGTTGGTCGCGCCGTTCGTCCCCGGGTCGTCGATGAGGTTCTCCGGGCTGAGCGGCGCCGTCTGCCACTGGTAGCCGGTCACCTGCGGGTCGGCAAGCGGCGTGACGCTGTAGGACGGGTCGGCCCCGACAGCCGGCGACGCCGGCCCGGACGGGGCCTGGCTGAGGGTGTGCGCCGGGTCCGAGACGGCCGGGTCGAACACCGTGACGTTGTAGCTGAAGTTCTGCGGAGCGCCGCCGTTCACCACCACGTTGTCGATGGTGACGGCGTAGGTGTCGTCCTCGGCCGGCTTCGGCCAGGTCGAGCCGACCGGCACCTTGTCCGGCAGGCTCCACGAGATGGCCGGGTCGCCGTACTGCCCGCAGGCTGGGTTGGTGGCCAGCAGGGCCGGGGTCGTCGGGTCGAAGCAGTTGATCTGGGTGGTGAGCGGAGTTCCGTTGAGCTTCACCGACACCGTCGCGCCGCTGAAGTCGGCGCCCGGCAGGCCGAACGACCAGATCGGGTAGACGACCTGGTAGGGCGCGAAACCGGCCGGCGGCCAGGCGACATAAGGGGTGCGCGTCGGGGGGCGGGTCGCCAGCGGCGTGGTGAGCACCAGCTGGGCGAGGGTTCCCTGGAAGCCGGTCGTGGCCGGGACGGCGCCGGCGCCCATCACGTCGATCGACGGGTTGAGCATGTTGCGCCGGTGCCCGAGCGCCCCGTCGTCGGACATCAGGTCGTCGATCCCGGGCGGGCCGGTCGCCCCGGCCGCGGTGGAGCCGGTGTCGAACAGGTTCGAGTTGGCCGAGCCGGCCCGGGCCAGCGCGGTCCCGCAGTTCACCCCGGTCTGGGGCGGGGTGTGCTGGAGGAAGTTGTTGGCGCTCTCCATCAGCGCCGCGGCCTGCGCCTCGGCGTTGTTGGGGTCGGCCGAGGTTCCGGCGTCGGTGCCGTTGAAGGTGACGTCGGGCTCGCCGGCCATCGTGCGGTAGTAGTTGATCCGCGACAGCACCGAGGTCAGGAAGGCCGGCGTGACGGTGCCCGGATCGCAGGAGGCGATGTTACCGGTCCAGCCCTCAGGGACGCCGTTCGACGCCTGGTACACCTGGTTATAGAACTGCCGGACATCCTCGCGGTCGTTGATGTTGATGCTGAACGGCCCGATCGGAGCGGTCGCCGCGGACGCCCTCGGCGCGTGCGGACGGATCGCGGCGGCAGCCGCCGCAGCAGACCCCGTGCCCGCCACCACGCCAGCCGCGCTGGCCAGGCTGACGCAGACGACGACCGCCACCCTGAGCGCCGCGCCGGGCCGCCCCCGGTAACCCCCGGTCATGATCGCGAACACGTGTCGGTACGGCCAGCGTTCATTGTCCCCTCCGCATGCTCGCCAGGGCGGCTGATCCGCAAGGAGGGAAAGCGAGAAAGCTTCCGCCGCCCGGCAGCGCTTCGCAGCTTGTCACACCACAGAGCTAAGTTAAATATTGTCACCCGCCTACCCTCGGTGACCGATCCGGCTTGGGGGTGGCGGTCGCAGCTGCCCTGGGTGCTTGCGAGGCCAGCAGCCCGATTGAGCTGCTGGCCGCGTCGCGTGCGGACCTGATGCTCGTTACCGACGCGGGTACGGCGAGCAGCGCGGTGGCGCTGGCAGGTGCGCCAGGCACGGGATCAAGGACCTTGGCTGAACGAGCACAGTCCGGCCGGCCGGAGTGGCCGACCCGGTCAATTTCGGGCCAGCCGCGTCCCTCAGGCGTCCCTGGTCATCATTCGCCACGCGCCGAGGATCGTCCAGCCCGCCAGCCAGGCGAGGACGACGCCGACGGCCAGGGTGGCCGACTCCGGCAGCAGCGTGGAGCCGGGCCCCCCGGCGCCTCCGGTTACCCCCGGCAGCGCGGCCCCTACCGGCAGCCCGGAAGGCTCCAGGTTTGCCATGGCCAGCCCGACGACCGAGCGCTGCAGGTCCTCCAGGTGGGGAATGACAACCCCGGTCAGGATCGGCGTCACGATTATCTGGAAGACGATTATCAGGATTATCGGGCCGGTTCGCTGCCCCATCAGCGAGGCGAGCCCGAGTCCGAGGATGAATCCGACGGCCGCATCCAGTTCGATCCACAGTCCGGCCTCGATCATGAGCGAGTTCGACGGGTAGCGGAAAATCGCGGTGTAGCCGTTCTGGCCGGAGTAGTCCTGCTTGGCGATCTTGACGGCCAGGGCTTCCACCGCGGCGGACGCGGGCTGGCCGGGGGTGACTGCTGACTTCGACCAGCCAGCCGGGCCGGCGCACGTGACAGTCCCCGGAACATGCCCGCTGTAGGGGAGTCCGCAGATGACCGGCACGGCGTGGCCGGCGGCCCAGTTCTCGAAGCCGGCCCGGGACAAGCCGGGAGGTATGTTCACGTTCGAGTCATCGATGAAGGCCGGTGCGGCGAAGACGCTCACCGCGCAGACGATCGTGTAGCCGACCGCGACCATCGGCACGACAATCGCCAGTCCGGCGGGGATCCGGGCCAGGTAGAGCGCCAGCCGGGACCGGCCGGTCACCACCAGGTGCCGGAACATTCCTTCGGTAAGGTCGCGCGATCCGGCTGTGCAGCCCACCGTGGCCGCCATGATGAAGCCAAAGGTGGGCAAGAAGCCGGCTACCAGGATCTTGAAGATTATGTCGTTGCCGGCGGGCTGGTTGGCTCGCGGCGCGAACGCGTGCAGCAGCAGCCGGATGAGCATGAACAACGCCGGGAACCCGATGTTCACCGCGATGAGAGCGGTCATCAGGCCGCGCCGTTTTCGCAGCTCCATGACTCTGCTGGCGATCATGCCGGCGGTGGGGACCGGGGATCCCCGGCGGTCGCGCGAGTGACCGGCGGGCGCCGTCTGGCCGGGTGCCGTCTGGGGTGCCTGGCCGGGCGCCGTCTGGGGTGCCTGGCCGGGCGCGGGCGTGCCGCTGGCGGGCATGATGGTCATTCCGGGTCCCCCAGTCTGCTGGTGACCTGCAGGAACCACGATTCGAGGGTGGTCGAGGCCGGCTGAAGCCGGTAGACGGAGATTCCGCCTGCGACGAGAACGCGGTTGACTTCGGCGATCACGTCGCGTCCGGCGCCCCCAGGCAGCGTGACCTCCAGTCCCAGCGCTGACGGCGCGGGCTCGATGCGGGCACCGAGAGTGGCGCCCGCGAGCAGGGCACGGGCCCGGCCTGGCTCGGAGCATTCGACGACAAGCGCGACCGGCGCCCCCGCCAGCAACTCGGAGATCGGTCCCTGCGCGATGACGCTGCCGCGATCGACGATGGCGACCGCGTCACAGGTCCGTTCGACCTCGTCCAGCAGGTGGGAGGACAGCACGACCGTGCGGCCCTCGGCCACCAGCGACAGGATCATGTCCCGAATCTGGGCTATCCCGGCGGGGTCGAGTCCGTTCATCGGCTCGTCCAGAATGAGCAGCTGCGGGTCTGAGAGCAGGCAGGCGGCGACGCCCAGCCGCTGCCGCATGCCCATCGAGTACTTCGAAACCCGGTCGTCGGCGCGGTGCGCCAGGCCGACTCGCTCCAGGGCCGGCCCGATGCGGTCCCGCGCGGCCGGTTCGCGAGCCGCGGCGAGAAGCCGCAGGTTCTGCCTGCCGGTCAGATGGCCGTAGAACCGGGGTTCGTCGACGATGGCGCCGATACGAGCGAGCGCCGCGTCGCGATGCCGCGGCACCGGGTAGCCGAGCAGGGACATCGTGCCGGCATCGGCGTGCGTCAAGCCCAGCAGCACCCGGATGAGCGTGGTCTTGCCAGCGCCGTTCGGGCCGAGGTAGCCGAACGCGGATCCCCGGGGGACCAGGAGCTCGACACCGTTCACGGCGGTCTTCGCCCCGAAGCGCTTGGTGAGCCCGTGGGTCTGCACGGCCCAGCGGCTATCGGCGGCCAGCTTGCCGGGGGTGCCGTCCAAACGGCGGCGGGGAAGGAGCATCGCGGGTCCTTGGCGTTGCCGGGCTGAGGTGCAAGTGTGCGGGACGGGAGGAGGGCACGTCTTCGGCGCAGGGTTGCATATGTGCCAGCCCGCCACGCTGTAACCCCGGGTGGAGGCGTATCCACCCTGCGTTATACCAGGCCGTGCAGCCGGGAACTGGTGCCGTGCGGGTCGGCCGGCCGTAGTCTTCGTCAGATGAGCACAGAAGTGTTCGTCAGATGAGCACAGACCTCGCGGGCAGCCCGGCCCTCGCCACGCTGCGCAGGGCGCGGGCGCAGCAGGAAGCAGCCCTCCGGTGGATGCGCCGTTTCGCTCCGCCCGTGTTTGTCGTGGTGGTAGCGGTCACGTTCAGCAGCGGCCGGAACCCGGGGATTCCAGGCCGTGACGTGGTTGCCGTTCTCGCCGTGGGCGGGTTCGCGCTGGGCGCGCTGGGCGCGCTGACGGCCCGTTACCGGCGCGTGGCAGTCCGCATCGTCTTCGCCGTAATGCTAGTGGCCAGTTCGGCACTGCTGATGAGACTGCAACCCGACGGACCGGGCCTGGCGGGGCTCTTGGCGGGCCTCGTGCTGCTCGCCCCGCGGGTGCCGGATCGCTTCCCGATCGCGTTGTCCATCGTCGGCATCACGTGCCTGGCGGCGGTCGCGGTGGCCGTCAGCCACGACTCGCCGACCTTGGCGCTGCTCAGCGCCATCGCGATCGTGGGCTTCCCTGGCATGACCTTGCTGGCAAGACGACTCGGGCAGGCCAACGACCAGGCCGAGCGGCTCCTGATCGAGCTGGAGGGCACCCGGGCGGCGCAGGCACGGGCGGCTGGACTGGCCGAACGCCAGCGGCTTGCCAGGGAGATGCACGACGTACTCGCCCATTCCCTGTCCGGGCTCATGCTCC
>Ga0302326_10016654_pt1 | contig 15375 bp, 7 predicted proteins | sample Palsa_T0_3_FD_202264 | JGI IMG/M metagenome (GOLD analysis project Ga0302326, IMG submission 202264) | Peat permafrost microbial communities from Stordalen Mire near Abisko, Sweden - Palsa_T0_3 | ecosystem: Environmental > Terrestrial > Soil > Palsa > Peat permafrost | place: Sweden: Abisko...
GGACGAGTTCTGCAGATTGGAAATCCGAATGACGAAACCCGAAACCAGAATCAAACCCGAATGACGAATGTCGAAACAGAAACCGCTCACTGGGGGGTGTCCTCCCGTGCACCTCGTTTTTCACGACGTGACCGGCCGCGTCACCGCGCTCATCTTCAGCGGATCAGCGCCGTTGGTCGTCGAAATCACCCTCACCCCGACCCTCTCCCGGGGTACCGGGAGAGGGGGCGGAGAGCAGTGCGCGCGATGGCGGGTCGAGCTCTTTATTCACCGTTAGCCGCCCCCCTTGGGGGGCGTAATCCACCGGCGTGTGCGCGTACCCGCGCACACTCATTTTTCACGACGCGCCTTACCCGCGCACACTCATTCTTCACGACGTGACCGTCCGCGTCACCGCGCTCGTCTTTACGACGTGACCGTCTGGCTCAGCGCGCTCGATGTGCTGGTGGTGAAGTTGACATCGCCGCCGTACACGGCGGTGATCGAATTACTGCCGACGGGGAGTGTTGACGTCGCCAGGGTCGCGACGTTGCCGCTGAGTGTGGCGGTGCCGATGGAGCTGCCGTTATCCATGAACGTGACGGTGCCGGTGGGTGTGCCGGAGCCGGGGCTTACCGCGGCGAGTGTCGCCGTGAACGTGACGCTTACGCCGGACTTGATGGCGGCGGTGGTGTTCTTGGTCAGCTTCGTCGTCGTTGATGCCTGGTTGACCGTCTGAGTGAGAACGCCGGACGTGCTGGTGGTGAAGTTGGTGTCGCCGCCATAGACGGCGGTGATCGAGTGGCTGCCCACGGCAAGCGAACTGGTCGCGAACTTCGCGATGCCGTTGGTGAGCGTGCCGGTGCCCAGCACGGTGCTGCCGTCCTTGAACGTGACGGTGCCGGTGGGTGTCCCCGCGCCGGGACTGACGGCGGCCATGGTTGCGGTAAAAGTGACACTTTGGCCGAACTTCGCTGCGGCAGTGTTTTGGGTCAGGGCGGTGGTCGTTGCCGACTGATGGACGGTCTGCGTGAGAGCGCTGGAGGTGCTGGTGGTGAAGTTGGCATCGCCGGCGTAGACGGCGGTGATCGAGTTGCTGCCGGCGGGAATCGTGGTGGTCGTGAGGGTGGCGATGCCGCCGCTGAGCGCGGCGGTACCGATGGAACTGCCGTTGTCCATGAATGTGACGGTGCCGGTCGGCGTGCCGGCTCCGGGACTCACCGCGGCCAGCGTCGCGGTCAGCGTGACGCTCTGCCCGAATGTGATGGCAGCCGTCGTGCTCTTGGCCAGCTTCGTGGTTGTCGCCGACTTGTTGACCGTCTCTGTGACGGCAGCGGACGTGCTGGTGGTGAAGTTGGTGTCGCCGCTGTAGACGGCGGTGATGGAATCGCTGCCAGCAGGCACCGTGGTGCTCGTCAGCTTGGCGACGCCGCCACTGAGCGCGGCGGTCCCGAGGACAGTCGTTCCGCTCTTGAAAGTCACGGTGCCGGTAGGCGTCCCCGCGCCGGGGCTGACCGCGGCGGCGGTTGCGGTGAACGTCACGCTCTGGCCGTACGTGATGGTGGCGGAGCTTTGCGTCAGCGTGGTCTTTGTCGCCGATTGCGTCACCGTCTGGCTCAGCGCCGCCGATGTACTGGTCGTGAAGTCGGCATCGCCGCCGTAGACGGCCGTGAGCGAATTGCTGCCGGCGGGGAGCGCTGTGGTGGTCAACTTCGCAACGCCGCTGCTGAGCGCGGCGGTTCCGAGCACGGTGGCGCCATCCATGAACGTCACGGTTCCCGTCGGTGTCCCGCTGCCCGGGCTTACGGCCGCCGGCTTGGCCGTGAGTGTCACGCTTTGTCCGAACGTAATGGGGGCGGTGGTGTTCTTGGTCAGCGTGGTGGTCGTCGCGGCCTGGCTGACCGTCTGGGAGACAGAGCCTGAGGTGCTGCCCGTGAAGTTGGCATCCCCGCCGTAAATCGCCTTGACCGAATTGCTGCCCAGGGGGAGCGTGGTAGTAAATGTGGCGATGCCGCCGCTGGCCGTGCCGGTTCCGAGGACCGTGGTTCCATCCTCGAACGTGACGGTGCCCGTCGGCGTCCCGCCGGGAATGGCGCCAACCATGGTGGCGGTAAACGTCACGCTTTGCCCGTACTTGACCGGGGCGGTGGTGTTCTTGGTCAATGTCGTGGTTGTGGACGACTGGGTCGGCGTAAACTGCACGGCGTTGGCACGCAGCTCTCCGGAGCTCAGGTTCGTCAGGCTCACTGACTCGTTGCCCGAGCCATTGAAGTAGAACGTGCCGAGGGAGATCAATCCCGAAGTGCCGGTGGCCTGCGTGATGGTTTGCGAGGTCGTGGCGCCGTTGGCGAGGACACTGACCTTGGCACTGGTTGTGTCGCCTGACACGATCAGGTTATAGAACGAAACCGTATAAAATCCGGCAGTCAGCGTCGGCGTCCACTTTGCGGAGGCGCTGGCAGTCGTGCTGTAACGGCTTTCGGTGTTGTTATAACCGAGCCGCGAGCTGGTGGCCCAGGTCCCGGAAGTTTCGGAGTACCCGGATGCGCCGGCAACCACGGTGACGCCTGACGGCGTGCCGGTGACGGTCACCGGATTGGTCACCGCGGAGCTGGCGTCGAACGCGTCGGCCTCCAACGGGGAAGTACCGGCCTGGCTGATCGTGATGCCCGCCGTTAATGAGGCAACGCCTTTGACGGCGGTCACAGTGAGCGTTCCGCCCAGCGGATAGCCGTAGTAATCGCTGACCGTCACGCTGCCGGTGAAGTTGGTGTCCACATTCCCCAGGCCATCCTCGGCCGAGACGATCAATCCAAATGGACTGCCGGCCGTCACGCTCGCCGGTGGCTGTGTGGTCACGGCAAGTTGATCCGTCACGTCAAACGCGGGGGTCGCTGAGCTGCTCAAGCCGCTGCTCGTGGCGTTCAGCGTGTAACCGTTGCCGATCTTGCTGAGCGTCAGGTTCGAGAAGCTCGCCACGCCATTGACAGCCGCCACCGTCAACGTTCCGCCCAGCGTCGCGCCGCTGGGATTAGCCCCGAGCGCCAGCGTCACGTTCCCGCTGAAGTTGGTGTCGATGTTCCCATATTGGTCCTCGGCGTTGACCGTCAAGGCAAATGGCGCATTGGTCAGAACGCCGCTTGGCGCAGACGCGATCAACTGCGTCCCTGTCGCAGGCGTCACGTTGAAGCTGTCGGTGTTGGCCGAAGCGTAGGATGGCGAGAGATCGGGGGCGTTCAGGACCAAATTCTGCGGACCCGGTGTGCTCTCCGTCAGATCGGAGAAGCTCGCCACGCCGTTGACGGCGCCCGTCGTCAGCGTTCCGCCGAGCGCATAGCCATTGCCATCGCTGACCGTCACGCTGCCGGTGAAGCTCGTGTCGACATTTCCCAGTCCATCCTCCGCCGAGACGGCCACGCCGAACTGGCTGCCGGCGGCTACGCTCGCCGGCGGCTGCGTGGTCACCACCAGTTGATCCGATACGTCAAAGGCCGTGGTGGTCGAGCTGGTCAAACCGCTGCTGGTCGCCTTGAGCGTATACCCGCTGTCCATCTTGTTGACTGTGAGGTTCGAGAAGGTGGCCACGCCGCTGACCGCCGCCACCGTCAGCGTCCCCCCGAGCGTCGCGCCGCTGGGATTGGAGCCCAATGCAACCGTCACGTTCCCGCTGAAATTGGTGTCGATGTTCCCGTACTCATCCTCGGCATTGACCGTCAGGCTGAATGGCGCGTTGGTCAGCGCAGTTCCAGGCGCGGATGCTATCAACTGGCTGGCGGCGAGAGGCGTCACCGTAAAGCTGCTGGTGGTGGCGGAGGAATAGGCGCCCGACAAGTGGGCGGCATTGGCAACCAGGTCCTGCGAACCTGTGGTACTCTCGGTCAGACCCGAGAAGGTCGCCACGCCGCTGACGGCCTTAACCGTCAGGGTTCCGCCCAGCGGGTAGCTGGCGCCGTCGCTGACCGTGACGCTGCCAGTGAAGCTCGTATCGACATTCCCCAGGCCGTCTTCGGCCGAGAAGACGGTGCCGAACGTACTGCCCGCAGCCACGCTCGCCGGCGGCTGCGTCGTCACCACCAGTTGATCCGATGCGCTGAACGCGGGCGTGGTCGAGCTGGTCAATCCGCTGCTGGTCGCTTTCAGCGTGTAGCCGTTGGCCATCTTGTTGACGGTCAGGTTCGAGAAAGTGGCCACGCCGTTGACAGCCGCTGCCGTCAGGGTTCCACCGAGCGTCGCCCCGCCGGGATTGGATCCCAATGCCACCGTCACATTACCGCTGAAGTTGGTGGCGATGTTCCCGTACTTATCCTCGGCATTGACCGTCAGGCTGAACGGCGCATTGGTCAGCACTGTCCCGGGGCCCGACGCCAGTAGCTCACTTGCCGCGAGCGGCGTCACGTTGAAACTGTTGGATAACGCCGTCGCCGCGTCCGTCCCGCTGATGGACAACTGGCTGGTTCCGCTTTGATTCACTGTCAGACCGGAGAACGTGGCAACGCCGTTGACGGCGCTGACGGTCACCGTTCCGCCCACGGGATACCCGTAGGAATCGCTGACCGTCACGCTGCCGGTGAAGTTGGTGTCCACGTTCCCCAGTCCATCCTCGGCCGAGACGATCAGACCAAACGGACTGCCGGCCGTCACGCTCGCCGGGGGCTGCGTGGTTACCGCCAACTGATCGGATACGTCAAACGCGGGGGTCGCGGAGCTGCTCAAACCGCTGCTGGTGGCATTCAGCGTGTAACCGTTGCCGATCTTGCTCAGCGTCAGGTTTGAGAAGCTCGCCACGCCGTCCACCGCCGCTACGGTCAATGTTCCGCCCAGCGCCGCCCCGCTGGGATTGGCTCCCAGTGCCAGCGTCACGTTCCCGCTGAAGTTGGTGTCGGTGTTCCCGTACTGATCCTCGGCATTGACCGTCAGGGCAAATGGAGCATTGGTCAGAACGCCGCTGGGGGCCGAGGCAACCAACTGCGTCGCGGTTACCGGCGTCACAGTGAAGCTGTTGGTGTTGACCGAAGCATAGGCCGGCGAGAGATCGGGCGCGCTTGCGGTCAAGTCCTGCGGACCGGGGGTGCTCTCCGTCAGATCGGAAAACGTGGCCACGCCGCTGACAGCGCTCATCGTCAGGGTTCCGCCCAGCGGATAGCCGTAGCCATCGCCGACGGTCACGCTGCCGGTAAAGCTCGTATCGACATTCCCCAGCCCATCTTCGGCCGAGACGGCCACGCCGAACGGATTGCCGGCCGCGACGCTCGCCGCGGGCTGCGTGGTCACCACCAACTGATCCGAGACGTCAAAGGCCGTGGTGGTCGAGCTGGTCAATCCGCTGCTGGTTGCATTCAGCGTATACCCGCTGTCCATCTTGTTGAGCGTCAGATTGGAGAACGTGGCCACGCCGCTGACCGCCGCTACGGTCAATGTCCCGCCCAGCGTGGCACCGCTGGGATTGGACCCCAGTGCCAGCGTCACATTCCCGCTGAAGCTGGTGTCAATGTTCCCGTATTGATCTTCAGCGTTGACCGTCAGGCCAAACGGCGCATTGGTCAGCGCGGTGCCGGGGGTGGACGCAACCAACTGGCTGGCCGTCATCGGCGTTACGGTGAAGCCATCGGTGGTGGCCGAGGAATAGGAGGGTGAGAGATGGGCGGCATTGGCGGTTAAATCCTGGGGACCATCGGTGTCCTCCGTCAGATTCGAGAAGGTGGCCACGCCGCTGACCGCGTTGACCGTCAGCGTGCCTCCCAGCGGAAAGCCATAACCATCGCTGAGCGTCACGCTGCCGGTGAAGCTCGTATCGACATTCCCCAGGCCGTCTTCAGCCGAGAAGGCTACGCTAAACGTACTGCCCGCCGCCACGCTCGCCGGCGGCTGCGTGGTCACCACCAGTTGATCCGATGCGGTAAATGCGGGCGTGGTTGAACTGCTTAATCCGCTGCTGGTCGCCTTCAGCGTGTAACCGTTGGCCATCTTGCTGATCGTCAGGTTCGAGAAAGTGGCCACTCCGCTCACCGCCGCGACTGTCAATGTTCCACCGAGCGTTGCGCTGCCGGGATTGGAGCCCAGCGCCACCGTTACGTTCCCGCTGAAGTTGGTGTCGATGTTCCCGTACTTATCCTCGGCATTGACCGTCAGGCCAAAGGGGGAATTGGTCAGAACCGTGCCGGGGCTCAATGCTGACAACTGGCTTGCCGCGAGCGGCGTCACGTTGAAGCTGTTGGAAAATCCTTGTGCAGCATCCACACCGCTGGCGGACAACTGGCTGCTTCCGCTTTGATCGATCGTCAGCCCCGAGAACGTCGCGACGCCGTTGACGGCGGTCACGGTCAGTGTTCCGCCCAGCGGAGAGCCGTAGGCATCGCTGACCGTGACGCTGCCGGTGAAGCTGGTGTCCACATTCCCCAGTCCGTCCTCCGCCGAGACGCTGAGCCCGAACGAACTGCCGGCCGCCACGCTCGCCGGCGGCTGCGTCGTCACCGCCAGTTGATCCGACACGTCAAATGCGAGAGTCGCCGAGCCGCTCAAGCCGCTGCTGGTCGCGTTCAGCGTGTAACCGTTGCCAAGTTTGCTCAGCGTCAGGTTCGAGAAAGTGGCCACGCCGCTGGCCGCCGCTACGGTCAACGTTCCGCCCAGCGCCGCCCCGCTGGGATTGGCACCCATCGCCAGCGTCACATTCCCGCTGAAGCTCGTGTCGATGTTCCCGTACGGATCCTCGGCATTCACCGTCACGCCAAAGGGGGCATTGGTCAAAACGCCGCTCGGCGCCGCGGCCGACAATTGAGTTGCGGCCAACGGCGTTACCGTAACGTCATTGGGCGACACCGTCGCTTCGGTATCGCTGCTGACGTACAGCTGATTGTCTCCGCTTTGATCCAGCGTCAGGCCGGTGAAGGTGGCCACGCCGTTCACCGGATTGACCGACAGCGTTCCGCCGATCGGCCCATCATAGTTGCCGACGGTGATGAGTCCCGTAAACGTTGTGTTGGTTGTTCCATCATCATTCTCCGCCGTGACGACCATTCCGAAGGGCGCGCCGGCGGCGATAGTCGCAGGAGGCTGGGTGGTGACGACCAGTGGATCCCCGCCAGCGGCGGGCTTTTGCTGGGACGTCCCGGCCACGGAATAGAAATGCAATTGACTGGTGGACTCTTCGGCAGGCGCTGGTTGGGTGAGGACCGCTACAGTGCTGACGCTGAGCAAGGTGCGATTCTCCAGTTGTTCCAGCGCATAGTGCGAATCACTCGCGAGGGAGACGACAGAACGACGTCGCCACTGACCCGCGACCTGCCGCACGACATCGCGGCAGGCCTTCGTTAATGCAAAATGACGTTGGGGCTTCGTCGAGCCCCGGGGATGCATCGTAACCATTCCAATCTTCTCCCGTTCCCAGATGAGTTGATGTCATTTGGACTGCGGAAATGAGCGCAGCGGCGACAGGTGCCTCCCCGGATGTGCGACGGGAATGAATCGATGGCCCCAACCCGGCGCACATGCCGGCTCGCTTGACCCTGCCACAAAGGGTACGCATCGGTATAACTTCCGCAATCACCCATTTGGGTGAGTCGGGCGGTATTTCTGTTCGATAAAGGGGTTCTGTCTCGCCAATCGGCGATGGGTTAGCGCCCGCGGCCGATCCGGAGCGCATCCCCACTTGGTGCGCGAATTTCTTTGCGTCGTTGTTTCTCGCCCTCGTTTAGGGCAGCAGGGCCGGGTGCAACTGCTTCGCCAACCGCGCCAAGAGCATCCCGCGGCTGGTAACACCGGCCTTGTGATAGAGTGCCCTCTCGTAATCGTGAACTGTGTGTTCACTTACGCCCATGGCCACGGCGATTTCCTTTCGCGTCTCGCCATGGCGGATTCCCTTGAGCACCTCGCGTTGTCGGGCGGGGAGGGTATGCAGTCCGAAAGCGTCGGGCCGCCGCCAGAGCCGGGCCAACTCCTGCTGGGCAAATCGCACCAGCGCCACATCCTCCACCGAAAACGCCGGCTTTCCCGGTCGACGCCCGAGACTGATCCCCGCTATCAAGCCCGGAGGAGTGATCACTACCTGCGAGTAAAGCGTCTGATCCATATTGACCGCCTCATGGATCCTCTTGAGGTGCGCTGATGCGTCCCATGTCGCATCATCATTCAATTTGTGCCGGGCGCAGGTGAAATCGCTGCCAAATCGCTTCAGGATCGCGGAATCTGTTGAGAGGTCGCAATTGGAAATATTGGAAATATATCGCGTCCAGGTGTCATTTTCCCCCAATTGCAGAAAGAGCGGCATGCCCGCGTCAATGTCGGCGGGGCCAGACCTGACCGTGAGCACAAATGCCATTCCCACCGAAACGTCGAGCCAATCTCGAAACGCGGCCAGCATCCGCGCCCGCCACCCGTATGCGTCACTCCCCAATTCGCATATTTCGTGCAACAGACGATACATCTCGACCAATCTCGCGGGTGGGGGAAGTTGCGTCGCTGATTGGTCCATGGCACGGCACATCCGTGTTCAATTGCAAAGAGATTCTTAACCACCCGTTCGGCGATACGGTGTTGCCCCCTACGACTGTACAGGATCTGTCGGGCCGATGCAGCAAAATCAGATTTCTACGACACCCCGCAGCTGTGGCAACTCTGCCATGTCGCATCGTGCTTATGTGAAGAATGTTCACGCACCCTACTTGATCGTCAGCAACTCTTCGGCGGTCCATTCCAGATCGCCGCGGTCGGCGCTTTCCTGGCGGATGCGCTGGATCGTGGCGATCTCGATGGGGCTTGCCTCGTGGCCCCACTCGCGGCGGAGATAGGTTAGCGCGGAGGCGATTTGCTCGTCGGTGAGGACCTTGAGGCCGGGCATTTCCAGATCGACGGAGTGTTTGCCGACGGTGATCGGGCCGTGCAGGCCGTTGAGGACGATGCGGACGACGCGGTCTTGGGGGCCGAGCAGCCATTCGCTGTCCACCAGCGGGGGGGCGGTTCCCGCCATTCCGAGCCCCGAGGGCTGGTGACACGCGGCGCAGATCTGTCCGAAAACCTCGTGACCCTGGTCAAACAGTTTTTGCTGCGACGCGGTGAGGGGAGTCAACGGGGGGGTGGTATCGCCCGGTTTGCCGGGCCAGCTCATCACCGCCATGATGCGCAGCGCCGGGTCGCGGATCTTCTTGTCGGAGCTGGCAATCAGCGTGCTGAGTCCCTGCGGTTCGTGCGGCATGCGGATATGGCGTGTCATGATCTTGCTTTTCGGATTCGGCACGGCGTCGACGATTCCCGCCAGCAACGCCTCCTGCTGCGGCATGGCGCTAGAGGGCTGGGCTGCAATCAGCGAGATCAACTGCTCGGTGCGCCCGGCGTTGCGCCCGCGGATGACGCAATCGGCAAGCTCGTAAAACAGCTCGGTTCTTCCGGGAATGTCGGCGGCGAACGTTTTGTCGGTGAGAAGCGCCTGCAGCATTTCCAGCTCGCGGCCGGTGGAGCCGTTGATGGCGGCGGCGCGAAACATGGGGTCAAAGAGGTGCCGTGCGAGGATCTGCATTGCCGCGGGCTGCACATCGGCCAGATCGGGAGCCGCCAGTGCCAGGACCTGCAACTGCACGGCGGGGTCGGGGTCGTTGGCGAGATTCGCCATCGCCTTGATCAGCCCCGAGCCGGTGCGCTTGCGGATCATCGACTCGCCTGCCCGCAGCGCCGCGAGCCGGACGCGCGGGTCGGCGTCCTGCGTCGCGTCGGCGGCCACGTCGTCCTCCAGTGAGTCAATTCCCTGCAGCGTCCAGAGGGCGTGAATTTTGGAGATTGGCGGCGTGTCGGCAGACTTGCTCTCGACGATCCGCTCCAGCAGCGGCGACATCCGCATGTCGTGGCGCTCCACCAGCAGCCGCTGAGCGGTGTCGCGCCACCAGCCGTTGGGATTGGACAACTGCTTCACCAACTCTTCCGATGTTGCTTTAGAGAGATGCGGCATTGCCGACGGCGCAGCGCCGTCGGCGACGATGCGCCAGATTCTCCCGCGGTGCCCGTCGTTATTCTCCAGATCCCGCTTGCGGACCTGATCCGCGAGATAGGCGCTCAAATAGGTCTTGTGCTGCAAAATCCCGTGATACAGATCGACCACGTAGAGCGATCCGTCGGGAGCGCTGGAAAGATACACCGGGCGAGACCGCTCGTCGGTGGAGGTGAGGAAATCGAGCCCGTCGTGCCTCGCGTCTTCCGCTTTGATGGAGATGCCATCCTGCGTGAGCACTTGCCGCGACACCAGATTGCCCGCCGGTTCGCAGATAAACGCGTTGCCCCTGTATTCGGCGGGGAACGCGGCGCCGCGATAGATCGTTGGCCCGCAACTGGCGGTGGGGCGTTGCAGCTTGCCGTTGTGATCCAGGTCGCCGTTGTCGACGTATCCCCGGTTGACGCCCGGATTCACGCGCGCCGGATACGTTTTGTTCAGAGCGATCTGCACGTTGACGCCGCCGGGAGAATCGAGGAACGGGTTCACGGCCATGTCTTCGGCGGGAACCAGGTCGCAGCGGAGCAGTGAGCTATTGTTGTTGTAGAAGAGATGCCCCACGTCATCTTGAGCGATGCCATATTGGCCGCGCATGAGGGTGCTTTCGCGATGGAACTTGCGGGCGACGTAATTGAAGCGAACGCCCCAGTCGGCGTCGTAGTACCAATTGTCGATCGACCACGCGAGGCCATTGGGATTGTACTCGGCGTCCGCCTTGCGCACGCCAAAGTCGGAGAAGAGCAGCGTCTTCTGATCGGCGTGTCCGTCTCCCTTGGTGTCCTGAGCGAGCCAGAGGTTGGGCGGCTCGCCCACCAGCACCCCTTTGCCCGCCAGTCCCACGGCGCGCGGAACAACGAGGTTGTCCAAAAAGATCGTGCTCTTGTCGTATTTCCCATCTCCCGCGGAGCTCTCGAGGCGCACGACCCGTCCGATGGGATCGAATTCCCCGGTTCCTTTCATGTCCGGCATGTAGGCGCGCATTTCAACGACGTAAATTCGGCCGTCCGGATCGAACGTCAGGGCGACCGGCTCCTCGACCATCGGCTCGGCCGCCACGAGCTCGATGTGGAAGCCGGGGGGCAGCTTGAAGGTCTTCAGCTCCTCTTGCGGGCTGAGCACCGGAGCCGGCGGGATGAAATCGATGTGGTATGTGGGTCGTTGCTTGGCAAGGTCACCGCCGGGCGCACCCCCCAATAAAGTCGCCGCCAATGTGGCCAGAAGGCAGCCTGCCGCCGCCAGTACGAGAGATAAAGTTCGCAGCATAAGTGGTTTTGATCGTTTGGGTGGTGATGAAACCTCTGCCGAAGCCGCCGAACGAGTATACCTCATGACGAGTGGGAAGTTGTCCCTCGGTAGACGGTCTCTGCGCGCTACCCCCTCTCCCGGTATTCCGGGAGAGGGTTGGGGTGAGGGTGATTTCGAACGTAGAAGGACTCTCGTTCCTCGATGAACTCCCCCGGAGTAACCAGCAACTTCCTACGCTCCAAATCACCCTCACCCCAGCCCTCTCCCGGAGTACCGGGAGAGGGGGCGGCGCGCAGAGACGGTCGTGCACCCGTTGGTAGTTCTATCGCTGCCGGCCCATGATCAGCAGCGCGATTGTCAGAGCTTGAAGAAACAGAGCCAACTGCAGCACCACCGCCAGATCGTGGTATCCCATCAGCCATCCGCCGAACAGCGACGCCAGCGCGATCACCTGAACGATGCCGGCGATCAGTTTGGTGATCGAGAACTCAACGTGCGTTTGCTCACGACCGCGCCGCACTTCCTGGAGAATCTGTTCCGCGAGCGCTTCGATCCGCTCGATGATGGCGCTCGAATCGTGGACCGCGGCAGGGGCCGCAACGTCATCGGCAACAGGCTCGGTGGCGAGCGGCGCGGCGGGGGAAGGTTGCTGGTCGACGATCGCGGGAATCTCTGACCGTGTCTGCATCTCGATGATCGCCATCGCGGCATGCAGCGAATCGACCTCGTAATCGGGAACGACGTTACGCGGAGCACTGGCCGCTGGTGAGCTGAGCAGATTTGAGTCCTTGAAGAGAATGGTCCGGCAGCCGGCCGCATGACCCGCCTCGATGTCGCGGGGCGCATCGCCGATCACCCAGCTTCGCGACAAGTCCAGTGCCAGCCGCTGCGCCGCCTGAAGAATCATTCCCGGTTTGGGCTTGCGCAGATCGCTGTCCTTCCGATACGCTTCGACGACCGCCTCCGGGTGATAGGGGCAATATTCGTGGCGGTCGATTACCGCCGCGGGGTTCTGATCCAGCAGCATGTCATCCAGCCGGGCGTTGACGGCATGCACCTTCTCCTCGGTGAACATACCTCGCGCCACGCCGCTCTGGTTGGTGAAGATGACCGTGGCATATCCAAGCTGACGGGCACGGGCGATGGCGTCGGCGGCGCCTTCGATCAGAACGACTCCGTTGGGATCGGCAAGATATCCGTCGTTGGCGATGAGAGTATTATCCCGATCGAAAAAGACCGCCGGTCGTTTCATGCGCCGCCTATCATCCGGCGATTGTGCCGAGTTGTCGAGCGGCGCGCGTACTGCTGGCGGCGCGGGCGCGGAGCTCTATTGTAAGTTGACCCAGGGTGCAAGCACCTCTGGGCGTTCGGCTTTGGAAAGCGCACGCCCGGATTCAAGCACCAACGCCGAGTGTGCTTGCACGCTCGTTCCCATGCGGAGTGCAATGCGCCCCTGTTCCTCGCAAACCGATCTGCTGCCCCATCGACTGAGCCTGGCGCTGCTTCAGCCGCAGATCGCGCCCAACACCGGCAACATCGCCCGGCTCTGCGTCGCCACTGGAACCTCGCTGCACCTGGTGCGCCCCATCGGTTTTGTTCTATCCGATCGCAATTTGCGCCGCAGTGCGATGGACTACTGGCCGCGCCTCAACCTCACGATTCACGACGACACCCAGAGTTTCTTCTCGTCGATCCGCGACACCCCCATCTGGCTTTTCACGAGTAAATCGGAGCAGTCGATCTGGGACATCCAGTTCGCCGACGGAGATTGCCTCGTATTCGGCAACGAGACGCATGGGCTGCCCGGGTCGCTGATCGCCGCCCATCCTCATCGCGCCGTGCGGATCCCGCAGGCCGCCGGCGAACGATGTCTGAATCTCTCCACCGCCGCGGGCATCGGGTTGTACGAGGCGCTGCGGCAAGCTTTCTACGCGGCATCCCGTGTTGATACGACGTGAATTATAAGATACACTTCTTCGGATGATCGAGCTGCTTCGGTACGTTACCGAATCGGGCCGCGAGCTGATCCGGGAGTGGCTCGAGGGGTTGCACGATCCCCGCGCCGCAGCCAAAGTCGTGATGCGGCTCGACCGCTTGGCCGGCGGAAACTTCGGCGACTGCAAGGCACTGCGCGACGGGGTTTGTGAGCCGCGCATCGACTACGGGCCTGGTTATCGTGTGTATTATGCGCTGGTCGGCCGTGCCTGTGTGCTGCTTCTGTGCGCGGGTGACAAGCGGAAGCAGTCCGGCGACATCAATCGGGCGGTAGAGTACTTGAGAGATTACAAACGAAGGATTGCCAAGCCATGAAACATAAGCCAGCAGTTTCCAACGAAGACGCGCTGATTGGACAGCTCCGTGAAGATCCGGAGTTTGCCGCGGAATACCTCAAGGCGGCTATCGAGGATAGCGAAGAGCCGAAGGTGCTGCTCCTGGCCCTTCGGCGGCTGGCCGAAGCACGCGGCGGCTTCACCAAGATAGCCAAGGCCGCTGGAATCGAGCGTGAAAGCTTGTATCGCGCTTTGTCCGCTCGTGGCAATCCGCGCCTCTCCACGCTCGTGGCGGTGATCAAAGCCGTGGGCCTGAAGCTCACTGTTGAAATTTCCCAGCCATCTCGCACTTGACTGTCTGACGACCAAGAATTGTTCGAGGAGTCGCAACCCGTTGTTGATGAGGCTCGTCGGGCTGGCCAGTCGTACATCGATTCCTTCAACGGCGACTGGAAGGCGATCGTTGCTGACCTAGATCGCCGCGCGAAGGAAGAAGGGCGGCACATCATCGAGCCACCGCCCAAGCCTTCGACGTCGAAGGAAAATGGGGACAAGAGGAGCGATGGGTAGACGGTCCGGTTGGAGACAATGGAGCAAAAAACAACGCGCGCGAGCGTCCTTTTGGCCGACGGTAGGGTGGGTGTACTCGCCCACCTTTTCTCCTACGGAATAAGGGGTGGGCGAGTACACCCACCCTACAATTTGTCCGGGTAATGGACCGCGCTGAGTGCGCTCGCGAGAATAGCTCGCGCAGAGCCCCACGTTGCCTCGGTTCGCTGGGCCGCAACCAAAGCGTTTGCCGCTGAGCATCTCAAGGCGGCGATCGAGGAAAGGGAAACCGAGGATGCTGCTGCTGGCCGTTCCACGGCTGGCGGAAGCTCGTGGTGGCTCCGGGCTTCTATGTTACACGAGTTATTTTATCCTCAGCCGGTCGGTCACAGTAGCCTCTCCCCCTTCCCCCGCGGGATCAGCGTAATGATCTTTTCGACGATCTGTTCGACAGTAATCCCCTCCGCCTCGGCGTTGAAATTAGGGATGATTCGGTGCCGCAGCACGGGGGCGGCGACGGCTTCGATGTCTTCGATCGTGACGAACAACCGGCCGAGCATCAGGGCGCGGGCCTTGCCGGCGAGGATCATGTTCTGGCCGGCGCGCGGGCCGGCGCCCCAGCTGAGCCAATGGCGGACGAAGTCGCTGGCACCGGGCTCGTTGGGACGGGTGGCCCGCACCAGATCGATCGTAAACGCAAAGACGTGATCGCCGACGGGTACGCGGCGAACGATGTTCTGCAATTCCATGATCCTGCGGGCGTTGATGACCTTCTTCACCTTCCCGGCGGGAACGCCGGTCGTGCGCTTCAGCACTTCCATCTCTTCGTCGCGCTTCGGATAGTTGACCATCACCATGAACATGAACCGGTCGAGCTGCGCCTCGGGAAGGGGATAGGTTCCCTCCTGCTCGATCGGATTTTGCGTGGCGAGAACGAAGAACGGCGTCGGCAGATCCATGGTCTGGCTGCCGGCGGTCACCTGCTGCTCCTGCATCGCCTGCAGCAGCGCAGCCTGCGTCTTGGGCGGTGTGCGATTGATCTCATCTGCGAGGAGCAGATTGGCGAAGATCGGCCCCTTGAGAAATTCAAATCGCCGCCGGCCGGTGTCGGGATCTTCCTGCAGGACGTCGGTCCCGGTGATATCAGAAGGCATCAGGTCGGGCGTGAACTGGATGCGCCGGAACGAAAGGTCCATCGTTTGGCCGAGCGTCGAGACGAGCATCGTCTTGGCCAGCCCCGGCACGCCCTGCATGATGCAGTGGCCGCGGGAAAAAATAGCGATGAGGATTTCCTCGATGACGCGGTCCTGCCCGACGATCACCTTCGATAGTTCGGTTTTCAGTGCATGATACGTCTCG